>Ga0210394_10002728_pt1 | contig 23686 bp, 22 predicted proteins | sample IncBWC12MmetaG_FD_160121 | JGI IMG/M metagenome (GOLD analysis project Ga0210394, IMG submission 160121) | Forest soil microbial communities from Barre Woods Harvard Forest LTER site, Petersham, Massachusetts, United States - Inc-BW-C-12-M | ecosystem: Environmental > Terrestrial > Soil >... | reverse complement strand
GCGCGCGCCATGAGCTGAGTGAGCAGCGTGCCGGCCGAGCCCACCACGGTGCCGGCGATGATCATCGCGGCGTTGTCGAGCACGAAGCCCTCGAGGCCGACCGCGAGCCCGGTGAGCGCGTTGTAGAGCGAGATGACTACCGGCATGTCGGCGCCGCCGATCGGCAGCGTCATGGTGACGCCGAGCACGAGCGCCAGCACGAAGAAGCCGGTGACCACCGCGGGACTGGCGTTGAAGTGGGCGGCGACCATGCCGCCGAGCACCAGTGCCGCCGCCAGCACAGCTAAGTTCAGGATCTGCTGGCCGGCGAAGCGGATGCTGCCCGTGATGAGCCCCTGCAGCTTGCCGAAGGCGATGGCGCTGCCCGAGAAGGACACCGCGCCGATGATCCCGCCCGCCACGGCGAGCGACACCGTGACGTAGCCCGCAGCTCCGCCGCGGTAGAGCTCGACTGCGGCAATCGCCGCCGCCGCACCGCCCCCCATGCCGTTGTAGAGCGCGATCATCTGCGGCATGTCGGTCATGGCGACGCGTTTGCCGCTCCACCAGGCGAGCCCCGCTCCGATGAACATCGCCGGCAGGATCAATCCGTAGTTGGACATCCCCGGATAGAGGAAGGTGACGAGCGTCGCGACGCCCATCCCCGCTCCGGCCCACAGGATTCCGCTGCGCGCGGTCACGGGCGAGCTCATGCGCTTCAGGCCCAGAATGAAAAGCGCCGCGGTGATGAGATAGCTCGCCTGGATCGCGAGTCCCGCGGACAGCCAGGCCGGCATCAGTGCGTCTCCTTCTTCTTGGCGCGCGCGCCGCTCGACTTGAACATCTCGAGCATGCGCTCGGTGACGACGTAGCCGCCGACCGCGTTACCCGCCGCGAGCAGCACACCGATGAAACCGATGGTCTTCTCGAGCGGGGTGCTGGCGCTGCCGAGTGCCACCATGGCGCCCACCAGCACGATGCCGTGCACGAAGTTCGAGCCCGACATGAGCGGCGTGTGCAGGATCACCGGCACACGCGAGATGACCTCGTAGCCGGTGAAGGCCGCGAGCATGAAAATGTAGAGTGCCACCATTCCGGTCATGTCAGCCCCCGAGCGCCCTGGCCGTCGGCTCGTGTTTGATCGCGCCGTCGCGGGTCAGGCACGACTGCGCGAACACCTCGTCGTTCCAGTCGATCGCCAGCTCCCCCTTCGCAAGCGCCGGTTTGAGGAAGTTGAAAAGGTTGCGCGAGTACATCTCGCTCGCGTTGTAGGCGAGCTCGGTCGGCAGATTCACCGGCCCCACGATCTTCACTCCCTGGTGCTCGAGCACCTCGCCGGCGCGCGTGAGCTCGCAGTTGCCACCCTGCTCGGCGGCGATGTCGACCACCACCGAGCCCGGGCGCATGCGCTCGACCGCGGCGCGCGACACGATCTTCGGCGCCGGGCGGCCGGGCACGGCGGCGGTGGTTACCACGGCATCGGCCAGCGCGATGCGCGCATCGAGCGCCTCCTGCTGCTGCGCCTTCTCCTGGACCGTGAGCTCGCGCGCGTAGCCGCCGGCACCGTCGGCGCTCACGCCGGTCTCGACGAACTTGGCGCCCAGCGATTTCACCTGCTCACGCGTGGCGCTGCGCACGTCGTAGGCCTCGACCACGGCACCTAAGCGCCTGGCGGTGGCGATCGCCTGCAGTCCCGCGACGCCGGCGCCGATGATGAGCACCTGCGAGGGGCGGATGGTGCCGGCGGCGGTGGTCAGCATGGGCAGGAATTTCTGCAGGTGGCTGGCGGCGATCAGCACCGCCTTGTAGCCGGCGATGGCCGCCTGCGAGGAGAGCGCATCCATCGACTGCGCACGCGAGATGCGCGGCACCAGTTCCATCGAAAAGGAGGTCAGGCCGCGCTCCTTGAGGGCGCGGACCTCGGCGGCGCGCGCGTAGGGCTGCATGAAGCCGATCACGACCGCGCCCGGCTTCAACTGTGCGATCTGCTCGAGTGTGAGCGGCTGCACCGTGAGCAGCACATCGGCGCGGCTGAGCACCGCGGCCGCGGAGTCGGCCCAGCTCACATTCTTATAGGCGCCGTCCGGAAAGCTGGCGCGCTCGCCGGCGCCGCGCTCGAGGAGCACTTGCGCGCCTTCCTTCGCGAGCTTGTCCGCGATCTCCGGAGTCAGACTGACACGCGTTTCCCGGGGCGCGCTTTCCTTCAGCGCACCGATCTGGACTGGCATTCAAGAGCCCCTTCGCCGAGCCGTGGCCGGTCGGCCACGCGCACTGGAAAATTTCAATTTAATGAAGACCTTGCGATGTTGAATTCTTGCACAAAAGTGCCGTATCTTACAGCGTTATGCCCGGGATCGACCTCGATCGCGCCGACCACGGCCTTCCCGACGACCTCGCGGTCGTCGCGCGGTCCGCGCCGCGCGGGCTCTCCCAGCTCGTGCTGCGCACCGACGTCGCCGGCATGCCGCTCGAGTGGATCGACTACAAGGAAGCCGCGCGACTCTACACCCAGGAGCAGGTCGCTTACACGTGCGGCTCGCTCCTCTACGAGCTCTACGGCGGCACCAATGCGCGCACCGGTATGCGCACGGTGCTCGAGGTGAACTCGATCGTTGCCACGGTCGGGCACACCGGCAATCCCGGCAACACGCGCCACGACTACGTTCCGCCGCTCAACAACCAGACGCTGTTCCGGCGCGATGCGTACCTGTGCATGTACTGCGGCTTGCGTTTCCCTTCGCGCGACCTGTCGCGCGATCACATCCGGCCCTTCAGCCAGGGCGGCATCGACATCTGGACCAACGTGGTGGCAGCCTGCCGCCGCTGCAACAACCAGAAGGCTTCGCGTACGCCGGAGCAGGCGCGCATGCAGCTGATCGCCGTGCCGTTCACGCCGACCTACGCCGAGTACATCTTCCTCAAGGGCCGCCGCGTGCTCGCCGACCAGATGGAGTACCTGGTGGCACACTTCCCGCGCACCAGCCCGCTGCACGCTCGCATCCGCGCCTACCTCGTTTAATCGTGATCTTCCTCGTCGACGCCTCCGTCTATGTCTTCCGTGCCTACCACTCGATGCTGCCCGACATGCGCGACCGGGACGGCAACTCGACGCATGCCGTGTTCGGCTTCGCGCGCTTTCTCGGCGACCTGATCGAGCGGGTGCGGCCGGCTTACATGGCGGTCGCCTTCGACCAGCGCTCGAAGGAGTCTTACCGGCGGCGCCTGTTCCCGGCCTACAAGGCCAACCGCGAGCGCCCGCCCGAGGATCTGACGCAGCAGTTCGGCCGCTGCCGCGAGCTGTGCCGGCATCTGGGTCTGGCCGAGTTCGTCTATCCCGAGTATGAGGCCGACGACATCATCGGCACGCTCGCGGGAACGATGCGCACCGCCGGCATGCGCGCCGCCTTCATCACCCGCGACAAGGACCTGGCGCAGCTGATGCGCGACGGCGACCTGTTGTGGGATTTCGGCGCGCGCGGCCAGTTCGGCTATCACGACATCGAGCGCCACTACGGCGTTCGCCCGGAGCGCTTCGCCGATTACCTGGCGCTCGCCGGGGATGAATCCGACAACATCCCGGGTGTGCCCGGCGTCGGGCATCGCACTGCGGCCTCGCTCATGAAGGCGTTCGCCTCGCTCGACGATCTGTACGAGGATCTCGACGGCGTCGCGAGTCTGAAGATCCGTGGCGCCGGTACGCTCGGTGCACGGCTCGCCGAGCATCGCGAGGCGGTGTTCCTCGCGCGGCGGCTGACGCGCATCAGCTGCGACCTGCCCCTCGGTGTCGGCGCAGCCGGGCTGGCGCGCCGCAAGCCCGACCTCCCCGGGCTCGGGCGCCTCTACGACGTGCTCGGCTTCGGACCTTTCCTGCGGCAGCAGGGCGCGCGCCTCGCGCAGCTGCCGGCCGCCTGACGCGCGCGCTAACCGCCGCGCGGCCGCTCGCGGAGCTCCACGGTTAGAGGCTATGCTGCGCACCCGGCTGGTGCCGGGGCAGTTGAGTCCTGAGGGGTAGTTATGGCGGCCGGGACGACGGACAAGAACATCGAGTCGGCACTCGTCGAGCAGCGCATCTTCCCGCCCGCACCCGAGTTCACCGCGCGCGCGCGCATCAAACCCCACGACCTCGAGAGTCTGCGCAAACGCGCCGCCGACGATCATGTCGGATTCTGGGCGGATCTGGCCTCCCAGGAGCTCAGCTGGCACCGGCCGTTCACGGTCGCGCTCGATGAGACGCGCGCACCCAACTACCGCTGGTTCACCGACGGGCGGCTGAATGCCTCGTGGAACTGCCTGGACGTGCACCTGAACGAACGCGGCCACAAGACCGCCATCATCTTCGAGGGCGAGCCGGGCGATGTGCGCCGGCTCTCCTACCGCGAGCTGCATGCCGACGTGTGCCGCTTCGCCAACGCGCTCAAGGCCTCCGGCCTCGCCAAGGGCGACCGGGTCGTCATCTACATGCCGATGGTGCCGGAGGTGGTGGTCGCCATGCACGCCTGCAACCGCATCGGCGCGATCCACTCGGTGGTGTTCGGCGGCTTCTCGGCGCCGGCGCTCAGGGACCGGATCGAAGACACCGAGGCGAAGCTCGTCATCACCGCCGACGGCGGCTGGCGCGGCGGACAGGCGATCGACCTCAAGGTCAGCACCGATCACGCGCTCGCGGCCGGCTGTCCGAGCGTCAAGCGCGTGATCGTGCTGAAGCGCACCGGTCGCCCGGTGCCGATGGCCGCCGGGCGTGACGTGTGGTGGCACGACGCCATCGAGGGGCAGCCGCCGTCCTGCGAGGCCGAGTGGGTCGATGCCGAGCACCCGCTCTTCATCCTCTATACCTCGGGCTCCACCGGTAAGCCGAAGGGTATCCAGCACGCCACCGGCGGCTACCTGCTCGGCGCCAAGGTCACGACCCAGTGGGTATTCGATCTGCGCGACGACGACGTGTTCTGGTGCACGGCGGATGTCGGCTGGGTAACCGGGCACTCCTACATCGCCTACGGACCGCTCGCCGCCGGCGCCACCATCGTCATGTACGAGGGGGGACCTACCTTCCCCGACGGCGGCCGTTTCTGGAAGAACTGCCAGGCTCACGGGGTGACGGTGTTCTACACCGCGCCGACCGCGATCCGCGCGCTCATGAAGCTCGGCGACGACATTCCGGCGAAGTACGACCTGTCGAAGCTGCGCCTGCTTGGCAGCGTCGGCGAGCCGATCAATCCGGAAGCCTGGATGTGGTACCACCGCGTGATCGGCAAGGGACGCTGCCCGATCGTCGATACCTGGTGGCAGACCGAGACCGGCGCGATCCTCATCGCGCCGCTTCCCGGCGTGACCGCCACCAAGCCCGGCTCCTGCACGCAGCCGCTGCCCGGGATCGATGCCGACATCGTCAACGACCACGGCGAGTCGGTGAAGCGTCCCGACGGCGGCGGCTATCTCGTGATCCGCAAGCCCTGGCCGTCGATGCTGCGCACCATCTGGCGCAACAACCCGCGCTACATCGAGGGCTATTGGTCGAAGTTCCACAACCGCGCCTACGTGGCGGGCGACAGCGCCCACCGCGACAAGGACGGCTACTACTGGATCATGGGGCGCATCGACGACGTGCTCAAAGTGTCGGGGCACCGCCTCGGGACGATGGAGATCGAGTCGGCGCTGGTGGCGAATCCGCGCGTTGCCGAGGCCGCGGTCGTGGGCAAGCATCACGATATCAAGGGCGAGTCGGTGTTCGCTTTCGTGGTGCTGCGGGGCCCGCGTCCGACGGGCGACACCAGCGCGCTCACCAGGGAGCTGCGCGACTGGGTGGGCGAGCAGTTAGGTCCCATCGCCAAGCCCGACGATATCCGCTACGCCGACAACCTGCCGAAGACGCGCTCCGGCAAGATCATGCGGCGCCTGCTGCGCGCCGTGGCGAACGGCGAGGAAGTGACCCAGGACGTCTCGACGCTCGAGAACCCGGCGATCCTCGATCAGCTGCGCGGCGGCACCGGTGGCAAGGCGCCGGTGGCGGTGACCGCCAAACCCGCCGCGGCCAAAGCCAAAGCGGCCGCGAAAGCGGCCGCCAAAGCCAAACCACGCAAGGCCGCCAAACCGAAGCCGAAGCGCCCGCGGGCACCTGAGCGCAAGACTGCGAAGCGCAAGGCCGCGAAGACCCGCAAGGCGCCGAAACGCAAACCAGCGAAAGCGCGCAAGGCACCGCGACGCGCGGCGCCGCGGCGCAAGCGCTAGCCAGCCATCGCCCCCGCGCCCGCGGTCGCATCGAGCCCGAGCACGACGAGCCGCTGCTCGAGCCGCTCGGCGAGCGTCGCCGGGCGCTCGAGCCCCATACGCGCAAGCGCCGCCGCGTGGCGCGCGGCCGGACGGCCGCCGATCAGCGCGGCCGCGGAGGTGGCGAGCTTTCCCCAGCTACCGGTGGTGCGCGCATCGAGATAGCGCAGCGCGCGCGCGAGCGCCACCTCGTCGGCGGTGAGATCGGTGCCGAATGGATACTCGCTGAAGAACCCCTGCCCGCGATGCGCCGCGAAGGCACGCGCGAGGCGCGCCGGCGTGTTGTCGCGGCACGCGTCCGGGATGCGGTAGTCGGGGCGGATCTTGCCGGCGGCGCGCGCTTGCCCGAGCAGCTGCTCCTGGAAGCGCGAGTCGGCGATCCCGAGCAGCGCCATGATGATCTCCTCGTCGGTGCGCCCACGCAGGTCCGCGATGCCGTACTCGGAGATCACGACGTCGCGCAGGTGCCGCGGGATGGTCTCGTGGCCGTAGCGCCAGAGGATGTTGGAAGTGGTGCGGCCGTGGCGGGTGCGCGTGGCGCGCACGCACAGGATCGAGCGGGCGCCGGGGAGCGCGTGCGCCATGGCGACGAAGTTGTACTGGCCGCCGACGCCCGAGACCACCTGGCCGCTCTCGAGCGCATCCGACACCGCAGCTCCGAGCAGCGTCACCATCATGGCGGTGTTGACGAAGCGCGCATCACGCCGCTGCAGCATGCGCAGCTCCTGATCGGGGCCGTAGAGCTGATTGACCCAGGCGACGCCGCGCATGCCGATCTGCGCACGGTCGCTCTCGGGCAGGTCGCGCAGCGCCGCGTAGAAGCCGCGCGGCCCGAGGAAGAAGCCGGCGTGCAACACCTGGCCGCGCCGCAGCTCGCGCCCGAGGCACTCGCGCGCGAGCGCCGCACGGCTCGGCGCATCCGCGAGGTCGGCGCGGATCCAGTCCCCGCCGCGCGCGCGCAGGCGGCCGTCGGCGAATTCGACGTCCTCGCGGAACACGCCGTGAAATTTGAGCTCGGCGAACTCGGCGGCGCCGAGCTGCGGGCCGACACCGGCCGTGACGAGCTGTTCGAGGATCCGCTCATCGAAGCGTTCGGTGATCGCGCCCGCCGCCAGCAGCCGCTCGAGCGCGAGCGAGTCATAGACGCGCCGCCGCAGGATCCCGGCGCGGTACAGCTCGAGCAGCTGGTCGACGAACATCTCGCTCGATGCGAACAGGCCCCGGGCGAAGGGCTCGCGGCCGCCCTCGGCGCGCACCAGGCCCTCGGCGGCGCGCGTGCCGAGCGCGCCCAGGGCGTTTCCCCAGGCGGCGTTCTGCTGATGGCGCAGCAGCAGCGCGTAGGCGAGCGAGTCGCCGAGCTCGCCGATGCCGATCTGCAGCGTGCCGCCGTCGCGCACCAGGGCGCTCGCGTACACGCCGATCGCGTGCTCGACGTCGCCGATCGGCGCGTTGGGCGGGCCGAACAGATCGAAGTCATAGCGCGCATCGTCGATGAGAAAGTCGAAGCGCTCGGGCTCGACCTGCGCGTGCCCGGTCATGAACGGCATCTGCGCGTGAACCTCGCCGATCACCACGACCTCGCGCCCGCCGCGGCGCAGCGCCTCGAGCTGCGGCAGGAGGTCCGGGATTACGTCGGCGTTGGAGCCGAAGCTGAGCGCCGTCTGGCCGTTCACCGTACGCCGCGCCACGAGCTGCGCCACCACGTTGACGCCATGCGCCAGTACCTCGCGCGCCACGTGCGTGTAGTTGGCGGACAGGTAGTTGCGCTGTGCGTGGGATGAGTTGAGGAAGGCGCCGGGGGTGAGGAAGAACTCGATCACGCGCACGTTGGGCGGCAGGCGGTTGGCGAGCAGGGCGCGCGCGTACTCGGGCTCGACGTAGCTGCCGAAGACGCGCGTCACCAGGGGCCCGAGCAGGCGCGCCTCGAGCGGCGCGCGCGCCACGGGCTTCAGCAGCGAGAGCGCCGTGATGATCGTCAGGTCGATGCCGGGATCGCGCAGCGCGCGGCGGTAGAGCTCGTTGGCGAAGGGGTTCGGCTTGCCGATGCCCAGCGGCAGGGCCAGCACGACGCGCGGCCCCACGCGGCGCAGCACCGCGTCGACGCAGTGGCCGACGTCGTTGAATATTTCAGGCATGCAGCTTGTGGCATGCTCCCCGAAGCAACTGTTGCGCGTCAACCGCGCGGCCGGCCACTCCCGAGGAAAAGCACCATGGCATCGCACCCGCCCGCAGTCGATCCGCGTAGCGTCGCCCCCCTCAACCGCTCAGGCTACCCCGCGCCGTACCGCTCGCGGGTGCTGCCGCGGGAGAAGCGCGGCCTCGGCGATGCCTTCGGCCTCACGCGCATCGGCATCAATCAGTCGACGCTGCTGCCCGGCAAGGAGTCCTCGATGCGGCACTGGCATACCCGCGAGGACGAGTTCGTGTACGTGCTCGAGGGCGAGGTGGTATTGCGCAGCGGCGCGGGCGAGCAACGCCTCACGGCCGGCATGTGCGCCGGCTTCGCCGCCGGCGTCGAGGACGGGCATCAGCTCGTCAACCGCAGCGACCGGCCGGCGGTGTACCTGGAGATCAGCAACCGCGACGCCGAGGACACCGCGCTCTATGCCGATGCCGACGTCGATCTCATGTGGAGCCCGCCGCACGCCCGCGGCCGCTTCACGCGCCGCGACGGGACGCCGCTGTGAGGCGGGGCTAGGGCGCCGCGCGCGTGAGGCGCAGCGAAAAGGACACGGTGACCTCGTTCCCGGCCTGGTCCGTCGCCTTCCACTCGCCCTGGCCGACGCCGTAGTCGAGCCGGCGTACGACGGTCTTGCCAGCCATGTAGCCGACCGTAGCGCCGCCCTCGGCGGCTTCGCGGAAAGTGAACGGCACACTGGCCGCGCGCGTTACGCCGCGGATGGTGAGGTTGCCGGTGGCCTCGAAGCCGGCGGCCGTCCTCGCGATCTGCGTGGCGCTGAAGTGCGCCTGCGGGAATTTCTTCACCGCGAACAGCTCATCGCTCTTCAAGGTGTCGTCGCGGTCCTTGTCGCCGGTATCGAGCGCGGCGACTTCCACCGTCACCTCGAGCCGCCCGCCGGCCGGATCCGCGCCCGGGAAATCGAGCGCGACCGCGAAACGCGGGAAGCGTCCGGAGTTCTGCGCGCCGGCCTGGAGGAAGGTGAACTGCAGCGAGCTCTTGGCGGCATCGAGCGTGTAGTGGCGGCCGGCGGCCGCGGGGGCGGCGGCAGGTGCGGGTGGGGCCGCGGGAGGCGCGGCCGCGAAAGCCGCGCCGGCGAGCAGCGCCGCGGCGAGTGCCGGGCCGAACGATGAGTAGCGCATGATCCGTTCCTTGCGTCTGAATCCGATGGTCAATGCCGGGTGAAGGGCAACATACGGCGCAGCACGTCGTCCTTGTGCACGAAGTGATGCTTGAGCGCGCCGGCGACGTGCAGCGCTACCACCGCGAACAGAAACCAGGCGAGCGTATGGTGGGTCATCAGCAGGGCCTCGTAGAGCGGGCGGCTCTTGGGCACGAGGTCGGGCAGCGTGAAGAACCCGAACCAGCTCACCGGGAACCCACGCGCCGAGGACATCGTCCAGCCGGTGAGCGGCAGCGCAAACAGCAGCACGTACAGAGCGAGATGGGTGAGGCGCGCCAGCGCGCGCTCGTAGGGTTTGAGATTTCCGGGCAGCGTCGGATGCTCGTTCGCGGCGCGCCAGGCGAGTCGCAGGATCACGAGCGCGAGGATGGTGATGCCGACCGACTTGTGGCGCGCGAGGAGCGCGAGCTTGTGCATCCCGACGGGCAGGTCGTCGGCCATCTCGGCGAGCGTCACCTGGATGACGAGGAGTACTACGATGACCCAGTGGAACGTCTGGGCGAGCGCGCCCCAGCGTTGGGTCGTGTTACGGAGTGTCATGGAGCTTAAGCTTAAAGCGATGAGCCGCGGTTGCAAGGTCCGGGCGCTGGCGGTGCTGTTCCTCGCCGGCGCGCTCGCCGGGTGCCCAACGCGCCCGCCACCGCCCCCCGCCGAGGTGCGCGGCGCGCCCCCGGCGCGGCCGGCCGCGGCGCACGTGGGTAAGCCCTACGACGTCGCGCCCGCGGAATCGCTGCTCACGGTGCTGGTGTATCGCGCCGGGGCGCTCGCCACCGCCGGCCACAACCACGTCATCGCCTCGCACACCCTCACCGGGACGATCTATGTGCCGGACGACCTGCGCGCGGCGAGCTTCGAGGTCCGGATCGCGGTCGATGCGCTCACGGTGGACGAACCCGGGTTGCGCGCCCAGCAGGGCGGTGGCGACTTTCCGCCCGACGTGTCCGAGTCGGCGCGTGAAGGCACGCGGCGCAACATGCTCGGGCCCGCGCTGCTCGATGCCGCGGACCATCCCGAGATCGTGCTGCGGGCGCTCGACCTCGCGCCCGACCCGGCGGGCGCGCCCGGCTCGATGACGGCGCATCTCGAGGCCGAGCTGCGCGGCGAGCACCACCCGCTCACCGTGCCGGTGCGCTACGCGCTCGCCGGCGACACGCTGACCGTCACGGGCGCGGCGCCCCTCAGGCAGAGTGAGCTCGGGCTGACGCCGTTCACCGCGCTGCTGGGCGCGCTCGCCGTGCAGGACGAGATGCGCATCAGTTTTCGCATCGTGGCGCACGCGGCGCCGCGTTGAAGCTACTGCTCGCCCTCGAGCAGCAGCAGACCGGTGCCCTCGGGGCTCGTGAGGAGCGCGTTGGCGTCACGCGCGATGCCGCGCGGCAGCGCCTCCTCCGTCACCCCGAGCGAACGCAGCCGCGCGATGCGCGCGCGCATGTCGGGGGCGCGGAACACCACGAGCGGCGCGTCGCTGGTGCGCGGCCGGTGAAAGGCCAGGTCGAGCGTATCGCTCGTGAGCGGCAGATGCACATGGGGGGCCTCGGTCTCGCCGGTGGCGACGAAGCCGAGCGGCTCCCAGAAAGCCTGCGCGCGCGCGAAGTCGCCCGCCGGCAGGGAGACTTCCGCGAAGTCGCCGCACAGGGACACCTCGCCCACACCGCGCACGGCGGGTGAGAAAGTGCGCGCTTCGAGCACCCGCACCGCCTCGCCGTGTGGCCCCTCGAAGCCGATCTCGTTGAACACCTCCTCACCCACGCGGCACAGCGTGAGCTCGATCCCGAGCGCGGCGAACTCATCGAGGCAGGCGGCGATCCCGGGGCGCACGAAGGTGAGGATCGGGGAGGGCGCGGCGCGCGCGTGCAGACCGAGGTATAGCCGCCCGTCGGTCAGCACGCCGTAGGGATGCGGGTAAGTGTCGGCGGTCGCGGTCTGGGTGAACCCGAGGCGCTCGTAGAATTCGATCGAGGCGCGGATGTCGCGGGTCGCGAGGCTCAGCTCGTGAAAGCGCCCCGGCGGTGGCAGCGGCCCGCGCGCCATCAGGCGGAGGTGCCGCGCGCGGCGCTCGGGGCCCGCCCGTGCTCGAGATGCGTCCACCCCTGGCAGTGCTCGGCGATGAGCTCGGCGAGGCACTGCGCGTGGCTGGCGCGCGCGTTCAGCGCCGGCACGTAGTCGAAGCGCTCCCCGCCCGCGCGCAGGAAGGCGTCACGGTTCTCGATGGCGATCTCCTCGAGCGTCTCGAGGCAGTCGACCGCGAAGCCCGGGCACACGACCGTCACCGTGCGCAGGCCGCGCGCCGGCAGGCCCTCGAGCACCTCGCGCGTGTAGGGCTTGAGCCATCCGCTCGGGCCGAAGCGCGACTGGAAGGTCACGCTCCACTCGTTCTCGCGCAGCATCAGCTCGTCCGCCAGCAGACGCGCGGTTTTCTGGCACTTGCAGAAGTACGGATCGCCCTGGCGGAAGGAGCGCTCGGGAATTCCGTGAAACGACATCAGCAGGTGCGAGGCGCGACCGGCGCGGCTCCAGTGTCCGGTGACGCTCTCGCGCAGCGCCTCGATATAGCCGGGATGATCGTGGTATTCGGCCACCATGCGCAGCTCCGGCAGCCAGCGCCAGGTCGAGAGCTCCGCGCTCACCTGGTCGTACACCGCCCCGGTGGTCGCGCCGCAGTATTGCGGAAAGAGCGGCACCACCAGGATCCGCTGCGCGCCGCTGGCGCGCAGCCGGCCGAGCGCCTCGCGCACCGATGGCGGGCTGTAGAGCATGCCGAGCTCCACCGACAGCGGCGCCAGCACCTGCCGCGCCAGCGCCGCGCTCAACTCCTTGCGCAGCTGCTCGGAGAGCGCGCGCAGCGGCGAGCCCGCCTCGCTCCAGATGCGCCGGTACCTGGGTGCGATGCGCGCGGGGCGCAGCGGCAGGATCACGCCATAGAGCAGCGGCAGCCACAGGAGCCGCGGCAGCTCCACCACGCGCGGATCGGAGAGGAAGCGCCGCAGGAACCGCCGCACCCCGGCCGCGGTCGGGGCCTCGGGGGTGCCCGAGTTCACCAGCAGGATACCGATGCGCTCGGCGCCGTCGTGCTGGAAATCGGGCGAGCTCACGTAGCGCATCGGATCACAGGCCCACGCACAGGTACTTGAGCTCGGTGTAGTCGAGGATGCCGTAGCGCGAGCCTTCGCGGCCGATGCCTGACTCCTTCACGCCGCCGAAAGGGGCGACCTCGGTGGAGATGATGCCGGTGTTGAGGCCCACGATGCCGTACTCGAGCGCCTCGGCGACGCGCCACGAGCGCGACAGATCGCGCGTGTAGAAGTAGGCCGCGAGGCCGAACTCGGTGTCGTTCGCCATGCGCACCGCGTCCGCCTCGGTGGCGAAGCGGAACAGCGGCGCGACCGGGCCGAAGGTTTCCTCGCGTGCCACCTGCATGGCCGGGGTGACTTCGGTGAGTATGGTCGGCTGGAAGAAGGTGCCGCCGAGTGCGTGGCGCTTGCCGCCGGCGGCGACGCGCGCGCCCTTGGCGAGGGCATCCGCGATGTGCTCCTCCACCTTGGCGAGCGCCTTGGTGTCGATCAGCGGACCCTGGTCGGTGGGACCCTTCAGGCCGTCCCCGATGCGCAGCTGCGCCACCGCGTGGGTGAGCTTGCGGGTGAATTCCTCGTACACGGGCGCGTGCACCAGCAGGCGGTTGGCGCACACGCAGGTCTGGCCGGTGTTGCGATACTTGCTGGCGATGGCGCCGGCGACCGCGGCGTCGAGATCCGCGTCCTCGAACACGATGAAGGGCGCGTTGCCGCCGAGCTCGAGCGAGAGCTTCTTCACCGTGCCCGAGCATTGCGCCATGAGCTTCTTGCCGATGGCGGTCGAGCCGGTGAAGCTCAACTTGCGCACGGCGGGATTTGCAGTCATCTCGCCGCCGATGGCGGCCGCATCGCCCGTGACGACGTTGAGCACGCCCGCCGGCAGTCCCGCGCGCGCCGCGAGCGCGGCGAGCGCGAGCGCCGAGTAGGGCGTCTGGTGCGCCGGCTTCACCACCATGGTGCAGCCGGCGGCGAGCGCCGGACCGACCTTGCGGGTGATCATGGCGGCGGGGAAATTCCACGGCGTGATCGCCGCCACGACGCCGATCGGCTGGCGCAGCACCAGGATGCGCTTGTCGGCCTGGTGGCCGGGTATCACGTCGCCGTAAAGCCGCTTGCCCTCTTCAGCGAACCACTCGAGAAAGGATGCCGCGTAGGCGATCTCGCCCTTGGATTCGGCCAGCGGCTTGCCCTGCTCGGCGGTCATGAGGGTCGCCAGATCCTCCTGGTTCGCCATCATGAGGTCGTACCAGCGGCGCAGGATCAGCGCGCGCTCGCGCGCGGTCTGCGCGGCCCACGCGGGGAAGGCCTGGGCCGCGGCTTCGATGGCGCGCCGCGCTTCCGCCGCGCCCATGTCCGGCACGGTGCCGATCGGCTCGCGCGTCGCCGGGTTGTGGACCTGGAGTGTCGCGCCGCTCGCGGCGTCGAGCCACTTGCCGCCGACGAAGGCGCGGGTGTGGAGCAGATCGGGATCGCGAAGTTTCATGGCTGTGCTCTCAAGCCGGCTGCGTGCCGGCGATATGGCGCGCGAGGAAATCCAGCGTACGGGTGCGGGCGAGCGCGGCCGCCTGCGCGTCGTAGCTGTCGCGCTGATCGCAGTTGAATCCGTGGCCGGCGCCCTCGTAGACGTACAGCGGTGCGGCCGGCTGCGCCGCACGTACGCGCTCGACTTCGGCGAGCGGGATGGCGTGATCCGTGGCGCCGTAGTGGTACATGATGGGGCAGCGCGGCTTCTTTTCCAGGAAGTCGCCCACGCGGCCGTAGTAGACCACCGCGGCGGCGAGCGGCAGCTCGCAGGCCGCCAGATACGCCAGGCTCCCGCCCCAGCAGTAGCCGACGACCCCCGTGCGGCCGGAATGCCGGACCACCGCGGCCGCCGCCGCAATGTCCTTGAGCGCGGTCTCGGGAGCGATCTGCTTGCGGTAGCCGGCGCCCTGCTGCTGCTCGGCGGGCGTGTAGTCGAGCTCGATGCCGCGGCGCACGCGATCGAACAGCGCCGGCGCGATGGCGGTGTAGCCGGCGGCGGCAAAGGCGTCGGTGACGGCGCGGATGTGGCCGTTCACGCCGAAAATCTCCTGCAGTACGACCACGGCGCCGCGCGGCCGGGCCGGGGACGCGCTCAGCCACGCCTGAAACTCGTGACCGTCGCGGGCCATGATGGTGGTGAGCTCGCCCATGGGGATCCAATGGCAACGCCTTCTGGACCGTGGCATTCTAACCTGCCACGCCTCCGGGAGGTGTCATGCTCGTCGGTCAAGCAGCCAGGCGTGTCGCCATCGTCGGTGGCGTGCGCATCCCCTTCGCCCGCTCGTATACGGTCTACGCGACCGCCAGCAACCAGGACATGCTCACGGCCGCGTTTCGCGCCGTGGTCGAGCGCTACAAGCTCCAGGGTGAGCGCCTCGGCGACGTCGCCGCGGGCGCCGTCATCAAGCACTCCAAGGACTTCAACCTGGTGCGCGAGTCGGTGCTGTCGCTGGGCCTCGACCCGCAGACGCCGGGACTCGACCTGCAGCGCGCCTGCGGCACCAGCCTCGAGGCGGCGATCTCCATCGGCAACAAGATCGCGCTCGGGCAGATCGACGCCGGCATTGCCGGCGGCACTGACTCGATCAGCGACGCGCCGATCGTCTACCCGCGCTCCTATCAGCAGCTGCTGCTGGCGAGCTATCGCGGCAGGAGCGCCTGGCAGCGCATGAAGCCGTTCCTCGGCCTGCGGCCCGGCGACTTCAAACCGGTGCTGCCCACGGTGGTTGAGCCGCGCACGGGACTGTCGATGGGCCAGAGCTGCGAGCTCATGGCCAAGCGCTGGCAGATCACGCGCGCCGCGCAGGACCAGCTCGCCTACGACAGCCACATGAAGGCGGCGGCCGCCTGGAAAGAGGGCTTCTTCGACGACCTGGTGGTGCCGTACCTGGGTCTCAAGACCGACAACAACGTGCGCGCCGACTCGACGGTCGAGAAGCTCGCGAAGCTCAGGCCGAGCTTCGCCGCCGACGGCACGCTCACCGCCGGTAACTCGACGCCGCTCACCGACGGGGCGAGCGCGGTGCTGCTCGCCACCCCGCAGTGGGCCGCGCAGCGCAAGCTCCCGGTGCTCGGCTACCTCACCTACGGCAAGGTCTGGGCGGTCGACTACGTGGGCGGCAAGGAGGGGCTGCTCATGGCACCCGCGTACGCGGTGCCCGCCATGCTGCGCGATGCGCAGCTGACGCTGCAGGACTTCGACTACTACGAGATCCACGAGGCCTTCGCCGCGCAGGTGCTGTGCACGCTCAAGGCGTGGGAGACGCCCGAGTACTGCCGCGACGTGCTGGGACTTGCGGGACCGCTCGGCAGCATCGATCGGGCGAAGATGAACGTGAAGGGCGGCAGCGTCGCGCTCGGGCACCCGTTCGCCGCGACCGGCACGCGCATCCTCGCGACGCTCGCGAAGCTCCTCGCCGGCAGCGCCGGCGCGAAGCGCGGGCTCATGTCGGTGTGCACCGCGGGCGGCATGGGAGTGACTGCGATCGTCGAGAAACCATGAATCGGGCAACCTTGCGGGCGGCACTCGCCACCGTGGCGCTGACCGCAGCTGCGGCCCACGCCGACTTCAACGCCGCACTCGCCGACTACAAGGCCGGTCATTACGACAGCGCTCGCCGGGCGTTCAGCACCATGGCCGAGCTCGGTGACTGCTCCTCGCAGTTCAACCTCGGCGTCATGGTGTTTCAGGGGCAGGGAGGCGCGAAGGACGTCGGCGCGGCTTTGGGCTGGTTCGAGGCCGCCGCCGCCAACGGATGCCAGGAGCTGGTGGGCTCCCGGGTCACCTCGCTCCGGGGCGCACTCAGTGCGCCGGAGCTGCAGGCCGCCGCCGACCTGCTCGCGCGCTACGGGCACGAAGCGCTGCGTGCGCAGGGTGTGGTCGAGCCGGCGCTCGACTGCCGTGAGCGCGTTCCCGCGGTGGCGCTGCAGGCACCCTCTCCCGAATACCCGTCCGCGGGCAAGGGACGCAACGCCCTCGTCATCGGCGAGCTCACCATCGGCGTCGACGGCTACGCGCGCGACCCGGAGATCCTCCTCAGCCTGCCAGACCCGGCGTTCGCAGCCGCCGCCATCGAGGCGTGGATGCACGCGCGCTTCACGCCGGCGACGCACGCCGGCGCGCCGGTGGAAGCGCGCCAGCAGGTGCGGCTGCCCTTCAATTTCGCCGGCGCCGAGCCGCTCTGGAGCAGCGCCCCGTACAAGGATGCGCGCGCGTCAGCGCAAGCCGGCGACCCGCAGGCGGGATACCTGGTCGGACTCGCGGCGACCTCCGATTCTTCGCTCGGAATCGGGCCCGCGCACGGCACGCAGTTGGTCATCGACGCGGCGCGCGACGGCAACCCGCGCGCGCAATACTGGCTCGCACTGCAGTTGCGCTCGGCGCGCCTGTGCCACCCGGAGAGTCGCGGCACGGTCTGGCTCGAGCACGCGGCTGCCGGCGGCGAGGGTGCCGCGCAGCTCGCGCTCGCGACGGACCTGACCGCCGGCACACCGAGCGCGCAGCAGCTCGCCCAGGCGCACGCGCTCCTCGAGAGCGCCGCGGCGTCCGACGGCTACTACGTGCTCAAACACGTCCTCGCATTGCTCGCCGCCTCGCCGCTCGAGCCGCTGCGCGATGCGGCGCGGGCGCAGCAGCTGGCGGCGCGGCTCGCCGCCGGCGACGTGCAGTCCGATCCGCAGCTGTTCGAGGCGCTGGCCGCGGCGGCTGCCGCCGGTGGCGATCTGCCGGGCGCCATCGACCGGCAGCAGACCGCGATCCGCAAGGCGCATGACCTCGGCTGGAACACGCACGCGATGGAGCAGCGGCTCGCCACTTACAAGGACCACAAGGCGTGGCGCGGGGATCTCTTCGGGGAGTAGCGCCCGGGCGCTCCGAAGAGTCAGGATAGCTGCCATGAGCACCCGCGAGGAATCCGGCGCCGCGCACTTCAAGAGCTTCCGCGAGTTCTATCCTTTCTATCTCAGCGAGCATCGCAACCGCACCTCGCGGCTGCTGCACGTCGCAGGCACGCTGCTGGCGGTGCTGGCGGCAGTCCTGGCGGTCGCCGGGCGGCGCTGGACGCTGCTCGTGGCCGTGCCGCTTACGGGCTACGGGCTCGCATGGATCGGCCATTTCTTCTTCGAGCACAACGCGCCCGCCACCTTCCGCCATCCGTTCTACAGCCTGCGCGGCGACTTTCGTATGGCCTTCGAGGTGCTGCTGGGCCGCATCCACTGGTAGCGGTTCACGGCACACGACCCATGAGCAGCGCGGCCATTGATCGCGTCTTCGAGCGACGCCTGGGTGCTCTCGTCAACAGCGGCGAGCCACAGATCCTGCAGGGCGGCGCCAAGGGGGTCGAGAAGGAGTCGCTGCGGGTGAGGCCGCATGGCCGGCTTGCGCACACGCCGCACCCGGTGGCGCTCGGCTCGGCGCTCACCAACGAGCACATCACCACCGACTTCTCCGAGTCGCTGATCGAGCTGGTTACGCCCGCCTTCACGCACACCTGGGAGCTGCTGCAGTACCTGCTCGACCTGCACCAGTTCGTGTACCGCCACCTGGGGGATGAGCTCCTCTGGGCCACCAGCATGCCGTGCGCCATCGACGGCGATGGCGACATTCCGCTCGCGCAGTACGGCAGCTCGCACGTCGGCCGCATGAAGACCGTATACCGCAACGGCCTGGGGCTGCGTTACGGGCGCATGATGCAGGCGATCTCCGGCGTGCACTTCAACTACTCCTTCCCGCTGCCTTTCTGGGAGGCATACGCGGCGCTCACCGGCGCGCGCCGGCAGGGCGCGCCGTTCGTTTCGGCGAGCTACTTCGACCTGCTGCGCAACTACCGCCGCCACGGCTGGCTGGTGCTGTACCTCTTCGGCGTCTCGCCGGTGGTGTGCAAGTCGTTCCTCAAGGGGCGCGACGTCAGTCTCCAGGACTTCGCGCCCGGAACCGCCTACCTTCCCTATGCGACGAGCCTGCGCATGAGCGACGTCGGCTACCGCAACCGCAACCAGGCGGGGCTCACGGTATCGGTGAACGACCTCGGCGAGTACGTCCGCGACCTGCAGCGCGCCATCACCACGCCGCATCCGCCGTACGAGGCGCTCGGCGTCAAGGTGAACGGCGAGTGGCGCCAGCTGAACGCCAACGTCCTGCAGATCGAGAACGAGTACTACAGCTTCATCCGGCCGAAGCGCGTGGCGCGCTCGGGCGAGCGGCCCACCAAGGCGCTGCTGCGCGCCGGCGTCGAGTACGTCGAGGTGCGGGCGCTGGACGTCAGCGCCTTCGATCCCGTGGGAGTCAACCAGACCAAGATGCGCTTCCTCGAGGCGTTCCTGGCGCTGTGTCTCATGAAGGAGAGCGCGCCGATCGGGATCGACGAGCAGGCCGCGCTCGATGCGAATCACCTCACCGTGGCGCGCCGCGGCCGCGAGCCCGGCCTCATGCTGGCGCGCGACGGGCGCAGCGTCGGGATGCGGGAATGGGCGCGCGAGCTGCTCGACTCGATGGCGGGACTGTGCGAGATCCTCGATCGAGGTGATGCGGCGCGCCCCTACAGCCAGGCGCTCGCGGCGCAGGTTGCCAAGGTCGAGGACGTGGCGCTCACGCCGTCGGCGCGCCTCATGAGCGGTCTCACCGCCGGCGAGTCGTTCTTCGAGCTGGCGCTGCGCATGTCGGCGACCCACAAGGCCTACTTCCTCGATCTCTATCCGCCCAACGAGGAGCGCCTCAGGGAGTTCCGCGCGGAAGCGCTGGAATCGCTCATCGCGCAGCGGCGCATCGAGGAGAGCGATCGGGGAACGTTCGATGAGTACCTGACGCGCTATTTCTCCGACTGAAGTAAGCTTGCCCGCAGGTGCCCGATTAGAACAGGAAGAGGGGTCTCTCGTGCCTAACACGCCGCCGGCTGCCGGGCCGCAGGACAGGTCCGCGATGGCAAGGCTGCAGCTCAAGTTCGCCGATGGCGAACTGGAGCGGGCGTTCCTGCACAGCTACCGGACGATGGCGCGCCCGTGGATCCGCGTGAGCCTGCTGGTGGCATTGTCCACCGTGCTCGGTTTCACGGTCATCGATCACTGGCTGCTGGTCGGCCCACGGCTCGTACGCCCCGATGTCTGGCGATTCGGGCTGCAACTGCCGCTGGTGCTCATCATGCTGGTGCTCACCGGTCCGCGTCTCTATCTGCGCTGGTACCAGCCGGCGATCCAGGTGGCGGCGCCGCTGTTCGGCGTCGGCACGGTGCTCATGGCGGTCGAGGCGACTCCGGCGCAGGTGCCGCTGGTGGCGGCGCGGCTGTTGCTGGCCGCGTTTTACTTCTACTTCATGCTCGGCTTCACCTTCCGCGCGGCTCTGCGCACCAACCTGCTGCTGATGGCCGCCTACACGGCGGCGGCGCTGGTCGGCGCGGTGGCGCCGACGGTCGCGGTCTATTCGCTGTTCGTGCTGTTGTGCGCCAATCTCATCGGCGGCGCGGGCTGCTACGCGCTCGAGTATGCGAACCGGGTCGCGTTCATCGAGCATCGCCGGCTCGCGCAGGTCGCAAGCCACGACGGACTCACCGGGGTGCTCAATCGCGCCGCACTCGAGGAGCAGGCGGCGAGCCTGTGGCGGCGCGCCGCCGCCGAGCGCATGCCGGTCTCGCTGCTGCTGATCGACATCGATCACTTCAAAGCCTACAACGACCGTTATGGGCATCAGGCCGGCGATCGCTGCCTGCAGCAGGTCGCGGCGGCGATCCAGGCCGCGGCGCGCCGCCGCCCGCTCGATCTGGTGGCGCGCTACGGCGGCGAGGAGTTCATCGTCGTGTTCGCCGGGGCCGACCGTTCCGAGGCCGTGAGCGCCGCCGCGGGTCTGCAGCACGCGGTGGCCGGGCTCGCCATCGCGCACGAAGCCTCGACGACCCAACCCCACGTGACCGTCAGTATCGGCGTGACGACGCTCGAGCCCGGCGAGGTCTACTCCCACGAGCACGCGGTGCGCCAGGCCGACCTCGCCCTCTACCGCGCCAAGGAAAGCGGCCGTGACGCCTGGGCGTTCCACGGTGAGTTGGTGGCGGGCGGCGCGCCGGCCAGCGGCGAGCGGCGCAGCGCGCCGGGCCCGGCGCTCACTCCAGGGCGTCAATCTCTCGCCTGAGAGAGCGCGGGACGCGCGCTCGGCGCCGATTCCGCGGCGCCGTCCCCTTGCGCCGCCGGGCACGACCGCCGATCCTGTCGCCATGAATGCGCTCTCGGTCCGCGGACTCACCAAGACTTACGCGAACGGCGTCGAGGCGCTGAAGGGCATCGACCTCGACGTCGAGCAGGGCGACTTCTTCGCGCTCCTCGGGCCGAACGGCGCCGGCAAGACCACCCTCATCGGCATCATCACCTCGCTCGTCAACAAGAGCGGCGGCGAGGCGCGCGTGTTCGGCTACGACATCGACCGCGAGCTCGAGGCGGCCAAGTCGTGCATCGGCATCGTGCCGCAGGAACTCAACTTCAACATGTGGGAGTCGCCGTTCACGATCGTCGTGAACCAGGCGGGTTTCTACGGCATTCCGCGCCCGGTGGCGCGGCTGGCCGCCGAGAAATACCTCAAGCAGCTGCAGCTGTGGGACAAGCGCGGCGGCATGTCGCGCGCCCTCTCGGGCGGCATGAAGCGGCGCCTGATGATCGCGCGTGCGCTGATGCACGAGCCGCGGCTGCTGATCCTCGATGAGCCGACCGCGGGCGTCGACATCGAGATCCGCCGCTCGATGTGGGACTTCCTGCGCGAGATCAACGCGAGCGGCACGACCATCATCCTCACCACGCACTATCTCGAGGAAGCCGAGACGCTGTGCCGCAACATCGCCATCATCAACGGCGGACGCATCGTCGAGCGCGACCGCATGTCGAGCCTGCTGCGGCGCCTCCACGTCGAGACCTTCCTGTTGAACCTGCGCGATCCGCTCGCCGCCGCGCCGGCGCTCGCTGGCTACCTCACGCGGCTCGTCGACGATCACACGCTCGAGGTCGAGGTCTCCAAGGACGAGAGCCTGAACGACATCTTCGCGCGCCTGTCGGCGCTCGGGATCGAAGTGCTGTCGATGCGCAACAAGGTGAACCGCCTCGAGGAGATCTTCATGCGCCTCGTCGAAGGACGCGGGGCCGAAGAGCGCGGCGCGGCCTTCGAGCCGGTGACCGCGGCCCCCGCGGCGCGGCTGCCGGCCGGGGCGCGCCGATGAGCAGCGTGGCGCTGCCCACCGTGGCGCCGCCCATCCCGCTCGGCGTGGTGCGCTGGATCGGCTTCAAGACCATCGTGATCCGCGAGTACGGGCGCATCATCCGCATCTGGGGCCAGACCATCGTGCCGCCGGTGGTGACGGCGACGCTCTACTTCGTGATCTTCGGCAGCCTCATCGGGCGGCGCGTCGGCTCCATGGACGGTTTCGACTACCTGCAGTACATCGCCCCGGGCCTGATCATGATGCAGGTGATCACCAACTCCTACGGCAACGTGGTGGCGTCGTTCTTCGGCGCCAAGTTCGGCAAGCACGTGGAGGAGATGCTGGTGTCGCCGCTGCCGAGCTGGGTGATCGTGGCGGGCTACGCCACGGGCGGGGTGGTGCGCGGGCTCCTGGTGGGGGTCGCGGTGACGGTCGTGTCGCTGTTCTTCGCGCACCTGCACGTACACCACCTGCTGGTGATCTTCGCCGCGGTGCTGCTCACCTCGCTGATCTTCGCCCTCGGCGGATTTCTCAACGCGCTGTTCGCGAAGAACTTCGACCAGGTGAACTGGATCCCGACCTTCGTGCTGACGCCGCTCACCTACTTCGGTGGCGTGTTCTACTCGATCTCGCTCCTGCCCGAGTGGGCGCGGCGGGTGTCGTTCGCGAACCCGATCCTGCACATGGTCAACGCCTTCCGCTACGGCTTCCTCGGCACCTCCGACGTCAACCTGGGCGTCGCCTTCGCGCTCATGCTGCTCGCCGCCGCGGCGTTGTTTGCCACCGCGGTGACGCTGCTCGAGCGCGGCGCGGGAATCCGCGATTGACGACTGGGGTGGCGCTGGTGACCGCGCGCGGTGCGCGCGGTCTCGATGAGGACATGCCGCCGCTCAGCGCGGCGCTCGCGGCCGCGGGCGCGCAGTCCTCGATCGTCGAGTGGGACGACCGCTCGGTCGACTGGGCGCGCTTCGATCTCGTGGTGCTGCGCTCGGCCTGGGACTACGCCGAGCGGCTGCCGGAGTTCCTTGCCTGGGCCGAAGGCGTGGCGCGCGTGACCACGCTCGTGAACCCGCTGCCGGTGGTGCGCTGGAACACCGACAAGCATTACCTCGGCGAGCTGGCGCGCGCCGGCGCACCGGTGGTTCCGACCACCTACCTCGAGCCGGGTGCCGATGCCGCGCGCGCACTGGAGGAGTTTCTGGCGCGCGAGCCCTGCCGCGAGCTGGTGGTGAAGCCGGCGGTCGGCGCCGGGGCACGCGATGCCCGCCGGCACCTGAGCGGCGCACGCGCCGAGATCCTCGGCCACGTCGCGCCGCTGCTCGCGGCGCGGCGCGCCGTCATGCTGCAACCCTATCTCGCGAGCGTCGATTCGGCGGGCGAGACGGCGCTCATGTATCTGGACGGACGCTTCAGCCACGCGATCAGGAAGGGCGCGCTGCTGCCTGCCGGGGCGCCGTCGACCGCGGCGCTGTTCGCCGCCGAGCACATCGTCCCCCGCACGCCCGCGGCGGACGAACTCGCCGCCGCCGAGCGCATCCTCGCCGCGGTGCCGGTCGGGGGCCGCCTCGCGTACGCGCGCGTCGACCTGCTGCGCGACGCGCAGGGCAGCCCGCGGCTGCTCGAGCTCGAGCTCACCGAGCCGTCGCTGTTCCTCTCGTATGCACCGGAATCGGCCGGGCGCCTCGCCGCGGCACTCATGGCGAGGCGCACCGAGCCCTGGAGCTCAGAACAGCGCGGCTGCCCCGATCGGACTTAATCCCGGGCCGCGTCAAATATGTGAGGCAGCACACACGAAATAGACAATAAGTCCTTGTAG
>Ga0210394_10002727_pt1 | contig 23696 bp, 22 predicted proteins | sample IncBWC12MmetaG_FD_160121 | JGI IMG/M metagenome (GOLD analysis project Ga0210394, IMG submission 160121) | Forest soil microbial communities from Barre Woods Harvard Forest LTER site, Petersham, Massachusetts, United States - Inc-BW-C-12-M | ecosystem: Environmental > Terrestrial > Soil >... | reverse complement strand
GATGGCGTTGCCGCTGTCACTTCCGTCGCCGCCGAGATAAGTGGAATAGACGAACGACTGACCGTCCGGCGCATATTCGGTGACGAAGGCATTTTGTGTGCCCGAAGCCCCGAGGCTGCCCTGCACGACGCCGGAGCTGGTTGGAAAATTCGTGGACGTGGTTTGACCCGTTACAAACGTGTCGCCGACACCATCGGCCGCAACAGCATGAGCGATGTCCTGGCCCGTGCCGCCGAGGTAGGTGGAAAAAAACAGTGCGGGATCGATAATGAGTTTCTGATTGTGGTCGTAAGGACCGAGCGCGAATCCAGTTTCATTTTTCGCGAGCAACCGGTAAGCAACCGTGATTTCGCGGCGCGTCCCATTCACAATCTGGTAGGCAAACGGCTTTTTCAAGCGCACTTCGCCGCCATCGATTTGCAAGAGCAGATCGCCGCTTTCGTTCACGCGCAGGCTCGCAGCGCCGTCCACTACCAGCTTGATTTCATTTGCGTCGGCCTCTGGCGCGAGGACGTAGTCGGTCTCGAGTTGGCCTTGATTCCCGTAATAGGCCACGTCCACGCCCGGATACACGTCCTGATACAGCACTCGACCGTAATTCGGAATCTGCGTGTGCCATTGGGAAGAATCGTTTCCGATGAAATAGTTCGAGATGCCCTGTTGTCTATCGAGGCCAGCTACATGTGGACCCGTGTTTGCGCCCGCCAGTGAGAGCCGGAGATTTGCCTGCGACCATTGCGAAGTCTCGTTCTTCGGCGAGATGGTAGGCTCATGCGGATCCAATTCTTGTTTTGTATTGGCCGGCAAATAGCGGAGTGCGAGGACGGCTTCGTCGGGCGTAAGGAACAGCGTATAGCCTTTACCCCGCGCGAGGTACTTCACGCGAGAATCGGACTGGCCGTGGTTTTCCTCGAAGCTAAGCGGAACCTGGCCGAACGAGCCGCGCGAAGGCGTTGCGGCCGTACCAGGGGGAATCGAGGGCTTCGTGGAAGTTGCTCGCTGGTTGGCGGCAGATTTTGCAGCGCTCTGATTCGGTGCCACCGCACTCGGCGACGCAGTACTGGAGGCCGAAATCGAAGCGGCCGATTGAGCCGCGGCCTTCGCAGGGTTTTGTCCCGGGAGAGCGCGAGAAAAATGGTGAAACGCAGCTGCCGAAAACGCGCAAACTGTCACGCAGAGAGCCCATTTGCTATGCCGGTTCATCGACTGCCTCCCGCGCAATGCTGCTTCCGTACAACGATAGAGGGACGCTCAGAATACCTGTAGAGTGGCGGAAATTCTGAACTGAACGACCTGCCAAGTCAAGATGCAATCCTCGGTGAAACTAGGGCAAAGGCAGACCTTCAAGTGCAAAAGGTTACCGTTTTGTACCACCGATTACGTCGATCTGCGTTGGCGATTGCATTCGAGACACTCGCCGTCGCTGGGCGAAAATAAAGGGAAGAGATACGCAGAGCGCTACGGCGAGTTCAAACGAGTTAGATTTCTTAAGGCGGGAAAACAAAAGTTTGCTGTTTCCTGGTTCTGGGAAGGTTTGGTGCGGTCGAGTGGATTCGAACCACCACGGTATTGCTACCGCCAGCCCCTCAAGCTGGTGCGTCTGCCAATTCCGCCACGACCGCAAACCGAATACTTCGAGGAATTCTAGCAGAACCCGCTATTTCTTAGGAGGCGGATTCTGAGCCGGTGCCGCCGGAGCTTGCGTCGGCGCCTGATTTGGAGCCGGAGCCTGACTTGGAGCTTGACCCGGATTCTTATTCGGGGCGGGAGCCTGTGCAGGCGTCTTCTGGGCTGGCTGTCCAGGAGCTGTTTGCTCGAGGACCGAGCCTGTGGCCAGATCGCCGGCCACAGGAGCGCGTTTCACCGACAGCGTCAGCGAGGTCAGCATGAACACGATTGCGCACCACGTGGTGGCGCGCGAAAGAAACGAGGCGGCGCCGCGCGGACCGAAGGCCGTCTGGCTACCTGACCCGCCGAACGCGCCAGCGAGATCGGCTGCGTTTCCGCTCTGCAACATGATGACGATGACCAGCACAAAGCAAACCATCACGTGGAGAGTCACCAAGACGAAAATGTACTTCCACCCTACCGAAATGATACCCACTGCGATCAACAGCGAAAGCGCCCATTTAGCCCATGAAGGCATTTCCAACTCCCACTTTGCGGTTCCGGATATTTTGCGCCGGGCGCGATTAAAAGTTTACGATACTTGCGAACGACTGCGGATCCAAACTTGCACCGCCCACCAACGCTCCATCAATTTCAGGCTGCGCCATCAAACCGCGGATGTTGTCGGGCTTGACGCTGCCGCCGTAGAGAATTCGAAGCGCTGCCGCTCTCTCCGCCGTAAACCGTGTTGCCGCAAGCTCCCGGAGGCAGCGATGAGCGTCCGCTGCAATTTCGGGCGTGGCCGTTCGTCCCGTGCCGATGGCCCAGAGCGGTTCGTAAGCTAAAAGAATACGCGAGAAGTCGGCGGCGGTCAACGCGGCCAGGCCGCCTTCAAACTGCCGTTTCAAGCAAATGTGGGTACGATTCTCTTCGCGTTCACTGGGTGTTTCACCGACGCAGACGATTGGTGTAAGCCCGGCCGCGACCGCCGCTTTTAATTTGCGATTTACGGACTCATCCGTCTCGCCGAAGTATTGGCGGCGCTCCGAGTGACCAATGATGACGGCGCGGCAGCCGGTGTCGGCGACCATGCGCATCGATACTTCACCGGTGAAAGCGCCTTCGCGGTCCCAGTGCGCATTCTGCGCGGCAACGATAATGCTGCTGTCGCGAGCCGCTTCCACAGCCGTCACAAGAGATGGGAACGGCGGTGCGATGATGATTTCGCAATGCGATGCTGAGGCAACCAGTGGCTTGAACGCGTCGAAGAATGCGCGCGTCTCCGCCAGCGTCTTGAACATCTTCCAATTGCCGGCAATTACTGGACGACGCACTCGGGTCTCCTCGCGTGCATCTTACTCTACGTTTTGTTCGAAAGGGCTTCGACGCCGGGAAGTTTTTCTCCAGCGAGAAATTCGAGCGACGCACCGCCGCCGGTGGAAATATGGGATATCTGCGACGCAACTCCCGCCTGCTCGACGGCAGCAACGGAATCGCCGCCTCCGATAATCGTTGTCGCGCCCGCTTTTGTGGCCGCCGCAACCGCGTGCGCGATGCCGAGGGTGCCCTGCGCGAATGCCGGCTTCTCGAACATTCCGAGTGGGCCGTTCCATATCACGGTACGCGCCGTGGAAATTTCCCGGCGAAACTCGTCAATGGTCTTTGGGCCGACATCAAGACCCATCCAACCGTCGGGCGTGTGCGCGACGTCGGTGATGCGGGTGGCCATCGAGTCCGGCGATTCCGCCAGAACGTGATCGACCGGCAAGAGCAGCCGGAAATTGCGGCGCTTCGCTTCGGCGAGCAAGTCTCGCGCGAGGTCGAGCTTGTCGTTTTCAACGAGCGACTTCCCAATCGGCAGCCCTTGCGATTTCAAGAAAGTGTAAGCCATAGCGCCGCCGATGAGCATGGCGTCGGCCACTTTCATCAGGTTCCGCACGATTTCGATTTTGTCGGAAACCTTTGCGCCCCCCAGCACGGCGACGAAAGGGCGATCCGGATTTGATATCGCCTTTCCGAGATAGGCGAGCTCCTTCTCCATCAGCAGCCCCGCAGCCGACTGCCTGACGAATTTCGTGATGCCTACAACCGAGGCATGCGCGCGATGAGCGGAGCCGAACGCGTCGCAAACAAACATCTGATCGCAAAGCGCCGCAAGCTGTTTTGAGAATTCAAGATCGTCGGCCTCTTCTTCGGCGTGAAATCGAACATTTTCCAGAAGCAGCACATCGCCGTCGTGGAGTGCTTTGCTTTTCGATTCGGCCTCGGCGCCCACGCAGTCGGAGGCGAACTCCACCGGTTTCGCGAGTAACTCGCGAAGCCGGGCAGCCACGGGAGCAAGGCTGTACTTTGGATCGAGCTTGCCTTTCGGGCGTCCGAGGTGCGATGCGAGAACAAGCCGCGCGCCGCGTTCGATCGCCAGACGAAGAGTTGGCAATGTTTCACGAATGCGTGTTTCGTCGGTTACTTTGGCGCCGTCGAGCGGCACGTTGAAATCCACGCGAATAAAAACACGCTTACCCGAGAGGTCGAGGTCGCGAATGGAGAGCTTGTTCATGCGTGTGTGGAGACGATGCGCCGCGGCCGCGCCAGTTCCATCGATCTAGAGTTTCGCTGCGAAGAATTTGATCAGATCGCGGCAACGGCTCGAGTAGCCCCATTCGTTGTCGTACCACGCGAGCACCTTCACGCAATTGGTGCCCACGACGCGCGTGTATCCCGCGTCCACGATCGCCGAATGAGGATTCGACCGAAAGTCAATCGACACCAATTCTTCCTCGGTGTAGTCGAGAATACCCTTCAAGGGGCCTTCAGCCGCGCGCTTCAGCGCCGCATTCACGCTTTCCAAAGTCGCGGGCTTCTCCGTCATCACGGTGAGGTCGACGACGCTAACGTTCGGCGTGGGCACGCGCAGCGAATAGCCATCGAGCTTGCCCTTCAGTTCCGGAATCACCAGGTGCAATGCCTTTGCAGCACCGGTGGAAGTCGGAATCATCGACAGCGCGGCAGCGCGCGCGCGTCGAAGATCCTTGTGCGGCAGGTCGAGAAGCTTCTGATCGTTTGTGTAAGAGTGAACCGTGGTCATGGTGCCAACAACAATTCCAAATGTCTCGAGAATCACTTTGGCAACCGGCGCCAGGCAATTCGTGGTGCACGAGGCATTCGAAACCACATTGTGCTTCGCCGCATCGTACGTCTTCTCGTTCACGCCGAGGACGAACGTCGCATCCACATCAGTAGCGGGCGCGGAAATAATCACTTTCTTCACCGGTCCGCGAATATGCTTGCGCGCGTCATTGCCGGAAGTGAACAGCCCAGTCGATTCCACAACAATCGAAGCGCCCACAGAAGGCCAGTTAATCTGCGCGGGATCTTTCTCTTTGAAAACCTTGAAGCTCTTGCCATCCACGGAGATCGAATCGTCCGCATGCGTGACCTTGTGCGGAAGATTACCCAGAACGGAATCGTATTTCAGCAGATAAGCGAGCGTCTTCGAATCGGTGATATCGTTCACCGCGACAACCTCGATCGCAGGATCACCCAGTGCCGTGCGAAAAATATTCCGCCCAATGCGCCCGAACCCGTTGATCCCGACTTTCACTGGCATGCTTCCTCCGTAATGGCTTGTGGAATATGAACCTGCGCGAAGGGCCTGGCAGGGTCTAAGACAGAAAGGTGATGCTAGGGCGAGCGAAGGAAAAAGTCAACGCGAGTCAGTTGAATTGCTTCACGCGGATAACTTTATCGCCCGAGAAGGTAACGAACACGGTGCGCGCGGGCGGCGTCCCGTAAATCCAATCCTCGGTCTCTTCGCCCGCCTCAGTGTGCTCGCGAACCTTATGCTCCGGGCGGCCCATCGCCGCAAGCACCATGTCGTGATCCATTCCGACGATCGCCATGTGGTCCTGGATCGCCTGCTTGAACTGCGGTGGAAGCGTCTCGACCCAATTGACGGCGGCCGAATGGCGCTTCGAAAAATCAAAGAACGGCTCGAGATCGTGCATCAGGTCGTCCGCGCTCATGTCCGGCAGGTTGTGCCCGTAGTCCAGAACCAGTGTGGCGCCGGTGCCTTCGTTGGGATTCGAAACCGTCGTAGGCGTGGCCGCGGTCCCGATGCCGATTTGCAAATGTTCGCGAAGATGGAAATGTTTTCGGCCTCCACCATTAATTTGAAACACGATTTCTTTAGGACGGAATTCCAGGCTGGTAATCTGGATCGTGTCGCCGGGATTTACCGCCGTACCTTGCTTGCGAAGCGCGGCGTTCAGGTCTTTTTCGTCGAGCTTCTTCGAGACGGGGTACTTATAACCATTTCTGCCGCCTGGAAGCGGTTTCACAGCCTTCGCGAATTCTCCTGAGACGTACCGAATGATTTCGATGCGCGAGTTCTCCTGCAATCCGGCCGACTTCCCTGACGTTTGCGGGAGTACGGAGACAAATACATCGGGCAACGGATTGTATCCGGGAAGCGAGCTGAACTGTGCGATGCCGGGCAGCGGCATCCGTAGATGGGTTGCGTCGGGAACATCAGCGAACGCGAGAAGCGCCGCGGCAAGAGCGAGAGTGGCTCGGAAATACATGGACGCTAAGACTGCCCTTATTTTATTGCTTTTTGCCTTCTAGGTGAATATGGATTCAAGCGGAGAGCCGGGGGTTGTAGCGAGAGGGGGTGAGGCACAGGTAGCAACTGCACAAACGCGCGAAATCGCCCCGGCGCCCCCTTTTTGAATGAGTCTGCGTATTCCGGTTAACTGGAGGCCGCGTGCGCTTTCGTCGCGGATGCGCCGGCGGATTGCTCTTCAATCTTCTGATGCGCAAGTTGCGGCTCGAAGCAACGTCGGCAGCGCGCTTCGTACATTCCACCGGCGCCGACGACAATCAACTCCTCTGAGGCCACCAGGCGCTGCGTATGCACCGCAGGGTTTCCGCATTGCATGCAGATGGCAAGCAGCTTGGTGATTTCTTCGGCAACGGCGAGCATTCGCGGCATCGGCTCGAATGGACGGCCCATGAAGTCCGTATCGAGGCCGCTGACGATCACGCGCTTCCCAAGGTCGGCAAGTTTCACGCAGGCGTCAACGACGCTCTCGCCCAGAAACTGCGCTTCGTCCACGCCAACCACTTCGGTGCGCGGCGCCACCTGCGCCAGAATATCGCTCCCAGTCGACACCAGCTCCGACGCAATTTCGAGCCCCGAGTGCGAGACGATTCCGTTCTTCGTGTAGCGCTGATCGATTACGGGCTTGAAGATTTGCACGCGCTGCTTCCCAATTTCCGCGCGGCGCAGCCGGCGAATCAGTTCTTCGCTCTTGCCGGAAAACATCGGCCCCACGATCACTTCGATCCAGCCCATGTTGTGCTTGACGACGTCCACGCTTCCCCGCCTTTCCTGTGTAGGCTAACACACCGCGCTTCTGAAATTCAGGCTCCGGCTCTTTTATCACCGCTTGCATACATCGCGCGATTAAAAAATGGCGCGAACGCATTGATGATGGCGACGCGAAATGCGTCCTGCCGCATGATCATGTTGCAAGTGAGGATTCCCCACGCGCCTTGCGCATCGCGAATGCCGCGTCCGCCGGCAAACGCGTCGATGGCTTTCGATAGCTCGACGCCCTGGTCCACCACAATATGCGTGAGGAGCTCGGGCAGAACCACCGCGCCCGACTGGCCAAAAGCGCCGCGGCCCGCACCGTCGGTGACGTACGCCCAGCTTTCAAGGAAAGCATGGCGCGCACCGTTTTCATGCGCGTTTTCTCGCACTACGTCTATGCCGCCTTCGAGTCCGATAAAATATTTCCAAGGCTCGTTTTTCTCTCGAGCGATTTGAACGAGAGCCTCCGCGCGGTGTCGCGCGCCTGCCATCAAATCCTCGCGCGACAGCGGCGTATGGCGGACGCCGCTGGGCACTTCCACTCCTGCGATATCGAATTGCGCATTTTCGTCGAGGCTGGGGCCAAGAATCGCAAGCGCTTCCCGCACGGCCTCGAGTTTCGGGCGCCGCGTGCTTCCCACCGCTACGATCACTTTGTCCATCGCGGCAGAGAGTAACAGAAATGCCGCTCGACGTTCGAGGCCTGAAACTCGCGGGCCAGATCGCGGGGCCGGGAGAGTATTCGTCACGGCGGCGTCATTCGAAAACGCGCAATTCCCTGCCCTTGGTTTCCGGAAGCAGCGCGACAGCCACGATCATCAGCGCGTAAGCGGAAACGGCGAACGCGGCGATGGCGTGTCCCAAGGACATCGTCGCGCTCAGGTAGCCGACCAATGCGGGAAACAGCGCGCCTACCGCGCGCCCAAAATTATAGGAAAAACCCTGTCCCGAGCCGCGCAGCCGGCTTGGAAAAAGCTCGGTGAAGAACGCGCCCACCGGACTGAACACACCCGACGCAAAGAAACCAAGCGGAAATCCCAGCACCAGCATCGCGGAATTGGTAAGTGGCAAATACGCGTACACAGCAACGGTGATGAACGAGCAGACGCCAAAAAACATTAGCGTGCGCCGGCGCCCAAGCGGATCGGCAAGATGCGCGCTCACGAGATATCCAGCGAACGAACCCACGATGACAACTGCCAAGTACCCGCCGGTGTTCAACACGGATAAGCCGCGCTGCGTTTTCAAAAATGTAGGCAGCCAGGTGTTAATCGCGTAGTACCCGCCCTGCGCGCCAACAGCGAGAAGCGAAGTCAGCAGTGTGATGCGCAGCAGTCCGGGGGTGAATATCTCAAGGAAATGGCTTTCGCCGCCACCAGCCGCAGCCGCGCGCGTCCCGGTGAAAACCTCCGGCTCGGCAACATTACGGCGAATGTAAAACACCAGCAGCGCTGGAAGAATGCCGACCCAGAACATCGCGCGCCACGCGATCGCCGGCGGCAGCACCGAAAACAGCACCGTGTAAAAGATCGCAGCCAGTCCCCAGCCAATGGCCCAGCCAGCCTGAACTGTGCCCACGGCGCGACCGCGATACTCGGGGCGGATCGCTTCTCCCATCAACACCGAACCTACCGCCCATTCACCACCGAAACCCAAACCCTGAAGCGCGCGCGTCGCGAAAAGCTGCCAGAAAGAATGAGTGAAGCCGCTCAGAAAAGTGAACAGCGCGAACCACACAATCGTGACCTGAAGAATTCGCGCGCGCCCGTAACGATCTGCCAGCAGCCCGGCTCCCCAGCCGCCCGCCGCGGAAACAAGCAGCGCGGCGGTCCCCAGCGCTCCCGCCTCACCGACGCTGATGTGCCAAGTCGAAATCAGGCTTGGAACGACGAAAGTGTACGCCATCAAGTCCATCCCATCCAGCGCCCACCCGCCAAAAGTGGCGACGAGCGTGTGACGTTCCGGTGTTGTGAGTTCGGCCAGCCACATTTTCTTCGCGTCCATCGCGCCGCGATTGTACGCTCCTTTGGCGCTAGCCGAGACGAACTCAAAAGTTTTTGAGAACTTTGCCTTGCGTCAGGGCACGGCTTCAGCCGTGCCGTAAGTGACGCAAAACGGGTGCGGCTTCAGCCGCTGAGGCCGGAACTTGGCGCGCACCACGTGGTGTATCCTACTCGACGCGCGATTGCGCGAGACAACCGGAGGTTCCGTACGCTGAAAATTGTCGAAGCAAGCGATTCGTCGCTTCTCGTCGCGTTGGGCGACGCAATCTCGGAAAAAGTTCAGGGGCGCGTAATTTCCCTTTTTCGCGCGCTTTCGGAACTCCGCGATGCACGCATCCGCAACCTTCACCCGGCGTACGCCTCGTTGCTGATCGACTTCGATCCGCGCGAAAGCAGCCACAAAGAATTGGCGGCGTTAGTCGAAAAGTCAGCGCACAAATTGGGGCCGGAGGCAGAGCGCAAGCCAAAAATTGTAGAGATACCCGTTTGTTATAACGCCGCCTTCGCCCCGGATTTGCTCGATATTGCTGAGCGCACGAAGAAATCGCCGGAAGAAGTAATCGCGCTCCATTCGTCGGCCACCTACCACGTGTGTTTCCTCGGATTTTCTCCCGGATTCGCTTACCTCAGTGGCTTGCCTGAGGCCCTCCAAGTTCCGCGCCTCGACACGCCACGAAAGAGCGTGAAAGCTGGGACGGTTGCGATCGCAGGCAGCCAAGCGGCTGTGTATCCGGTGGACTCACCGGGCGGCTGGAGATTAATCGGCCGCACCCCGGTGCAGATGTTCAATCCCGCCGCAATTCCTCCATCGCGCCTCGCGCCAGGTGACGTGGTGAAGTTTGCCCCAATCGATCGCGGGCAGTTCGATACGATGTCTGGGACGATATCCGAGACAATGTCCAACAAAACGTCCGGCGCGATGTCGCCGCGCTAAGCCACCGCGATGCCGATACGCATCAACAATCCCGGATTGCTCACAACGGTTCAAGATGCCGGAAGGCACGGATTTTCGCATCTCGGCATTTCGTCATGCGGCGCGGCGGACGCTATAGCATTCCGAATCGCCAATCTCTTACTGGGCAACAGTGAAAATGCAGCTGCGCTCGAGATGACCCTGCTGGGCGCGACTCTGGAGTTCGAGGAAGCAGCTAGCATCGCCCTCACCGGCGCGGACTGCGATTGCCGGCTGAATGGCGAGGCCGCTCCGATGTGGCAGGCAATTCAAGTGGCTCCCGGAGGCGTTCTCGCATGCGCCGGAATGAAGACGGGCGCGCGCGCGTATCTCGCCGTCGAGGCTGGGTTCGACGTTGCGTCCGTAATGGGAAGCGCTTCGACCGATCTCGCCGGGCGCTTCGGTGGATATGACGGGCGAAAGCTCGTCAAAGGCGATATGTTGCCCGTGCGGAAGAAGCCCGCGTCGCCGATACAAGAATCGGCACAAAAATCGGCACGAAATGCGCGGCGACTGCCGACGGGAGCCCTCGAAACCTTGTATCCAAGCAGCTCGATTCGCGTGACCAAAGGCGCGCAGCAGGAATGGTTCGGCGGCGAGGCATTCGAAAAATTGTTTTCGCGCTCTTATGAAGTTAGCGACGACTCGGACCGTTCAGGACTGCGCCTGAAGGGCGAATCAATTCGCCCGCGCGATGCCAAGCAGCTTCTCACTGACGGAATTCCGCTGGGCGCAATACAGGTTCCGCAAAACGGCCAGCCGATCATTCTTTTCGTGGACCAGCACACCACCGGCGGATATCCAAAGATCGCAAACGTGATCGCCGCTGACATGCACCGCATCGGACAGCTGCGGCCCCACGAGCAGGTCCGTTTCGCGGAAGTCACGATCGCGGAAGCGATCGAGTCGGTCCACGAGCAAGAGAAGTGGTTGAAGAGGATATTTGTGTCATGAACCGCGCACGCCGCACGACCAAGCTCGCGATCGATATCAATTCCGATCTCGGCGAGTCACCAGAACGCCTCGCGAACGGGGCCGATTTCGCGCTGATGCGCCACATCACATCCGCCAACATTGCCTGCGGCGGACATGCGGGCAACGCCAAAACGATGAAAGCTACAGTCGGGTTGGCGAAAAAGTTGAACGTCGCGATTGGCGCACATCCGAGCTATCCCGACCGCGCGAACTTCGGCCGCGTGGAATCAACCATTGCTCCGAAGGAACTCGAATTATCCGTTCGCGAGCAGATCCTGGCGCTGGCGCGCGTAGCGGAAGCTTTCGGCGCAAAGCTTTCACACGTGAAGCCGCACGGAGCGCTATACCACGCAACGAATCGCAGCCCCGCGATCGCCCGCGCCGTGGGACGTGCCGTGATGTCCATCGACCCGCAGCTCATCATGGTCGGCCAGGCAGGATCCGCGTCGCTATCCGTGTGGCGCAAGATGAAACTGCGCTGCGCCGGCGAAGCCTTTGCCGACCGCGCCTACGAGCGCGACGGCACGCTGCGAACCCGAGCGCGCGAGGGCGCACTTCTCGACGATCCCGAGCGGGCGGCGCGCCAGGCGGTAGACATTGCGGTCAGGCACAGCGTGACGGCGGTGGATGGTTTCGAGCTGCCTGTCACAGCGGACACGATTTGCATTCATTCCGATACGCCCGGCGCCGCTGCCATCGCGCGCGCGGTCAGCGAGCGACTCGAGTCCGCTGGGGTTCACGTGCAGGCGCTCCGTTGAAGCCAGCCCCGCAGGTTTTAATACTTCCAGAGTTGGCTTTGCTTTTCGCGCGAGAAGCGAGCTGTGAGGAATTCCTTCAACGATTCGATTGAACTGAAAACCTGGTCCGAGCACCCGAGCATCCACCCGCTCACCTGCTCCACGGGAAGCGTTGTGACGAGATAAACAGGAATGCCCTTCCGGTGCGCGACCGTGAGTTCGGCGGGCGTGCCACCGCTTTGCGAAGCGGCGGACTCCCAAAAGCAAATTACGTAGTCCGCTTTGTTTTCGATCAGATCGAGGTCGAAAGCGATGATTTTGCGGATCACCCGGCGGAAGCGTTCGAGGTCGGTGGTTTTCCACTCGCGGAATTGGCTCCATTCCTCTTCCGTAAGATTCTTCTTTTCGTCTTCGGCAGGATCGTAGACTCGATGCCCCAGCTGCTCGCGAAGAAACGGAGTGAGTTTGCGGCGCCACAACTTTCCGCCGCCTTCGGCAAATTCGATCGGACCGCAGAGATAAGCCAGCATTGGGTTGGGGCAGCGACTCTAGCACGCCGCCGCGGAACTGAACAGAGGTTGGAAAACCGGCGATAAGAACGGCGAGAAAAACTGGAGCGGGATAAGGGAATCGAACCCTCGCCTCGACCTTGGCAAGGTCGCGTACTACCACTATACGAATCCCGCTAAGCTGGAACTCCGCGACGAAAGGATATTTATAGCACGCGCCTAAACCACCGACAAGGCCTCGGTTCGAAACGCCTCATCGAAGTTATCACGCAAGCGGAACCGCTTGCCGGGACACGATGACGCAACCGCGCCAGCCGGCCGCTCAATTTGTTTCTTAGTCCACTTCCATGATGCGCGCGGACTTTACCACCGGAGATTTCTTCTGACGTTCCGCGAAACGCGATGCGCGTTCGCGGTCGATATAAACGCGGGCGAATTTCTCCCCGTCATGGTAATACACGGTCACTTGCCAATGTCTGTGCTTGCGGCGCCGGTCGCGGCTCATCCGGTTCGACCTTTTGCCTTTTTTCTTTTTCGCCATAGTCGCAGTTACCCCCGAGTGCATTGACTATCCCAAGTTCCGAAGGCCCGCGCAAGTAACTAGTTAAGGGTTAACGCGAACGCCAGAGGCACAGGCGTTTCGAGCACGGCGGTTGGAGTGAGTGCGGGTTCAATCCAGTGAGAATAAGGCGAATGGCTCGCCATTGCTCATGGATTCTTGCGACTTTTGCGCGCGTCCGGCATCTGATTCAGTGTCCTAAACAACTCATAAAATATTCGCGCGAGGTGGAACTTTCGACGACCTCAGCGCGTAGTAATGGATGAGTGGCAAGATAGGCCGGAGGAGCTTATGGTAGTGAATTGCGGAAGTGAACTGCAGATTGAGGACGTCCGGCACCATCCCGTTGAAATGGTGGCCATGCTGCGAAATCTCCTGTGCGCGGACGGTGCAACGGTAACTGCTGACCCTAAACGGGCCGGCTTCTACGAAGTCGAGAGTGGCGAAGTGGTTTATTACATTAACGTGTCGCCGACCAGCGGCAAAATCCTGTTGCTTGCCACCTGGCCGGCCCAACAAATGCCTGAGGCCGTGCACCAGGTTGCGTAATCGGCCGCCTGTTGGCTGAAAAGTTTGCCGATTCACGCGTTCACCGAAAGCTGCTAGAAAACCAAATCCGCGGGCTTGAAGTTCCAATCACCGAAACCGTCGCTGTTGACCCTATATACTTCCGGGCCGCGGCTCGTCCGAACGTAAACGAATCCGCTTAAGTTGTCCGAAATGTGGATCGTTAGAGTTTTCGCGTCCTTGGTCGTGAGGATCACTTCAATCGGAGGCTTCATGAGCATGGCGGCGACGTTCGGCGCGGGACGGTCTTCGATTTCGGTGGCGCGCGCGAGCACGAGCGGCGTAAGGAATTTTCCAGAGGCTGCCGTCTTACCTTTCACGGCGTCGGGAGAATCGATTACCCAGTCCTCCGGACTGTCTTTTTTGCGGACGCAGATGGCGGTGCCGTTCGCGTTGTGAACCTCGACGCGGTTCACGTCGTCCGCCTCAAACAGGACCAATTTTTTGTTGCGCAGATCCTTGTAGCTCTCCGATAGCTTCTTGTACAGAGAGTCGTTGATGCGGAATACGATCGGCCGCGAAGAGTCGCGCGCGAAATAATCACTTCCATCTTTCTTCCCAACCGCTAAAGTTGAGGGCGTTCCTTTACTGTCCATCACCGTGAACGCAATCGAAGGGCTGGCAAGGCCATACTTCGCGAGATTATCCGCTTTCTCGCTGGCCACGCCCGTCATTTTCGCGGTCGAGATCGCCGTCAGTAGCGCGTTCACATCTATGTCGTCGGCGAGCGAGCCGCTGGGCTTCGTAAATTCCCAGTTTGTCTTGTTTTTGGTGGCGGACAATTGCCCGGAGGAATTCTTGAGGTCGAACGACTTCACGGCGCCAGCCACGAAATGGAGCACGGCCGGGTCACGCAAAGTCTTGAGAGGCTTGTCCGAAGCAATGAGAAGCGATTCGGGAAGAAGCGCGACGTCCGTCGCCGCATCTACCACTGCGTAGACAGACACTCCCGTAAAATCCTTGTAGCCGAGCTTCACTGAATGTTTCGCGCCGTTCTTAAGCTGGAATTCAATCGTCAATTGCGGAGGAGCGAGGCCATATACCTTCAGGCGATCGGGCGAGCCAGGCTCATTCTGGGTAACGCGCGCGGACGCCAGCGCATCGAGAATCGTTTGGACCAGGGACGCATCCGCCTGCGTTTGCAGCGGTTCTTCGATCTGCCAGATTTCGCCGTGCTTCACAAAATGGATCGGCGGTTCCGATGCGTTCGCGGGATGCGTAAGCGCAAAGCTCGAAATATCGTCTGCCTGAATGGAGAAGGCGAGCTTGCTCGCGTCTTCCGGAGGCTTTTCCTTCGCGCTGCGCTTCCAATCGAAATAGTAAACCACGCCGCCGAGGACAACGGCGCACAGGAGCACGAGCAGGGTCGTCTTCTTAATCATGATTTTCTAGCGGCGCTTCCACCAGATGTAAATTCCCGAAAAGATTACGATGCCCGGCAGGCCGAACAGATCGAGCCAGCTGAGCCCGCGCGCCTGCGCTTCGCTTAGATTGACTCGGCGGTTCGTGGTGGTCTTCGGACGGATGGAAATCAGACCCTCATCCTGCGCGAGCCAATTGATGGTGTTGTAGAACAGATCGCCGTTTCGCACCTGATCCAGGGCCTGATTCGAGGCGAAATCGGAATCGCCTATCACTACCAGGCGTGCGCTCTTGTCGCCGACCTTGCGGCTGGCGGTGACGCCGAGCGAAAGCGGCCCAAGAGTGTCCGTCTTGGGATCGTAGCTGACTTCATGTTCCAGCTTTTGCTTGGTGAAACTTCGCGGCGAGGTTTTCAACAGTTCGACGGCTTCGACGTCGGATTTCGATTTGTCCGCAATCGTGACAGTGCGCGCCAATGGGAAGAAGGTCATGCTGCCCTTGAAATTGCTGGTGATCGGGCTGGTGCCGAAATCAGTGACCAGCGGAATCGCGGGACCTGCGCCAACGAGTTGCCCCATTCCGCTGGCGTCGATCACAACGTTGTTTCCCACATTGATGTTCCAGGATGAAATAATCGCGCCGAGCTTCGCGTCAGCCAGCTTGGTTTCTATTTCCGGATCGATTTCGATCAGTGCTTTTCCGCCGGCGTCGAGATATTTCGAAATCTTGTCGGCCTCCTGGGGAAAGTAAGCCTGCATGGGACCGGCAATGACGACAACGTTGCAATCGGAGGGCACGCTGGGTTCCGTAACGAGGCTGATCGCTTTCGTTTCGTAGTTCTCTTTCTTCAAGCCGGCGTCGACGCCGCTGTATCCAGGTCCTGCATTGTCCGTAAGTGATTTCTCGCCGTGGCCGGTGACGAAGCAGACCGTTTTCACCGTATCGCGCGTCACTTTCAAAATCGCGCTCGTGATGTCCTCTTCGGAAGCGGACGCGCGCGCCCCAGACTCGAGATGTTCGGTGCGAGTGCCGGATGCGACGATGACATCGCCGACTCGCTTGGCGCCATATTGCTGGGCGACTTCAGGCTTGCGCTGCGGATCGATGTTTTCGAACTTCACGTGCGGGCCGAGACTCTTGTACTCCGCCATCAAATCGTCGAGCTGCGGATCAGCCTCTTTCGAAAATCGGATCACGTTGACGTCTTTTTGCAGTCCGCTCACGATCTTCTTCGTCTGGTCGGAGAGCGTGAAGAGTTTTTCGCTGGTGAGGTCGAAACGCTTGTGGTGGCGATAGCCGACGAAATTCGCGAGCCCGAGAATCGCGACAACGGCGAGCCCGAGGATCAGCGCGTTGGTGCCCAGTTTCGAGGAACGCCGCGAAAAAAACGCGATGATGGCGCGATAACCCAGAACGATGCTCGCAATGAGCAGGGCGGCGCCGGCAGCGAGAAGAATCTTGCTAAAGAGCAGAAGCTCCCCCTGATACGAATAGCGGATGCCGCAGGAGATGAGCGCGGCGACGCCTAGCGTCGCAAGGAAACGCGCCAATTCGTCCCGATTCACTTTCATTCTAAAAATGCCTCCCGCTGCTCCGATTCAATAATTGCCATTCCCGCCATCTGCGAAACATGGCGCGCCTATGCCCGCCGCCAGCGCATGGAATCGAGCGAGCGCACGGTCAAGAAAAGAAATAGAACCACGAAACTAACGTAATAAATCAGCCCGGACGTATCGACGACTCCGCGCGTGAAATCCTGATAGTGCTGAATAATGGACAGGTACGTGAGTACTTGGGTGAGAGCCCCTTGCGCGCCGCTGGCGCCGAAATCCAGAACCCAGAGAATCAGCACCGCAGCGAACGTCAGAACCGTGGCGATCAGCTGGTTTTCCGTGAGCGAGGAAATAAACGAGCCCAGCGCAAGAATCGAGGCGCCCATCAAGATTACGCCGCCATATCCCGCAAGGAGCAAACGCCAGGGCGGCATTGGGTCGCTGCGAAAGTACATGAACGCCAGATAGCTGGCCGTGGGCAAAAGCATGATCGCGAATAGCGAGAGTGACGCGAAGAATTTGCCAAGAACAATTTCGATTTCGGTGATGGGCGAGGTGAGCAGCAGCTCCATGGTGCCGCGTTTCCGCTCTTCGGCATAAACGCCCATGGTCAGCGCCGGAGTAAGAAAGAGGATCAACGACGAGAGGATGCCGAAGAAGCTTTGCATCACGCGGCTTGGTACGTCGATTTCCGGAGGCATGCCGAACCGCATCGACTGCATTTCCATGGTGAACGACTGCTGGATGAAAAAGCCGAGAATCCGGTTGAAGAAAAAGGCGCTCAGCAGCAGAAACACGCCGACGACCACGTAGGCAATCGGCGAGACGAAGTAATTCCCCATTTCCTTGCGATAGACGGCGTAGACGCTTCGCATCGTTCTCGATACTCCTCAGGCGGCGGGCTGCGCGTGCGCCGCGTCGTCGGTGGTCAACTCCAGGAAAATTTCCTCGAGGCTCAGGCTGACGCCGCGCAATTCAAAGAGCGGCCAGCCCTTCTCAATGACTTTGGCCGCGATTCGGCTGCGTAAATCCTGGCCCTGCGCGGACTCGACTGTGGCGATGAGATGGCCGCCGGCGATGGACTCGATTTGCACGCGATTGGCTCCGGGAATTTGCGCAAGTGCTTCCTGGAGCGCCTTTTCCGGCGCTTGCGCTTCGACGCGAATTTTCTGGCCGCCTTTGAGGCGCGAAGTGAGATTTTGCGGCGTGTCCACAGCAGCGATTTTTCCCTTGTTGATGATGACCACGCGATCGCAGGTCATGCTGACTTCGGGAAGAATGTGCGTTGAAAGAATGATGGTGTGGGTTCCAGCAAGAGCCTTGATTAGATGGCGGACCTCGATGATTTGCTTGGGGTCTAGACCAACGGTCGGCTCGTCGAGAATGATTACGTCAGGATCGTGCACCACTGCTTGCGCCAGGCCTACCCGCTGCTTGTAGCCGCGCGAGAGGCGCTTGATAAGTTCGTGACGCTTGTCGACGAGACCGGTTTTTTCGAGCGCATCGGTGATGCGTTCGGCGCGGCGCTCGGACGGAACGCCCTTGATGCGCGCGACGAAATCGAGATAGGTCTCGACCGTCATTTCGGGATACACCGGCGGGTTTTCCGGCAAGTAGCCGATGCGGCGGCGCACCTCGAGCGAATCCGCGAAGACGTCGAATCCCGCGACACGCGCCGTGCCGGCGGTGGCGGGCATGAAGCCCGTCAAGATGCGCATCGTGGTGGTCTTGCCGGCGCCGTTGGGGCCGAGGAACCCGAGAATTTCACCTTTGTTGACGGTGAACGACACGTGGTCCACGGCGGTGACGGAACCGTAAGCTTTCGTCAGATCTTGTACTTCAATCAATGCATTCCTCCGAATAAGAGGGAGCCAGCAGGTGTGCCGAGCCCGAACGAGCAGACATTTATACTAAAAATTCGTGAAAATTGAAAACGGAGTGCGGATTGGTAGAAGCGAGCAGGGCGGCGAGAGGCCCATGGACGGGTGTTTTGCAAGAACGCGTAATTGGCCAATTTCGGCCGATTAGAATCGCGCGCTGTCGTTTGTTTGCTTGGAGTTACATCGAATTCTAATCGGCAGCGGAGCCGATTAGAAACGACGCGTCGAGCCGTCGCAGAACGGCGGGCTCGCGTCATGTCCGAGAAAAGCGAGTCTGCAATGTGCGATTTTTTCGCTATTAGAAAGGCAGTGCGTGTTGATGTCTCGTGGGTTAAGTTCGCTTCTAATCGCGGAATTTCGCGATTAGAAATGCAGGGGGAATGATCTGCTCCGATGCGTTGGTGACGAGTCGTAGCAATCTCAATGACCAACGACCCGGCGACTGGGCGAAAGTTGGCACCGGGCGCAGCGTGCTGCGCCCCTACGAAGAAAATGCTACGGCGCCGGCGAGCTGAGTTCTCAGTCTTGCGATTCATCGTTCATTCCTGTCCTTTGCGGACACTTTCTCCTTTGTGCGACGCGCCGACTTGTGTGAGGACACGGCGGCGCTGGCCCCGTTTTTCGGGGCACAAAAATAAGTATTAAGTTATTTTATGATTTTCTACTTTTAGCACATTTTGAATGGGCACTTCAAGGAAATTTTGGAGTGAAGAAAAATTCGGATGGCGATGGAATGCGAAGGACGGAATGGAATCGGTGGCGGAATCCCGGTGCGCCGAAAGACTTTGGAACCACGGATGAACACAGCACAGAAAAAGGTCTACACCGGAGGAGGAAAAAAGCAACGGCGGCGCTGGCCAACAGGGTTGCGTGGGGGCGACGTTGAGATCCTTTCAAGCATCCTGGTCGGATGCTTTCAGGATGACAGCGCTTGAGGGTACGCGGCTGTGCATGTAGCCGACATCTTAAATGGCTCTGAAACGGGCACGGCACGCCGTGCCCCCGCCCTTTCAAAAGGCGAAACGGTGGGACGCCCGGAAAAGCAAATGCGAAGGAGCCGGCCACACGTTCGGCCAGGTCAGTGCAGGCGCTGGCGCTACGAAAGTCGATGCTTGCATGGTATGGCGCCCTAGGCGCATTGACAGGGTAGGGCAACCGGCATAATGTTCGCGGCCAGTAAACAGATGGCTTCCGAGTCGCGGACGCGCGGAATATTGATTGCATTGCTTGCGGCGGTCTTTGTTGCCGCGCTGCTGAGTATTTTGGGGCATTCCGGCGCGATGCAGATTCCTTCCGCCGCGCCGGAGACCGTTCGCTGGATCGCTATTGCCCTGCTCGCCGCTTACGCGTTCATGCGGCGGTCGCTGACGGCTTGGATTTTCGTTGGCTTGGCGGCCGGTGCGGAACTGGGGTACGACGCACCTAATGCGGCGACTCACTTTCAAGTGCTCGGGTCAATTTTCCTTAGGCTGATCAAGGTAATTATCGCGCCGCTGCTTTTCGGGACGCTGGTGGTTGGAATTGCCGGGCATGCGGACTTGAAAAAAGTGGGGCGCATGGGAATCAAGGCGATCGTTTACTTTGAGGTTGTGTCGACGATCGCGATTCTGATCGGGCTTGCCGCAATCAACATCAGCCGGGCGGGCGTGGGAATTCAGCTTCCCACTTCGACAGTGCAAAGCGTTCCGGGAATCGTCCCGCACACTGCTTCTGAATTGATCCTCAACGCGTTTCCGGAAAACATCGCGAAGTCGATTGCCGAAGGGCAAGTGCTTCAAGTTGTGATTTTCAGCATTTTGTTTGGGCTGGCGCTGGCGATGGTGCCGGAGGCGAAGCGGCGTCCGCTGGTGGCGCTGGCGGAGAGCCTTTCGGAAGCGATGTTCAGATTTACGAACCTGGTGATGCTGGCCGCGCCGATCGGCGTGTTTGGCGCGATTGCTTACGCGGTGGGGCACATGGGGCTGGGAATCCTTCTGCCTCTGCTGAAACTGCTGGCGACGATGTACGTGGCGTTGGTGGCTTTCGTGGGACTCGTGCTTGTGCCTATCGCATTTTTCGCGCGAATTCCGATCGCGCGTTTCGTTAGCGCTGTGACTGAACCATTCACGATTGCGTTGGCGACGGCGAGTTCCGAGGCGGCTCTGCCTCGCGCGATGGAGAACATGGAGGCGTTCGGCGTGCCGCGCTCGACAGTCGCGTTCGTGCTTCCCACCGGATACAGCTTTAATCTCGACGGCTCGAGTTTGTATCAATCGCTCGCGTTAATCTTCATGGCTCAGGCGGCGGGGATGAACCTGAGCCTTGGGCAGCAGCTGGTGATGATGCTGACGCTGCTACTGAGCAGCAAGGGAACCGCCGGAGTTGCGAGATCTTCACTTGTGATTGTGCTAGCGGCGGCGACGCAATTTCGCATCCCGATCGAGCCGTTTTTTCTTCTGTTTGGGATTGACCAGCTGATGGACATGCCCCGGACGGCCGTAAACGTACTCGGCAATTGCCTTGCGACGTGCGTGGTGGCGCGTTGGGAAGGCGAACTGCCTCCGAAAGACGCCTGACACTTCCCTTCTGCGTCGATCCAAAGTGAAATTTCTCTTAGAACGCGACGCGGACGCCGAGTTGCGCGGCGAATGGGATTCCGCCCGTGGTGCCCGGGCCGAAGAAATCTCCGAGTGCTCCGCCGGGCACGCGCAATTGGTTCACGGGCGTCGTGGTGACGTTGCCTGATGCGGCTTCCAGCTGCGTTACCGGCAGCGCGGCAATGTTGGTGACGAAGTTAGCGCCGGGATTGTTGCGATTGAAGAGATTGAAGAATTCGATGAACGGCGTTGCCGTCCATCTTTCGCGGAAATGAATCGGGCGGCTGACGCGCAGGTCGGCCTGGATGTAGGGAGTTCCGCGGAATTCATCAAGGCTGGTTTTTACGCCGTTTATCGAGATGCGGTCGCTGTTGTCTGCCGTGGTGATTGTGAAGGGCCGGGCGCTTTCGGCTTGCGTTAGCGTGGTGAGTTCAAAACCGCCGGGGATGTGGAGCGTGCCGGCGAGCACGAATCGGTGCGTCACGTCTTCACCTGACGGGCCGTAATCGCCGGGCGCAAACGCATTGAGCGGATTGCAGACGCCGTTCACGTAATCGAAAAGCTCGCCGAGGACGCAGCCCCAGGTTTCCGCTCTTGAAAGCGTGTAGTTCGCGATCAGATTGAAGCGGCGAGAGACGTTTCTGCAAGTGAAGCGAGAGCGCATTGTAGCTGGAGCGATTGTCGGAGCGAAACTCGCCGATGTTTGGGACCAAGCCTTGATCCGCGGGATCGGGCGCGAAGAGCGTTGAACCTGGCGCTGGCTGCGTCGAGAGGCTGCGTGGTGATCGACGAAGCTTGTCCGCGCACGGTTACCGACTGCCTTACGACCGCGGGAATCATGGTGACGTTCATTTCAAGAACAGAGCTGATTCTAACGCTTACATCCGAACTTGCTTCTGCGAACCCAGCGGCGATGACGACGACGTAAAAAGTTCCAGGCACGAGGTCGTCGATACGAAATTCACCGCGGTCGTCGGAGGTGGCTTCGCGTATGATGGAGAGCCCCGCGGCCCGCGCGGTGATTCTGGCTGACGGGATGCGCGAGTGGCTCGTGTCCTGAACCAGCCCTCGCAGCGAGCCCGTTGGGTTCTGCGCGCGAGAAGGCGCGGCGGCAAGCAGCATGGCGGCGAGACAAAAGGCGCAGGCGCTAACAATTCCGGGCAACGGCGGCATCCCCAAATGCATCCTTTTGTAGGCTGGAACTCTGATAGGCAGAACCATGACCGCGCATTATCCCAAATGAATATACGGACGTACATATGTCTGGCGGGCCGGAGCGGGAACGGCAGGCTCGGAGATGCGCGTTGACACTCCGGAGCCATTTTGCTATTCAATTTGGTATTCATTTCGCGAGTCATTTTGTTATTGAACCAAATTCACTGCTGGCGCCGAACGCTCGACAAGGAAATCACTCACTCCGGCTTGGGGCTGAACCGAAAAGAAATCCAAGCTGAACGAAACTATCGGGGCGCGTCCGCCCGGATGAAAAGGAACTCTGTGAACTGGGATAAAATTGGAATCACCCCTTGCGGAAATGTCGGGCGCAGGCGGCGTAGTTTTTCTCCTCTGTTAGTGATTCTTACGGGGGCATTGCTTCTGGTTCTTGGCGCGTGCAAGCACGGCAGCAGCGCAACGGCCATCGTGCTCCAGGTGAGTCCGAACGCGCAGCAGACCCTCGATGAAGGCCAGGCGGTGAATTTCGTTGCGACAACGAATGACCCTAAGAATCAGGGCGCCGTATGGACTTTGAGCGGCACGGCTGGCGGAAGCGCGTGCGCCGGTGCGGGCTGCGGCTGTCTGACAACTGCTTCGAGCAGCATGTGCGTACAGACCATCACGGCCGGAGTCGTCACTTATACCGCGCCGCCCAGTATTTCGTCGGCAGTGAGCGTAACCCTGAAAGCTGTAGCCGTCGCAAGCAAAAACGCGACCGTGAGCGTTGCGATCTCGGTGGTACTGCCGCCGGTGTTCACGACGACCACGCTTCCGAATGGGCAGAATGGAGTGCAGTACAATCAGCAGATCATCGTGACCGGGGGCGTTGCGCCCCTGTCGTTTACCGCGACTTGCGCGGCTCCGCCGTGCCTGCCTGCGGGCCTGACATTGAATACCAGCGGAATTATAACCGGTACGCCCAGCGGCAGCGGCACTTCGAATTTTACGGTGAATGTAATGGACAGCGGAAACGCGGTGGCGGTGAAGCAGGCGTTCTCGATCTCAATTAGCCCGCCGCCGCCGCTCTCGATTACGACGAGCTTTGTTTCCGACGCGCTCAACAATGCGGCCTTCAGCGCTCAAATTGCGACCCTAGGAGGAGCTCAGCCGCTGACCTGGAGCATCACTGCCGGAGCGCTGCCTCCCGGTCTTACGCTTGGACTCCATACTGGATTGATCTCCGGAACTTTGGCAAATCTGTCGGGATCGCTCCCGCAGACTTTCGTTTTCACGGCGCAGGCTCAGGATTCGTCGCTGCCCAATCACCAGACGGCCGCAAAGCAACTGTCGATCACCGTAGTGGCCGCCGGCGCGCTCGAGATAACAACCACGTCGTTGCCGGGGGGCACCACGGCGACGGCGTATAACATTGGGCTGGGCGCAAGCGGTGGCATACCTCCTTACACGTGGAGCATAACCAGCGGGCAGCTGCCATCGGGCCTGACGCTCGATCCACAGGCGGGCGTGATTTCCGGGACTCCAATCGTTGCCGGAACATCGAATTTCACGCTGCAGCTGAAGGATTCGGCGTCGACCACCACCACGCAAGCGCTGAACATCACGGTGAACGCCAACGCGAAGACCAATCTTTCGCTTTTGAGCGGGTCGTACTCATTCCTGTTCCGCGGATTTGACGAAACGAAAGCGTCGACGGGATCAGTTGCAATTGCCGGTGCATTCACGGCGGACGGTGGCGGAGCGATCTCGGCAGGCGAGGAAGACAGCAACCGGCTAGGTGGTGTTGCTCTCGGTTCGGCAATTAAAGGCACCTACACGGTTGGATCAGACGGCCGGGGAACGATTACCTGGACGGTGACGAACGGATT
>Ga0210394_10002726_pt1 | contig 23698 bp, 16 predicted proteins | sample IncBWC12MmetaG_FD_160121 | JGI IMG/M metagenome (GOLD analysis project Ga0210394, IMG submission 160121) | Forest soil microbial communities from Barre Woods Harvard Forest LTER site, Petersham, Massachusetts, United States - Inc-BW-C-12-M | ecosystem: Environmental > Terrestrial > Soil >... | reverse complement strand
TAAAATTCGACGCGGCGGCGGATGGGGTCGATGCGTTCGGCGCGAACTCGGACCTGGTCGCCTAGTTTCCAGGTAAGCTGGCTCCCGCTTGGCGCACTGGACGGTTTGCTGCGCTTGGAGCCGCCGCGATCGCGGCCTGCTTCGCTGCGGCCGGACTGGCCTCGCCCGCTTCCACCGCGGCGCGAACCTGCGGAATCGGCCATGGCTATGAAGGAGTGGTCGTTTTCGCGATAGACCACCCGGGTGCCCGCGGAATCTTCCAGCGCGGTGATGGGCAGAAGGCCTTCGACGAAGACTTCGAAGAGTTCCACGAAGCAGCCGAATTTCTGGACCGAGATGATCAGCGCGTCGTACTCGTCGCCGAGATGCTGCTCCATGTATTGCGCGGTCTTCCAATCGACCAGTTCGCGCTCGGCGCCCGCGGCGCGACGCTCGGTTTCCGAAGTTTCCTGGGCGATTTCCTCGAGGTGCGGCGTGGAGTACAGCACCGCTTCTGCGCCGATGGCCGGTTTGATTTGCGCGGGTGGTCTTTCCTGCGGATGCGCGATGGCCCATTTGAGAACGCGATGGACAACGAGGTCGGGGTAGCGGCGAATGGGCGAAGTGAAATGCGTGTACTCATCAAAACCGAGCGCGAAGTGGCCGAGTGGATCGGCGGCGTAACGCGCCTGTTTGAGAGAGCGGAGCATCAGGTAGGAGAGGATGCGCTCTTCGGGCTTGCCTGCGATTTTGGCGACCAAGCGCTGGTAATGTTGCGGCGTAAGGTTGAGATCGGCGCCGGGAAGCGCGATGCGCATCTGGCGCTCGCGGCCGTGACCGTAGGAATCGGGACGGCCAGGTTTGGCGGGAGCAGGAACATTGCCGTGGCGGACGGCGACTTCGCGCTGATGAAGATTTTCCACGCCGAGAGAATAACCGAAGGCGCGGGCGAGTTCTTCGAACTCCAGAACCTTGCGGGCGTCGGGCTTTTCGTGCACACGATGCAGCGCTTTGATGCCGCGATTGATTAGATAGTGCGCGACGGCGCGATTGGCGGCCAGCATGAATTCTTCGATCAAGCGATGGGCGATGTTGCGTTCGCTGCGGGAAATGGTTTCGATTTGCTGCTGGTCGTTGAACTCGACGACGGGGGCGGGCAGATCGAAATCGATGGAACCATTTTCGCGGCGGCGGGCGTTGAGCAACAAAGCGAGTTCGCGCATATCTTGAAAATGGTGCGTAAGCGCGGCGTAACGCGTGGTGGCTGCGGCATCGCCTTGCAAAACTTTGTTTACGTTGGTGTAGGTCATGCGCTCGGCGGAGCGAATGGCGCCCTGCACCATGCGGGCGCTGGTGATGTTGCCCGCGGGATCGAGTTGCATGAGCGCGCTCATCACCAGGCGATCTTCGCGGGGATTCAGCGAGCAGATGCCGTTGGAAAGCGCTTCGGGAAGCATGGGGATGGCGCGATCGATGAAGTAAACGGAGTTGCCGCGCAGGCGCGCTTCGCGATCCAGTGGAGCTTCGGTGCGAACGTAGTGGGCCACGTCGGCGATATGAACGTGGAGCTGCCAACCGCCATCGCCGCGGCGCTCGACGTACACGGCGTCGTCAAAATCGCGCGCGGTTTCGCCGTCGATAGTGACGATGGGGAAATCGCGGAAGTCCTCGCGACCGGCGCGGTCGGAATCGGAAACGGGGAGCGCCAGGCGTTTGGCTTCGTCGATGACGTCATCGGGAAAAACGTGTGGGAGATGATGCTTGCGAATGATGATTTCGGTGTCGACGCCAAGATCCCCGGGGCGGCCAAGAATTTCGATGACGCGTCCGGTAGGAGAAGAGCCGCCGCGCGGGAAGCGAATGAGTTCTACGTTGACGACCGCGCCGTCGAGTTTGGCGACGTGTGGAAGGCGTTTGCCGCGCGTGGGGGCACCGAGAGCGAGTTGTTCACGAAGCGCGGGAGAAATTTCGTCGCCGGGCGTCAGCTCGATTTCAGTTTGCACGCGCGGGTCGTAAGGAATGACCACCGGGCCGCGGGAGACGTAGCGGAATTGGCCGACGATAGTGGGGTGCGCGCGGCTTACCACGCGAATGATGCGGCCTTCGGCGCGGCGCGCACCGGACTGGCCGCTGAGCCGCGCGATGCGAGCGATGACGTGATCGCCGTGCATGGCGTCGTCGACATAATCGCGCGGAATGAAAAGGTCGCCATCGAGATTGGGGATGGCGACATCGGGAACCACGAAGCCGTAACCATCGTGATGTAGAACAAGGCGGCCTGGAATTTCGTCGCGCGAAGCAGCACTCTGATGCTGCGCGGGTTTTTGTGCGGCGGCTGGCTCGTTCTGATTAGCGCGAGCGGAAGAAGCAGGCTTGCTGGAGCTGCGCAGGAGAAAACGGGAGTGGGAAAGCTCCTCGACCAGGCCACGCTTTTTGAGTTTTGCGAGCATTTTCAGCAGAGCGCCGCGATTGGACTTTTTGATCTGTAGGGCGCGCGACAGTTCTTCCAGGGCCACCGGATTATTCTTAAGTTGCAGAAAACGCAGTATGTTATCCGGGCTGAGCTGAGACGGCCGAGGCATGCGAAAGACCCCTTTCCCTGGAGGCAACAAGTCCGGTGAGATTTTAGTCATTTTTTTTCAATCGGCTGTAACTTTTTTTGCATTTCAGCGGTTTCATAAGCAGCCAACACAACCGACTGGCCGCCCTCCGTCAGGCTAGTCGGCATCCCCGAAAGGGGAAATATAAGGGAGGCGGGAAGACCTGGCCCGCCTCCCTTCTCCTTTTTTGTGAGACTTCCTCAAATTACGACATGGTTTTGATTGAAGTTGTTCGTCCCGCACATCGATTGCGCGAAGTGAGCAATCTTGCCATGATCCCTCGGCTGCGGTCTGCAAACGGCGCAGACCTTCCCTCGGGATGACGCCACGAGGCGTGATAGGTGCTGCTGCCATGCGAACGCCGGGCAGCGCGCATAGTTACGCGGGATTGTGGGCGGGGACGGATTCGGATATGGTGCTGACTCTGAGATTTTTGGAGGGCGCACGGTGAAGAGGTTCTGGTGGACCGCGGTGATACTGGCCGTTGTGGCAGGGATCATTCCTGCAAAGGCGGCGGCACAGGTGGATCTGAACGTGGCCGGAAGCGAGTGGCAGGTCTGGACCGGTGGAGGGCATGGGATCAATGGAAGCCAGTCCGGGACGGGGGTTTGGAATTTGGGATTGCGGTATGGATTAGTGCTGACGGCTCCGCATGGGCCGGGATTTTTGCGGGGGCGGCTGGAGTATGCGTTCGATGTAGTGCCCGCGTGGGCGATCATTCAGAAAACCAATACCGCATATGGGGGCGGAGTGAATCCGTTCGCGTTCAAGTGGATTTTCACCACGCCTAGAAAAGTGAAACCGTATTTTGAAATTGAGGGTGGGACGTTGTTCACGAATACGAAAGTACCGGAAGGGACTTCGCAAATAAATTTCACGACGAGCGGAGCGTTGGGACTGCACATTCCCGGCGAGAATCACACGTATAGCGTGGAAGTGCGCTTCATGCATATTTCCAATGCAGGGATGTCCAATCCGAATCCGGGGATCAATACGATTCAGGTGCGCTTGGGGTGGGGATCGTTCCGGCGATAGAGTGGACGATCGCAGCGGACAGAGTTTAGACAATTGTCGGTTGGGATCCTTCGGCCGCAAACTACGCGGGCTCAGCATGACAAATCCAGGAATAGAGTAGGACGAAAATCTTGCTGCTGCTTTGGCGTAGTGGTGTGCGTTCATTGAGCGGACCGCCTCCCTTCCTCCGTCTGGACAAGCAAAAGGCGGTCCCTACAAAGGCGAAGAGTTACGCCGACGCTGTGAGGCGCGAGAGGAGCAGGTTGAAGAATTTGTCGACGTTTACGTCGACGGCTACTTTGGAATTGGGGCCGAATGGTTCCTCGGGTAGTTCTGGCGGCAGCTTGCCGGTATCCATGGGAGGAGAGCGGCGAACGGGAGAGGCACCGGAAAAGGCGACTGATTCCCCGGCGGTGAGTTCGCCGGTGGTCTCAATCTGCACATAATAATCCTTGAGCGTGAGAATGGTGGGATCGATCAGATGCGCGACGGTGAGCGGGTCGTGCATGGCGATTACAGTCACATCACGGCCTTTGCGCATGCGTTCCAGTGTTGCACGCATGATTTTTGCCGCGGCTTGGCTCACGGGGTTTTGCGCCGCTTCCAGGGTGCGGACCTGCTCTTCGCGGAGCAGAACTCTTTCCGTGACGTTGAGCCCGACCATGGTAACCGGAACGCCAGCATCGAAAACGATTCGCGCGGCTTCTGGGTCGACGTAAAAATTAAATTCGGCGCTGGGCGTGATGTTTCCACCACTGAGCGAACCGCCCATTACGACGATCTCCTTGATGAGACTGGCGATCGAAGGGTCAGTCTTCAGAACAGTAGCGATATTTGTGAGCGGGCCCACGGCGACAATGGTAATTTCGCCGGGATTCTTGCGAACGATACTGCGTATCAATTCCACGGCCGGAGCGGCAACCGGCTGGATTTTCGGCTCGGGAAATTCCACGCCGCCGAGACCGTTGTTGCCGTGAACATATTTCGCGGTGATCAGACGGCGGACGAGAGGTGTGGAAGCACCGGCGGCGACAGGAATATCCGTCCGTCCGGCGATTTCCAGCAGACGCAAGGCATTCGGCAGCGTCAGCGAGAGCGGAACGTTGCCGCAGACCGGCGTGATCGCTTCGATCTTTAGCTCTGGGGAACGAACAGCAAGAAAGATGGCCATGGCGTCGTCGACGCCGGGGTCGGTATCGAGGATGATGCGGCGCGGTGTTGTTGGCGCATTCGTGAAAGGTAAGGTGGCCGATGCCGCTGCGGCCGGGAAAGATCCAACTGGAATTGCGGCTAAGGAGGAAGCGACTAGAGCTGCCGTAGAATTTTCGAGAAACTGACGGCGGGACGTGCGCGAGTGGTCGCAAGACATGGAACTCCTTGGAGAAAGCAAAGGAAATTGGGAATAAATAAAGCGAGATTGTATAGCAAAGCGGCAAGGACGAAGAAGAAATCGAGATTCAGAAGAAGAAAAAGAATTGCCCAAGGTTTGTTGATCTTGCGGACCGGGGAGTTCAACTCAAGGCTGAAACTGAAGAGCCGTCAAACCCCCGCACTCCATGGGAATCAGGCGGGGATGAGGGCCGATTCTTCGGCGCGCTTGGCTTCGCGAGACCCTTCGCCGGTCAGGTCCCGGTCGGCGAAGCCGATACCGACCTTTTTGAGGAAGGCGGTGGGTGGCTCGCCCCCGGCGAAAATCCACACGAAATCGTTGGCGATGGTGCGATTGGCACCATTCACGTCGAGGACAACGGAATCCGAGCGAAACTCGACGGGAGTGGAGTTGAAAAGAACGGCGAGCTTTCCCTTGCGCATGAATTCCTGAACGCGCTGCTGATTGCGGTCCTTGATACGGGAGAAGGCAGACTGCCGGTAAGAGAGCGTAACGGAATTGCCAACCTGGCTGGCCAGGCCCATGGCGGCTTCGACAGCGGAGTCTCCGCCACCTACAACGAGAATCTTCTTGTTCACGTAGTGATCCGCTTCGATCAGCCGATACATAACCTTGGGAAGGTCTTCGCCCGTGACGCCGAGTTTGCGCGGACTGCCGGATTTACCCAGAGCAAGAACCACAAAACGAGAGCGGCATTGGCCCTTGGACGTTGTGACGGTGAAAAATCCATCGGCGTCTCTGACGATATTTTCCACTTTTTCGCCGGTGCGGCACTTGAAATCCGCGCGCTTCAGAATCTGCCGCCAGAATTCCAGCAGATTTTCCTTGGAGAGTTCGGTCTTCTTGAACTTTCCATGCAAGGGAAATTGTACCGGGCTGGTCATAACCAGTTTCTGCCGGGGATATTTGGCGACGGTGCCGCCGATTTCAGACTCTTCGAGAGTGATGTAGTTGAGTTTTTTCTCGATGGCTCGCAGCGAGGCACTGATGCCGGCAGGTCCTGCACCGACGACGATGAGGTCGTACAGACCCGCGACGGAAGATGCGGTACCGGCGGAAATGCGCGAAGCGATGGTGTCCACGCAATCACGGCCCTGATTGACTGCATTCTTGATGAGCGCGAGGCCGCCCAGTTCGCCGATAATGAACATGTTCTTTACGGTGGTTTCATACTGCGAGGTCAGCGTGGCCAAGCTGGCGCCGACGCTGGGCTTGGCAAGCACCATGGTGATGGCGCCAACAGGGCAGGCGTCGGCACACAAGCTGTGGCCAATGCATTTGTGGCCATTGATGATCATGGCTTTGCCGCCGACCATGCCGAGTACATCGCCTTCCGGACAGACCATAGTGCAGGCAGCGCAGCCAATACAGTAATTGTTGTCGATGTGCGGGTGCTGCGACTGCGGACCGTCGGAACGCAACTTGCCGCGCTCCGCGGATTCGCGAACCTGGGCGGATTTTTTCTTTTCTTTGCGCAGATGATAGAAAAGAAATCCGCTGATGATGGCGACGGCGATCAGGAAAGAGAAGAAAGTATCCATCTGAGTGCCTACAGGCGATATCCCATGTAGAGGGCCAAGCCAATGTGGACCAAGGCGAGAATCGCAAAGGCGTAGCTGAAGGGACGATGCACTACGTGCCAAAGCTTGAAGACCTGTTGGGTTCGCGAGAGAAAGAGAATACGCTTGGAAAGCGCGGCTTGTTTGCGGGCGACGGTGATAGCGTTTTCCACGCTGCGATCGTGAGTGCGGCGCAGGCCAAAGATAGAAATAAGCCAGGAGCCGAATCCCGCGACTTGCAAGCGAAGTAGAGAAACCTGGAAGGGGCGCTTGAGGTCGATCGCGATCATGCGAAGGAGAGCCAGAAGCGCCGGCATGTTCTGGACATCCTGACGCGTCGGAAAATCATAGAGGGCTTCCAGGCGTTTGCCGAAGGTCAGTTTTTGCGCAGCGAGATCCTGTCGCAGAGAACTCTCGACATCCTGCAACTCTTTCATGGAAAGTTCCGCGGCATTGAGATTGCGGGGAATCTGGGAATACAGGTAGCGGCCGACGAAACCGGAGAGCGTGACGCAGAGCATGCTCCAGAAGGCCATACCGGCAATGTTGCCGAATTTGAAGGATGCGTGAAAAGCGACGATGAGCGGCGCGGCGGTGCCGAGGACCACGTGAAAATCCAGCCAGTGGCGGGAATTTCCCTGGCGTGCGAGCCAGCCCCATTTCTTGCGCAGCGGATAGAGATAAATGAGAAAGAAAAGGAATACACCAAGCATGCCGAGCTTGATGCCGATGGTGCCGCTGGGCTTGAGCTGATCGAATTTGGGCGAATACGGGCGATCGACGGCGCTGAGCGTGTAGTAGTTGAAACCGTACCCGCCAATGATCAGGACGACGGCAAGAGCCAGCAGCCACGCGAGTTTCACCCGCAGGCGATGGCCGCGCTCGTCATCCTCGCGGGCCAGCATAGCGGTTCGGATTGCGGCTTCAGCGCTCATGGTTTATCTCCCATCTCTAAAGGGACAGTTCCAACGAGGTCATTCCCACTGGGCGTTTCCACCTGAATGGTTGCGCGGAAGCGGCGGTAAGCGGAGAAACGGTGAACGTTTCGCCAGTGTTGCTTGGGCGTTTCCACGTCGATGACCGCGGACGCTGGCATCCAGTAGGATTCGTCGGGATTGTGAAAATCGACGATTCCGTAATGGATTTCGCTGCGAATGCTGTGTAGGCCCAAATCATCCATCCTGGATTCCAGCGAGGAAATCAGTTTGACGACCGAGCCGGTTTCGCTATCGATCCAGATATCACCGTTGAGAGCAAGCGGATAGTTGCGATTGCGCAGTTGAATGGCGGCGGGGGAAGCGGCGCCTGTAATGGGTTTGAAATGGATTTTGACCAGCGAGCGGCCGTCGGCGGTTTCCTCCGCCACGGGAGTGAAGACGTAGCTTGGCTCGTAATTCTGATGCAGAACCAGCAGCATGCTGGCGAAGCCGTTGGTGATGAGCAACGTTTTGGCGGGGTCACGGTAGGCGGCCTTGCGCGCTTCGCGCGATTCGACGAGACGCAGCGAGCCACTGTGATTGTTTGCGAGGAGCTGGTACTCGAAGACCGACTCTTCGCGATAGATGGTCTTGCCATTTTTGCCGACGAACGTTTGGGCGACATCTTCGTTGCAGACCACGTTGGAGGTTTGCTCGAAGAATTTGTCGATGAGGGCGCGCGCGTGCAGGAGCGTTTCATTGGCGCGCGCGACGAATGCAGGATCGGGTGAACTTGCTGCGTCCGTGACGGCGTGTGGGTCGTCGTGAGCTGTTTGTGCGCGCAGCGATTTTGTCGAGCCACAGAGACACACAGATAGAGCGAAGAGAGAGATTGCTGTGGCGCGACGGGGGGACGTGAGGCTCATTTGCGGAGTCCTCCGAAGCGGTACCCGAAGGTGGTGGACCACTGGTTGTAGCTCATGGCGTTGCCGTCGTACCAACCAAAGAGGCCTTCGACGAAGTAGCGGCGGCCGATGGACCAGTCTACGGTGGCGTTCACGAATTTCGCGTTGGTGTTGGTGGTGAGCGGGGAATTGAATTTCTGGTCGCCGCCCATGACTTGCAGGCGCAAACTTTCCGAGAGGCTTTTGGAAAGAGAGATAGCTTCGTATTGGCCGCTACCGAAATCGCTATCGAATTTGGAATAGTGCAAATCCAGCAGCAGGCCGGTGCTGGCGATATTGGCAAAGGTAACGCCGTAGGCTTGATTCAGAGAGCTTTTGTTGTCCGTAGTGGCTTTACTGCGTCCGAGGCTGGCGTACACGCTGATGTGCCTGGGAAGATCCACGCGCACATCGCCGCTGAAACCTTGAAACAAATATTTGTCGAGCAGACCGGTGCCGATGAGGCGCGGGTCGAAGGTCGGAAGATTGCGGAAGTAGTTGTAGTTCACGCCGAAGCCAACGATGCGGATGGGTTGAAAGTGGACGGAGTTGTAGCTTTGCGAGATGCCGGTCGGGTTGCTGCCACCGTTTGGGAGAGGCGAAGTGCGTGCGGCGTCGGCTTGCAGCGAACTGTAAACGGAAAGGTAGCGCTTCCAATTTATGGTGTTTTCGAAAAACGCGAATTGCCGTGCGACGCGCCACTGGATGCTGGTCAGCGCGATGCCGGTCGTGCTGAGGATGTGGAGATGATCGAAGTCTCCGGTCTCGTAATTTACAAACGTTCCGGCGATTTGTTGGTCGGGATTGTAGCTCCACGATGCGGGGTCGGGGGTTGAGCCGCCGAAGGCGCCGACGGTGAAGGAACGGCCCACGCGCCTGCCAATGTAAGCGCCATCGATGGTACTGAGACTTGGCGCCCAGGGGAGATACAGACGGCCGATGCCGATGGTCGTTGGCGAGTAGGGATTTTGATAGGTGAGGCCGAGCGTGTAGGTGCGGTTGATCAGGTCGGTGAGCGTGGTTGGAGAGCTGCTGATGAGGGAAGAGGAGGTCTTGGTGAAATTACCGCGCCAGAAACCATTAAAATTCCAGTAAGTGCCGGCGATGTGAGTCATGTCGGCTTCGATCATCATGCCCGTTTGCGCGGAGTTGATGCCGGATTCCTGAATGCCGCCGTAGCTGAATCCGATGCGGCCGCGCATGACGCCGACGGGCGATTCGTTCAGGTGTTCTACCTGTGTAGAACGCAGCTCTTCGTCGATGGGATCGCCAGAAGTGAAAGTGACGAGGACCGGGTAATTGTCCGTTTCGCGAGCAGTTTCGGCGAGGTGCCGGTCCTCTGTGCTTTGCGGAGAAAGGAACGCAAGCTGGCCAACTTGCAATTCGCCGGTTGTCGAAATGACATCGCAGACCGCGGATGAATCCGCGATGGAGACAATGTTGAGTTCCGCGATATGCGGATAGCCACGAAAGCGAACGCCATCCGCGACGACATCATCAGGCGGTGGGGCGACGACGGAAAGTTTCATGCCTTCGGCCAAGTCGGCGTTGCGTCCAGCGTCGATGTAAACGGAATTTTCGGAAAGGTATTTGATGCGAAAAACCGCGGGCTTTTCCGATGGCGACGAAGATTGTGCATTCGTGCGTGCTGCAACCAGCGCGAGCATCAGCGGCAGGCAAGCGAGAAAAAAGATGGACTGAGAAAACGCCGCGGAGGTACGCATATCAGCCGGCCCCGCCATTCTTGTGGCAGTTGTAGCAGGTGGTGGCTCCGTAGGAATAACCGGTTACGCCGCCGTGAGTGTTGTTCGTTTGCGTCTGCTGGTGCGCCGTCTGCGTATGGCAGTTGATGCAAGTAAAGCTGCTGAAGTCCGTGGAGACCTGGTGGCAGTCGTTGCACACGGAGCCGTGGTGAGGGATCGGGAAGAATGGGCCGTGATTGAAAGTTGCGCCGAGCCAGGTGGTGGTGTTGTGGCAGCCGGAGGTGTCGCAGGTGGTCGGGAATCCCGCGGCGACGTGATTGGGTACGGAACCACCGAGGGTTTGCGTGCTCTGCCATGCTGCTAGATGGCAGCCATAGCAGGCGGTATTCGCGGAAGTGAGCGTGTAGTTGCCGTTGATGTGGCACGAAAAGCAAGGAGCTTTGGTGGGATCGGCGTGAGCGCCGGTTAGTGGCCAGCCGGTGGTGCTGTGATCGAATTTTCCGTCGGCCCAGAGCAATGTGTCATGGCAGGTGGTGCATTGAGCGGTTGGGAAGCCTGCGGTGACGTGATTCGGGACGTTGCCACCGAGGGTCGCGGTACTGTTCCAATCGGTCTGATGGCAGCCGTAGCAATCGGTGTTGGCGGAAGTGAGCGTGTAGTTGCCGCCGACGTGACACTGCGCGCAGGTGGAAACTTTTCCGGCTGGAGCGAGTTGGTGGGAGCCGGTCAACGGCCAGCCAGTGGCGCTGTGGTCGAATTTGCCGTCGGACCAGACGGTGATGGTGTGGCAACTGGAGCACGCCGCGGCGGAAGCCGGAAAATTCGAGGTGATGTGGTTGGGCACATTGCCGCCTAGGGTTTGCGTTTTGTTCCAGTCGGGCTGGTGGCAGGTGAGGCAGTCCGCGGAGCTGAGGGTGTAGTTGTTGCTGATGTGGCAAGACGCGCAGGGCGTGGGCGAAGGCGATATGTGTGTGCCGACGAGGGCGAAACCGGTGGTGCTGTGATCGAAGGATGCGGAGTCCCAGCCGGCGGGAGTGTGGCAGGTCGAACAATTGTTGGCAGCGAAGGCAGCGCCGGAAGTGGAATGAACGGGATTGTTGGTTTGCTGCCAGGTGGTGAGGTGGCAGCCAGCATTGCCGCAATCGGTGGGCGCGATGGTGAGATTGTAATTATTGTTGATGTGGCAGGAGGCGCACGGGACGTTGGCGTGGCCCTGGGTCAGCAAAAAGCCAGTGGTGCTGTGATTGAAGGTGGAGGCGGTCCAACTGACGGTGTTGTGACAATTGGTGCAATTGGCTACGGCGAAGGCAGGACCGGCAGAGGAGTGCGTTGGATTGTTGGTTTGCTGCCAGGTGGTGAGATGGCAGCCGGAGTTGCCGCAATCGGTGGGCGCGATCTGCAGGTTGTAATTGTTGTTGATGTGGCAGGAGGCGCAGGGAACGTTGGCGTGGCCGTTGGTTAGCGCGAAACCGGTGGTGGTGTGATCGAAGGTGGAGGTGGTCCAACTGATGGTGTTGTGGCAATTGGCGCAGTTGGCTAGAGCAAATGATGGACCCGCTTTGGAGTGAGCTGGATTGTTGGTTTGTTGCCAGGTGGTAAGGTGGCAGCCGGCGTTGCCGCAATCCGTGGGCGCGATGGTCAGATTGTAGTTGTTGTTGATGTGGCAGGAAGCGCAGGGAACGTTGGCGTGGCCATTGGTCAGCGCGAAGCCCGTGGTGCTGTGGTCAAATTTTGCGCCCAGCCAGGTGTCGAACAGATGGCAACCCTGGCAATTGCTGGAGGCGAACGCTGGGCCGGCGCTGGGGTGATTTGGATTGGTGGTGTTCTGCCAATCTTTCAGGTGGCACGAATCGCATTGCGTGGAGAGACCGAGGAATTGCCCGACGGCAGCGCTCTTGTGACAGGAATCGCAAGGGACTGCAGCGTGCGTGCCGAGTAGCGGGAATCGATTCTGGTGATCCTTCACGCTTTGCGTGGCGATGTTCCAGCCCTGCACGGTGTGGCATTGCGCGCAATCGGAACCCATCTGGCGGCGGTGAATGTCCGCGTGGCAATCGGCGCAATTTTTTCCAACGTTGGTGAAGACCGGTTTGGCGTGGCACTGCACGCATTGCACTTTTTCGTGCATGCCGCGCAGGGGGTAATTGGTTTTGTTGTGATCGAACTCGGGAACCGCGCGAATGGGACGCCAGCCCGCTGAGGTGTGGCAATTTTCGCAGGGGATCGCGAGCGGTCCGTGAGGGCTGCGGGTGGTTTGTTTTTGCGGAGAAGCAGCGCTGGAAGCGGGGCTGGCGCTGCCACCGAAAATTGCGCCGACAAAAAACAGTGCCAGCAAGGCGCAGAGCACGAGATGGCGGAACCTGAGCGTAAACAACTCCCCCCGCCCCGTGAGCCACTGGGCGTCTCGGGGGCCGACACTTTTCTGACCTTAATTGTCGGAGGGGAAGAAGTGGCCCACAACTGTACGGGAGTGCAGTCGTGGGGCAGCGGCGAACTGGTCAATAGGGTGGGTTCCGGGCCAGTCTAGAGATGGCTGGATTTTATGGACGGAAATCCGGGTTGTTGCCATGGCAATCAGCACATTTCGAGGAGGCGTTTTTGTACAGCACGATGAACTTGTCGCCGGCCTGTTTCGTTTGCGTGTGGCATTTGATGCAAGGGACTTTGGCGTGGCCGCCGGTTAGCGCGAAATGTGTTTTTGTGTCGTGGTCGAAGGTGGATGGGGCCCAGTGTTCGGCGTTGTGGCAGTCGGCGCAGTGCGTTTTGGAGTCCTTGGCTACGAACTGGCCGTCGTGGGCGTCGTTATGGCAGGCCTCGCATTGTTGCGAGGTGCCTGCGAAGCGGGAAGCGTATTCGGTGGTGGCTTTGTGGCACTGGCTGCAGGCGACGGTGCGATGCACACCGAGTAGCGGGAACTTTGTTTTGGAGTGATCGAAGCCGGTGACATCTACCCAGGATTTTGTGGTGTGGCAGGCTTCACAGCCGAAGGGCGTGCCGTTGGCGCGCTTGCGGGTCATGCGATCGTTGAACTCGCCCTTATGCGGATCGGTGTGGCAGGCAGTGCAGGCGCGATCTTCGAAGTGGAACGGCAGAATTTTGTCAGTGCGCCCCGCGGCGCCGACTTTGTGACATTCGGCGCAGGGGACGGCCGCGTGCGCGCCAGTTAGGGCGAATCGTGTCTCGCGATGCTTGGCGATGGTGTAGGTGGTGCGGTGGAAGTCGATGACGGTGTGGCAGGCTTCGCATTTGTTGTTGTAGGGCGCAGCGGAAAATTGGTTGGCATGCGCGTCCTTGTGGCAATCGGTGCAGGCGGAGAATTTCACTTTATAGATGGTGTCGCGGCCCGCGGGTCCGGCGGGAATGTGGCAATTCGCGCAGTCCACTTTGAGGTGCTTGCCCTTTAGAGGGTAGGCGGTGGTGTCGTGCTCTTTTGCGGTAAACAGCGAAGGCTTCCAGGCTTCGACGGTGTGACATTCCGCGCATTCGCCCTTTTTCGGGCGATCCGCGAACTGGCCCTTGTGCGGGTCGGGCTTGTGACATTCGTTGCAGTTTGCGAACGGCAAAGGCTTCTTGAAATCGCCATTTATGTGACAAGACACGCAGGCGACTGCTGCGTGTTTGCCGAGCAAGGGGAATTTTGTTTTGGAGTGATCGAAATCGAAGCCTGCGAGCAAAGTTTTCCAACCGCTGGTGGTGTGGCAGGCCTCGCAGGATTTCTTGAACTCGCCCTTGTGCGGATCAACGTGGCAACTGGCGCAGGTCGTGAATTTCATGTCGTGATAGCGGGGAGCACCGCCTGGGGCATCGGGCTTGTGGCACTTTTCGCAGGCCACCTTTACGTGCAAGCCGGTTAAGGGATAGCGCGTTTGGGAGTGGTCAAAATTTTGGGCGGCTTTCCAGTCCTGGACGTTGTGGCATTTGGCGCACTCGTTGCCGAGTTGTCCTTTGTGCGGATCGTTGTGGCAGGTGGCGCAATCTGGCGAGAGGCCGAGGTAGGATTTCGCCAGGTCGTGATTCTTGATGAAGGATTTTTCCGCTGGCGCCATGTGTGCGGACGTGTGGCATTTTTCGCAGGCGACATTGGCGTGCTTGCCCTCCAGCGCGTAGCCGGCGAGGCGGTGATCAAATTTTGCCGGCGGCGATTCCCAGTGGATGATGTTGAAATTTTCGCCGTTGTGTTCGAGGTGGCAGCGAACGCAATCCTTGCCAGTAGGATTGTTCATCCTAAGCTGGAAATGGTAGCCGTGTTTGGCGGAGAGGGCTTGGGCGATTTCCTTGTGGCAATCGAGGCACTTGAAGGTGGGCGTGCTGCTGCCGAACTGGTGACAGGAATTGCACTGGGAGGTGCCGCTCAGCGAGGAGTGCGCTTTGGAGAGCGGGCCGGGAGAAATTTGCGCACTGGCAACAGCGGAGAAGAGCAGACACGCCGCCATGGAGAGCCATGCAAGAAGAATTGCACGACGCAGCGCCGCGGAAGAGCGGAAGGTATGGCTGTCGCGGAGCGTGCGGTTGGGCACGCGTCCCTCCATGTTGGGAACTGTGTGAAGGCTCCCCTGCCAGGATTCCAGAGACTAGAATGGGCCCTTTTTTTACTACTGAGTGATAACAGGGGAAAGGGTGTGACGAAAGCTGTACGAGAGTGCAGTTAAAGGGCGGGTAGTTCGCACGGGGACGGTCTGGTGGTTCGTGTAGCGCCGGCGTCTCGCCGGCCGGAGGCCAGCGCTACCAGACGGCTTCTAGTCCAATGTTTTGGCGTTGAATGTGCCGAGGTCGTCGTCTTCGACGGTGAAGCTGATCTCGATCGGCTTGCAGCAGACTTCGCAGTCTTCCACGTAAGTCTGGGGGCTGACCGACAGGTCCAGCACCATGGAGATTTCTTCGCCGCAGTACGGGCAGGTGAATTCGTGTTGCAAGGCTTGTGCCCCCTTCGGAACCCATTCTAGCTTTTGGCCGGGGTTTAGACGATCTCCCCACTTTGGAAAGGCCTCACCCCTGAAGGGGCGTGCTACGGCGGCGCGCTATTGCCAGTGCGTTAGATCGTGCCGCCGTTGGCGCGGATGTTTTGACCGGTGATCCAGGCGGCTTCGTCGGAGACCAGCCAGGTCACTACTTTGGCGATATCTTCGGCAGTTCCGAGGCGACCGAAGGCGGAGAGGCTCGCCGCACGTCTGAGATCTTCATCGCTCTTGCCGGTGTTGAACATGTCGGTGTCGGTGGGGCCGGGCGAAACTACATTGACGCGGATTTTGCGCGCGCCCATTTCTTTGGCGAAGACGTGGCTCATTTGTTCGACTGCACCTTTGGTGGCGACGTAGGTGGAATACGTGGGGAGCATCATCACCGTGGTGGAAGAAGAAAAATTTATGATCGCGCCGTTGTCTTTCAAGCGCGTCGCCGCGAGCTTGCAGGTTAGGAATGTACCTTTTACGTTTACGGCGAAGAGCTTGTCGAATTCCGCTTCGGTTACGGCTGCGAGAGGTTTGTAGAGAATCAGGCCCGCGTTGTTGATGAGGATGTCGGCGGGGCCGTATTTGGCTTCGGCGGCATCGAATAGCGCTTTTGCGCCGGCGGAGGTGCTTACGTCGGCTTGAACGGAAATCGCGTGTCCACCAGTAGCGGTAATCTTGTCGACTACCGCGTCTGCCTCCGTTTTGGCGCTTACATAATTCACGACGACGTTGGCCTGCTGTGCAGCGAGGTGTTCCGCGATGGCCGCGCCGATTCCGCGGCTGGAGCCAGTAACGATTGCGGTTTTCCCATTCAGACGATTTGCCATGATGTCTCCTGTCAGGAGATTAGAGGGACGTGCACGCGCAAAGCGTTACATCAAGTAATTGGAGGAAATTCACTGAAGAGCTGGCAGGAAAGATGGTGCCCGAAAGAGGACTCGAACCTCCACGACCGTAAGGCCACTAGCTCCTGAAGCTAGCGCGTCTGCCAATTCCGCCATTCGGGCACAAGGGAAATAACTACATTTTCAGTTTGAGGCGGGAGTGGGGTTTTGTCAACGAATGGAGTCGGCGCTGCCGCGCTACGACATCAAACCTGCGCTCAGCGGTGTGGTGGAATTATTGCGCGGAATGTGATTGGGAGATGTGGGCTGCTTGGGTAAAGCGGCAGCTGAGCTGCCGCACTCCAAATTAGCGGTGGCGGAGGCGGAGAGTTTCCCAGCTGGCGTCGGCGGTCCAGCCGCCGTCTACGACCAGGGTGTGGCCGTTGATGAAGGGGCTTTCGGTGGGGTCGGCCAGGAAGGCTATGGCGCGAGCGATGTCGTCGGGCGAGGCGAATCTTCCCATAGGGACGCGTGAAGTAATGTCTTGATCGGAGTAGCTGCCGCCGGCTTGATCGGCTGCATCCATTTCGGTTTTTACCCAACCCGGACAGACGGCGTTTACGCGAACGCCGTGGCCACCCCATTCCGCGGCAAGTGTTCGCGTGAGGCCGATGAGGCCGTGCTTGGAGGCGTTGTAGGCGGAGCGATCCGCGACGCCTGCCAGGCCCGCGATGGACGAGACGTTGACGATGCTGCCGCGTTTCTGGCCAAGCATGATGCGGCCGAAGGCTTTGCTCAGGAGAAAGGGCGCGACGAGGTTGACTTCCAGGACGCGGCGAAAATCCTTGGCGGAGATTTCTTCGGCAGGAGCGATGAAGCTGATGCCTGCGTTATTGACGAGCAGATCGACATGGCCCCAGCGCTCGAGGACCGATGCTGCGAAACGCTCGACGAAGGCTTCGTCGCTGATGTCACCGAGAAAGGCTTCGGCTTGCGCTCCCAAAGAATGGACGGAAGCGAGCGTTTCGGCTGGCTCCCGCAAATCATTGAGGGCAAGGGAGTAACCTCTTTCAGCAAGGATTTCGGCGGTGCGGCGGCCGATACCCTGAGCTGCACCGGTTATTACCGCGACAGGCTTTTCGTCCTTCTGCATTGGATTTGTTTGGGACATGTGGGACCCCTTTTTTGGAGGCAATGTGCCGCCCTGCCATCCGAATTTCTAATACTTTCATTCTGAATACAGAATGCTATACTCCGCCTGAAATAGCCTTGTCTGCCAGGGGTGGCAGGCACCGCGGACTCGTTCCGAGGGAGGTTGCCATGGAAGAAGTGCAATCCGCGTTTGCTGGGCCCATGTTCTACGTTCTGATCGCCTGGGGAATCGTTACCGCCATATTCCTGCTGTTGATTGCGTGGCGTAGCGTGCTTTCCAGCCATGAAGACGATCAGATTTTTCTCGATTCTTCCGGAGACCATCTCGCCCGGGAACAGCGTGAATTGATCGCCAAGATCGATTCGCTTTCAAAGCCGATCATGACCAGCGGGATCACTTCGGGAGTATTGCTGTTGCTGATGGCCGGAGTGTTCGTTTACCACGGGCTGAAGAACTTCTAGAACGCCGGTCGCACCGCCAACGGCAAGCGTTTTGTCAGGGCTTGGCCGTTGGGGTTGGCGTCGGCGTGGGGCCGACTGCTGGCGGAGGTTGAGCGCCGGGCACAACGGATGTGTGGTTGTGCACCACGAGCCATTTGTCTCCGCTTTTTTTCAACACGAGTGTTGTTTGTCCTTCCGCGGTTATCGGCGATCCATCGACCACTCCCGAAAAATCCCATTGATAGGAAGCCCAGGCAAAATTGCCGTCGACGCGGACCAGTGTGTTGAGGCGGTCAAGACGTACTTGTTGGGTGCGCGCGCGCTGCGATTGGTAGCTGGCGAGATAAGCGGTCCAGCCTACGATCGGCGGGGCCCAGGAGCCGTTGACGATGCTGACATCGTCGGCATAGTGCGAGTGAAGTTTTTCGATGTCGCCCACCTGCCAGGCGCCGAGCAATTCGGAAATCATATAGTCGATTTGCTGCTCCTGCGGCAGGGAGAGCATGGGATTGGGAGGCGGGGGTGCGTCGGCCTGAGCTTTCTTTTTGTTCTTTTGCGCGAAGGCGCTGCTGGCCAGGGTGAGGCTGAGAGCGAGGATGATGAAGAAAGAAGAAGCGCGGCTGGCGAGGCGGCGAAGATCTCTTGCGTTGCGTGATGCAGTCATGATGCGCGTAACTCCTGCGGGTGAATTTGCGCCCGATGGCTCGAGCGCGAAAAAATTTGCCGTGGCTACTGGACGTATGGAGCATAACGCAGTGGGGAGGAGTTGGCTGAGCGTGTGTCCAGTTTGTTCATTGGGTGGAATTGGAGCGTAGAGCATTTCCTCAGGGACTAAAGCCCATTGCACGCCAGGTATCTAATGTCCGAGCTGCAGCTCCGACCCCCGGTGCCAAGCACTTTTGCCGCGAGGTGCCACGGTATGGGAAAGCCTCAGGCCTGAACTACGGAATTATTTTGAGGCGGCTAGGAGATTTACGAACAGGCGGTAGGCGCCGGGGACTCCTTCGGGAAGTTGGCGGAAAAATGCCAGGCCGGTGTAGATGTAGGTGCCCTTGCCGTATTTCGCGTAAACCAGCGCTCCGTTCAGATCTTTTTCGCCAGGATCGTTCATGGCCAGGAGCGGCGTGTAGCGGGAATCGAAGTCGCTCCAGTAATACAGGCCGCGTTCCTGAACCCAGCCCTGAAAATCGGCTAGCGTGATTTTGTTTGGATGATTCAGGAGCGGATCATCCGGGCGCAGGATTTTGACGGGAGAGGTTTCGTCAGTGATGCGTGGCGTTGGCGAGCCGATTTTGGCCGGATACGGCGCGGGCTGGAGGCGGTCCCAGATGCCGTCGCGGTTGTATTGCACGATGAGGGTGCCACCGTTGGAGACGTAGTCGAGCAGGCGCTTGTTGGCGCCGACAAGTTCGGGGCGTAATTCGTAAGCACGAACGCCGACGACGATCGCGGAGTAGCGCGAGAGGTCGCCGAAATTAAGCGCAGGCGCGTCGATCATTTCCACGGGAATGCCGAGGCGTTTCAGGGCGTCGGGGATGGGCTCGCCTTCGGCGGAGATGTAGCCGACATGAAGATTTTCGGGAACGTTGATGTCGAAGGCGTGAACGAGAACCTTGGCGGGCTCGGTCCAGGAAATTGTGGGCACGGAAGGAAGCGGCTCGATCGAGGTGGAAAAAGTTTCGTTGCCGCGTTTTGCGTACGCGATGACGGAGTAATTGCCGGGCTCGAGCTTCGCGGGTGGCGTTACGGTGAGTTTCACGTATTGGTCGCCGATGCCGTCGAACTTTATTTGCACTGGAGGACTGGCATGGAGGCCATCGGGAGTTTCCAGGCCGGCGGTTACTTCGGCGGATTTCGTGGAATAGGAGTGAACGCGGAGAAAAACGTCGAACGAATCGTGCGGCTTGGCGAGGACTTCCACGGTTTGTTTGGGCTCGACAGCCAAGGTGTAAGCGGGGGCGACGCGAACCGGAACTCGAGTGACATTGGTGGACGAAGCAAAGGTTGAGAAAACCTCGGCGTTAATAGGTATTTGGTACGAGGGATCTATTTTTTCGCTGAGCGAGACGTACATGGGTGGCCAGGGACTTGCCGCGAGTCGCGCGGCAATATGTTTGGGGGCCGGATCTGCGCTTAGCGTCACACTGAATTTTTGCCCATGTACCGGGTCGCCGCTGCTCGCTGGGAATTGTTTGCCGCCTGCCCAGACGTATACCGGCGATTGAAATGGGCAGGAGACTCCCGGTCTACAGTAATAAGTGACCGTCAGAGTCAGGGGTTCGCCAATAACGATATCGCTGCGCTCTGCTTCCGCTTCAAAGACAAATCCCGCCGCCAAACGAAGCGCTCGAGTTATTCGTTCTAGCTGCATGTGAACGGAGTAATAGTCATCACCGACCGGTTGTCTGGAGGACATGACATCGGGCAGAATACTTGTCAGGTTTTTCTGGGTGCCGACTAACAAGTCTGTCGCGGTGGAATAATCCAGCGCCAAAACGGCGAGGCGGGCGCGAGATAATTCTTCATCTGATTTTTTCAGTGCTTCGCACCAATCGTGGTGAGTGGCGCAGGTTTTTCCGTTTTCGTCGCCGAGGAGTTTTGTTAGAGGCTGGGCCAGTTGCGAGGCTTCGAACTTTTGATTGTCTTCGGGGACCAGCGAGATGGGCCGCTTGATGAAGGGTGAATTCAGAAAGGCTGCGATGCCTTGGGTGCGGTGATTGCTGAAGGCGTCGATGCCGATTTCGCGCCAGGATTTTCCGTAGAGCGGCGAGACATCGTCCAAAGGTAAGGACAGGGCATTTTCCTTCTCTTCGCCGCGAGAAACATCAAGGATGACCGGCAACTTGCCGTCCGGTTTCCAAGGAGCGAGACCTTCCTTCAGGAGTTCCGGGAACGCGGTTTCGTCCGCTGCGAGTTGCACGGCTTTGGGAGTCCAGAGCCCGGCGGTTTGGTGGTGGCCGTGCCCGGAGTGCACGCCGCCGAAATTATTGATGACGACGTTGGGACGGAACGCGCGGATGACGCGAATCATGTCTTCGAGCACCGCGTCGCCCCAGATTTTTTGTGTTTCTTCGGGAGTTTTTGAGAAGCCGAAATCCTTGGCGCGAGTGAAATAGAGTTTGACGCCGTAGCCGCGCGTGGCGGCGAGGAGTTCTTGTGTGCGAATCAGGCCAAGTTGCGGGGCTTGTTCGGGGCCGAGCGCGTTTTGCCCGCCTTCGCCGCGAGTTACGGATAGTAGAGCGACATCAGCGTGAAGGCCGCGCGCGAGGTAGGTCAGGACTGCGGCGCTCTCGTCGTCCGGGTGAGCGGTTATATAAAGGATGCGGGTGGTGACGCGAGCGGCGTCGATGGCCTCGACGGTTTCGGGGAGGCCGGGACCGGTGCCTGGGGGTGGCGGGAATTGCGCGCGAGCGCACGAGCATAGGAGGATTAGAAATAGAGTTGTGCTGAACGCGCGGAAATGTTTCACGCCGTCTCCTGCTTTGTAGTGGCTGGTTTCATAGTTACTTTAATTCATTTCCTCAGGGGCTAAGGCCCGTTGGGGGGGGATTTTATGTCGGAGCTAAAGCTCCGACCCCCGTTGCCCTAACGATGTTCAAGTCCTGAGAGTAGCAAAAGCACAACAAAAACGTTCTTCAGGGGCTAAAGGCCAATTGCGAGCACGCACTACCCTGGGCTGAAGCCCCAGCCTCCTAAAGAGAAGAAGAGACAGATTGAAACTCCGCCAATCCTAATGGTCCAACGATGGCGCAGTGTTTTGACTGTTGAGCGCGTCATGGTTGTGATGCGTTTTCATTGTCGGGCAAAGATTTCGCAAATGGCCATTGGTGTTTGACACTGGTCCAGATCAAGAATGCCAGTACACCGAGGACAATTTCCAGTAAGCCCCACTTGCGGGCCGCGCCGGTTTGCCAGAAGAGCCAGCCCCAACCGAGCATGCTGAGCACCGCGGGCACAGGAAAAAGCCACATCTTAAACGGCAACTTTTCCGGGCCCCAGCGTTTGTGGAGCAGGATCACACCGACGGCTTGACCGATAAATTGCACGATCAGGCGCATGGCCAGGATGCCCTTGATGGCGGTTTCCAGCTTCAGTGTAACGCTAAAGAGAAACGCCAGGCCTCCAAGGATTAGAAGCGAAACGTGAGGAAAATGTTTCGTTGGATGCACTTTGGCGAAGATGGGAAGGAAGTTGCCGTCGAGCGCGGCGGAATAAGGCACGCGGGAATAGCCCAGAAGCAAGGAAAACACGGAAGCCATCGCGATCCACAGCACCATCCAGGTGACAAAATGCGCGGCGCCCGTTCCGTACAGGCGTTCGACCAGCAGGCTGGCGATGAACGGAGTGTTTTGCGCTTCACGCCAAGGGATTACGCCGAGAAGGCTGGTCTGCAGCGCCAGGTAGATGGCGGCGATCCCGAAAATTGAAAGGAAAATGCCGCGAGGGATATTTTTTTCGGGGTCGCGGATCTCGCCCCCCAAATGACAGATGTTGTAGTAGCCCCAGTAGCTGTAGACGGTGTTGACCATGGCCGCGCCGAGGCCCGCGAACCATAACGAGGAGAGATGAAACGCACCCGGCGGAAAATCGAACGCGAGATGCCGATCGAAGTGGCGGAAGCCTCCCCAGATGAGCCATAGCAGGGTGCTGACCACGCCAAGCCAGAGCAAGAGCGAAATTTTGCCGATGGTTTGAATTTTGCGATATAGCAAGATAACTAGAAAAATCACCAAGCCGCCGGAGATGGCTTTCGCTTGAATGGTGGAAAGCGGATGAAGATATCCGGCGTAACGCGCGAAGCCTATGGACGCGGAGGCAACCGAGAGAGGTGCCTGCACAAACGTTTGCCACACAAAAAGAAAGGACATCATGCGGCCCCACTTGCCGGGGCCGTAACATTCGCGGAGGAAAACGTAGGTGCCGCCGGCCTTGGGCATGGCCGCGCCAAGCTCCGACCAGACGAAGCCGTCCAGGGTGGCCAGGAACGCGCCGGCCAACCAGGCGATCAGGGCTTGTGGGCCGCCCATTGCCTTGATGACTAGAGAACTAACGACGAACGGACCGATACCGACGATCTCGATCATGTTCAGCGCAACGGCTTCTTTGAGGCCGAGGCCGCGCTCGAGGGCCGGCGCGCTGGCCGTTGTTGGCGCGGAATTTTCCACGGTTTGCATGTGCTCGGAGGATAACAGATGAGTTGCGGCGGCCAAATGCGGCGGGGTATTGGAGTATGAGTCGCTAACACGCTGACTTGGGCGGTGTGGGCCGCTCGGGAAAAGCGGCAGCAAGCTGCCGCACTCCATACGGACTCCATGTTTGGACACGGTCGGTTTGTTTCTGCTTGGGCGGGGATTAGACTGTGGGTGAGGTTGGGTCTGGTGGCTCCTTTGCGTGAATTCATGCTGCGTTTTCTGCTGGCGTTATTTCTATTTTCTACCGGTGCAGCCGATCTATTCGGCGGGACACCGCAGAATGCTGGACGCTTGCAGCTTCCCGAGGGCAGCAAGGCGATCGTGGAACACATTTATTCCTGGGAAATCGATCGGGCCATCGCGGAATCACGGCAGTTGCAGCGAGAATTTCCCGAACATCCGCTGGGTTACCTGCTGGAGGCGGAAGCCGAGTGGTGGAAAATCTGGTGCGGCGCGGCGGAATTCAAATATGGAATGAGCTGGCCGCAACACCGCCAGAAGAGGGATTCGGACCAGGCCTATCTGGACGTGGCGAGCAAGGCTGCGGCTGTGGCGGCGGCAAATCTTAAGCGCCAGGAAAGCGCGGAAATGCATTTTTATGCGGGCATGGCGGATGCGGAAATATCCAGGATGTATGGGTTGCGCTACGAAGTGCGAAATACTGCTAAGACAGGTATAAACGCACGGACACATTTTCAGCGCGCATTGGCGCTCGATCCGTCACTGGCGGATGCGTGTCTGGGGCTTGGGTTGTACGACTATTACGTGGATACGCTGTCCACGGTCGCCAGGATGTTGCGGTTCGTGATGGGAATACCGGGTGGGTCCAAGAGCGAAGGGATTCGCCTAATCCAGCGAGCCATCGCGGAAGGAGAAATTACGCCTGCGGCGGCGCGTTTCGACTTGGCGGTGAGCCTTCATAAATACGATCAGCGATACGAGGATGCACTGGTGGTAATTGGTCCGCTCACGGAACGTTTTCCGCAAAATCCTATCTTTCAACTGGCGCGCGGAGATTTGTACGCGAAATTGGG
>Ga0210394_10002723_pt1 | contig 23706 bp, 20 predicted proteins | sample IncBWC12MmetaG_FD_160121 | JGI IMG/M metagenome (GOLD analysis project Ga0210394, IMG submission 160121) | Forest soil microbial communities from Barre Woods Harvard Forest LTER site, Petersham, Massachusetts, United States - Inc-BW-C-12-M | ecosystem: Environmental > Terrestrial > Soil >... | reverse complement strand
ATATCGCGAACGATCGCGAGACCGGTCAGGCGCGTGGATTCGCCTTTGTCGAAATGGCGAAAGACGAAGAAGCCGCAAAAGCCATGAGCGATCTAAACGGAAAAGAAGTCGCTGGCCGCGCTCTGCGAGTCAATGAAGCCACGCCGAAGTCGGAACGGGGACCTCGCGGCGGCAGCGGTTTCGGTTCGTTTGGAGGCGGCGATAAAAGAGGAGGGGGACCACGTGGAGGAAGTAGATTTTCCACTGAAGACTACAGTGGAGCGGCCCGCCAGCCGAGAGAGCCACGCTGGTAGCACTGGAACGTCCTCCCACTGAACCCAGCGCCGCCACAACAGATCGGGTTTTGCGAGAGGGTGACAATTAGGGCAATAGATTCCCAACCGCAGGCCCCTAGCAAGCCCCGAAGCATTGCCGGACTGACAGGCGCTTCGTTCGACCACGAAAAACGTAGCGAGCGAAGCCATGCAAATAGTCCCTTGAACCCTCACTATCCCAGAAGCCGCACGTTACTTGAGTGCATCAGTAAAGTTTGTCCGCACGTTGATTTGGCGCAGAAAGATCCCGTATCTCGAGGCAGGCAAGCGGTTCGTGATTGACCGTGCCGACTTGGATGCTTGGATTGACCGCAGCAAGCAGACTGCTTAGCGCCTTGTTGGCCGAGAATGGCCGCCAGAGCCCAGAGGTTAGGCTCTTGTTCGGCTCCTCCGCCAAGCAAGAATCACCAGATCAGCTTCGAGATCGCCCCAGGTCACGGATTGGTGCATAAGGCCTTAGAACAGCAGCTTCAGTCCCAACTGAATCTCGCGCGGACCTCCCGTTCCCAGAACTGGATTATCTGCCGCCACATCTGGCGTGGAGCTTTCGGCTCCGAATTGGCCTCCGGAAGGATCGGTCGTGCCGCCAAGACCTGGATTTGCAAAGTTCGGACGATTCAAAACGTTAAAGAATTCCGCCCGGAATTGCGCCGTCAACCGCTCCTTGAATTTGAAGTTCTTGAACACCGACAAATCCCAATCCCGGTAGCCGGAATCGCGGAAGATATTGCGGCCCATCGTGCCGAAAGTGCCGCGTGCGGGCGGAATCATCACCGAACCGCCCTCGGCATAACAGCCAGACGTCGCCAGAACGGCAGTGGCGCCAGTAGCTGCAGCGTTGCTTGTGCAAGCGGCTGGCATGGTGGCGCTACCGCCGGGAAAGAACGGAATCGGGTTGAGGTTAGCAGTAAAGTCTTTGGGGTTCCCGAAGAAGTTCCAGCGATCTGCAAACTCTCCGGTCTGGCTGAAGTTATCGGTTCCATCCCCCACATTCCAGGGTAAGCCGCTTTGAAGGGTCACGACCGAATTGAGGGACCAGCCTTCCAGAAGCTGTCCAAAGCCTTTTCTCCCGGGAATGGTGTAGGTGAGAGCTATGGTGAAGTGATGGCGAAGATCAAAATCTGAGTTACCGTAGCTGGCGTACGGCGCAAAGCTACTTTCAGGAAGAGAGGGGCCGAAATAGTGTGACATGTCGTCCAGAGCATGGCTATAGGTATAGCCGATGAGGAGAGAAAGATTGTGATAGTTCCGCTCTGTCACCCTTGCCTGTAGAGCATTGTAGTTGGATGTGTCGAGGTTCGTTAAGTAGTTGATGTTACTTATGTAGGGATACTGCGTAAAATACGGGCGGGCGATCTGTAGGCATTGCGCTGCGTTGCCTAACGGACAAGAAGCGGCGCTTTGTGAACCTGGCGGCGCCTGGTTGATGTCGATAACGCCCGGCAATCGCTTGCTGTGATTGCCTACGTAGCTGGCTTCCACAGAGAGATTGGACGTGAAGGAGTGCTGTACACCCAAGTTCCACATGCTAATTATAGGGTTAACAAAATTAGTGTTCATCGCGAATATGGGGCAAGGGGTAGGGTTTGCGCCAATGCCATTGCCGCACTTAAAGGCACTTCCGCTCGTTCCCGTTGCGGGGAATATCGGACCGCCCGGCGCTGGAACCCAGGTAAGGGCCGAGCCAGGATATTGGACGGCCGCTGCGGCGATCGTGCCATTTGTTAGCGCCGGTTGCACGGTTCCAAGCACCGGGGACGCTGGAGAGCTTGGCACAACGACGGAAAAACCCGTGGGGTTGGAGTTAATGCCTGTGGTGGGAGCATCCGAGAAGTTAGGGTTGCCAATGTACGAGGCCAGAGGGGGGGTAGTGTAATAGATTCCATAGCCGGTCCGGACCACGGTCGTCCCCTTCCCGCCGAGGTCCCAGGCCAAGCCGATACGCGGGCTAAAATCTTTGTAATCGGGATTATAGACCGCACTACCATTCACGGAATTTATTCCCGCTTGCTGGAGACCCGTCGTCGGTGTCCAATTGGAGATCAGGTTATTGACTGCGGTCACCGGAGAATCGTATTCCCAACGCAGACCCAAGTTCACGGTGACATGGTTGGTGGCCCGCCAAACATCCTCGGCGAATACCGAATACATCCACTGCTTCATATCCCTAATCGGGGAGCCAACCTCGAGTTTCCCCAGGGTTGGCACACCAGCCAGGAACGCCTCGAGCCCAGTAGACCCCGGGAAAAGGGTGCCGGCGTTGAAGGAGAAGCTGCCCCTGCCGGCGGCATCGAAGAAGTTGGGCGAATAGAAGTGGAATATGTCCGCACCAAACTTGAAGGCGTGCTTGCCATGCAAATAGGAAACCGCATCCACGAGATCGTAATCATCCGAAGGACCATGTACCTGCGGCCAATGGCTGCCGCCACCTAAGGTCGTGAGGCCGGCAACGAGGATATTCGGGAAACCAAATAAAAGCGGATCGGTGACGCCTGTATTGAGGCCATAGGTGGTGGGAGCAACATTGTGGTCGTCCGTGAACATACTTTCATCATAATAGGTCCAGCCCCCGCGGAAATCGTTGACCCATGTCGAATTTGGCGCCCAGGTCCAGCTAGCGGTCACAAATTGGGTCAGGAGAGTCGCTGTGGTGCGAAATGCAAGTTGAGTGAGCTGAGGCGAGTCTTGGGATAATCCATTCCCGTGACCGCGGAAATACGAGCCGTTGATGGTGTTATGATCGTTAGGGTGGTAGTCAACTTTACCCAGGACGTTATAGATGCTGATGACGTTTGGGAAACCAGAAGGCGCGTTATTTGTAAGTGCACTATTCGCTCCGTAAAGCGACAGCAGGCTCGTGCTCAGAGGACTGACCGAGAAGCCATGACCCGGCAGCGCCGCCTCGGCATCTGGAATACTGAATTTTGTGCCGTTTGGCGCGCCATTGGCCGTGAAATCAGCCGTACTTGGTAAGCTTGCTGTGAACGAGTTCCCTACCGTATAGGTCGTCCTCTCAAATCCTGCATAGTAGAAGAGCTTATCTTTTTTGATCGGTCCACCCACCGTCCCGCCCCACTGCTCGAAGTTCAGAGGGGAGACGGGTCGGGGTGGTGGATTGAAAAAGTTTCGGGCATCCATGGCGTCGTCTCGGCCGAACGCATAGGCGGCTCCGTGAATGCTGTTGGTGCCGGACTTGAGCCCGACATTCACGACGGCCCCCGCCTTGCGGCCGAATTCGGCCGGTGGGTTATTCTCGACGTTGAATTCCTGGATGGCATCGATAGGCAAGATCGTAGCCGCATCGCCGGACGGGAGGCTGGAATTGACGACGCTCTGCCCGTAGAACGGCTCGTTGTTATCGAGTCCCTCCACGTAATAGTTGCTATCCTCCGCGCGAAGCCCGTTACTCTCCTGGGTGTCCGTTCCCCCTCCAGCTCTCTGAAACTGGCCGGGCTGCAGGATGAGTAATCTCTGATAATTGCGGCCATTCATCGGAAGATCAGCTATCGTTTGCGTGTTGAGTGTCCCACCTATCGTGGCGCTCGTCGTATCCAGGAGCGGGATGCTCTCGGTTACTTCCACCGTCTGTGTAATCTGGCCGGGAACAAGTTGGACATCAATGCGGACATCCGTTCCAATCTGCACTACGACTCCACGGCGATCTAGAGCCTGAAATCCCATGGCTGTGGCATGTACAGCATAGTTGCCCGGCGGTAAGTTGGGAGCGTTATATTCTCCGGCCGTGTCCGTGGTCAAATTTCGTGCGACGCCCGTATCCACGTTAGTCAGTGCTACCGAAGCGCCGGCAATGACACCTCCCGTTTGGTCGGCAACGGTTCCAAGAATACGGCCTGTGTTGACTTGTGAGAAGATCGGCAAACAGAATACAAGTAGCGCGAGACTCGCACCCAGCAACTGCATTTTCCCCCGTACACCTACTGAGACCAGAACTCCAGATCTTAGTGCAGGCTTCCTCATAGCTCCCCTCCCCACGGATTCAGTCACCCCTAAGCCAGTTGAAAGTTCACGAATAAGACCAATATGGTTCCAGGAACGTCGGAGACTTCTAACACAGCCCAATATTGATGTCATTGAATAACTCATCCGTGAACCTCCTGTTCGTCATTTCTTTCCTCAACCTCGAGCCCACACCGCCGAAAATCCACAACAAGTAGTAGCCACGTGTAGTAGCCACCTGCGCGGCTCGATCAGTCGCTGGGACCTCAACTGCCAACCTTGACCTTCAAACGAAACACAGCCCCAGCCGCCTAGTATGATGGGGAACAGAATGGCAAGAAGCGCCTGATAGTGTGGGGTTTTACTCTGTGAGTGGAACAATGTCAAGCGGAAATGTCGACTCCAAACCAGGTACTGCTGGTGGTCGATACCAACTATGGCGTCAAGGGCGTGCGGAGCACCAATTTCTACACGCATTTCTCGCTGCTCAAGTCCCCCGAGGCGGGCTTCGAACTGCCGTGCCTGAACCATGCCTGCGATCCGGCCACCAAGGTGATGTCGGATCTCTTCGCCGGTGACGACCGCTGAAAGCGGGCCAATCTGATGCAAAAAGCGACCCCTCCCGGCGAGTCGCCTGAAATGAAAACGCCCCGATCAATGCGGGGCATTGCATTTTCCATGCTGCTTTTTGGTGAGCATTACGATGCTGGTTGCTTATCGGCGTAATGGTTTCTCGGCACGCGGATTTGGTTCGCCGCAAGGTATCCCTTCGGCCAAGGAGGACAACTGGCTTGCCAGCGGACATCGCTGCTGCCGAGAGCATATTTGGCTTGACAGCTGCACGAAGTGTCGCTATATGACACGCGGTAAAATACGAAGGCCACCCGTTCCAACCTTCTATCGCAAAAGGGGGGCACTATGGGATTGAAGCTCGGGTGGGTGGTTGTTCTCTTCGTTGTTCTCCTGATTTCCCAGAGCCTCAAATCTGGAACACAAGCGGGAAAGCGAGCAGGTCAGTGAAAACTAGAATTCTGATGCTGGAGCGGCTGTCATGGTGTTCGTAGAAGTGGGAGACCCTGTCCTGGCCGTTAATCGGAACGATTAAGTTCAGGGGTGTCTGGAAATGCCAAAGCGCTTCTTGGTCTCAGCGGCAGTACTGGTTGCACTATCAGGCTTCTCGCCCTTTCTGGGCGCTCAAACCGCTCCGGCTAAAGGCGCGGAAGCCAAGGCCATGCCATCATGGGATGATGCCCCACCGCTGAAGGCCGCGTATGCCGGGATCACGAAGGGTCCCGCTCCACGCCGCGATTTGTCGGGATTTTGGAATGGGGAAGCCGAGGGGGGAGTCCAGGCAACGGGGGCGCAGGAGCACCCGGCACTGATACCGGGCCACCCGGGGGATGAACTCGGAGGGCAAGCGGACGAGAAGAATGTCGCGCGTCCCCTACCTTACACACCTGCGGGGGTGGCGGCGCTTAAAGCCAATAAACCGACAGCAGGAGCCAGAGGAGTTCGCCCCGGCCTGCAAAATGATCCGGTAGACATCTGTGACCCAGTGGGGTTTCCCCGAATAGCCCTTTCCCAGTTTAGGGTAGCCGAGTTCGAGCAGACGGCGAACCAAGTGATTGTCGTGTATCAACTTTCTTACGCCTGGCGCGTCATCTGGACCGATGGCCGAGCGCTCCCGGATCTTAAAAGTGGTGCCGAACCGAGGTGGAACGGGTACTCAGTGGGCCGCTGGGTGGACGATTACACCTTTGTGGTCCAGACGGTTGGGATGGATGAAAGGAGTTGGCTTGATAATGCCGGCCGTCCACACACCGCCAATATGCGAGTGGAGGAACGATACCACCGCGTGGACTCTGACACTTTGGAGCTCACGCTCACCATTGACGACTCCGAGTACTATAAGCAGCCTTGGCAGGCCTTGAACAAGTTCGTCCTCCATCGTTTACCAGACAACTTCGACATGGGGGAATCATTTTGCTCACCATCGGCAATACCGGGTTACAAGAAGCTACTTGATAATGTGACGGCGGACAAGTAGTCAGAGCCTTTGCTGGCGGTCATGCCGATGCGTAACATCCGGCCATGCCGGGCGAGTCAGAATAGATTAAGACATTGATCCTGTTCTTCGATGGCTCCGGAATTCTCCTGCCGGATTACGTGAGGGGCAAGCCCGAGCATGCAGACCCTTCGATTCCGTTCCAAGAAAGAAGGGCTGCTTCATACACTCGAAGGCCGGTCATACTAGAGGGCCGAATCGGAAATTCCAGCTAATATGAGGTTCAGCATGAACATTTTGGAAGGAGGGTTGCCGTGAGAATCAAGCGTGAGGTCATTTCCCTGGCAGCGGTTGGCCTGTTGGCGGTTTCCGTTTCACTGTTCGCACACCACGGGGCCGCGGTGTACGACACCACGAAAATGGTCACAGTGAAGGGAACGGTCACGGAGTGGTTTTGGGCCAATCCCCACTGCTTCCTGAAGGTCGATGCGAAGAACGACAATGGTGACACGGCGCATTGGGTTATAGAAGCTGCAGGTACAGCGAGCGTGGCCAACGAAGGCTGGAGCAAGGCTTTGTTCAAGACCGGGGATGAAGTCGTTGTTGACGTAACGCCGTACAAGAACCAGTCTGCCTCCACCCCGCTCGGACGTTTCGCCGGCCGTATCGTAATCAACGGCCGAGTATTCAAGAGTGGAGGCGCAGTTGGTCGCTCTCCGAATGGTTAGTGTGAGTGCCGCAACCACTAGCGCCCGAGCCTATGGCCAGGCTGGTGTGTGTTCTTGGGTGCAGATTCGGAAGCTGAATCGCAAGTTGGAATCGGAACGTTGGAGGACTTAGCAAATGCCAAAGCGCTTCGTGTTCGCGGCGATTGCCTTGCTCGCAGGATCTACGTTCTCACCCATTCTGTGCGCTCAAACCGCAACGCCAACGCAGTCAGGAGAGCCCACGCGTGACAAGTGGAATAGTGACCCGTTCAATGGAAATGGGAGGAACAATCCGGCCCGTAACAAAGGGGGAAGGGCGGATCCAGCTCCGCGCCGTGACCTCTCTGGCATTTGGGATGCCACAGAGTCAGGGGGGGTCCAAGCAGGCGGCGTGGCTGAACATCCAGCTTCGTTCCCACAAGGAGACCGTAGGCCCCGGTCAGGGCAACCCAACGAGAATGGTATTACACATCCCCTACCTTACACGCCTTTGGGGGAGGCAACGCTTGAGGCTCATAAGCCGTCGGGAACATCAATCAGATCGGTCCCTTCCTTCCTCGCAAATGATCCATATGACAGCTGTGAGCCGGTGGGGTTCCCGTACACGGAGAGTTTTGAATTTAGGACGTTCGAGCTCGCTCAGATGAAGAACCATGTGGTTTTCTTGAGTGAAATGAATCACGATTGGCGCATCATCTGGACGGACGGGCGAGAACTCCCCAAGAATCCCAAACCACGGTGGAACGGGTACTCAGTTGGACACTGGGTGGACGATTACACCTTCGTATCCGAAACGGTCGGACTGAATGAAAAAAGCTGGATCGATCATGCCGGCCGTCCGCACAGCAAGGATTTGCGGGTGACGGAAACATTTCACCGGTTGGACCATGACAGAATGGAACACACGCTGAGCATTGACGATCCGCAGATGTATACGGAGCCGTGGATGGCTCAAAATAAGCTCGTTCTCTACCTGCAGCGCCCCGATTTCGATATCAGGGAGAATTTCTGTGTGCCGTCAGAAAACGCGGAATATAATAAGGTACTTGGCGTACACACTAAGGACGCGCCGGCCGTAAATGCGAACCCCAACCCCGAAAACAAGTAGCTAACGCGAATATCCCGAAGCCAATCGTTGCGAGTTTACTTCTCCTAGAATAAGAACTTCAGAGCAAGTTGAATCACGCGTGGGTTCACCGAGCTACTGGTGATTGTTCCCAAACCGCCGTTCCCGCCGTCCGCAGGCAGGCGATCCGATACATCGCTGTCGTTCAAGAAGACCTGAAATTGCGGGTGGTTAAACGTATTGAAGAACTCCGCCCTGAACTCCAGGCTCTGAGTTTCCCGAATCTTGATCAACTTGGCGAAGGACATATCCCAGTTGCTTTGTCCCGGGCCCAGAATATTGCCGGTGGGTCCATTGCCGAAGCCAGTTCCGTTTCCGATGGCCGAGGGAGCACAAAAGGCCGCCGAGTTTATCCACCCGTCCCCGCCGTTTAGACCATTCGATATTCGCTGCGTGACGCTGCCTGTCGTCAATTCATCCTTACTCGTCATGCCAGGGCATAGCTGAACATGAGAGAGTTCTTGATTTCCAGTTTGTCCGAAGATCGTTCCCTCCGAACTGTCATAAAGATTGATGGGCGCGCCATTCTGAATGACCGTCACACCCGACCAGGACCAGCCATCCGTCAACTTGCCCACCAAGCCCTTCTGATGGCCCAGGGGTAGATCCCAAACATAGCTCACCACCAGACGCTGCGGGCGCACGAAATATTCCGGCGAATACGTCTGGATAACGTAAGGGTAGGTATTGATACCCTGTGGGGCTTGCTCGAAGCCGCGACTGAAGCTGTATGCCGCCTGGAGCTGCAATCCCTTTGAGAACTGCTTACGCAGCGTCACCTGAAGGCTGTTGTAAGTGTAATTGCTATTGGTTTGGTTTTGCGAAGCGGTCGGAGATATGCCTAAGTACGGTACACGCAGAACCGCGTTCTGGGTCGTATTCGTGGTAACACCGGTGGCCGCGCAACTTGCACAGGGTGCACCCACGCCGACTAGTTGAGCGACGTTATAGGGGCTTCCAGTGGGTGATCCGTCGGCGCCCAACATCTGGACGGCCCCGGGAGTTGCCTGATGGATGCCACGCGACCCCACATAACCGATTTCCATCACCCAGTTCCGCAGAAATTCATACTGGACGTTCATGTTCCATTGATAGGTTACGGGCACTGTCATATTCTGGTCGAATGTGGTTGGGTTTAAGTTCGAACTGCACGGTGGCTTGATGCAGGGCGTCGCTGGATTCTTCACCACGGTCGAGGGGTCCACCCAGCGAGGCGTAAACCCGAACGTGTTCGGACCGGCGAAAACCAATCCGGGCGGAATTGCCCACATGTTGTATAGGCTCTGAGCAGGCCCCGATATGGAGGTGCCATGGATGGGATTCGTTTGATCGAGGCGACCGACATCGTGGCCGCCCAGCACATCATAGAAGTAGCCGACACCGCCGCGCAAAACCAGTCGGTTGCTTGAAGTGGGCTGCCAGGCAAAACCGAGCCGGGGCGCAAAATCATGCCATGGAGCCCCCTTGGGCGTGTAAAAGGGCACACTATTCTGCTGAACACCCGCCGGGATGATGCCCGTATAGTTGCTCGGCACTATATACCCTGCCAGACTTGAGCCCGGGCCGCCGGGGACAGTCACGATCGGGGCGGGCGCCGCAGCCACCAAGCTTGGCCACAGATTACTGAACTTTCCGCCGTCCGGGTCGGTAGGGTATCCATCGTATTCCCAGCGCAGGCCCGCATTCAGGGTGAACCGCCCGTTCACCTTGATGTCATCCTGCACAAAGCCGCTGAGCTCGAGGATGCGGATATCCGTTTGGATGATGCCGTTTGCAGTGGAAGAGCCTCCTACGCTGCCGACGTTGGACTGGGAGGCACTGCCATTGCATCCGGCAGGATTCGCGGTAGTAGGAGCCACAGCACCACCGCAACTGCCCTCCCGCCCGATCAGGAAATCCGCAAATGTCTTGTACGAAGGCTGCGCTACTGAGGAGGTCTGGTTGAGATAAGCCTCCTGCAGGCGCTCGACTTCGAAGCCTGCCCGCATCGTGTGCTTGCCGTGAGTCCAAGAGACTTGATCGCCGATCAGATATTGGTTGTCTGTGGTGTTGTTGGTGTAAGTCGGATGGTAACCGAACCAGAACTGGCCGGTGGAGCCGCTACCGTTGATGTGAAAGAACGACAGATTGTCGACCGCACCCGCAGGGTAGAATGGTGAAAAGAAGTCTTGAGCCCCTATCTGCGAATCGTGAAAGACGATGTTCTGGCTGCTGCGCGTGCCGTTTCGTTGGTACGCGACGTGGAATTCGTTCACGACGTTGTTAGACAGAATCGAAGTCAGCTTGGCGATAGCATCGTCGTTCGTATGGGTTGACGTCAGAGGGTCGCCGGGCACGGCATTACCCTGCTCCTGCGAATTCTGTGAAGCGAAAGGGGCATTCAGCGGATCGGCTTCATAGATGTAGCGGCCGGAGAAAGTGTGCTTACTGTTGATTACATAATCGACGTTCCCAATGCCCTGATGGTCCTTGAACAGGGCGGGAGTTACAAAAGTCTGGGTCGCAAACTTCGAGGTACCTGAGCCGGGAATCTGATAGGCACCACCAGGGAACGCGAGTTGCAGCGCGCTGATCGCGATGGGATTGATGTTGAACAAACCCGCCGCCGCGGATACTGGATCGGGGTTAGGCGCGCCCGGGCAGATAATCCCCACGCTGCCGCTAGTCTTGGGCTTCGATGAGCACATGTTTGTCGCGAGAGTCTGGACGAAGGCGGCGCCGGCTGCATCGCACGACGCAATCGTCGTCCAGCCTACCGGCCCGCAGCTGCCACGATTCGTGTTGGGAATCGGAGGCACAGTATCAGTCTCTTGGCTGAAGGCGGACAACCCGTTCTTCTGGTCGATCTCCTGATAGGATACGAAGAAGAAGAGCTTATCCTTTTTTACAGGTCCACCGAATGACCCGCCATATACGTTCGAATTCAGCGCCGGCTTCGGCAGGCCTTGGCGGTTAAGAAACCAATCGTTGGCATTGAGTGCCGTATTGCGAAAGAACTCAAACGCACTCCCGTGGAAGTTATTGGTGCCAGATTTGGTGATCACATTGACGTTAGCCCCTGGATTGCGTCCGTACCCTGCATCGTAGGTCGAGGTTTGGATCTTGAATTCCGCAATGGCATCCGGATTGGGCATTGCAAACGACCCGATCTGCGGTCCTTCCGAAACACCGCCAACGGACGACCAATTATTGATGGGTACCCCATCTTGAAGGTAGGTATTTTCGCCGGTAGTCGAGCCATTGACGGCCATATTCGTCGCGCCTTTTCCAATGGTTGTGGCATTGCTGACGTTGGCGGCGACGCCCGAAGACAGGGCTAAGAGGTTCGTGTAGTTGCGGGTGTTCAGAGGAAGCTCCACCACGCTGCGAGCGTTGGCTATCGTGCCTATCGCCGAACTCGTGGTCTGAACCGCTTCCACTTCACCTTCGACGGTAACGGCCTGGGCTTGCGTGCCTACTTCTAGGTTCCGATCCAAAACTTCCGTCTGCGTGACGTTGACTGTAACTGAAGAGATTTGCACTGGCTTGAAGCCGCTGGCCTCAATTCGTACGCCATAATTTCCAGGCGGCAGTAAACTGAATTTGTAAGTGCCATCCGCAGTCGTGGTCGCGGTTCGCGTCTGGCCGGTGTCCGCGCTAGTCAACGTAACTGTGGCATTCGGAATCACGGCACCCGACGGGTCCTTGACCGTGCCCGTCAGTGCCCCCGTTGACGCCGTCTGGGCCATAAGGGAGGTCACTGAAAACACGGATACGACCAAAAGCAGCGTCCACCGCTTCCAGTTCATAGCTTGCTCCTTGAGCGATCCTTAAATGGAGACCCCTCGACCGTTAGGCAGGCTTGTATAATCAGCAGACCGCTTTGTCAAGTTAAAACTCAAAGGCTGGAAGATGCCTACCCGCATCGCATACCGACTGGCGATGTGTGAGCGAGAAACGGCGTACCGAACGGGCACGAAGTTTTCGCCCCGCATGGTAGGAGGGAGCCGCCGTCGAGCTAGTGCGGCTCCAATCCGCGAAGGTGCGAGAGGAGGTCTGTGAAGGAGTCGCGCTCAAAGTCACAAATCTTCCGCTTCTCCAAGGAAAAGAGTGACGCCAGAAGGGCTATCTCAGAGGCACATTGGAAGCAGTGGCTTATGTTTAGCTACTTGCCCGGTGGGGAAATGACATTCTGGATTATTTTCTTATAGTCCGCTATTGCTGATGGTGAGCACAAAGATTCCTGCATGTCGAAGCTGTCTGGCAAACGATGGAGGACGAACTTGTTCAGAGCTTGCCAAGGCTGCGCGTAGTACTCGGGGTCGTCGATGGTGACCGTGAGTTCCAAGGTGTCATAGTCCACGAGGTGGTACCGTTCCTCCACCTTCATTTTGGAGGTGTGCGGCCGGCCGGCGTGATCGAGCCACGTCCTTTCATCCAACCCGTTTGTCTGGACCACGAACGTGTAATCGTCCACCCATTTACCCACGGAGTACCCATTCCACCTCGGCTCGGCATTGTCGGGATTTGGAAGTGATCGCCCGTCGGTCCAGATGATGCGCCAAGTATCCGAAAATTGATACAGGGCGAGGACTTGGTTCTCCGCCTGGGCGAACTCGACTACCCTGAATTGGAAAAGATCCAATTGTGGAAACCCCACCGGGTCGCAGATGTCTACCGGATTATTTTGGAGGCTAGAACCAACTGCTCTAACGCCTACTGTGGGTTTATTGGCTTGGAGCGCCGCCAGCCCTGCGGGAGTGTAAGGGAGAGGACGAGCGATATCCTTCTCGTCTGCTTGTCCCCCCCGATCGGCCGCTGGACGACCCGTCTTCACGGCTGGGTGCTCGAATGCGCCATTTGCCTGAGCTCCCCCCTCTGCTTCGCCATTCCAAACGCCTGAAAAATCGCGGCGTGGAGCGGGGCGCTTGGCGGTCCCTGCGTAGGCGGCCTTCTTTGGGAGGGCGTCTTCCCATTTTGGAATGGTGTTGGTTGCTACACCATTAGCCCCGGAAGATTGAGCGTACAGAAAAGGCGAGATGGCCGATAGTGCCGCCAATACTATAGCTGAGACCACAAATCGTTTTTGCATCCGTCACTCCCTCGGGAAGCTCAAACTCCAGATCGCGTTGCGCAGCAGATCTGCTGGAATTCGCGTTAGCTATTTCTTTTGGGGGTTAATCGGCTCGCCGACGATATTGTTATAGCCCGCGGTTTCTGACGGCGAACAGAACATCTCCCTGATGTCAAAATCCGGGGGCTCCCGGTGAAGGATGAGTTTGTTGTGAGCCATCCACGGTTCCGTATACATCTTCGGGTCGTTAATGATCTCCGTATGTTCCATGGTGTCATGGTCCACCAGGTGAAATATTTCCGTTACCCGCAAATCCTTGCTATGCGGCCGGCCGGCATGATCGATCCAGGATTTTTCATTCATCCCGACCGTCTCAGCTACGAACGTGTAATCGTCCTGCCAGTGGCCAACTGCATAACCGTTCCAGCGTGGCTTGGGATCCTTGGGCAGTTCTCGCCCATCCGTCCAGATGACGCGCCAGTTGTGAAAATATTGACCCAAGTAAATCACTTGGTTTTTCGTCTGAGCGAGCCTGATCGTCAAAAATTCAAAGTTCTCCAGGTATGGGAACCCTACGGGTTCACAGATGTCTACTGGATCATTGGCAAGCACGGAAGGGACTGCTCTGATGGACTGCCCTGACGGCTTATTGGCTTCGAGCGCAGCCTCCCCCAAAGGCGTGTAAGGTACAGGATGTTCAATACCGTTCTCGTCCGGTGCCTCTCCGTGGAAACGCTTAAGCTCGGCCTCCGAACCGGGGCGGTCTCCTGGATACTGAGCTGGATGCGCAGCCGCGCCGCCTGCCTGGACGCCACCTCCCGTTGATGCATCCCAAATACCAGAGAGGTCGCGGCGCGGAGGGGGAGCCGACTTTCCCGCGTTGTAAATGGCCGGGTGGTTCCTCCCATTTCCGTTGTACGGGTCACTATTCCATTTATCGTTATCGCCCTTCGCCTTTCCTGGCTGTGCTGGCGCAGCGGTTTGAGCACACAGAATGGGCGAGAACGTTAATCCTGCAAGCAATGCAATGGTCGCGACAGCGAAAGGTTTTGGCATTTGCGAAATCCTTATCTGCATGTCCTATTCCAGCTTTTCGCTTCAGCTTTGGAATACTGCACGCGAGAACACACGCCAACGTGGCATTGGTTCCGCCACGCTAGCGACGCCTTATGGCCTAACGTTCGCCTACACTCTTGAACTGCTTGCCATTGATTACGATACGGCCATTGAAACGCCCGACTGTCGTCCCAGCGGTTGTAAGGTTCTTGCCTGGCGTCACCTCAACGACGACTTCGTCCCCGGCCTTGAATGTAAACTTGCTCCAGCCATAGTTGGTAATGTTCGATGGAGCTTGATTTTCTATAACCCAACGCACCGTGTTACCGCTGTCGTCTTTGGCGTCGACCAACAGAATGACATGAGGATTTGTCCAACGATAGTCCGTGACCGTTCCCTTCACCACGACCGTTCTAGTGGTGTCATACACCGCGCTCCCATGGTGTGCGAAAACCGGAACGGAAACCGCCAACAGCGCCAACACACCGACGGCCGCTAGAGCAACTGCGTTCAAGTTTTTTCTCATCGACTCCTCCATGTCCGCCTGGGTGGCACTGAGCCTTTCGCTGCCTTCCGATGTTAGGGACGTTCTAACACGACTTTTCGTTACATGCCACGCGTATGCGCCGGCTTGAGCGAACGCTTCGGTCTGTGTTATAAGGTGGCAGGCTCGTAGCTGGAGTGGTGGATTCGTGCTGGGATTCGTTATGAACCTGGTCATTGGCCCGCCGCCCGGAGTTCTCTTGGAGGCTGCTCGTGACGAACAAAGTTGCCATAATCTCTCTTCTTGCTGTGGGATTTCTGTTGGCTTCCGCTCCGATGTCCGCGCACCACGGCAATGCGGGATATGACTTCACTGCGACGGTCACCGTGAAGGGAACTGTGACGGATTGGATTTGGTCCAATCCCCATTGCTTCCTGAAGTTCGACGCGAAAGACGAAAAGGGCGACGTGGCGCACTGGATTGTGGAGGCCAGCAATCCGCCGGATATGCTTCATGCTGGCTGGAGCGCCAGTACCTTCAAGGCTGGGGACGAAGTTACGGTGGACGTAATGCCGACCAAGAACGGCAAACACGTGGGGCGTATCAGACGAGTGATTCTCTCCGACGGCAAGGTGTTGGGCGGCGGCGGCAGATACGTTCTGTAAACTCAGAGCGACTAGCGGGAAGCGGTTCTCGCGGCGCAGGCCATATTAAATTGCTGGAGAGATTGCTAGATGGTTAATTGCCGCATGTTTTCGACAATCGGACTTTTTGCCGTGGTGGTGAGTGTTCTTGTAATGCCCCCTGTGCCGCCTAGTCTGCATTCCCAAAGTGCGGTACCTAAACAGTCAGGAGACTCACAAAACGGCAATAATGGCGACTGGTGGGTTAGCCACGACAAATGGAACACTCCGTTGCCGGATAAGTCTGTTTACAAAGATAAAAAGCCAGCTCCCGCTCCTCCGCGTGACTTGTCTGGAACATGGGATGGGTTAGCCGAAGGGGGCACCCAAGCAAAAGGTCCGAAGGAATTTCCGGACGATGCTTCGCATAAGCCAGATCCGCCATACTCCGCCCTCGGGAAGGCTGCGCGCATGCGCAACAAGGCGGGAGAGGGAGAAGAACAAGTCGCGGTCGGGGACGTTAATGATCCAGTGGACTCTTGCGACCCCCTCGGGTTCCCGCGTTCCGATCTTTTTTCCCTAAAGGCAATGGCAATCGTTCAGGCGCCCAACTATGTGCTCTGGTTGAATCAATATTACAACGTGTACCGCACCATTTGGACGGATGGGCGAGAGCTGCCCAAGAATCCTGTGCCAAGATACTATGGGTACTCTGTCGGTCACTGGGAAGACGATTACACGTTCGTAGTTGAGACGGTCGGAATGGATGAGAGGACGTGGCTGGATAACGTTGGCCGGCCTCACAGCAGCGATTTGCGCGTGGTGGAACGCCTCCATCGGCCGAGCCGCGATATTTTGGAGCTGACGGTGACGATCGATGACCCAAAGATGTATACGAAGCCCTGGGTAGCGAGCAACAAATTGACCCTTCATCTTTTGCCAGCTGATTTTGATATGGGGGAGATGATATGCTCACCGTCGGAGATGTCGGAATACAAAAAGCTTGTTGCTGATCCCGTTGCCGGTGATAGCAAGTAGGTAACGCTCTTTCAATGTCCGGATCCTCGGCGGCCGGTCTTCGAACTCCCTTACACCAGCGATAAAATCGAATGATACGCAAGCGGCTTCGGTAGATCTTCCTGCCCAAATCAACGTGTAATTGGCTAATGCCCCACCGTCGTGCAAAAGCAAATGCGTCATTCGGATGCACGAATTACTCTAGGGGTGTATGGCCACGTTGTTGGCGACGCTCAGCGCCGTGCGATTGAAGATCACGCCGCACGGATCGAGGAGCACATCAACTAGGCGGGCCAATTGGAGCCGAGTTCTTCGTAACCGCTTGATTCCGAAAGCTGGTTGGTAGGGGCGGTAGGGATCGTTTTGTATTTCTCATTTCGTCATACGTTATATAATGCTCCACCAAACTGCGAGCGACCCAGGAGGGTGAAACTGTGCGTGGAAAATTGTTGCCTGTGTTCGTGTTCTTGCTCGGGCTTAGCTGCTCAGTAAGCGCTCAGAACGCCAAGAGCATTTTGCAATCGGCCACAAAAACGATGGGGGACGTAAAATCGATTCAATATTCGGGAACCGGCCATCTGGGTACTCTGGGACAGGCTTATTCACCCACTTCACCATGGCCTGAAAACAACATCACAGCTTATACCCGCACGATCGACTACGACTCCCGATCCGCGAAGGAGGATCTGACCCAGGTTGAGCCCACTCCCATTAGGCGTGGAGGCGCAGCGCCATTCGCAGGAGAACAGAAACAAGTTAACTTGGTGAGCTCACAGTATGCCTGGAACCAGCCGGGTAATGCTCCTCAACCAGCCATTGGTGCGGCTGAGGAGCGGCAAATGCAGATCTGGCTGACTCCGCATGGCTTTCTAAAAGCAGCCATGGAGAACAACGCCACCGCCAAAAAGGGCAAGGGCGGAACTGTCGTGTCGTTCATGGATGGCAAGTTCAAGGTGAACGGCACGATCAACAATCAGGGCTTAGTGACTAAGACGGAAACATGGCTCCCAAACACGGTACTTGGGGATATGCCGGTGGAGACTACCTTCTCAAACTACAGAGATTTCAATGGCGTGAAGTTCCCCGCTACGATCGTGCAAAAGCAGGGCGGATATCCTGTAATGGATCTTGCAGTTACTGATGCCCGCGCGAACGTCGCCCTCAACCTCCCTGTGCCTGATGCCGTGCGTGCGGCAAAACTCCCACCGGTCAATGTAGCGTCGCAGAAGATGGCCGACGGCGTTTGGTTCATGGGCGGCGGCACGCACAACAGCGTGCTAATCGAATACCCGAATTATCTGGTAATGATCGAAGCGCCGAACAACGATGCGCGGTCCATGGCCCTGATTGCAGAGTCCAAGAAACTGGTCCCGAACAAGCCCATCAAGTACGTGATCAACACGCACCACCACTTCGACCACTCCGGAGGCCTCCGCGCCTTTGTCGCGGAGGGGGCAACGATCATCACTCAAGAGATGAACAAGTCATATTACGAGCAGGCATGGAAGGCTCCGCGCATGCTCGATCCGGACCGGCTTTCGCAAAACCCAAGAAAGGCCACGTTCATCGGGGTCAAGGACAAACATGTTCTGGCCGATGGCGGGAGGTCCCTCGAGATTTATCGTATTGATGGCGACATTCACAATGCAGGGATGATGATGGTGTATCTGCCCAAGGAGAAAATCTTGGTGGAAGCAGATGATTTTGTGCCAGCGCCTCCGAATTCGCCATCAGCAGGGCCTCGAGCTCAGGCCGGTTTGGTCGTTTTATATGAGGACTTGGAGCGGTTAAAGCTGGACGTGGCCACCGTCGCACCGCTGCACGCAATCGTGGTACCGTACTCTGAACTACAAAAGGCCGCCACAACCCAAGTTAGCAGCCTGTCGCAAAAGTAGAGCTCCCTGACAGCTTCAATCTGATCTAGACCCTTTGCGCCACGACGATACCTCCTGCTGCAAAGCAACACGCTACATCTTGCGCAAGTCGGGGCCGAGACATGTAATTTCATAAGGTGCCTCCCGGCCCGCAATTTGGACACTTCGAAATTTTTCTGTGATGGGCCCCATTTTAACTACTCTCAAGGGAGGGCGTTCGAGTGTCCCGCGGTTGACGCGAATAGGCGAAGCCTTGGCGCGAAAACGCGAAACAGAATCCCGGTTCAAAAGGTACGATGATGAAATTACGTAACGGCACTCTGCTCGGAATCCTACTGACGTTCGTGAGCACTGGCCTTTTTGCTCAAGGGGCGCTAGTAATGAAGTATATTGCGGAGGGCTCTATCGACCACGGTAACGGCGTCACAAATGGGCGGGATGCGAAGATAGCGGCTTGACCCGCCCGTCCGTCGTTCTCGCAGGTCGATTGTCATGGTGTTTTGGTTCGCCTCTAACTCGAACCAAAGCTGGATCATCAAGACCCAAGAACGCTCGGGGATAGTGCCGTGATCCTCGGGTTACCGGTGCTTATACTCTTTAGTGTACTCCGTCCTCTCGTTCGTCACGGTAAAGCTACCGTCCTGCCGTGCTAAAATCTTGAGATTGTGGGCCGAGTCCGCGCCCGTGTGTTCCTCGACGAGGTTGGCGACGAATTCTTCCGGCGCGTTCAGATCTTTCCCGCCCTGATCAACGGTTTCGCCGAAATCTTTTCTCGCCGGGCGCGCTACGCTGTAGTGCAGCTGCCAGATATCCTCAATTCCCGGTGAACTCTTGAGGGTCAAGAAAGCTTCGCTAGATGCGCCCTTCCTTGCACCGTTGTCGAAGATGGCGATCCTCGGTTTGAGTGCATGGACGAACGTCGGCGATCCTGCCGCGATCCCGTGGCGATCCGTGAAATAAAGGTCGAACGTGCCCACTAGATTGTTGGGGCAAACCAAATCGTGTTCCTTGGTCCACGTCAAATCACCCAATTCGATGGCTCGGAACCGGCCAAAGCGGACGATGATCCCGGTCGAGCGACCGTCCTCTCCCGCAGCAGCATTTTCGACGATCGGCTTGAAATCCCTACAGAGCGGATTCGGCGCGCCGCCTCCTGGGACCGGTTTGGCGATGGCCTTGCCATCGGCTGTCACAACCTGCACGTCCAATCCCTTTATCGGAATCTTGTCGCCGGGTTTGACTGGCGTGTAGTGCCCTTTGTCGCGAACCGCAACGTAGGCGTTGTACCGGGTCACCGAGTTTTCGCTCGTTTCGATCATCGGCGGCCCATGGTCGATGAAGTTGCGAATCGGCAACTTGGTGGATAATTCCGGGACGCTGCCAAAATGATCGGCATGCCAGTGGCTGATGACCAGATAATCGATCTGCTTGACGCCCGCCTTCTTGGCCGCGGCGGCAATCTGGTCGGCATCCCGCGGTCCCGGATTACCGGCATCAAACAAAAGCGATTCGCCCGACGGCGAGACGAATAGCACGGAATTTCCGCCTTCGACGTCGATCGAGTAAATCTCCAGAGCTCGCTGGCCCTGTGCGCCAAGAGTGGCAGCAACAGCCACGAGTGAGCCGATTACAAACAGAACTAAGATAACTCGTGTCATCTAAATCCTCCGCGGCAGTTTGGATTCATACTTTGGATCTGGCTCCCCAATGCCCGCATCTCGAAAACCGAACATCCCGGTGAAATAGCCAGTTCCCACACCCGTACATACGAAAAGTCACGGCTTCGGTGTAGACTCAGTGTTGTTGGAAGCAACCGTCGGGAATGGCTGGCCATTAAGTACGACGCTGTTGTTTCCGCTGAAACGCCCGATTCCCGGCGCGCCATTCTTGGGTAGCATCATGGTAACAACGACTTCATCCCCGGGCTTGAATGAGTTCTTGGCCCAGCCCTGCCTAGTCATGTCCGGCGGATTGCTGGCTTCTACAACCCAATGCTGCACTTCACCCTTTTCGTCTTTCGCATCCAACTTCAAAAAACAGTGGGGATTGGCCCAAAACCATTCTGTCACGGCCCCCTTCACAGTGACTTTGGTTCCGGTTGCGTACGCTGCGTTTCCGTGGTGTGCGAACAGCGGAGTGGAAAGCACCAAAAGAACAAGAGCCCCGAGGGAAATCGTCTTCAGCTCATTTTGCACAGCTTCCTCCAAATTCTGCCTGAACGGCATTCGGTCTTGCAGGGCCTGATGCCGGAGCGGTTGTGAAGCCTAAAGCGCTTGAATAACATTTGCAAGCACATACTTGCACATATCGGGGTGGGCGAATTCAAGCTGCTTGTGCGTACAGAGACCGTCCTCCCGCGTCCGCTTCAGCGCCGGGCATCCATCAGTGATCACGATGGGCCGCGTGCACACCAGTCGTGTAGTCGGTCTCCCAGGTGGCTCTTCGATCCCCTCACCAGCTGGATCGTGCGAAAAACCGAGGAGATGGGAAGCTAAGGGTTTGCCGATTTAGGTAGTGCGGGTTTGCCGAATTTCGCGCCGTCGATCGGGACGTTGGGCTGAATATCCGTCATTTCAAATTCTGATCGCCCGTCCGTCCAAGTTACGGTCCATTTAAAGGGTATCTTGACTCCGGCGACATCGCGATAATCGGCATAGTCAACTTCCGACGGATTCGGCCCCAGAACAGTCTTAGTGAAACGCACCATTCGTATCAGAAGACCGGAATCCTTGTCGAAGAATAGCTTGACCCGGGACCCTTGCGGGGCGGTTCCTTCGACAGTCACAACGTCGTGATCGTCCACATTGATGGATGGGAAACCTGCGTGCCATCCGCTGAGGTATTGCTTGATGCCTGCAGGGAAAGCAAATTCCGCGTCCAGGGTGGCAGCATCCAGGTCTGCCCCGGTAAGCGGGATCATGGGTAGCGGTGTGTTTGTTGCGGCGATCCAACCGGCATGTCCGTCATAGGATGTAGTATTTTCTCCAACGGGAATGTGAACGACGGTCATGCGTTGTGCCGGAGCTTTGGCATAGACCTCCACTGGAACCTTTGCGAAACTAGTGTCGTACCCAGCATATGTCCCCTTAGCGCTAAGACTGGTGAGGCCGGCTAACCGCTGCGCTCCGCCGAGGGCCTGTATATACTTATTAATAATCTGGTCGGCCGAAGGTGCCCCGGGGGCGGGCTGCGCGACAACTTCAATGTCATTCGGATCGCCCGGCGGGGGCGTTTCATACTGCTCCGCAAGACTCGGCGCGATCCGAGGGGCCAGATCACTACGATGGCAGGTATAGCAAGTTACGGTGGTTACCCCCCCGAAATTCTGCTTATTGAGACCTTGCACCATCAGGAGCATCTTGCGCGCAGTCTGTTTTAGGGGAGTGTCTACGGCGTACTTCGAAGAGTCCGTGGAGCTCTCTTCGACGTGGCAGTCCAGGCAGTTGAGGCTCAGCGAGGCGGAGATGAAGCCCATCGTCCCCATGAATTCGGCCACAGGGATACCTCTCAGCACTTGGACATTCTTGAAGACCTCTTCCGACATCAACGGTTTCGCTCCTGCCGCCGTCTGATCGCCTCGAGCAGCCTGCCCGTTCGCCAACGTAGATGAACCGCTTAGCAGGCAGATAAAGGCTGCTCCTATCAATCCAATGATCGTTTGCCTCGATCCGAGTTTCATGTCATCTCCATTCTGCCCTTTGCTGCGCACGAATCTCTAAGGGTGCGGGGAGTCTGTCAAGCTCATTTCGCACACCGTGGCACACTTAACGCATGACTTACCGGAATCTTTTTCATCGTGGAAAGCGATCGAGCCATTCGGGAAACGGGTTGCATCGGTAAGCGCACTTCAAACCCATGCAAATTTCGCAGCCAAGTTGCGTACGGCAAGGCTAATTAGGGCCGTATGGCCGTCGGGATAATGACCCTGCGGAGGAGCGGTCTTTTATTTGCTGTCGCCGACGATGTGGATCAGGTCTTGAGCAGCATTCTCAACACACCAGTATTCCATCAAGTCAGTGTTCAGCAACAACGGTGAGTGCCCGTAAATCGTGAAAGGCTTGGTATAGGCGCCTGGATCGTCGATAGTGACCTCGAACTCCAGGTTCGCCAAATCGGGACGCCGATAACGCTCGATCACATGCAGCTTCTCAGTATGCGGGTGGCCGGTTCCATCGAACCACGTCTTGTCGTTGAATCCGATCGTGTCTACGACTAGTGTATCTCCTTCCCAATGGCCCCTAGAGTCACCATAATAGGAAGGCTCCAGATCGTCCGTGGGATGGCCGCTCCCGTCCATGAAGATTTGCCGATAGCTGTGTACATTACCCTCGAGCAGAAAAACGATTAGCTTGGGGGTCTGCACGATCTTGTATGGAAAAGGATCCTCGCGTGGCACGCCATCCGGTAGACAATTGGGTTTCGGGTCTTTGCGCTTAGCTTCGGGCGTCGCACGGTCCTGGGTTAACTTGAGAGCCCAAGGTTGCAACGGAAGCTGATCGCCCGGTTTGAGGTTGACCGCAATGTTACCCATGTTGAGCCCCGGCCCCCAGACTGCGGACAGGTCTGGCTTGCCGTCGGCAGTGCGTGGCGTCGGTCCGGAGGTTTTTGCCTCAAGGTGCTTTAGACTCACTGCAGGCACGCCTCCACCTGCCGGATTGACTCCCTGCGGTTCGTGCTTATCTGAATTCTCCTGGCCAGCCGCTCGGGTGGAGGGGAAAAACAAAACGACCGCGACACAAAGCACAGTCACGATACAGCTCGCAAAATCCCTTCTCATTGCTCAGCATCCTTCTCTGACAATCCGGCCACCATCTTCCTGCCGTCGGCCAGCGTGACTGTTCTGGCATTCGCCATTTTTGCGCCATCCTTGGCAGGAGCGCCATATACACTGACCTCATCGCCGACCTTGAGAATGTCTCGGGTCCACCCTAGCCGACGGAGGGCATTGGGGCTCGCGAGCTCCATGTTCCAATTGCTGACGTTCCCGTTCTCATCCTTTATGTCGACATAAAAGTGCGCGTGAGGATTGGTCCACTCGACTTTGGTGACGACTCCGTGCAGTGTCGTCGATCTGCCAGCGTCGTACTGCAATCCAAAAGCATGATGCGCGAACGCCGGGCTCGTTGCGAGCGCCGCGACAAACAAACCAGTGACGGCAAAGCCCAACTTTGCTCTCATATCAAGCCTCCAGACCCAGCTAAACGCGGACACGTAACCCAGGAGAGAATCGGTCGCTAGTGCGTCGCTTCACAACGCTTTCTACTCGCCTTTGCCGCGCTTGTCAAGCGATTTTGCCGCAGGACAACTTCGGCAAACTCACAAGAACGCGGCGCGATATCTTTCTCCAGCCGCGTTTCTATTAGAAACGCTGAGTAATGGCCGGCTTCGCTTTGAGCGCGTTCAGGACGCGCTCCGGCGTGAACGGGATTTCGCGCAGGCGAACCCCGGCGGCATCGAAGATGGCGTTGGCGATCACCGCAGGAATCACCA
>Ga0210394_10002720_pt1 | contig 23736 bp, 16 predicted proteins | sample IncBWC12MmetaG_FD_160121 | JGI IMG/M metagenome (GOLD analysis project Ga0210394, IMG submission 160121) | Forest soil microbial communities from Barre Woods Harvard Forest LTER site, Petersham, Massachusetts, United States - Inc-BW-C-12-M | ecosystem: Environmental > Terrestrial > Soil >... | reverse complement strand
CCTCTTGGGCACGGCAGAAACCTGCGGGTCGGGTGAGCGCCTCAAAACGGCATCCTTCTCTCCTGGCATACCGCGCGAAATATAGTGGATAAGCCCGAATGGGCACAAGGGGTGCTGCCGGCTGGGTTCCTTTTCGAGGAAGGTGCCCGGCTTTTTGTGATATGAGTTGAAAAGGACTGAATCCCTACGAGGTGCGGAATGATAAAAAAACTAGGTCTGCTCTTCTTGCTCGCAATTCCATTCTTGCTGGTGCGATCCGACGAACCTACTCTGCAGGGATTCGTTCATTGGCCCGCGGCCTCGTTAAGCAGCATGTCTCAATCCCTCGGCGCCGAAGCAGCCAACAACCCCGGACGTCCCGCCATACGTCAGCTTGCCGGCTTTCCCAACGAATATTTCCTTCTGGCCCATCGCGAGGCCGATGGCCAGCCGGAGCTTCATGAAACGGAGGCTGACGTCTTCGTAGTGCGGTCTGGCACCGCGACCTTGCTCGTCGGTGGAACGCTGGTAAACGGGGAAACTGTGTCCCCCCATGAGAAACGCAACGGCACGATCCAAGGTGGCATCCGCCAAAAACTGGCCTCGGGAGATGCAGTTCGAATTCCCCCTGGGATGCCCCATCAGCTGCTCCTCGATGGAGCCCACGAGTTCACGTATTTCGTCGTCAACGTAAAAGGCTACTGACGCAGCCTCTTCTATCGCCGCAGGATGCTCAAATCAGGCGTCGGCGCCTGGGCCGATCGCGACGACAAAGTAGCTTGCTGGCATCGTGCCGGCATTCTTGATCCCATGCTCGTCGTTGGAATGCACGAATCCCACGGAACCCGGCCCGAGGCTATAGCTCGTTCCGTTCACTGTCAGTTCCACTGTTCCTTCGCGAATCAGCCACATCTCGGAATGCTCGTGGTGGTGCGCGGGATGTGGCGCCCCGCCCGGCGGCAGCATCGTCTCATGTACTTCCAGTGATTCGCCGGTTGCCAGCTTGCCTTTCAATACCGGGCGAATTTGCGCGCTCTCGCTTGGCGAGTGTACCACCAGTTTGTCGAACGGATACATCGCCGACGGCATGGCCTTCTCTTGCTTTGCGGACGCCGTGGCCGGAAGTATCGCGGGAATCAGAGCCGCCGGAAGCATGGAGCACAATTCACGTCGCGTTACGGACATAGGATTCTCCTCTTCTTTGGGTTTTGATTTTCGATCACGCGCTTCGAGCAAATTCCCCCGAATGCCGCTACTCTTCGCAGCGAAACCTACAGAATGCGCCGCCAACCCATCCTTTATATCGCTGCGTGGCAATCTTGGGCGGAGAGCTTCCAGTCCACCCAGCGTTATCTCTGGCCTCCGACCACCACCTGCTGCTTAGTGTCGTCGAACGTGATTCTCTGCCCGGTCTGAATAGCCGCAATGGTCATGCACAGCGCCACGGAATGGCTGTAGCCCGCCTCAATGTTGGCATTCGTAGTCTTGCGGCTACGCACGCACTCCAGCCAGTTGCGGACGTTGGCCACTGTCATCTCGTCAGCTCCTGTGTCTGCCGCTGTGGTGGCTGTCGAAGCGGCTTGCACGAGCGAAGCGGGAGGAAGCAGGTTGCTCTTCATATCCATTTCGGTAGCCAGTTTCTCCGTGAGCCCGCCTTCGGAAGTGATCTGGTTCTTGTCCAGATCCATGGTGCCACCGTTTGAGAAATATAATTCCTTCACCCCTCCAGCGGAATTGGTCATGCGCGAAGAATAAACCACCTGGAATCCTTTGGTCGGATCGTCCAGCGGGCCGTAGTCGAAGACCGCGGTCATAGTGTCCCAATTTTTTCTTCCATCGTGCCACTTGTAAATGCCGCCGTTGGCAACGACACTGCGCGGGTGCGGCAAGCCCGTAAACCAATGGACCGTGTCGATCTGGTGGACCATCCACTGATCCGGAATCCCCGAGGAGAGCGGCCAAAACAGCCGGAACTCCAGATACTTGCGCGCGTCGAACGGTTCGAAAGGATGATTGATAAGGTAGCGCTTCCAGTCCGTATCCGCTTCGCGCAATTGTGGAACAAGCTTCGGGCGCCGCCAGCGTCCAGGTTGGTTGACGTTCCAAGTCATCTCCACCGACACGATGTCGCCGAATTGGCCGGACTTGATGAATTCGTAGGCCTTCTGATACTTAGCCGAGCTGCGCCGCTGCGTGCCTACGGCAAAAACGCGATCGCTCCCTTTTACCGCGTCACGAATGGCCCGAGCGTCCTCCATCGTGTGCGCCAGCGGTTTTTCGACGTAGGCGTCGCGGTCAGCGTGGATCGCTTCCACTCCGTGGTAAGCGTGCTGGAAGTCGGCGGTTCCAACGATGACGGCTTGCACTTCCTTGTTTTCATAGAGTTCTTCGTTGTTGCGCGCCAGCGCCACCTGTTTGTTGGTTAGCTTCGTGATGTAAGCCGCTCCTTCCTCCCGGCGACGATTCCAGATGTCGGAGAGCGCAATCAGTTCGAAATTCAAGCCCCCGGCAACACTCACAAAGGAAGGAATCAGGCTGCTGCGTGTGCGATCGGAAAAACCCACAATCGCGACGCCGACGCGGTCATTCGCGCCCAGAATTCTTGCGTAACTGGATGCCGAAACGCTTAATGCCGCGCCCGCAACACCAGCACTGCTAACTTTCAAAAAGTCCCGCCGCGAACTACTTTGTGAAGACATGCAACCTCCGACGAACCCGATAGAAATGGACAAACCGTAAATAATCTACCTGCAGTCACGCCAGCCTTAGCGTACCCCTACGCACAGGCGCGTCAACCGCCACGACGAACTAATAGTAAGCCAAGACAGTAAATTCGGGTGTTGAGACTTACGGAAGGCATCGCTTATCAGTCTTGAGAAATGGAAGGAGCGGTGGATAATTATTTCAGATTCGAGCGAATTCACCCCGAGCGGAGTGATTTTCCAATTTGAAAGTAACGCATGCTCTGATATATGTCTTGGTCCCATGATCCTCAAGGAATTCCAACTGGACGGCAAGAATGCACTGGTCACCGGCTCCCACAAAGGACTTGGAGCGGCGATAGCGGTCGCACTGGCGCAAGCCGGCGCAAATGTGGCTTGTCACGGGCGCGATCCAAATCCCGGGAGAGCTTGCGAGGAAATTCGCACGCTAGGCAGAAAAACCGCCCATTTCACGGGAGACGTTGCCGATGCGAAGGTCTGCGTCGAATTGATCGAGAAGACCGTCGGCGAACTTGGCTCCATCGACATTCTCATAAACAATGCCGGGACGATCCGTCGCGCCCCGGCAGCGGAATATTCGGCTGAGGATTGGGATGAAGTGATCGCCGTTAATCTGACCGCCGTTTTCCGCCTTTCACAACTTGCGGGCCGGCAGATGCTGCTGCAAGGGAGGCCAGGAAAGATCGTAAACATCGCGTCCGTACTTTCGTTTCAAGGAGGAATCCTGGTGCCCGCTTATGCCGCGGCCAAAGGCGGAGTCGCGCAATTGACAAGAGCATTCTCAAACGAATGGGCGGCCAAAGGAATCAACGTGAACGCGATCGCCCCGGGCTACATGGCGACAGACAATACGACCGCTCTTAGGAACGACCCCGCCCGGAGCCGCCAGATCCTGGATCGAATCCCCGCCGGCCGATGGGGTGAGCCAAGGGAAATCGCGGGCGCAGCCGTCTTCCTCAGTTCCGCTGCGAGTGACTACGTTCACGGTCATGTTCTAGTGATGGATGGCGGTTGGCTCGCAAGGTGACCGCCCGATTTACGAGAAGCTGAGCTTCCAGGCGATGGGCCCGCAGTTAAACATAAGAAACTCAAAAATAATCGCGCCGCTCCCGATGGAACAAGGCCTGAGAAAGAAATCTCCAACATATTCAAGCGAGAAAGGCTTCTCGACTTCGCGAGCAAGAATCCTTACGATGCTCGTTTGCCAAGAATGAGTCCTTAACTCGATGACCAAGGAAAGCAAATTCGCATGACCACTCTCCCGATTCTGCGGCTGGGGACTGTCAAGGATGTAGCGCGTTTTCAAGATCACATTCATTCGCTTGGCCTGACGATTCCGTGTGACCCAGAACTACTCCGAGGATCCGAATCACCGCTGCGGCAATCGATCTCCCGTGGCGGAATCACCATTGGCAACCGGAGCGCCGTTCATCCCATGGAAGGTTGGGACGGCACTTCGGACGGAAATCCGAGCGAGTTCACTACCCAAAGGTGGAGGAAATTCGGGCAGAGCGGAGCAAAGCTCATTTGGGGAGGCGAAGCGGTCGCGGTATCGCAGCAGGGACGCGCCAACCCCAGGCAACTCGTAATCGCAGCGCACACGCGCGAAGGACTGGCAGGACTCCGGAATACCCTGATCGAAGAACATCGCCGGACGACCGGGTCGGACGCAGGTTTGTTCATCGGAATACAGTTCACGCATTCCGGCCGCTATTGCCGCCCCAACCAGCATGACAAGCCCGAACCTCGCATTCTGTATCATCATCCGATCCTTGACCGAAAGCTAAAATTGCCCGGTGACTACCCGCTTCTGACTGACGGCGAAATCGCCGCAATCATCGAGGAATTTCATCGTGCAGCAAAAACTGCGCATGAATTAGGTTTCGATTTCGTGGACATCAAGCATTGCCATGGTTACCTTGGCCACGAATTTCTCAGCGCACATACGCGGGAAGGGAACTACGGCGGCAGCTTCGACAATCGCACGCGATTCTTGCGAGAGATTGTTCAGGGTGTTCGCTCGGTTGCGCCGGGTCTCTCGATCGGAGTGCGCCTCTCTGCGTTTGATACGATTCCATTTCAACCGGATCCCTTGCGATCCGCCAAAGGGAAGTTGGGACCGGGAATTCCCGAACCGCACGACCACTTGATTCCGTACCGCTGGGGATTCGGCGTAGACCCGCTGCATCCCACGCAGGCGGACCTGACGGAAACATTTCAGTTTCTGTCTCTGCTGGAGGATCTGGACATTCATCTCGTAAATATCACTGCGGGCAGTCCGTACTACAATCCGCACATTCAACGGCCGGCGCTCTATCCTCCCTCGGACGGATATGCTCCTCCGGAAGATCCCTTGGTTGGCGTGGCGTTGCAGATGTCCGTCGCGCGACAATTGAAGCAGCGCTTTCCGAACATGATTGTTGTGGGAACCGCTTACAGTTACCTGCAGGATTTTCTGCCTCACGTGGCGCAAGCTGCCGTGAGAGAGGGTTGGGTGGATGCGGTTGGTATGGGGAGGATGATTTTGACGTACCCCGAACTGCTTCGCGACGCTTCCGAGGGAAAACCCATCGAACACAAACGAATCTGCAGAACGTTCAGTGATTGCACTACTGCGCCGCGAAACGGGTTGCCTTCGGGATGCTATCCCTTGGACAGTTACTACAAGAATTCCGAAATGGCGGAACGCTTGAAAGCCGCGAAGGCCACGCGATGAGCGTCGCATCCATCCTTCAACGGCAACAACTTGGCCGCAAGGTACAGGGCATTGCCGCGGCGCTCTTGCCATTTGAGGCCAACGGCCAGATCGCGGTCGCTTCTTTTCAGAACCATCTCCGCGCCACGCATTCCGTTGGCTTGCTGAACGCCGTGAATATGGATACCGGCTACGTGAACTACCTCAGCGATGCGGAAAAACAAGACGTGTTGCGCTGGACAAGAGAAGCACTGGGAAAAGATGCTTCGTTTGTGGCCGGCGCCTATATCGAAGGGCAACCGGGAGATATCGTCGCGCTGTACCGAAAGCAGATGGACGCCATCGTTGAACGCGGCGGCATCCCGATTCTCTTTCAGACCAGCCGGTTGCACGGAAAATGTTCTGCCGACAAAGCCGAGATCTATCGCCAAATAAGTCGAGGATACCCGTACGTCCTGGCATTCGAATTGGGATCGATGTTCGCCCCGAATGGAGAGATTTTTGACACAGAAATGGTCGGCCGCCTGATGGATATTCCAGAAATCAAAGGCATGAAACACTCCTCCCTGGACCGGCTGATCGAACTCGAGCGCCTCGCGCTTCGCGACGCGCAGCGTCCGGATTTCCGCATCTACACCGGAAACGATCTCGGCATCAACATGATCGAATACGGATCGGATTATTTGCTGGGGCTCGCGACGTTTGCGCCGGAGAAATTTGCGGAGCGCGACCGTCTCTGGGAGTCGGGCGATCCCGCGTATTACGCTCTGTCGGATGCGCTGCAATACTTGGGCAACGTGGCGTTCCGTGCGCCGGTTCCCGCATACAAACATTCCGCCGCGGTTTTCTTGCACCTCACAGGCAGAATCCCAAGCGATCAGACGCATCCCCGGAATTCACAACGCCTTCCATGGGAGGGAGAAATTCTGCGGGATTGCGCGCGGCGCCTGGGAATTTAAGAGAACCATCCTTAGTTGTGATTTATGTACGCGGGCAAGTTTGCCGTCGCGCGATTGAAAAGCCATAGGCCTGGAAGGCCTGAGCTACAGAATCAGGCAATGGAAACGCCAGCGGCTGCATTTGCCGCGCGATAAATGGCTTCGACCAGCGCTAGGCTTCGACGCCCTTCAAGCCCATCGCAAACCGGGGCTCGCTTCTCGCTGACGGCCTTCAGGAAATCTTCCACGATCGCCTGGTGGCCCCGAAAATCGCTGACGCTCGCCGACGAAGCGCTTTGGTTTTGATCGCCACCCGATTCGATGAGAATCGCGGTGGCGGCGGAAGTGTTCCTCAGGTCAGCGGCAATGATCCGGTCGTGTTCAAGAATCACTGTCCCTTCCGTTCCGGTAATCTCCACGCGGCGAGGGTAGCCCGGATACGCAGCGGTGGTCGCGTATAACTGGCCCACGGCGCCGCTGGCAAATTCGAGAATAGCGACGGCGGTATCCTCGGCTTCGATCTTGTGAGACTGCGTCGAGGTGCGAGCCTGCACGCGAACAACATCACCCAGCAGCCAAAGCAGCAAATCAACGGTGTGAACGCCTTGATTGATCAGCGCACCCCCGCCGTCCATCGCCAGCGTGCCGCGCCAGCGCGAACTGGCGTAATACTCCGGAGGGCGATACCACTTCACTCGCGCATCCACGAACAAAATCTTGCCAAGCAGTCCTTGCTCTATCCAACTCTTAAGCTGGCGAATGTGCGGCTTCACGCGGTCCTGGAAAATCACGCCAAGCCGCACGCCGGATTCTCTCGAAGCTTCGATGAGAGCGTCTGCATGGGCCGTACTGACCTCGATCGGTTTTTCTGTAAGCACGTGCAGACCGCAGCGGGCCGCGGCGATACCTTGGGTGGCATGGAGTCCCGATGGACTCCCGATAATCACTAACTCCATGGGCTTATGCTTCAGGAACGCGTCGAAGTCTTGATACGGACGGCCTCCGTGTTCACGGCAGAGGTTGGCCGTTTTTTCGGCGTTGGTCCCGTGAATGGCGGAGATTTTGACTCCGGGGATGGCAAGAGCGGCACGGGCGTGGGTCTCCGTGATATTGCCGCCACCGATAAGGCCGACATGGATGGTCATGTGATTGGCGAACCCAAATTCTGTAACGGTGAGACCGGAAATCGACATGCCGCAGTTTCGAACCGGCAGTTTATCACTCTTGGCTAGTCGGTGTGCTTACACAGAGCAACAGAAACGGCGTTACAAGTGATATAAATCAGGAATGCGAATTACCGATGCCAAAGTAATTGTTTGTAGCCCCGGGCGAAACTTCGTAACGCTCAAGATTACGACCGAAGACGGGATCTACGGCCTTGGGGATGCCACGTTAAACGGGCGCGAACTTGCAGTCGCTAGTTATCTCTCCGACCACGTCGTTCCGCTCCTTATTGGGCGCGACGCGCGGCGAATGGAAGATATCTGGCAATACCTGTATAAGGGCGCGTATTGGCGCCGCGGGCCGGTCACTATGAGCGCGATTGCCGCGGTTGACACCGCTCTTTGGGACATCAAGGGCAAGGCGTTAAACGTGCCGGTCTATCAACTATTAGGTGGCGCGTCTCGCGACGCCGTGCTCGTCTACGGCCACGCTAGCGGCAAGGACATCGACGAGACCGCCCAGGCTGTTTCGGAATACCTGAAGCTTGGCTATCGCGCGATTCGCGCGCAGAGCGGCATTCCCGGGTTGCAAAGCACTTACGGTGTGGGGCGCGGCAAAATGTACTACGAGCCGGCGGAAAAGGATGTTCCTCCAGAAAACGTCTGGAGTTCATCGCTGTATCTGAACTTCGCGCCTGGCTTATTTGAACGGCTGCGAAAGGAGTTTGGCCCGGAGGTTTTGCTACTCCACGACGCGCATCATCGCCTCACTCCGATCGAAGCGGCGCGCTTAGGGAAGAGCTTGGAACCTTTTCATTTGTTCTGGCTCGAAGATCCCGTTCCAGCTGAACTTCAAGAGAGCTTTCGGCTTATCCGTCAGCACACCACCACGCCCCTGGCCGTTGGCGAAGTGTTCGACACCATCTACGATTGCCAGCAACTCATCCAGGAACAGCTGATTGACTACATCCGGACTACCGTTGTGCACGCGGGCGGTATTTCGCATCTGCGAAAGATTGCCAGTCTCGCGGAGCTCTACCATGTTCGCACGGGCTCGCATGGTGCCACCGATTTAAGTCCCGTGTGCATGGCTGCGGCCTTGCACTTCGATTTGAGCGTCCACAATTTTGGCATTCAGGAATACATGCGCCATTCCGAAGAGACAGATCGCGTCTTCCCCCATACCTACAGCTTTTCCAACGGAATGATGCATCCGGGCGATGCCCCGGGTCTTGGCGTGGACATCGATGAGTCTCTTGCATCCCAGCACCCTTATAGACGTGCGTACTTGCCCGTGAATCGCAACGTCGATGGCACCATGCATAGTTGGTAGGCGCACCACCCTTCAACACAATGGACCCAGCGCGACCCATCGCCGCATCCGGCAAGCCGGGATCTCCGGCGAACGCCGAAGCCGGCGTATTCGATGACCGTGCAATGCCGCCTGCTTCTTCGAGCCCAGGCTATTTTCGTTGGGTGATCTGCGCGCTCCTTCTTTTCGGTACCACCAAGAACTACATGGACCGAAATGTTCTCGCCGTGCTCAACAAAACGCTTCAACACGATCTGGGTTGGAGCGAAATTGACTACAGCAATCTTGTTGTTGCATTTCAGGCGGCCTATGCGGTGGGGATGGTGGTAGTCGGCCGGCTCATCGATAAACTTGGCACGCGCCTGGGCTATGCCTTGGCGATGGTTTTTTGGAGCCTGGCGTCGATGAGTACCGCGCTCGGGCATTCCCTGACGAGCTTCGCTGTTTCGCGGGCCGCACTGGGCTTCGGAGAGGCTGCGATTTTTCCGGCCAGCATCAAGGCGGTGGCGGAATGGTTTCCGAAGAAAGAACGCGCGCTGGCCACGGGCATTTTCAATGCTGGCACCAGCATTGGCGCCATGCTTACGCCGGTTGTGGTTCCGTGGATCAACGCGGGCTGGGGCTGGCGCGGCTCGTTCGTCGCCATCGGTGCGCTGGGATTTGTGTGGCTGGCTTTCTGGTGGCTCCTTTATTACAAGCCGGAAGAGCATCCGCGAGTTTCCGAGGCGGAACTCGCCTACATTCGCAGCGATCCGCAAACGCCGGCTGGCAAGGTCAAATGGTCCGCGCTGCTTCCGCTTCGGCAAACTTGGGCGTTCGTCACCGGGAAGTTTCTGACCGATCCGATCTGGTGGTTCTATCTTTTTTGGGTGCCGGGATTTCTGCAGAGCAGGCACGGGCTGGCGTTGACGCAAATTGGCGCGCCAATAGTGGCGATTTATTTGATCTCGGATGTTGGCAGCGTGGCTGCGGGCTGGCTGTCGTCATCCCTGATCAAGCGCGGTTACACCGTAAATGTCGCTCGCAAGATTACACTGCTCATTTGCGCCATCGGTGTTACTCCTGTCGTCTTTGCCTACCGCGTGGATAGCACGTGGTCCGCGGTGCTTTTAATTGGTCTAGCAACCGCGTGCCACCAAGGATTTTCAGCGAATCTGTTTACATTGACTTCCGATATGTTTCCGGCACGGGCCGTCGGCTCGGTTGTGGGAATTGGTGGTATGGCCGGCGCGATCGGAGGAATGCTCAGCGCCACTGCTGTTGGCCACGTGCTTCAGTGGACGGGAAGCTACAGAGTACCTTTTCTCATCGCAGGTTGCGGCTACTTAGTGGCCCTCGCCATCATTCACGCTTTGGTTCCCAGGATGGAGCCCGCCAAGATCTGAAAAGAAATGCAAAGCAATTCCGCAGAGGTTCCGCGGACGCGCGATTATTGATTGACGCCACTCGCTAAGATGCCGCCATCCACCACCAACAGGTGACCGGTCACAAAACTGGCCGCATCGGAGGCCAAAAAAACGGCTGCTCCCACCAGCTCTTCGAGTTTACAGAATCGCCGCATCGGCGTGCGCATCAGAAATTCGCGGCCGCGTTCGGTTCCATCGAGCAACGCGGCATTCATATCCGTGCGCACGACTCCCGGAACCACGGCATTGACGCATACCCCGGACGTCGCCCATTCGATCGCCAGCGTTTTGGTCAGCGACGCCACTCCCGATTTGCTGGCGCCGTACGCAGCCACCTCGAACAGCCCGACAAAGGAAGAAAGCGAGCCGATATTGATGATGCGGCCGTAGCGTTGTTCGATCATGTGCCGGCCGAATACGCGGCAAGCGCGCAAAGTCCCGGTCAAGTTCGTCTCCATGATTTCATTCCACTCGGCTTCGGAGACTTCGAGCGTCGGTCTGCGTTTGGTGCGCCCGGCACAGTTCAACAGAATCTGCACGCTACCGAACTCAGCGCACACGGACTTCAGCAGTCGCTCGAGGCTGCCGTTGTCGGTGACATCGCAAGTCTGCGCCAGCGTCCGTCGTCCCATCGCCGCTACTTCCTGCGAAGCACTTTGTACGTGCTCCTTCCTCCGGCCGGTGGGCACAACATTGGCACCTGCCTGGGCCAGTCCACGCGCAAGGGCCAAGCCGATGCCACTGGTTCCCCCGATAACCACCGCAGTTTTGTTTGTCAGATCCAGAAGCGGATGACCCATGCAGTACTCCTCCGATTCGATTCGCAGCGTCGCCAAGGCTATGAAGTTGAGCTTTCAATTGTAATGCGAGAGGTGAATGCGGAGTGTTGAGTATTCTTAAAGGGAATGTTCATCCGGCTTGGTTTGACATCGCACTTTCATCCAAAAACTGTCCTCAACGCTAGCGATACTGACCGCGCGTGTGGAAGTTCCGGCCCTCGCGAGCGCCAATGAGTTTTGGGCACTAAATGACTTGCGGGTTTCTGTGGCTCGTGTGTCTGCTCAAAGGTACTAGTATTCCCACGAAAATCTCAGAATTTACCAACCGTCCTTCCCGATGTCCTAGCCGTTCTGGAACGATTATGATTCCGTATTTTCTTGACACTAGAATGCGGCAACGTCAGAATTGTTTTCGCTTGCTCGCTTCGAATGGTCGGTGCTCGTCCCCTAGGCCGCTTCATTCTCTCTCCGCAGATGGATGAACGATTCAAAAAGCTTGTTTTGTAGTTTGCCCGAAGGAGGGCTCATGAGGATTCTAGGAATCGGACTGCGTGAGGCTGTGTTCTGTCTCATCGTCCTTGTTTGCAATATGCTGCTCGGACATGCGGCCATGGCGCAGGTGGTTACTACTTCGCCGGCGAGCCTCTCGTTTGGAGTGCCAACCCTCGCAACCGCGAGCGCTGAGCAATCTATTACTGTTTTCTATAGCGGTGTGAGTAGTGAAAACGTCGTAACTCTCTCAGGTTTCGGGACAACCGATACTCATTTCGCTATCACCAGCAACACTTGCCCGACTACTGCGATTACCGCCTCCGGCAGTTGTTCCGTAGGTGTCACCTTCACGCCTCCGACGTCGCTCATACCGGGAATTTTGTACCCCGGAGCCCTTGTCTATACCTCCAGCACGCAACCCGCTCAGGTAAACATACCTCTTTCCGCCGCAGTCGGTGCAATCAAGATATTCGATGAAACGAACTTGGGTGCCTCCCAAACAGGCTCTAGTTCGTCCAACCCGGTCAAATATGGGAGCAAGACCATAAACTTAAGTTGCCCGGCTGATGCTGTCCCGACGGCAGTCTTATCAAACACTCCCGATGGCAAGGGCAACGTACTCGAAGACAACTACCTCGTCGTTGCAGTAAATGGAGTGGCAGCTGGCGGGACGCCGGCTGGAAACGTGTGTCCCGCGGGAATCGCGGATCCGGTCAACGATTGCTTCACGCATGCGTACCAGGATTACGCAGGCGGCAGCCAGCACAACGGGGTCAATACAGATACAATCACCAACGCGAACAACGGCATCACTGCCGACGCGGGCGGCGTTCCCCCCATCAACATCGCTTCCCTCTTTAACTTTGGCAGCACCCTGACTCCGGTGACCTTCACACTGTTCGACGAGGGAGTCATCGTCGCCGGAAGCACGTTGTTCCTCCAGACGAACTGCAGCACGGCGGGCATCGCTCCTGGTGGATCGATCACCAGCAATCCGGTCGATCCGACGATCCCCAGTTCGCTAGTTCCGCAGTTTCCTTTCAGCACAACGCAGAATAACAACATCGTTGCGGCCTTGGACTACTCCGGCAACGCCGGCGCTCAAGGACAGCCGGTAACAACTCCTACCGTCACGGACGTTGGAATTTCACAATCCCAGTTCGCGCAACTCGTTGCTAACACTCATGCCGGTCCTGCAGTCTGCCTCCGTCTCAACGCAGAAACTGCACCCGATGGCACAATTCTTTGCAAAGGTTTCCTAATCGAGTGCACCGTGGCTGGCTCTTCTGCGCCGCTCTCCGGAAGCAATTGCCCTCAGTCCCTTTCGGACATAGAAATAAAGTTCCAGACGAAATTCGATTCCCCTGACGCTCTGAACAACGGCTTGAATTACTTGCCAGACGGCTTCAACCCCACCGGAAGCGCTTGCAGTTTTTATCTCGGCAGCGCGACCAACGGCAAGTGCGCTCCTGGAACCGGGCCCGGGTTACTCGAAGGCAGTGACTCGTGGTTCACCGAGAACGAGACATCCTTTAGCAACGCAAGCTGTGTCTTTCCCGGTGGTGAACAGCTAAGCGGTGCTCTGTGCCCGCAAAATCCAATTACTGCGTTTCGCGGAGCTCAGGATCCTGGCCACACGGTCACAACCAAAAACACCAACTCCCTCTTTGTCCCGGTGGTGAACATGCCACTGCCAACGGACATCGTTGCTGTTGCTGGCCAGAATGCGAACGGCTGGGTGAAGACTAGCGGAAACGTTGGTGTTACTTTCGTTGCCAACCCCGCAACGTATCCAGCCCCTCCGAATCCGCCGCTGATCTACCCTTCCGCCAATGGATTCACTCCCGCGAGTATCCAGAGCGAAACTTATGGCTATGACGTGTCGACAGCCCCGATACCCGATCCGAATGGGACGAATTCTAACGATACGGCAATAGCCAACAGCACCGCGTGCCGGGACACCGCACCTGCAGGCGCTACTGCGTTCACGCCTCCGGTTGTTACGTTGAATCTAGCCGAAGGCATCTACAATTTGCATCACTACCCCACCGACTGCGCTGGCACCAAGGGTCTGGTTTACAAGCCGACCCAGAACCAGTTGACTGATCCGAATGCGAACTGGGCGTCTTTCCCAGTGACACCGATCGGCGTTGACACAACCGCGCCGACGTTTACTTGCGGATCGCCGTCCGGCACCCTTGGGCCTAACGGGTACATTACGAACGTAACGGTGGCATGCACTGTGACCGATCCTAATGTTTTTGGCTCAGGTTTTGCTCCGGCGATTCATGGGATCCAAGGCAGTTCGACCGAGTTGGTCAACTTAACCACTTCAGTCGCTACTGGCTCATACAATTCCAGCGCCTCGACCAACTCCGCGACCGCTTGTGACTTGGCCGGAAATTGCGTCACTCTGCCGGCCATGGGGCCGTTTGTGGTGGACCTGCTGGGGAAGGCCGACTTGGACATCACCGCAGGAAGCCTCTCGCCGTCGACCGTCAAAGGTGGCACCCTTATCACTTACGCGGTGATCGCAACAAACTATGGGCCCAACAAAGCGCAGGGAGTCTCGATTACGGATGTTTTGCCCGCGGGCGCCACGTTCAGCAGCGGATATATCCTGAACGGGTTCAGCCTCGCGAACTGCACTGGCACAACGACCGTGACTTGCCCGATCGGAAACCTCAACAAAGGTGGCGTGGTCTTGGCCTTCATCACGATCAAGGCGCCTTCGACACCCGGAACCGCCACAAGCAAAATTGCCATTGGCAGCCTCAACCCGGATGCCGCGCCGGCGGATAATTCCGTTGTGGTTACAACCAAGGTGAAGTAGAGAAGAGAATCGTCCAGAAGGACGTAACAACTGCTCCGGGGTGCTGCCGATCTGGCGGGCGCCCCGGAGGTTTTTTTTGTTCAAGAATTGACGCAAAGCATCGGACTAGAACGAGCGTTTGGTGCAATATCTGATGGTTTTTTGGGATGACGTTGAGACTTCGGGAAAGTTCGTAGCGGCCTCTTAGACCCTTCTTTCAGACCCACACGAACGCGCCATGCCAAACCTTACGGTCAAAAAAATGTCGGCGCGCCGACATTCGTGCGTTTTCCTTAGGAAATGCAGTTCAAGTATTACTTTAAGTCCCGAGGTCCCGGCCGGATAGTTTGGCATCGAAATTGTCTTGGCGGCCGAAACCGGTCGAGAAGAGGGCAGACATCGATTAATTCGAACGGGGACAAACGACGGCGTCTAAGCTCGACTGCCGGATTAGCCGGGTGTCAGAGAAATAACAGAGAAGCTAGCTTTTCGCGGATTGCGAACTATGCGTAGACTCGTCGTAGATCGTTTTCAAGTCCGGGCGCTGGAACAATTTCTCTGCTCCGGGCTCGCCTTTAATTTCGTTGAGCAGTGATACGGCTTGCTGATACTGGCTGTTGGCTTCGCTCCCGCTGCCAGTGAGCTGCAAAATCCTGCCTAGTAAATAATGAATTCTGGCCGTTTCTAGGCGCAGGCCCAGCTTTTCGCTAGCACCCAAGGCATTTTCCAGTTCTGTACGCGCGTGCGAATAGTCCTTTAGGTTAATCATCGCCGCAGCCATATCCACGGAACTCCGCAGCGAAAAATACTTCATGTGCATCGCGTCGGCCTGCTGGATGGCAGTTCGAAGATCGTTTACCGCGGCCTGAGAGCGGCCTTCGGCGAGCGCGACACGCGCGAGATTCATTTTCGCAATCAGCGCCAGATCTTTTTCCTTATTTTTCGCCGCGATACCCGCCGCCTGCTCATAAGCGCTGCGCGCGGCTTTCATGTCGCCACGATAAAACGCCACATCGCCACGGGTGTTGAGCAACTCTCCCAGCACAGTTTCGTTTTTCAGGTCGACCGCCATTTTTTGGGCTTCGTCGAGCAATGCTCCGGACTCGTCGCCCCGCCCTGCTTGCGCCAGCGCGGCTGCCAGATTCCTTAGGGCGTCGATCATTTCGCTGCTGTAGTCATTCGCCGTGCGATAACCCTTGACCGCATCCTGGCTCGCTCCCACGGCGCGTCCGATGTGTCCCTGATAGGTGTACACACTGCCGATTTGATCCGAAACCGCCGCGGATTCCTTGGTGTTATTTGCTTTCCGCGAAATGTCCAGCGAACGCAGCAGGGACGTGAGGGCTTTGTTGTAATCGCCGGTCGCCGTATATACGTCCGCGATCGCCGTCAGTGCCGCGGCCAAATAGTCGGGCGCATCCAGTTTTTCCCGCAACTCCAGCGCCTGCTGTGTGTACGTCAAGGCATTGTCCGTGTCGCCTTTGTCCAAGTAGACGGCGCCAATGTTTGCCAGGCACACGGCCTGATAGTTCAGGTCGTCCGCGTCGCGCTGGATCTGGTTCGAATCCTTGAAATCCTGCAACGCCTTGTCGTAATCTCCGCGTCCGGTGTACAGGCTGCCTCGATTGTTCAGAACGTCGCCGTAGTCCTTCTTGGCGCCGATTTCGTGAAGTATCTGCAGAGCTTGCGTGTAGCTCGCCAGCGCGGCGTCGGTCTTACCGATGGTGGTCTGAACCTGAGCCACCCCGGAAAGGCTGTTGGCGAGCAGTCGCTTCAGCCCGAGGCCCTTGGAAATCGCCATGGAGTCCTGGTAATTTCTCATCGCTTCGGTGGGTTTGTTCATCTCCTGGTAGGCGATGCCCATGGCTTGAAGGATCAACGCGCGCTGCTCGTTATTGTCCGCCTGGGTGGCTTGATTCAGGCCCCTGGTCAGTGGTTCCAACGCGGCTCGGGGATTGTCCACAAAGATCTCCGCCACACCTTGGCCCCAGAGCGCCGGAATGTTGTTCGGATCAGATAGCAATATGCTGGAAAACTTCGCTTTGGCTTTAGCGTAGTCGCCCTTGTCCGAGTACAGCTTGCCAAGCGCATATTCCACGTCGAAATTGCCGGGAATCATTTTGGCGAGATTCTCGTAGGCATCAAGCGCCTTCTTGTTGTCCTTCATGATGCGCGCGTGATTTGCCTCAATCATGTATTTCTCGGCTGCTGGAAGCGACTGACTCAACTCCACAGCCTTGCGCGAATTTCTCTCCGCATCCGCATCATAGCCAAGCGCCGATTTTATTTCCGCCAGCCGGGAGTACGCGAGAGCAAATTGCGGGTCAGCCGCAATCGAGGAATTCAGCAGTCTCTCGGCTTCCAGGTTCTTGCCGTCGCGCACCAACTGAACTCCCTGGTTGTAAGCCTTCAGAGCCTCGACGGACTTCGAGGATGGCTGAAAGGAACTAGATTTCAATTCGTTCAGTACGTCACTCGAAAGAGCCAGATTCTTGCGAATCATCGCCGCGAGTTCCTCGATCTTCGCGGGAATCTCCTGTTCAGAGGCTGCATCAATGCTCATTTGTTTTTGACTACTGTGTTTCGTGTCCTGCACCGTCGCCTCAATACGAATCTGGTTGCCCGACTTTGTGTACTTTCCGTAGACCACCGTGTCCGCATTGGTCTGCTGAATCACGTTGCGAATTATGTCCGCATCGATTACGGCGTTCGGCGCAATCTGCAGGTCGCTGAAGATTTGATGCAGGCGGTTCGGCGAAACCGTGCGCATGTGCGCCGATTGTCCGACAGCTGTGCTCAACGTGTCCGAGAGAGTCCCTCCCAGCCCATCGAGCGAAGCGTCGTTGCTTGCATTGCTAAAGGGCAAAATTGCCAAGGATAATTGCGGACCGGCGGCAGTCTGCGCCGCGGGCGTGCTCTTGAATATCTTGTCCTTAAATGCCACGCCACTCGCGACCAGGACCACCGCCAGCGCTCCCGGTGCGACCCACTTCCACGGTATCGGTTTCTTTGGTGGAGGGGCGATGATGGACGCGGTGACCGGACGCTTGCCTTCCCAGGCATCCAGATCCGCCAGAATCTCGTTTGCATTCTGGTACCGCAGAGGAAGTTCGCGCTCCAGGCACTTGGCAACGATGTCGCTCAAGCCTTTGGGAATCGCGGCATCCACTTCCACGGCAGGAATCGCACGGTCCTGATTCCGCTTCAGCAGGCTGGCCATGGCCGTTTCGGCCTTGTAGGGCATCTTGCCGGTCAGCAATTCGTAGAAAATCAATCCCAGCGCGAAAATGTCGGACCGCTGGTCGAGCGGCTTACCCATCGCTTGTTCGGGTGACATGTACTCGATCGTTCCAAGCAATGCACCGGTCTGCGTCATGCCCTCGGAATCCACCGAACGAGCCAAGCCGAAGTCCATAACCAGGATGCGTCCCTGTTTATCCATCATCACGTTCTGTGGTTTCAGATCGCGGTGGATAATCCCGGCACTGTGTGCCGCGTCCAAAGCCAGGCAAATTTGGCGGATAATCTCGACCGCCTTCTCCGGCGGAAGTCTCCCATCGTCCAGCAGGAAGCGCCGAAGGTCGTGGCCTTCCACGTACTCCATGGTGATGAACTTCACGCCGTCGGCTTCGGCGATGTCATAGATTCGAATGACGTTCTTGTGCGTTACCTGATGCGCCGTGAGCAGTTCCTGTTTGAAACGCGCCAGTATGGCTGGGTTACTCGCCAGCTCTGGGCGAATCAATTTCAAGGCGATAAACCGGTCCACCTCACGGTCTTGCGCCTTGTAAACCGAGCCCATCCCGCCTTCGCCGAGAAGGTCCAGAATCTCGTATCGGCCGCCAAGGACGTCACCTTGCTGCAGAACAATCTCTCGGTACATTCCCGCGGACGGGCGCGCTCCAAAAGATCCTTGGGTGCGACCTGATCCGTCTAGAGTGTTTGCATTCACGACCGTCGCGCCGGGGTCGGCTGGGGGCTTGGTAGGGGGCTTCGCCGGCTCGATGAACGTCATGCCATCGAGGGGCACCTCACTGGGCGCACTGTCCCCCTTCGCCGGGGCTCGAAGTCCCCCCGGGCCGGTGTCCTGCCCACGACCAGGTTTTGGTTTCTTATCGTCCATTGACTAGGCTAGGAACACACCACTACGTACCGCTTTCTTCCCTCAGGAAGTAGTCCTCAATCGCCAGTATATAACGGCCCGGCCACAAGTACAGAGGCGGTTGAAGCCCTTTGCGCTGTCGGGCACGGAATTTCCAAAGCGCCTGGAGAACCGCTAAAAAGCCCTGATTTTCGTTACTCTTGCCGAAGATGTCGAATAGATTAAGAGATATCTTTACGTTACACCCCTCCCTTTTCCAGCATGACACAACCTGTACTGGTACCGGACACTGTCCGAAAGGGCTGTCCCCATCTGGGACATCAGGTACGGAGGTTGGCGAAAGCCTTATGGAGTCGGAACTTAAACGATACGTGCGCAATCGTGACGTGGTTTCACGCCAGATCGAAGGGGAACTCGTCATCGTGCCGATTCGCAGGGGAGTCGGCGATTTGAACTCGCTGTATACGCTCAACCCGGTGGGATCTGTCCTTTGGAATTACTTGACCGAAGGGCACACGCTACCGGAGATGGTTCAGCGCGTTTGCGACGAGTTTGAAGTGACGGGAAGTCGGGCGCAGTCGGATATCCAGGAATTTCTTGGTTCACTGCTCGAGGAAAACCTGGTTCAGTCCCTGGCCTGATACAGATTTCAAAACTCTAGAGGGCACTGCCGCCGGTGTTCATACGCGGAGGTGTCACGCATGAAGGGTCCAGGGGTGAAGTGATTGTTGCAACAAGTCAATTACGGTGAGTTCTCCGGTCAAGTGCATCAGCGCCAGCAAGGGCGCCGCGCGCCTGTCGAAGTGTCCATTGAGATGACCCATCGCTGCCCGCTGGAATGCCAGCACTGCTACAACAATCTGCCCATGTCGGACGTCGCTGCCAGAAAGAATGAGTTGACCTTCAACGAGCATATTCGCCTACTGGACGAGTTGGTGAAGCAGGGCTGCCTTTGGATCCTTTACACCGGCGGAGAGATTTTTGCGCGTAAGGATTTTCTTGATATTTACACGGAAGCAAAAAAACGTGGCTTCCTGATCACACTCTTTACGAACGGAACGCTAATCACGCCTCGGGTAGCGGATCATCTCGCGGAATATCGGCCGTTTTCCATCGAAATTACGTTGTACGGCGCGACTCGGGAAACTTACGAGGCGCTCACTCGCATTCCGGGTTCCTACGACCGCTGTATGAAAGGCATCCGGCTTCTTCTGGAGCGCGGTCTTCCACTCAAACTCAAGACCGTGCCTACGACGGTCAATTTTCACGAAGTCTACGAAATGAAGCGCATGGCGGAGGAGGATTTTGGAGTTCAGTTCAAGTTCGACCCGCTGGTCAATCCGCGCATCGATTGTTCTCAGAGTCCCCTCGGCGTGCGGTTGACGCCGGAACACGTGGTCGCGCTCGAGTTTCGTGATCCCGTCCGTAAGTCCGAGTACAAGAAGAAGATCGAGCTCGAACTAGCACTGCCGGCAGAGCCACAGCCTGAACAAAAGTACACCTGTGGTGGTGGACAGAACGGTTGTGCCATCGACCCCGGCGGGCGCATGACCATCTGCGTGCTCTCTCACCAGGACGGCTACGATTTTCGTAACGGATCTTTCACAGAAGGCTGGACTACGCGGTTGGCGGAGATTCGCGACTCTAAGCGAACTCGTGAAACCAAGTGTTCTCGCTGCCGCATCCAGTCGCTTTGCAGCATGTGCCCGGCCAACGGTGAACTCGAAAACGGCGACGCGGAATCCCCGGTCGAATTTCTTTGCGAGGTCGCACATCTTCGAGCGTTCACACTTGGCCTGGAAGTTCCGGAACATGGTGATTGTGAATGCTGCGGTGATGGAAAGCAGCACACTGCACTCCTATCGTCGGCACTTCGCGTGAATCAACTTACTCAGAACGCATCTGTTCTTTCTCCACTAGCCCAAATGACTTCGCTCTTACCCGTCCTGCAAACCGTGGGCGGCTGCAACACAGGGGGATGCAACTCCTGTGGAACGTTTGGGAAGTAGGTCTCAGGAAGAGGCAAGACGAGGCCATGGCAGAAAAAACAAAATCCGAACAGGTTAAAAAGCCCGGTTACGAACCACCTCAAGTTGTGCGTGTCAGCTTGCGGCCCGAAGAAGCTGTGCTTGGCCATTGCAAAACCTCCGGCTCTGCCGGACCTGCGGGCGCCGGATGCCACTCGCCGGTGGCCTGCAGATCGCAAGGTTCCTGACGGAGACGAATGTGCCCACACTTCTAACCAATTCGTCCTCCCAAACGTGCGTCTCCAAGCGTATCGCTGTCGAGATCGGCGGAATTTCGCTCGGTTTGTGGTGCGAACCGGGGATGCGTGCTGCCCTGGATCCCGAACATAAATCCTTTGTTCTTTCCGGTGATGCTTTACAGACATGCGATGTTGAACTGGACATCTCCGGGACTGCCGACCTGTCCTTACCCAAAGCCACGCCTTGCTTTGCTTCGGGCGGTCTGTGGTCTGCCTACACCGAGCTAACCGGCACGCAATTTTATTTTTCCTCGCCGACTCTGGGCAGCGAGCCATATAAGGCAGCATGGTTCGATCCCTCTTTTTCCCGCGGTCACATCGTTTTGAATCGCACCCTCCTGCGAGGAGACGGCGATATTTTTCCGCTGGAATACCCGATCGACGAACTTGCCATGATGCACAGGCTTGCTTTGGGACAAGGCGTCGAACTGCACGCTCTCGGCCTTGCGGATCAGGATGGCAGCGGATACCTCTTTGTAGGTCATTCGGGCGCCGGCAAGAGTACAACCGCGCGTTTGTGGATGGCTGAACGCGGCGTTCGCATGTTGAGTGACGACCGCATCATTCTTCGCAAACACGATGGCAACATCTGGATGTACGGCACACCCTGGCACGGTGATGCCGGTGTAGCTTCACAAGGCCGCGCACTGCTTTCCTCGATTTTTCTGCTGGAACAGTCTCCAAGCAATGAAATCGTTCCGTTGTCTCCTCCGCAGGCCGCTGCGGAATTATTCGCGCGCGCTTTTGTGCCTCATTACCTGGGAGACGGCATCGATTTCACGCTGGGTTTTCTCAAGAGTCTTGCTCAGTCAGCCCCGTGCTCCAAATTCAGATTCACGCCTACAAAAAGCGCTGTGGAGGCCATTCGTCATGCCCGCGCGTGAGATTCAGGTTCGAAGGAATTCTCAACTCTTTAGCGAGCTGTGCGCCGCCATTTTGCGCCGCGGACACTGCGTAGCTTTTCGCGCCGACGGTGCCAGCATGCAACCCAACTTGCAGGATGGGGACGAAATCACGGTAGCGCCCGCGCACGCCTCGGAACTGGATCGGGGTGATGTCGCTCTAGTCCGCAACGCGGATGGCATCCGTGCGCATCGCGTCGTTCGCAGTGCTGCCAGTTCTGAAGAACTGTTGTTGCGCAGCGACACTTCTTTTGAACCAGATCCAACGCCGACGCACGTATTCGGGAAAATAATTCTTCGCCGGCGTGGCTCGCGCGAAGAATCGTTTCGTTCCGCGGTAGCGCCGATCATCCACGGTGTGCGCCGCGTCGTACGCCGGCTTCACATGGCTGCGGCAAACCGTTTGCGCCGCGCCAGCGCTCTGTTCGCCGGAATCTCCGGGCTACTGCTTGTCGCACTGTTGATCGCCGTTCCTGCCGCGCGAGCACAGGCAGATTTGAGCATGACGCAAGCGCCATCCGTCACTTCCGTGGACACTGCGGTCAACTTCACCTACACGGAAATCGCCAAGAACAGCGCCGCCAGCGTTACCACGGTTCCGGCGAACCAGCTCGTTATCTATCAACAGACCCCGGCCAACACTGTGTTCGAAGCGATCACTGCCACGAACTGGACGTGTGTTCCTCCTGCCGTCGGCGCCGCTGGCCCGATCACCTGCACCTTCAACAATACGTTGGCACCAAACAACTCGACGAATCCCATTGTCATCACTTTGCAGGTCACCGCAGCAACCGCCTACGGAACAACGATCCTTAATTCCGCGACAGTCACTTCCCAAACCACCGACCCGACTCCCACGAATAACACCACCCTCTCCACGATCTACGTTGAGCAGGCCGGGCAGTCGGACCTGGGTGTTTCGATGACTGCTTCACCGACGCCAGTTTTCGTCTTTACGAATTACGTCTATTCCGTCGTAGTCCAGAATCTTGGCCAAGCTGCCGCCCCAGTAGCAGCAAATGTGCTGAACATCGCGTTGCCGGCGGGCGTAAGTTTCGTTTCTTCTGCCCCACCCGCCGGATGGACGTGTAGCGGGACAGGTCCGGTCAAGTGCTCCATTTCTGCTGCCATGGCGGTGGGCACTTCGGCCACGATCAACGTTACGGTTACCGCTCCGGCCGCGCCTCCCGCAACGCCGCTTACGGCCACGGCGACGGTAAGCTTGACGGGCGATCCCAACGCGAATAACAACAGCGCCTCGGTCGTAAGCATTGTGCAACCGCTGGTGTGCGCGACTCCGGGTCGCGATGGCACTCCGGGCGCGGCCCTCACCGGCGTAGTCAATGCCTACTATTCTCCCGCGGCCACCGGCACCCTCGCGGCTGGCGCGACTTCTGTAACTCTCGGCGCTGCAGCGGCTGGCGGCGCGCAAACCGCCATTGCGGTCGGCGACCTTCTGCTGATCATGCAAATGCAGGACGCCACCATAAATAGCACTAACACAAGTTCCTACGGCGATGGTGCGGCCGGTGATCCCGCGACGGGCTCCACCGCGCTTGGTAGTTCCGGTCTTTTTGAGTTCGTCACCGCAACATCCGCGATCCCCGTCACAGGTGGAACAGTGCAGTTCCAAAGCACAGGGTCAGGCAACGGCCTCCTGAATTCCTATGTCCAGACCGCCGTCACCCTCGCGCAGCCCCAGCAAACTTTTCAAGTCATTCGGGTCCCACAATATTTGGCTGCGTCGCTCAGCTCAACGCTTGCGCCACTGGCATGGAATGGAAAGACCGGCGGCGTACTCGCCCTTGACGTGTCTTCTCAATTGACCCTTGCCGGAACCGTTTCCGCGGACGCGCTTGGCTTCCGGGCTGGCGGTGGAAGAATTCTGGGCGGCGGCGCAGGAGCCAACAACGATTACGTCACGCTGGCGACCAACGCGGCGAACGCGTCCAAAGGCGAAGGCATTGCTGGTACTCCACGTTACCTGGCACCCGCCACGATTGCGATCGCGACAGTGGCGACCGATAACACCGGCGGTGCTCCGACGGACTCGCTGCCGAGCGGTAGCTTTGCGCGTGGCGCCCCGGGCAATGCCGGAGGCGGAGGAACGGACGGTCATCCTGCTGGTAACGATTTTAACTCCGGCGGCGGCGCGGGTGGCAACGGC
>Ga0210394_10002719_pt1 | contig 23738 bp, 28 predicted proteins | sample IncBWC12MmetaG_FD_160121 | JGI IMG/M metagenome (GOLD analysis project Ga0210394, IMG submission 160121) | Forest soil microbial communities from Barre Woods Harvard Forest LTER site, Petersham, Massachusetts, United States - Inc-BW-C-12-M | ecosystem: Environmental > Terrestrial > Soil >... | reverse complement strand
TCGTGGCCAACGGAGACTTTGACACGACTCTGAATTCGCAGGGTTTTCCGACGAACGGCGATTGCGGCAACTGCTTCGCAAAAATCACGTCGACGGTGCCGCTGACCTTGCTCGACTACTTCACGCCACTCAATACCGTCTCCGAATCGGATTCCGACACCGACTTTGGGTCCGGCGGCGAGCTTCTGCTGCCCGACGTGGTCGACGGCAACGGCAATACCCGTCACCTCGCGGTCGGCTCGGGAAAAGACGCAAATATCTACGTCGTCGACCGCGACAACATGGGCAAATTCAGCGGAACCGCGGACAACATCTACCAGCTCATCACCGGACAGCTCTCCGGCGGTGTGTATTCCAAGCCGAGCTATTTCAATGGCACCGTGTATTACGGCGCCAACGGCGACTCCATCAAGGCATTTCCAGTTGTGAATGGTCTCCTGGCAACAAGTCCGTCATCGCACTCGGCAATCACTTTTCCCTATCCGGGTGCGACGCCAACCATTTCCGCCAGCGGCACGACCAACGGGATTGTTTGGGCTGTGGAGAATACCAGTCCCGCCGTTTTACATGCATACGATGCAACAAATTTGGCCAACGAACTCTATAATTCCAACCAGGCTTCGAGCAGTGCGGACCATTTCAGCAACAACAAGTTCATCACCCCAATGGTGGTGAATGGAAAAGTATACGTCGGCACATCCACCAGCGTAGCCGTGTTTGGCTTACGCTGATGCATTTCTCGCTCTCACACGATGGATGAGCACGGTCCATCTGCCCGCCGAGATGCGGTGTGACGTGATTTCACAGGTCAGTGAGAGCGGTAATAGCCGGTTACAACCTTTCGTAGCCATGCACATACCTCGGCAACCGGCTCGTGCATTCGGAGACGTAGCTCTGCCTTAATGGCGTGCAGCTTGGCCACCATGCGCTTCTTCGCCGTTTTCCGCCAGACGGTGAATGGTGCCGTTATCTGGCTCGTTAAAGCGAATCAAGTACTTAGCGGCGCTCTATCCACACCGGAATCGCTTCAAAACGACGAAGAAAGTCGCACCGGCTGAGATCAATCGAATAACTGCTTTACTACGTCCGAAAGAACATTTGCATCAGGATCGTCGCGATCAACGACAGCAGCAGAGCGATTGGCATCGCCACCGCGCCAACCTTGAGAAAACTCCAAAAACTTACATCTAGCTTTTCTTTTCGCAACGCGATGAGCCATAGGATCGTTGCTAGCGAGCCTGTGATCGACAGGTTCGGTCCGAGATCGACGCCGACCAGAACAGCGCTGGCAATGAATCCCTTGGCATGTGCAGCGTGCTACCCGCAATCAAGCCGAGTGGCAGATTGTTGACGAGATTGTTCGCTACGCCCACACCAAAGCCCATAGTCAGTGTGCCCACCCACGGCCCTAGCTTCTGCGCCCACGCGAGCCATTGCTGCGTTGCCGCATGGCACCGATACTCTCCACCGCGTCCACCATCACGAAAAGCCCGGCTACGAGAGCCAGGGTTCCCCAACTGATCTCGCGAGCGAGCGCTAGCGGATTGCTTCGTGTCTTGATCGAGACAACGGCTGTAATGACCAGAGCGGCCAGGCACGTCGGCAAACCCAAATCCTCGAATATTACACGCCGGCCCGGCTTGAGTCCTTCTGGAAAAAGTATATTGGTCTCAAAATCGAGGAAATTGTGCCGCTCATCACGGTGGGCCACAGCTCGTACGATGAAGAGTTTTGCCGGTGTTATCGCTTCTGTCGGGAGCGTAGATTGTTTGCCTTCGGCCAAGTCGCCGAGGTGCGGCAACCTCCTATGCCGGTGGACGATAAGTTCGGGCCAGCACCGATCGCGGATCGTCTAAAAGAAATCGCCGCGGAGACAGCTGACTTTGAAAGGCGAATCCAGGAAGGTCGAAAGATCGAAGCCGAACTTTCTGTTCGCGAATCTCGCCGTGAGACTCGAGAATATGCACAGGACGAAGCGATTGGGCGAGACGAAATACTTGCCCGCATCGCCGAAGAAACGCCGAGCAGGAAGCACGTCGAGTTGAAGCGAAGCGAATTCAAGATGCTCATCTAGCTGAAGCTGAGGAGCGCCGCCAGAAGTTAGAAACACCAGCAAGTTTAGAAAGAAGGAGAACATTGCACGTCAATCAGCCTGAGAACACAGCAACACCCCTGAACGGAATGTCCAGATAACTCAGGCTCCCGTGGTTTGCTTGAAAAGCCAAGCGGATCGCCGGACCACAAACACCTCCCCTTCATCTCACCGGGCGCGGTCATTCATTTTTCAAGGAGATATCAATGAGCGAAGTTTACGTTTTGCGACCGCCGAAAGATCCGACCGCGATAAGTAATGGTAGTTTCATCGGCGGCATAGATTTCGGTGCTGACGAAAGCGGTGAATATGTGGTGTGCCTGGTTATCAGCATGAGAATACCAAGCATCATAGATGCGCTTTCAATTGGGGCCGAAAATCAAAGGACCATTGATGGTGAATGGCGGACAATCCGAAGAGCCTAATGACCTTGCCAGACGGGACTAGTCGCCTCGATCCGCCATGTGGGCCCACCCTGGTAGAGCGGACCTTCCAATTTGACGAAGACGGGCGCATCCCCGCCGAGAATCCACACGCGGGTGTCTTGCGGCTGCTTCCCTATCAAGGGTGCTGCTAATCCGGCGACGCCTCCAATCTCGACTTTTATGACATAACGCGTAGCTTTGTAGCTGGAGCCGCCGACCGAGAATGAGTCCTCTCCCTCTGGAGAGATCAAGAGTTTCACGAGCCGCGGTTTTGGGGTGGCTGCCACCATCGAAACGGTCGTCTGCGGCTCATTGGGTCGAATGTTCTTCAGCAGCGTCAGAGTCATGCCGTTAGCGATGTCGGGAGGTAGTTTAAGCCGTTCGCTCTCGGTCTTCTCTTTCCCGTCATCATCTGTATAACGGACTGTGATCTGTCCCGTCAAACCTTCGATCGAAACGTCCATCGGATGTTTAAACACTGGGCCCTTTTGCTGGAGGTGGTCGCTTATGACTCGGAAGCTATTGCGCTGAGAAAAGACGACCGTTTCTTCGTGAACCGAGCGGTCCTTGAAACGAAAAATTAGATGGCTAGTCACCCGATCGCCACGGGCAACCTGTGTGACTTCACCGTCCGCGAGGGCGTTGCCTTCTAGCGTGCGTAGCACAAGAAAGCCGTGGACCAGGCCCTCAGTGTGTAACACTGCTACCGGCGACTGCGACAGCACGGCGGCTGGGAGCAGTAGGGTCCAGGTTAGAAGGCCGGCGAGCACCCAGAATCGGATTCGTTCTACCATCCGGGCATCATACACTGAGGGCTCCATCACCTCTCTTCTCTTGGTTCGGCTGCGACGTAACCTCAACGTGAGCGCCCTTTTTGGGCTTTGCCGGGATTTCAGCTCGATTCTGAAAAGGTCAACGCAACACGCCGAGGAAATATAAGACCAGCGCGATCAGCACGACCGTCCCGACTATCCCCAGGCCCCCGCCTCTGCCCCATCTGGAATACCCGAAATAGCCGCCACCTACGCCGAACAACAGCAGGAGGACAATAATTAGAAGTAGCATCGCAAGTCTCCTTTCAGCATTTCAACTATGCGAGCGCAATCTTGAATGCATCCCGATGTTCCAAGAAGTGACCGGGGCAAAGAATGGGCCGTTCCGGGTCAAGCCCGGGCGGCCCGGTCCAACAACTAGCGGCGGTCGGTGGAGGCTTCTTCCCAGTAAGGTGGGTAGCCATAGTGTTTGTAAATGCTGCTTCCCCAGGTGGAATCAGCCATGTTCGGCCAAGTGTCCTTGTCGAAACCCGGGGCATTCGTCAGAAGTTTTTTGTCAACGTTCAGGACGGCGCGATTTTCCTTCAAATTGAAGTGGAAGGCGTTCCACGGGATGGCAAAATACTTCTCACCCATGCCTAGAAAACCTCCAAAAGATAGGACCGCGTAGGCAATCCGGCCGGCTCCGGCGTCGACCACGAGGTCTTCGATTTTTCCGAGGTCCTCATTTTGTGCGTTGACGACTTTGCTGCCGATCACCGTCTTCTTCGCGGGAACGATATCTGTGTATCTTGCTGCTCTTGGCTCTGCCATTTAATTCTCCTTTTTGTCAGAGGAAGTAGGCTGACTCCCCATACCTCCGCCACAGACAGGAGCATAAAAGACGCGAACGGAGATATCTGTTCACATCAAGACACATTCGCTTTTGATTGCTTTTCTCGACATATGAGAGTTTCTTCTTGCTGGTATTGAGCACGGATGAAAATACTGCGTCGTGTTCCCTTGGCAAGAATGATTCTGCAAAACTGTCCAATTTTGGACAGCGCGCACGCTTGAAAATCCGTAACATCCCGCGCTGGACGGCTCCAGTCTCGCTACAGTCCTCATCAGTTCCTGAGGTCCGTCGTATCTTCAACAGAAAGGCTTGAAAGGAGACATATGAAAATTTCCGGTATTGCAATCTTTTTAGGACTGTTTCTAGCCACGGTAACGAGTGTTTCGCTCGCGCAAGACACAACCAGTAGCGGCAAATCAAAAACACAGGTACGCACCATTACCGGCTGCCTCGCCCAAGGGAGTAGCTCGAACTCTTACGTACTGAACGGCAACGATGGCAGCACGTGGGATCTCAAAAGCGACAAAGTTGCTCTCGCCGACCACGTCGGTCACACCGTAACCGCTAAGGGCACGGTCTCCAACATCACCATGCACAACATGAAGGAAGAAGCCAAAGACGCCGCCGCCGGCGCCGGGATGAAAAAGACCAACGACGAACACGGCGACCTCGACGTAGCGTCCCTCAAAATGGTGAGCAAATCCTGCAAGTAATGGCAGGTTCGTCACGACGACAAAGAAGAAAACAGCCAAACGCCGGCAATCGCCAGTAGTAGCCGACTTACGTCCAATCCGATGAGACGTCCCTTGATTCCGTTTAGGGAATCCATCGCTCAGCACCTTCTCGATCCGTCCTTCATAGCGATGCTTCTGTCATTGAGGAGACGCTGTAACCGCGCACCTAGATCGTCCGCTCTTAGAATTCAAATCATTCACCCATGCGAGAAGACTTGATAGCGCGAACGCTACTCCGCGGGAAGTTGTGGGGTCGGCGGCTCGTCTTCAATCGGATTCAGAGGTTTGGGTGGGGGCAGCGTTGTATTTTTCTCGAGGCGATCTTTCCTTTCTCGGGCGAGTTCGTCGATTCGTTCCTTCGCTTCTTTGATGCCCAAGACGTACCTCCAAGATTTGAGTGATACACCACTCTAAAGAGCTTAACGTGCGGAAGTAATATCCGCAAACGCGCGCGTCGATGGCGACGATTTCGGCAGATGGGAAGCATACCGTTTGCCGAATCGCCAGATTGCACTAAGTTATTCTGAATGGACTTATCGAGCGTGATCAGGAGGTCTAAACAAAAGCAGACTTCGTATATGCGGAAGCGCCTCATCACGCCACCTCCAGAGACCGTTCGGACTCGTGGAGGAGGTGGGTTAGATGTTGAGCGTGCAGCCATTGTCGAGGTTACGTCCGAAGACCAGGACTTTCCGGTCGAGTCGGCCTTTGTCCCCGACGATTCGACAGGCGGTACAATGTTCCAAAGTAACCGCGGTGGTAACGCGGAGGGCCAGCTTTCGTGCGGACAGAAATGTGGCGGCAAACAAGATTGCGAACTTTCGTTCTTCTGACATTGGGAACTCCGCGCGGAGGAGACGGGAAGGGGCATATAACCCGTTTTGAATTTCATTTTCCTCTCGCCAAGTTCTCCAATGTGGCGCGAGGTTGGGGCGAGTTCGTGTGATAGCCAACTCGCCCTTAAAGTTTCACTGGCGTTTCTGTATGAACGGCCGATTATTTCTTCTTGGTGCTCGGTTTCTTGGCTTTGGTCTTGCCGCCCTTTAATCCACCAGCCCCGCCACGTCGAATGGCCTTCAACTCTTTTTCTTCGTTGGATTGGGGCGATGGCTCGCCGTCTTTCCATTTGATCTTAAATGCCTTCATGATGCCCCATTAGGCCACTCGCCAAGGGCGGTGGTCAATAGGTTGAATCCTCTCCCTCAAAGCCTTCCAATTTTCCTCGCGCATCGCCCTTCCCCCTAAACATGTTTGTACCAAATTGTACCGAGACCCTCCCTTTCGTCCATTCTGTCCGTTTTGACCATCAATGGAATCAGTACCTTACGTGTTTTCAATATGGCATGTGAGTTCAACTACCCACTACCATCAACAATGATGGCGCAATACGCATGAGTTACGCATATAAGTGTCAGAATCCAGGTACGATTATTCCCGATATTTACCTCACCGACACAAACTTTCAAGACATAATGATCATTCCGACTGCCGCGGCGGTCATAACGCAAAAGGTGGTCCAGCCCAAATACCTGAGGAGCGGTGGGTTCACGCGCTTGCCCATCACTCTGTGATTGCTGGTCAGCAGGATCACCAGCAGGATCAAAGGCGGTGCGAGAACGCCATTGATTACCGCCGACCAGAACAGCATTTTCACTGCGTTGAAACCGGCGAAATTCAGCGCAAGGCCCAATGACATGGCAACGGCCATCACTGTGTAGAACTTGCGTGCGCTTTTTGGCTTGTCGGCCATTGAGCCGCGCCACATCGCTCCTTCCGCCACAGCATAAGCGCATGATCCTACCAGGACGGGCACGCCCAACATTCCAGTGCCGATCAAGCCTATAGTGAATAGCAAGTACGCCCCATTGCCAGCAAGTGGGCGCAAAGCTTCAGCGGCCTGCCGGGCGGTTGTGATGTCTGTTTGCCCGTGTGCATGTAAAGTGGCACCGGTGGTCAGAATGATGAAATACATAATGAAATTTGAAAAAAACATGCCGGCGATTGTGTCCGCGCGCGCAGATCGCAGCTCCGCACTAGTTGCACCCTTGTGGTGGGCGAGCGTTGGGTGCTTGACTTGTTCGTCTTCAACCTCCTCGGCGGCCTGCCAAAAGAAGAGATAGGGCGAAATCGTGGTGCCCAGAATGGCCACCAGCACCGCCAGGAATCCACGTGACCATTCCAGATGAGGCACGAACGTCACAGCCAGCGCATGCCTCCAATCGACGTGCGCATAGAACGATGCCAACACATAGGCGAACAAGACGAGCGTCAACCACTTGAAAATCTTCGCCATCAACTTATAGGAAGTCCAAAACAACGACCCAAGGATGAAGACTGCATAGCATGGAACCCAAATCAGCGATCGAATGCCGGTGATGAGTTGGGTCGCCTCCGACATGCCGCCCAAATCAGCACCGATGTTTATGATGTTCGCGACGACGAGAATCGAACAGGCTGCCCAAAGCACCCAGCGCGGATAATAAATCCGCACGGCGGCTGCCAGCCCTCGTCCCGTAACCATGCCCAGGCGGGCGCACATCAACTGAACCGCGGCCATCAGTGGAAATGTGAGTAGCGCGATCCACAGCGTGGCATATCCGTAGGCTGCTCCAGCAACGGAATAAGTGGAGATTCCCGAGGGGTCATCGTCGGCCGCCCCGGTGATCAATCCGGGTCCTAAGACGGCGAAGGCTCTCTTTAAAAGGCTGTGTCCTTGGCTTTTTTCTGGATTCTTGCCAGGCAGATTTTTTCTCGTCGTCATTAGGCTCACAAGCGAAACTCTGCGATTCTCGTGTCCATCGCGTTCGCGGGACATCGCAGCCGTGAATTCTCTGATGGGAGTCAAATACTTGCAAGACACGCAGGAGGGTCGGATTCTGGATAGAGTCCGAACGACATAGCGACTCTTTCTGGAGTCAGCCAAAAAGACATTCAATGGAACCTGGCAGCAAGGGCAGCTTCCAGGCGTTCAAACTGCAAAGCCCGCCCGGACTACCGTGTGCAGTCACTCCACAAGGGGCATAGCCGCCATGCGTTCCATCGAACTAAACTACGGTCATAGCGACACGCAGGATGGCTGTCTGTCCGGTTGTGGACAGTTAAAGGGTGTGGACGAAGACGGACATCCTGTAGCCGTCCTCTTGCCGAACGGTCGTGCTGCGATCCCTGGACTCAACCGTGCTCAGTCGCGTGCGAAATCAATATACCCGCGCTGGATATCAGTCTTCATTAGCTTTACGCGCAGCTTGTCCCCAACATCGGTGCCTTGCTGTCCCTGCGCTAACAATCCCTCTACAGCGGGCTTCAATACACGAACAAACGTTCCGTGTGAAGTAACTCCCGTAACGATGGCATCGAATGTTTCACCGATTCTGCTGCTCATCGCGACGGCAGCGATCCGCTTCGACATCTCTCGCTCAACCTTTCGCGCTGCATCTTCTTTCAACGTACAGTTGAGCGCAATTGCGGCAAGCTCACCGTCTGAATAGGGAGCAGGTTGGCTCGCGAGCACAGCTTTGATCAGTCTTTGCGTGACGAGATCGGCGAAGCGCCGATTGGGAGCCGTGGAGTGAGTGTAGTCCTGTACAGCGAGACCGAAGTGCCCTTGTTCCGGATCCCCCGGGCGTTCGAGAACATACTCGCCTGGTCCCATCAGCTTGATCACCGCCAGCGAAAGGTCGGCAAAGTGATCGGGATCGGCGGCTTTGCGTTTGATCAGAAACTCATTGAGCGCTTTGGAATCGGGCACGACGGGAAGTTGCTCGCCCTGCTTCGCCGCGAGCTCCACGATCCGGTCCCAACGCTCCGGAGTTTTTACCACACGTCTGAGAGACGACACTCTGTTTGCTTCCAACATGCGGGCTACCACTTCGTTGGCAGCAATCATGAAGTCTTCGATGAGGTCGGTCGCGCGGTTCTTCTCCTGCTTCACAACCCCCACAACTTTATCGTTGAGCACCACGGGGCGAACCTCAATGGTTTCGATATTCAGCGCGCCAAGCCGAAACCGCCCGCTCTTGAGTGCTTGCGCAATCTCGTCTTGTAGTCTTAGCTGCGATTGTAGATCGGTTGAGGCAGCCACTTTATCCGGTGCCCGGCTGCTATTCTCAAGCCAATCTCCCACAGCGTGATAAGTAAGCTGTGCCTTGTTGCGGATGATGGCTCGGTAGACACTGCTCGAATGGACGGACCCATCACTGCCAACCACAAACTCGATTACGATGCTCAGCTTGTCTTCGGACTCCAGCAACGAGCTGCTGCCTGTCGAGAGCTGCTCCGGCAGCATGGAGAAATTCCGGACTCCCGTGTACACAGTTGTCGTTTCCCTCGAGGCATGCTCATCAATAGCTGTTCCCTTTGGGACGAAGGAGTCCACGTCTGCAATTCCCACCAAGACCTTGTTTTCTCCATTTGGCAACAGCTCGGCTACTTCGGCCTGGTCTAGATCCCGCGAGGTGTCATTGTCGATCGAAGACCACAACAGATTGCGCAGATCGCGAATGTTTGCACTCGGCGCAACTTGCGGCAAATGCGTTTTTAATTCCTCCAATTCCTGTTGAACATGCGGAGCGAAGTCCGGCTCAAAGCCGTTGTCCAACATGATTTGCTTAGCCACCGCTTGAAGATCAATTTGGCGAACAGGAGTGTCGTTCATGGATGTGAAAATGGCGATGCCTCCGGACCGTAGCTGACCATCTTTTTTAATCGCGTACAAGCTGTCTTGCCGGGGGGCCTGTTGTCGTGAGTGGACGCGGCTAGGTGGCCATCTTCGTCAGATGTGGCGGGCTACCTCTCGGGTTCGGCTGTAACGGTAACCTCAACGTGAGCACCCTTCTTGAGTTTTACATCATGGCCGTGTTCGTCAGTTAAAGTATTTTCAATGCGGAGATCTTGATTCCGTTGGCCAGGCCCAGCAACAGCAATCTGTGCCTTCTCCGGTTGGCTCGGACGTGGAGGCGGGATGATTTTGTCGACCTCTCCAGGCATGGTGGTGCTTGGCCGATCTGGAATTCGCGAAGTATCTAAATTCAGTTCCGCTATTCTTGCGGACTTGGACGTGCGCGGCTTTGCCATTTCTTTCTTGACGCTGGCATGCGTCGCGCTGCCAAATTCTTTCCTGGTTCTCTTATGCAGCATGCACCGATCATGACATCAAGATGGGAGCCCTGCAGTCCCATTTCGCACAGTTGCGAATTAGCGCACGGCGAGTGGGGTTGAAAAAGTGCCCGAGCATTCGGTTTCTATTAGGTTTTGCGGAGATCGAATTTAAGTATAGGTTACGGACAACTGAGAAAAAGAGTGATAACGCTTCTCGTACCGAAGCCTAGGATGCGGCTCGCTGTCATTCCTGTCGAAATGCGTCTCCGACTAACCCTCGCCATGAATCAGGACCGGCCCCAGGCTGCGCCAAGGTGTACGGGTGCCAGGTCCCAGCACCACGCGTGAAGATTGGCTCGCAGAGATGTGAGCGACCGAAATATTGTGTGGGACTCGAACCCCCAACCTCTTGCGTGACCGGTAGGCGTTCTAATCAGCCGGACTACGGCTCCGCAGCAATCCGACGATCGGTGACTTCCCGTGTCTTCCAGTCCCTCCGGGCGTCTTGCGCTGTCCTCCACACGAGCAGCCCTGCATGAAGCGATGCTCTAGATACGTGGTCACCATGCTTCACTGCCGAGATCGCAACCGGAACGGGGCTTACACGGGCCGCGAAACACGGCGACCAATCCCAGATGCTTGATCACCATCAGAATAATGACGCCCGACACCAATGCGTCTGCCAGGCCTGCGACAAAAAGTAGTACAGGATTACTCGGCCCGCGATCAGCACGCCTACTCCCAGCAGCACCATCCAAGGGCGCGTAACTACCGCATTTCGGACTCCGTGTACAGATCGGATGATCAACGGAATTGGACTGCGAGAAATGAATATCGCAGCTCTAGGTGCAGCTCCGATTGGACTCCGGCTTTCCTTAGGTAGTCAGCAGCCGCCAGCCTAGTCGCGCTCCTGTCGAAAACAGATCCTCCGGAGTTCCGTGTCCCACATGCATTGCCAACATGCGCGAAAGAACGAATCACCCGCCTCCGAAGCCGGGGATTGCGGTCCAGCCACAGCATCAGATTGCCCATGCGTGTAGCGCCCTTAGCGAGTTCGCGATGTTTTTGCTCGTACTGTTCCAGATCGTCTGCTGCCATTGCTTCGACCAGCGCGAATGCCTGCCGCAATGCCAAGCGGATTCCGTCGCCGGTGATCGCATCCACGCCCCCTGAAGCGTCGCCAACCAAGGCTACATTCCTTCTCTGCACGTTACGGAGAGTGCGCATGCACGTCACGGCACCCCTTTCCCGGCTGTTCAGCTCCGCGCCAGATAGCTTTTCCTTGAGATCCGGAAATTCACAAAGGGTTTTGTCAAAAGATGCATACTCCGGGGTCACCGACAATATGACGATACAGACTTCTCCTCCAACCGGTGTCACGTACGCCTGGACACGTGTTCCCCAGTGAACTTCGACATAGCTGGACCAAGGTTTTATCCGATAGTGTCTGCGGATGGCATGCCGGTGCGTGACCGTTTTCGTTTCGATTCCGGTCCAGTGGCGTACGCGGGATGCTTGTCCATCCGCTCCCACAATCCAGTGGGCGTGAATTTTGCCATGAGTGAGCTAAACGGCGTCTCCGTCAATTCCGGAAACTGGCGTCCGCCACAGCAGTTCCACACCAGACTCTTGCGCTCTCGCAACGAGTCGTTCATGAAGCACGGTTCTTCGCAGACCGACTCCCAGCTCTCTAGGGAAATCGGACCAGACACGCGCGTCCTCCTGCACAAAGCAGATGCCACGGAATTTCGCGCCGTCTCCCGGATCGATCTCCAGGCCTAACGCCCGCAGCGCCGCGAGTGCCTCTGGCAGCATTCCCTCGCCACACGGCTTTTGGATCGGAGGCGCGATACCATCCGCGACGGTTACCTGGAATCCTTTTTCGCGCGCAGCAATCGAAACCGCAAGTCCTGCTGGTCCTCCGCGAATAATGAACACATCGGTCGTGCACCGTAAGACATCCACTCGCGCACCCTTCCTTATCGGACGCCCGCCAGGCCTGCAGCTTCCGGCCGCCCGTTCGTATCGCGGGTTAGGCAACTGGCAGCTGGTGCATTTATGATCCCAAGCGACGCTAACTTACCGGAATTAGCTGTACGTCTCGCGGTTCGCATTACCGTTGGACAGGGGCCGCGGCAACTACTAAAGAATCAACGTGGTGGCATATGAGCTTGGGGAGAACCGACCAAGTAAGTAATCTGCACTCGGCCAGACGTTTTTGGATGCTCGCCCACATTCCACTGGTATCCGATTGCGGACACATTTTCGATGATCTCACACAGCTCCGCTGGCCGATATGTACGAAGGCAAGACACCACTCCATCGAACAGCAAGACCAAGGGAATTATCGGAAGCACATACGTGTAGAACAACCGTGACCAGCGGAACGGACGGATCAACGGGGTAAGTACGAATAACATGAGAGCCCAAGGAAACATCACAACGATAGTTGATGGAGCACGCTTCGTAATTTCAAATATGCCGATACATTGGCGAGCATCAACGGCATTTTGGAGTATTGCTCGAGCTTCTTCTGGAGGGAATTGATGAAACGATGAAAACATCGTTCGGGATCCCTGCAATTCGGCAGGGACTTTCATCGCATCAACCGAGCCCGAATTGTAAGAAATATGATTCTTAGAAGCCGCTCCGACATATTGGAACGCCTGGAGATTTGGGTGCTTATCCGTGAGCAAGATGTGAAAGCCCCTTAAGTCTCGCAGGAACTTCTGCGAAATGTCTAACCACGGTCCGCCACCGCCTGAACACAAGTCAACAATCGATCGGCTCGGTGTGCGGTCAAGGACGCTTTGAACTAGTGGGGCGATGGGCGCATAAGCCTTTAACAGATTTAGCCCAAACTGAAGCGCGTCCGTAATTCCGTGTCGCAGAGATGATGGGAACCAAGATTGTTCATGGAGCTCGATGAACTGTATGCGACGCATGGGAGTCTGGTGTTTTCACGACCAAGAAGGCGCCGTGCTTTCGTCAATGCGACCGAGTAGATAACCTCAAGCTGGCGCCGCCGCAAGCACGACAGCTCCGCAAAGCAGCAAGGTCGGCCCAACTTCTGAATCTTCTCCCGACGGGTGAATGGAGAGACTTCCATCCGTGCCGAAATGCTAAACGGCGGGGGGACTTTTGGTGTGTGCGTCCGACCCATCTCTGAAATTCCAGCGCTTGTGATTGACCGTCACCAACGCTATGTCGTCAGCCGCAAATGGAATTTCCATGTAACCCCGGACCTCTATAATGCAGCCCTCACTGGCGGAGACTTGTTCGAACGATCTGTCGTCCCTGAGTTCCACCGAGACTACCTGATAACCGACGCCGGTCTCTGTATCTCGTTTGAGGGGATCGACAAATCCATTGGGAATTTAAATTAAGCGTTTCATTGCACACCTAGGCTTAACTAGGCGCGGAAGGAAAACGGCGGAACGCACACACTGAGGACGCCAGGGGCTCAGTCTTCGGCCGACCTCCCGGCATTTATCGAGATTTCGTCACCACTCCCGGTGCAGTAGATGAGATACTCGCCCGGATTCGTTACACCTAGTTCTTCGACTCGCAGACGTGCGCTGTCGAGGGCTATTACCGTCTCCACCCAACGAGGTTGGTCATCACTGCTAACTCGAAAAATGTCGCATGGTTCGGCCATACTTGGATACTAGCGCCCCACGTAAAGCTAGTCTGTTCATAAATGCACAGCTCAATCGCCGAAAAGCCGCTTGCTGAGAGTGGCTTTTGATTGCTCGCACCTTGACCTGCTTTTTGGGTACCGCCTAACATGCTGTGCGAATGCTGATCCCACGCAGCCATGCGTAGCGAAGGATCGATGACGTTGACCAACGTTTGGTCCCGCTCTGTTGCTGTTGGCACGGCTAACCGGGAGTTACCCACCGACCGAGAGATCTTCGCTTAGTGTTCAAAACTGAACAGACGGCTGGCGGACAAAACCCTAGGCTCAAACAAATTCCACTAGATGTGATCTGGCTTGCGCAGAAGGGGGTAGTTGTGACCATGATCCAATAATTCGATATTTTCCGACTTCAGGACGACGGCACACCTGTCTGGCTTGAACCGGCTACGACTTTAGACGATGCTCAGAACCGAGTGCATCAATTCGGGGTGAGTGAGCCCGGAGAATACTTGATCTTTAACCAAAACAACGCCCAGAAAATCCCCATGAGAGTTAGTAGCGAGCAGGGGAGGGACTAAAAGGGGTGGCCCATAGCGCAAACCGAAAGAGGAATAAGACTGCAAAATGCCGCGATTCATCGCGTCATCGCCTCCAGAAATTGAATCTGGAACTAAGGAGAGACATGAAAAAGCTAAACTTTTCAGCAGTAATTCTCATCCTGTTCGCCTCCGGGTTTTTAGCCGGATGCTTCGGAACGCCTAGCAAATCACCTGATGTTTCCGACAGTATTCGGAAATCGCTCGATCAAGCAGGCTTCAAAGACGTTTCCGTCAGTCAGGATCGCGACAAGGGCATCGTGACCCTCAGTGGACAAGTCGCCAGTGAAAACGACAAGGCCCAAGCCGAATCCCTTGCGAAATCACTCGCGGGCGCTCAGGTTGTCGCGGATCAGATTGCCGTGATTCCAGTGGGCGCCGAAAAAGAAGCAAAGGCAGTGAACTCCGATCTAGATGCCGGCATCGAGAAGAATCTGGATGCTGCGCTGATCCGGAGCAAGATGCACGACAGCGTGAAATATGAAGTGAAGAATGGCGTGATCACGTTGACCGGAGAAGTGAACTCGCAGTCCAAGCGCGACCGTGCCGAGAAGGTGGCAGCTGGAGTGCCCAACGTGAAGCAGGTCGTGAACGATCTGCAGGTCAAAAACCAGAAAGCCAGCTCATCGCAGTGAGGTTGTCCGAAAGTGTACAGAATCAGGGTTTGGCAAAGGATAGGGTTGGAGTGAAGCAAAAACCTGTTTGATCGTTAGTCCATCAATCAACTGAGAGGGGATTTTATGTCAAAGAAAGCAGCAGAGCATCATCATAAGGCAGCAGAACATCACCAACACGCGGCACGACACCACAAGGAAGCCGCAAAGCACCATGAAGCAGGAAAACACGAGACGGCAGCGCATCACGCGCACCTAGCCCGCGGTCATCACGAACACGCGATGCACCACGCTGGGGAAGCGGCAAAGGCGCATATCGAAGAGCACGGCAAGGCAATGCCAGCGACCGCCTAGTTGCCTCAGCCGCGCGGGGGGCTGTGTCGGCCTTGGCAAAAAGCCCCTAAGTGGCCCGAATCATTGGTGAAATTTGGATGGCAGAAGCGAGATCCGTATCGACTATCTTGCACGCCAGAGTCAGGAGTGCTATCCGCTTTTAAGAGTCTTGCCGAAATCTTGGCCTGACCAAATCCCGAAGGGAGAATCGTGATGCTGCTCCTAATTATTGTTTTGCTTCTGGTGTTCGGCGGAGGTGGCGGATATTACGGGTATTCCAGGTGGGGTACAGGAGGGGGTCTGGGGATCGTCGGGACGGTCGTGGTCATTGCAGTGGTCTTGTACTTCCTAGGGGTGTTGCGCTGACCTTGTTGGGACGCGTGCTGAATGTACTACGGACCCTAGCAGCTAGCTATAGCTAGCTAGCGTCTACAACCGCAGCCTGCATTGCCCATATTCTGTATATCTGAATTAGCCAGAGAGATTGCTGTAGGTGCGCACTTCAGAATGTAGTCGGGGAGGCGCGTCTAAATAGTATCGTCGTCATCAGCTTCGGCGTGCTTCTTCTTGAATGCGTCAGCCTTCTGTCTTTCGGCTTCTGAAGCGTGATACTCTGCGCGATGTGTCTTAATCTGAGCCGTGTCCGCGTGCCTAGCCGCCTTCGCGAGGTTACCCTTTTTCTCCTGTTTGGCGGCTTTCTTGTATTGTTGAGCAGCACTTTCGAGCTGTTCCGATGCCTTCTCAAGATTCTTTGAAGCTTTCTTAGACATATTCGCTCCCGATTGCCACCATCGCAATTCTTTCTCGATGCCTTGACGCAAAGCGTAGAACCTTCGCGGTTGAATCGTGCAAGACAACCACCCAACCCTTTATGACTCGGTGGATGCTGCAGCCAGGGAAGAGCCGGTAGTGTCCGGCTCAGCCAAACCTTCGTCAGGGTGCCGCTATTTCTCGCTATACAGGTGGGCATTTTAGAGAATGCGATGAGTGCGTGCTGTCCACTTTTGTACAATCTTGCGGAGACCTTCAGGGTAAGGTTTAGTCGTCCCTGACCAACTCCAGTTCAAAGGCTAGTCTGTTCCGAAGGAGTGGACTAGCTTCCCGCCTTCCGGACAATTCATTGTTGTCGGCCGCGACCTACTAATTCCTTGGATACGAGCTCCACGATTACCGCAGCTTCGACATACTCACAGAATTTGCTAGAGGCCATACGCCACGGCAGTACCGCAGTGTCCGGCATTCCATTTGGCCGCACTTCGCACGCCGCGTTCTGGCTCCCTCACTTGTGAGACCTCACGACTCGACATCCTCACCACTTACTTCTGGTTTATGCTCAAATGCGCGGAGGCGCTGTCCCTTAATGGGCTCAAAGCGATGCCCTGATTACTTGCCCGCGTGAGTACTCATCGCGTTCTTCACTATCGGAACGTCTTCTCCCAGAGCGGTCGCCAGCGAGATCAGATGGTCCTGCTCATCCTTAAGAATCTCGCGAATATATTCGGCCATCGCATACTCTCCCAAATCCTCGCACTGATGTATGCGTTCACGATAGCGCCGTATGGTGTTCATCTCGTTCTCAAGATCGAATTGCAGCATCTCCTTGGCTTTCTTCGACGTCCGAACCGGCTTCGGCTGGACAGCAGGCATACCCCCAAGGTAATCAATTTGTTCCGAGATGATCAGCGCGTGGCTCAGTTCTTCTGCCGCGTGCTTCTCTAGTTCTGCGGCAACGTTCATGTACTCAGCCCCGCTCAACACCTGCGAATACACGACATAGGAAATGATCGCCTGATACTCGCCTGAAAGATCTTCATTCAGCAACTCGATCAATTCATCGCGTGTGATTCGACCTGCGGATTGGACTGTCGTCTCTTCTTTTTCAGCTTTCATCATGATCCTCTCTCAATACAAATGAACTTTGATACGCGCCCAACGAAGCTCGCCCCACATAAGAAGTAAACACCCTTCGCACTAAGGCCTGTTTTGAGTCCAATCGGATTCTTCCATGCGACGCATTTCCAGAAGTGCCATCAGGAAAGACAACGTCGATTCAGCTCCCTGGTTTTCATTGGCCCTGTCGGGGTGCAGGCCGTCTCTGCACCCGCCGGTGGAGGCATCGTATAAGGCAATTTGCAGATCGTTGTCGCCAAGAAACCAATTGAAAGCGATCCAAGCTTCTTTCCTCCAACAATCCTTCCCCACTGCGCGGTAGGCTTGCAGAAAAGCGGAAACGGCGGCGCAAGCTTCAATTGGTTGCTGGTCGAAGCGCGCTTTTTCGGTATTCTTTGAGTGGAAACCATGCGTCCCGATCGGTACGAAGTGTCCCTTTATTTCGCAATGCTGCAGGCTCGCGAGCCAACCGAGCGCTTCGAGGCCAGCCGAAACCACCGCCGCGTTTGAACTGCGGGTTCCGGCCCTGATCAGAGCCTGGGGCAATCGGGCATTGGAATACGAAAGCCCGTCCTCAAACCATTTCCAGTCCGCCGACCGGTGCGCCTGATAACAATCCATCAGACGATTCGCGAGCGCATCCGCTGCATTCAGAGCGGCACGGTCCCCGGAGAAGGATTCCAGATATTCCAGGAGTCCCAGTAAAGCGAAGGCACAAGCCTTTGGACTTCTGAACTCCACGACTGCGGGTAGAGCTAGCTCAAACAAGCGCCCCGCCGCTCCTCTGAGCCCGGCGCTCTGCGTCCGACCAAGAACGGTGCCCAATCCCCACAACGCTCTCCCGTGACTGTCTTCTGAGCCTTCCAGCTCCTGCCATTGGCGTTGATAGCTGAGGCAGTTATGAAACCTCTTTGTTGCTGAATCAAAAGCGAGCCACAAAAAAGCCAAATAGCGCGAGGCGAGATCCAGCGGGACCTTGGGAGCGTTGTTCATGAATTCTTCGAGGAGAATTGCGACGATTAGCGCCTGGGCGTTATCGTCGGTCGAGTAACCTTCTGGGTAGTTCGCAACAACGAAGACGGCGTGCTCGACGATTCCCGTGTGGTCTGTCAAGCGATGCAAGTGATTTAGATTTACGATGGGAAGCCGGTCGAGAGCCTTTTCCGTGCTCTGCGCCGAAAATGTGGCGCGCGGATTGCGCAAGCGCTCGTTGTACACGCGCCCGAAGCTGCCCATATACTGCTTGGCCACGCGATCCCAAACCATGTCGCGGGTATAGAGGTAGGCGCGTTTTCGCATGGCGTGACGGGCGGTGTTGTTTTCCAACAACTCGATCGTTCTCTCGGCAATCGCTTCGGGATCATCGAAAGGAACCAGCACGCCCCGGTCCTCGTCCAGCAATTCAATCGCGTGCAAATAGGGAGTCGAGATGATGGCTTTTCCGGCACTCAAGGCATACGCGAGTGTCCCGGAGACGACTTGTCCCTTGTGTTTGTAAGGTGTGATGTAAATGTCAGCCGCACAGATTAATTCCACCAACTCTCGCGGACTCACGAAACGATTCCGGAAGATCACGTTGGCTTCCACTCCCAGGTCTCGCGCGAGCTTCTGCAAGGAATGCCGGTATTTGTCGCCCTCTCGCCGCAGGATCTGTGGGTGGGTAGCGCCGGAAACCATGTAGACAAGATTGCTGTGGTGCGAAAGGATTTTTGGCAGAGCTTGGATGACATTTTCTATGCCCTTGTTCGGTGAGAGCAGGCCAAACGTGAGCAAAACATCCTTTCCTTCCGTCCCGAACCCATCCTTATAGAAATTTGGATCGGTGAAAGGCAAATCGGGGATGCCATGGGGGATCAGATCGATTTTGGTGGCAGGAACGTGAAACACTTCCTGGAGGATCTCCGCAGAGTGCTGGCTCATGACGATCAGGCGGTCCGAAAGAGTCGCAATTTCATCCATTACCGCGTGCTCGTCCAGGTTCGGCTCGCTAAGGACGGTGTGCAACGTGGTTACGAACGGCATCTTCAAGCGTCGTAAAAGCTCGAAGATATGTCCACCAGCTCGTCCGCCAAAGATTCCGTACTCGTGTTGAAGGCAGACCAGATCGACATTGCTGAAATTGAGAAAGTCCGCAGCATGCCGGTAGGAAGTTAGATTACCTTCGGACAGCTCGAACCGCACCCTATTGGAATAGTTGTATCCATCTTCGGTATCGTTAACCGGGAGTGCAAGTAGTTCCGTCGTAGTGTATTCAGCATGTATTGCATCGCATAGGTCGGTTGTGAAGGTCGCGATTCCACATCGCCTAGGAAAATAGTTTCCTACGACGGCGATTCGACTAGGGAGCGCTGTGCGGGGCTCCGCAGCAACCTCTTTAGCTGACCTTTCGCCCAATGACAGAGACTGCAGTTCGTAGTGCGCTAGAGTTTCCGCAAGAGGCATAAGTTTCTGCAATGACATTCGATTTTTCCCGTCAATCGATGAATTTCAGAAGAAGCATTGCATGATTCAGGTAGTGACCTCGTTTCGATACTGCCGTTCCACAAACGCGTTCACTCTACCAAGAGGATTTCCCGGAGACTGTCTAAAATAGGACATGAGGCTTCAATGACAGTCCCAAAAGATCTGAAAATCCAGTAATCATTGGCGAAACGCGTGAAAATAGAACATGAACGAAGAAGACGCGGAAACTCGGTCACCCTGCTGCCGCCTCAGACGCATACTTCATCTGCAGGCCGAGCCTATCTTCCCGTCCATGCTGGCTGTGCGTTGGCCTTCGGCTCAATGGCCTGGTGACGACCGATCAGCTGTTGGCGTCCGCGACCTCATTCGCTCCGTGGATTTGAACACTCTTCGCCGGAACCGTTTTTGGCATCACTTGTGTTTCGCCAAAACTTGAGCCATGTGGTCCAGCAGGTCTCGCCGACAGCTTCCCACCCACCGTTCCGCGATGCCATTCTGCCATGGACTCCGGAATGAAGTTCGCTTGGGAATGATCCTGGTGGCTTTCACGGCTGCGATCACCTCGAACCCGAACTTCTGATCGCGATCAAAGATCAGGTACTTGTGAGCGGCTTCAAAGGAAAACGCCTCGCGCAACTGCTGGATGAGCCAAGCGCTCGTCGGATGCTTCGTGACGTTAACATGCAGGATGCGCCGCCGGTCATGACCGATGACGAAGAAGCAGTAGAGCACGCCGAACGTGATCGTTGGCACCGTGAAGAAATCCATGGCCGCAATCGCTTCCCGATGGTTTCGAAGGAAGACCAGCCAGCGCTTGGCCCAGTCAGGATCTCTCGGCGCTCGCTTCATCCAACGGGAGATGGTCCTCTCGCAAAGATCAAAACCGAGCATGCGGAGTTCCCCATGGATACGCGGTGCTCCCCAGGTTGGGTTCTCAACGACCATGCGGAAGATCAATTCGCGAACCTCCTTCGGCGTCGGTCTTCTTCCGACCTGCCTCCGGACTCTGGAAATTAGCCGCCAGTACATACGAAAACCAGTCCGGTGCCAGCGGACGACGGTTTCCGGCGTGACGATGATGGGGGACTGCTTCCAAGCCGACCAGACCCGCCGAGCAACCACCCAGAAGAGCTTATCGAAGAGGTCGAGGCTCGGGCGAGGATGTCGACGCTTCAGCGCGACGAGTTGCTGACGCAAAGCGAGATTCTCGAGGAGGAGAATTTGCCGCCCGCGAAAGAGGCGAACTAGCATTCCGAAGCAGAGGCCTACGAAACGAAACATGGTGAGGATTTATAAAACGGTCCTGGGATGGCAGCAAGCTATGTTATTGATTTCGCGCCCGGCTGGAGTTTTGGCGACCCACACCGCAAACCTCACCCCTCCAACCGCATGATTTACAGTCAACGTGGTGGACACCCTCGAGGTTGGCCATGTCGTCGTTACGGTCTCGCGCCGAAGCCGATGGGCACGTGAAACTGAACCACGACATCGCACTGTGTTTCGACGGGCTTGCCATCGACTAACGTAGGTTGATAGTGCCACCCATAAACTGCCTTCACCACGACCGGCATGAGGTTCTGCGTCCCATGGATGGACCTCACACTCTCTACGTGCCCGTCTTCGGCAACTGTCGCCCGGACGTGAACGAAATCCGTGGGGCCGAGTTGAGTTGATGAAACCTGCGGATCGATGCGGGAAATCAAATCGCCGACAACCACCTTTTTGTCTCGATGGAAAGGCCAACCAGCGTGTGTTGTGGGCATACGAACAGAACGCTGAATGTGCATCGTAGTCGAGGAAGATTCTAGAATCCGCTCCCCCGGCAAGTTAAGAAAGGATTCACGATATCCGCTGGGAAGATGGATTTCCATGACCCGACGTCCGGGCGCGTCCATCTGAATGACGGGTGGGTCAGACTTCAGAGGGACCATAGGGCTGGCCGACGCGACGCTTCGCCTTGAGGGAGTTTCTACGGAAGACCCGGCGGCGCCGTTGGAAGGCATTGGATTTCGAAGCGCTTCCGTTTCAGTTGGCTGACGCGCAAAAGCGAGTGGCGTTTCAGGCGTCGCATCTTCACTGGCGGACGAGCCGGTGGAAGTGCTATTGCTCTCCGGAGCGGCATCGCTTGTCGCGCCACTCAAGGATTGATTGTTTTGTGCGCCGCCTCGGTCGCCAGATTCCACCCGCGAGTTATCTTGCGCCGGATTGCTTTCCCCTATTGCCCGTGAAGAAAGAGGGGAACTGACTTGCGAACTCAAGCGCCGATTTTGCCGCGTATCGGCCGCGAAACCTCCAGAGTCTTCCTCGTCGGTTTGATCATCCTCTACCCGTGCTGAGTTCCCGAGATCACGCTTGTCGGGGAGAGTACCTGCTTTTGCGGTGTCTCCGCTTAATGGCGAGGCAACGTCGTTGATGGCATCGCGCTCTGCAGTATTAGGATTTGGCAGATTTCGTTGGACGTTCTGATCCGGTGCCGTAGCTAAGCCGCTCCCATCGCGATTTTCGGTGGAACGCGCGAAAGGATTCCCGAGCGCACCATATCTTAGCAAGAACACACTGGTAAGACAGACCGCGGCCATGAGCAGGGGCCACTTCATCTTGCCCGCAACGGCGGAAGTAGATCGCCTTCGAACCACGCCCGGGAAAGCGTAGGGCGCGACTGCTGGTGGAATTTTCAGATCTGCCTTCCCGGCAAACGCGGATGGCGCGGTGGAAGTTTTGGCGACGACCCAATGCCGGTTGTGTTCCCGTTGCAACGATGGCGTGGACTCGCGCGCTCCCCACTTGCGGATTTGTTCGCGATCGTGCTCGCTGAGATCGAGCAACTGGATGCCGGCTAGCTTTCCAGCTTCGCTTGCCCAAACGACGCGAACGTTTACCTGTACCGGCTTCGGTAGACCGTTGAGCGGGATGGAGATGCGAGCAACAAAATTGCATCTGAGTTCAGCCGGCGTCGATAGCAGCAGACCATTCTCGCTCACATTGATGAGCAGGCCCTCGTTATTTCCGTCAATCGCAACGTAGATCGGTGCCTGCGGGATGATGCGCGAATAGAAGCGGCGTTCGATCGTCGTCGGAATGGCCGGGAGCTGTTGGGCTGTCGTGGACATTTTCCAATCTTCGTCCTGAGCGGCTGATCAACAGCGGTGACGACCCCGAGGCGCTCAAACTCGGGACGGGCGGGGCTGGATGGCGGAAGGTGGACGCCCGAAAGGTACAACACCCGGCGCGACAGAAAGTTTCGGTGCGCTACGGTTTGACCTTGTACCAGTACGAGGAAAGCTTCCGAGGCGGAGGACTTCAGTGATTTTACGCATGAACACTCTCCTGGTTGGCACGCTCTCTCTCCCATAAAACAACCCTAAGTCGGCGACAAAATCCGCGTCAGCATGCACGGCGGGAGAATCGTCGACGCCGTTAGCTTACGAGCGGCATCGTGAGTCTTCTGCCCGAAGTGTAATTTGTCGCCAAATTCCGGTGGTAAAATGGTTTTGACTTCGCAACGTAGTGCGATTGCGAATGTGCCAGATGGTGACGCGAGGGATCGGAACATCAACCGTCCTGCCGAAGAGTCTGGCGGCGGAAATCAGTAGAACCCGCCTTTGATGCAAGTTAGCCGACGACCTATCTCGATCCTTCAGAAATCATTCGGCCAACAAAAGTCAAATCACCGGAGCAACTAGTTTTATCCTTCCTAAACGCAGTCAAAGAAGATGACATCGAAATTGTGGAAGTTACGCCAGAAGGAGAAAGCATTCTGCAGGTTTCTCTCAACATTCGATTTCCGGTCTGGCATCTGAAATAGCGAAGTAGATCCAGCCAGTTTACGGTCTTGCATAACCGTCCCCATCGAATGGTTATTGACACCCGTGGGGGAGAGGTCGATGTCGGCCGTACAAGCAGAAAAGAGCCGGTTCAGGGAGATTCCGGCTCCTTTTGGTTGGGCTTGGGCAGGGTTACTGCAGAGACGTTGTGGCAGCGACTGGCTGCAAGCTGAGGGAAACGATCTTGGTGCCGATCACTTCGCCGGAAACCACCAATTCGACACGGCGATTCTGTTGACGGCCCTCGGCGGTATCGTTCGACGCAATGGGTCGCGACTTGCCAAAACCCTCTGATGTGGTGGACGATTGGGGGACCCCTTCGTGAGTAAGATAGCTGCGAACGCCTTCGGCGCGCTGCTCGGAGAGTTCCTGGTTGTAAGCTTCTGTGCCGACGCTATCGGTATTGCCTTCGACAGCGAGTT
>Ga0210394_10002717_pt1 | contig 23740 bp, 15 predicted proteins | sample IncBWC12MmetaG_FD_160121 | JGI IMG/M metagenome (GOLD analysis project Ga0210394, IMG submission 160121) | Forest soil microbial communities from Barre Woods Harvard Forest LTER site, Petersham, Massachusetts, United States - Inc-BW-C-12-M | ecosystem: Environmental > Terrestrial > Soil >... | reverse complement strand
CGCCTCCGGCCCGCTGGCCACCATCTGAACCGCAAACTTCTCCTGCAGCAACCGCTGGTGCAAAAATTCCGCCAGCGGTGCGTCATCTTCAGCAACAAGAATGCGCATCGGCTCACACTAGGACTTGGATTTTGGAAGGGGTACACCCAGTGTCCACAGTGTCAGGAAAGGTGTCAACAACCGCCGCGCGGTAGTTGTCAGACTGATAATGCCGACGATTTCTCCACGTTGAGTCTGGCAAAATGGCTGTTTCATCCAGCGAATTTGCGCTGAGACCCCTCGCCACCGCGGTTCATCTCAATTGGCAAAATCCTCGACCAAAAGCCCGGGCCAGTCATTCCGACCGAAGCAAGCCGAGACTCTTATTGCCCCTCAAATTTCTCGATTACTTCACGCGGTATAGCCTGACTCTTAATTTTATTCTTCTCGCCCGCCGCATGAACCACCCACACCCGCTTTTCAAACCCCTCCACCGCCAGCTCTTCCCCTTTAAACAACCGGTGATACACGGAAAAACTGGCCTTGCCCCATTCGGTAATATTCGATTCCACCACCACCGTATCCCCAAACGAAGACGGCAGCAGAAAACGCGCCCGCGATTCAACCAACGGAATCCCCGCGATAGCGTACTTCTTCAACGTTTCCTGCTTCGGCAGCCCCGCACGTTCGAACAACGCGTTCGTGCAAGCATCAAAAAATTCAAAATACCGAGGAAAATAAACGATCCCCAGCGGATCGCAATCCCCCCATTCGATGTGGATGCTTCGCCTATTGACCAGCATGGGCCCGCAAAATCGAAGTGTAATTCATCGACAAGAGTCTACACATAGGAGTGCGGTAAAGTAATAGGATTGATCGCGGCAAAGTTACCGCGAAAGGTGAGCATGGATACGGCATACATCTGCGATGCGATTCGAACACCCTTCGGCCGCTATGGCGGTAGCTTGGCCTCGATTCGCGCCGATGATTTGGCCGCCATTCCCATCGCCGCGCTGATGACCCGAAACGCTGCCGTGGATTGGGCCGCAGTTGATGACGTGATTTTCGGCTGCGCGAATCAAGCTGGCGAAGATAATCGCAACGTGGCCCGCATGGCCCTCCTTCTCGCTGGCTTGCCAAAAGAAGTCCCCGGCTATACCGTGAACCGCCTCTGCGCTTCCAGCATGGAAGCAGTCGCCGGCGCGGCGCGACTAATCAAAAGTGGCGAGGCCGACCTGGTGATCGCTGGCGGCGTGGAAAGCATGTCCCGCGCGCCATTCGTGATGGGCAAGCCTGACGCAGCCTTCTCTCGGGCCGTGAAAATGGAAGACACCACCATGGGTTGGCGCTTCGTGAATCCCCTGATGAAGGCCAAATATGGCACCGACACCATGCCGGAAACCGGCGAGATTGTCGCGGACGAATATAAAATTCCTCGCCGGGATCAGGACGCTTTCGCGCTGCGCAGCCAGCAACGCGCCGCAACTGCCATCGCCAACGGAATCCTCGCCCAGGAAATCGTGCCTGTGCCTTTGCCCCAAAAAAGTGGCCCGCCAACAAATTTCTCCGCGGACGAACACCCGCGCCCAGACACGTCATTAGAAGGACTCGCAAAATTAAAAGGCGTAGTAAAGCCAGAAGGCACCGTGACAGCAGGCAACGCCTCCGGTATCAACGACGGCGCTTGCGCAATTTTACTGGCCTCGGAAGCCGGCGCCAAACGTCACGGCTTGACGCCGCGGGCCCGCGTCTTGGCTTCCGGCGCTTCAGGAGTGGCGCCCAGAATTATGGGCATGGGCCCAGTCCCCGCAACTCGCAAAGCTTTAACTATAGCGAAATTGTCCCTAAACGATATGAACGTGATCGAATTGAATGAAGCTTTCGCCTCGCAAGCTCTCGCAGTCCTTCGCGAACTGCATGTGCCCGACGACGCTGCGCACGTAAATCCTAACGGCGGAGCCATCGCGGTGGGCCATCCACTGGGCGCCACCGGCGCTCGCTTGATTGCCACCGCCACCTATCAACTCGCTCGCACCCGCGGAAAATACGCGCTGTGCACCATGTGCATCGGTGTCGGGCAAGGCCAAGCCGTGATTTTGGAACGCGTCTAGGCGATGAACATCACGTGACAACTCTCCTTGATTCATTGTTCCGCTGGGAACCCGTCGCCAAGCTTTTTCGCGACGATAGCTATTTGCAATCGATGTTGGATTTCGAAGCCGCATTGGCACGCGCGGAAGCAACCTCCGGCGTAATTCCCTCCTCTGCTGCAAACGTCATCGCGGCAAAATGCCGCGTTGAATTATTCAATAAACAAAAACTAACTGAAGCCGCCAGCCTGGCAGGAAATCTCGCCATTCCCCTGGTCAAGCAGCTCAAAGCTTTAGTCGCTGCCGACAATAAAGATGCCGCCGGCTTTGTGCATTGGGGCGCGACCAGTCAGGACACCATAGACACTGCGCTAGTCCTGCAATTGCGCGAGGCGCTTCCGCTTATCTCTGCCGACCTCGAGAAAATGTGCGACAGACTCGCCAAAATGGCTGATCAGCATCGCCATACCCCCATCGTCGCCCGCACCTGGATGCAACACGCGATACCCACCACCTTAGGAATAAAATTCGCCGGGTGGCTTGACGCTCTGGTCCGCCACCGCGAACGTTTTCGCGAAATGCAAACTCGTTGTCTCGTGCTTCAATTTGGCGGCGCAGCAGGAACACTTGCCGCGTTAGGTTCTAAAGGCTCAATTATCGCCAAACATTTAAGCGAGCAACTCAAACTTCCACTACCGCAAATGCCTTGGCACAGTCATCGCGATCGCCTGTCCGAAGTCGCCAGCACCCTCGGATCGTTGACCGGCACGCTAGGCAAAATCGCGCGAGACATTTCTCTCCACATGCAAACCGAAGTTGACGAGCTCCGCGAGCCCGCCGAAGAAGGTCGCGGCGGATCGTCCACCATGCCCCATAAACGCAATCCAGTTGCCTGCGCGATGATTCTCGCAGCCGCAACACGCGTCCCAGGGCTAGTCGCCACTATGCTGACCACCATGCTGCAGGAAGACGAGCGCGGCCTGGGCGGCTGGCACGCCGAATGGGAGACTCTGCCGGACATTGTGTGTCTCACTGCCGGAGCGATGCATCACTTAGCCGATGTTGTCCCGCGCCTTGAGATCGATGTGAAACGAATGCGCGAAAATCTGGAGTTGACCAAAGGTGTGATTTTTGCCGAAGCCATCACCGCCGCGCTGGGCGAAAAAATCCCCGGCTCCCAGGCGCGTGAATTGATCGACGCCGCCAGCCAACGAGCCATTAAAGAGAAACGTCACCTTCGAGACGTTCTCCATGACGACCAGAAAATCGCCACTCATCTATCGTCAGACCACCTCGACAAACTTTTTGATCCGCGAAATTACACCAGCTCATCCAACGAATTTATCGACCGCGTCCTTGAAAACCATAAATCCCAGAAAAACACTTAGCCGGAGCACCTGTGCCCTTCGTTGAAACCAAAGACCTGCATATGCATTACGAACTGGACGGCCCCGCCAACGCCCCCGTACTGGTGCTTTCCAATTCACTCGGCACAAATCTATCGCTGTGGGATCCGCAATTGCCGGTTTTTGCCAAGACTTTTCGCGTGCTCCGCTATGACTCGCGTGGCCACGGCCAAACGTCAGCCACGCCTGGCGAATACACAGTGGAAATGTTGGGCCGCGATGTCCTTCAGCTACTGGACGCCTTAAATCTCGACCGTGTAAATTTTTGCGGCCTGTCTATCGGTGGAATGACCGGCATGTGGCTGGCCGTAAACGCACCCCAGCGCCTGGCAAAGCTGGTGCTCTCCAACACCGCCCCAAAAATCGGCAAGCTTGACACCTGGAACCAACGCATCAAATTAGTTCGCGAGGGCGGTACCAAGCCCGTCGCTCAATCGGTAGTTGAAAAATGGTTCACGCTGGAATTTCACGCCAAGCAGCCGGACCAAATAGCAAAAACCCGTCACATGATCGAAACCACCAGCACGGAAGGCTACGCCGGTTCGTGCGCCGCCGTCCGTGATTTTGATTTCTGGGAACAGGTAGGCATCATTCGCGCACAAACTCTGGTAATTGCGGGAACCCACGATCAATCGGTGCCTCCGCCGGACGCCCAGAAACTCACCAAGCAAATTCCCGGAGCGCGCTTTCTCGAATTGCCGGCGGCCCACATCTCTAACGTTGAAGCCGCGACCCGCTTCAGCGACGAAGTCAGCGAATTCTTACGCACTTAAGGAGCCTCAATGGACGAACGCGACCGGTTCGAAGCGGGCATGAAGATTCGCCGCGAAGTCTTGGGCGACGCCCATGTCGATGCTGCCATCGCCAAACGCAACGCATTCAGCGAAGCATTTCAGGAACTGATCACGCGCTACGCCTGGGGCGAAATCTGGACTCGCCCCGGCTTGCCACGCCAAACGCGCAGCCTGATCACGGTAGCGATGCTCGTCGCCCTGAACCGAGAAGAAGAATTGCGTCTCCATTTACGTGCCGCATTAAGAAATGGTGTGACCCAGGAAGAAATCCGCGAGACGCTTTTGCAATCCGCCATTTACTGCGGAGTGCCAGCCGCCAACTCCGCATTTCGCATCGCCCACGAAATTTTTAGCGAAAAAACCTGACTAGCCACGGCCAAAATAAACCTGAAAAAGGCTCCTCCGGCTCCTTCTCATACGGCTACAAAAACACCTCGCGAGCGCCCTAAACGCACGCTTTTAACATTGCCCTAAACAAGCATAAAGTCTATATTGTCAGCACTATGCACACCCCACCCGCTTCTCGTTTCAAGCTATTCGCCCGCCCAGTTCCTGTCCGCCGGATTGTGCGCTTTCTAGCGATATCCGTGTGCCTCGCCTTCACCCTCATTCCTTCCCCGGCCCGGCCGGACGGCGCAACCGATCCTCACGGTCTCGGCCCTATCCTCGCCTACATTTCAACCGGCTGGAACACCCTGACGCGCTCAATGTACGAATGTTCCACCGTCGTGGATCCCAAGTTCGCAGCCAACTCCGTGATGTATCTTCCCGCGGATTTTCGAGAGCCCGCCGCGCTCACCGCATTGCAAAATCAATGCAAGTTTGAAGTCAAACATTTGCCCACGGTCATTCATCATCCCGGCGAAATCGACGCCGACAGTTTGAATCCTCCGGGCCTCCTATACCTCGAAAATAAATATGTAGTTCCCGGCGGCCGCTTCAACGAAATGTACGGCTGGGACAGTTACTTTATTATTCGCGGCTTGGTTCGCGACAGCCGCATCGATCTTGCGCGCGGCATGGTTGAAAATTTTTTCTTCGAGATCGAACATTACGGCAACGTTTTGAACGCCAACCGCAGTTATTACCTGAGCCGCTCGCAACCCCCCTTTCTCACCTCCATGATTCTCTCAGTCTACGATTCGCAAAAAACCGCAGGCCGTGAAGACAAGAATTGGCTCGCCAGAGCGTACACCTTTGCCGTGAAAGACCACGACATGTGGACGCAAGAACCGCATCTGGCCGGCTCAACCGGCTTGTCGCGATACTTCGACCGCGGCAACGGCCCTTCTCCGGAAAGCGTGAAAGATGAAACCGGACACTATCGCGATGTAGCCGCGTTTTTTTTGCGGCATCCCGAACTGGATGACCATGACCTGGTGCGAAACGATCCCGGTAAAACTGAGCCGCAGACCTTCGGCGCTCAATATTCCGTGCGCGTCTGTGACTCCGGCCACGATGCTTCGCCCAAAGTCGCGCAAGCCCCGGGAGAACACGCCGACTGCGAGACCGCCGAAGAAATCGCTCTCAGCGCCGATTTCTACAAAGGCGATCGCTCCATGCGCGAATCCGGCTACGACATTTCGTTTCGCTTCGGCCCTTACGGCGCGCAAACTCAGAACTACGCCCCCGTTTGTCTGAACAGTCTGCTCTACAAAACCGAAAAAGACTTACAGCAAATGAGCGAAACTCTCGGAAAGAGCGACGACGCTCGCAAGTGGGCGCGCCTGGCCGACGAGCGCAAAGCAAATATCGACAAATATTTGTGGAACGAAAAGGCCGGAATGTTTTTCGATTATGACTTCGTCAAACAGCAGCAATCCACTTACGCCTACGTCACCGTGTTTTATCCGCTGTGGGCCGGATTAGCTACTCCCAACCAGGCTAAAGCAGTGATGAAGAATCTGTCCGTCTTTGAGAAGCCCGGAGGCCTGGTAATGAGCCCTCACGAAACCGGCGGACAGTGGGATTTTCCTTACGCCTGGGCCCCCAATCAACTGCTCTCCGACGAAGGCATGCGCCGTTACGGCTTCAATGAAGATGCTGATCGCGTTTCCTACAAATTCCTCTCGACTGTTGCGGAAAATTTCAGGCGCGATGGCACCATTCGAGAAAAATACAATGCCGTGACCCGCTCTTCGGAAACTGCGGTAACCGCCGGATATCACGTGAATATCGTCGGCTTCGGATGGACCAACGCCGCGTTCTTGAATCTGCTGCACGACCTGCCCAAGCCTATGGCTGACAAACTGGCGAAAGAACAAGATGCCGCGCCGCCAGTAGCCGCAAAAGCTGAATCTCCATCTGCAAACTAATCGAGTTGTTGAACGCTGGAGTGCAGCACTGATTTCAGAAACTTCACATCCGGTTTCGGCGTAGCTCCCACCTGTGACGCCACCCAGGAGCCCATGCGATTGGCGGCTTCGTTCATTTCATCCAAAGTTGCCCCGCGTAGATAGTGATGGATCAGCGCAGCTGTAAATGCATCGCCGGCGCCCACAGTATCCGCCACGTTCGTCGGAAAACCCGGATGTCTGTGCGCACCGTCCGACGCCACCAGCGAACTCCCGCTCGGACCTTCCGTCACGCACACCAGCTTCAATCCACACGTCTGCAAAAGCCAACTCGCCGCCGCCGCTTTTGTATTCGATTTGTATCCCAGAAGCTCTGCCACCCGCGATAATTCGTCCTCATTCACTTTCATAATGTCGGCGCTCTTTGCCGATTCGCGCAAAATGTCGGCGGAAAAAAAAGATTGCCGCAAATTTACATCGAAAACTTTGACGGCGTTAGGCGGTAAGTTTTGAAGAAACAGTCGAATCGTTTTTCGCGAGCGCTCCGACCGCTGCGCCAGTGAGCCGAAGCATACCGCGGCGGCGCGTCCTGCCAGCGCCTGCCATTGCGAAGTCCACTCAAAATTATCCCAGGCAACATTTTCTGCGATTTGGAATCTCGGCTGCCCATCCTCAAACACTTCAACCTTCACTGTGCCTGTCGGGCTGTTCCTATCCAGCTGCAGCCATTCCTGCGATAGCCCGAGTTTCGCTAATCTCCGCGCCGCGGCATTTCCCAGCCGATCTCTCCCAACTCGGCTGGCCACCACCCCTTCGTCACCCAGCAGGCTAATCATGTATGCAAAATTCGCCGGCGCTCCGCCCAATTCCTTGCGATTAGGAAAAACGTCCCACAGCAATTCCCCGAGACCAACGATCGTGTACTTAGCGGCCATAAACTCTTTTCCAGCCTCACCCGCCACATCAGCACTTCACTAACAAAAAACTTTTCCCAGCCCTACGGTTTTGGGTCTCTCGCTGTTTGCAAACTCTCCGCCATTTTCAACTCGTGCTCCGCATCTTCCATCCGCCCCAACGTGCGATAAGCTTGCCCCAGCAAGTGGTGCGTTACGGAATTGTTCGGATCCATCGCCAGAGCACGCTGCAACGCACGTACCGCAAGTTCGGACTCGCCCTTTTTCTCTAGAACTTTTCCCAGCAGAATGTACGGTCCACTAGAATTAGCATCAAGCCAGATCGACTGCTGCAAAAGTTTCTCCGCCTCATCAAACTTCTGCGCCCGAGAGTAAGCGTCCGCCAGCTTGTAGTACGCCGCTGCATTGCCGGGATTAATGGCGATTTCTCGTTCAAACTGAGCAGTCGCTTCGGCAAGCTTGTTCTCATACAAATAAAGTTCGCCCAAAACTTGATGCGCCAGCGGCAGCTTAGCGTCAAGCTCAATTGCTTTCTTGCCGTATTCCTCCGCGACAGGAGCGAAATCGAGGCGCAGCAGTAGCCGCGCCGTGAAAAGATACGCCGCAGCCGAATCAGGTGCTACTTGAAACATTTTTGCGAACGCTCGCCGCGCGCTCGCATAATCTTTGGTCTGAATATATGCGACACCCAGAATGTACGAAGCATCCACACTCGCGCTCGGATACCACGACTGCACTTTCACAAGATAAGGAATCGCTTCCGCCGGCTTGTTGGAAAGATACAGCGAAAGTCCAGTGAGCTGTATAGCCTCGGTATCATCCGGATTTTCAGCAACCGCTCGCTGCAGCGCGACAACCGCGTTGCCATAGTCACCTTTCCGATAGTAAGTAACGCCAAATTCGTGAGAAAGATTCTTGGCCGTGGGATTGGATTTAGCGATTTCGTTCAACCCGGCGAGTGCGTCGTCGAATTTGCCCTGTTCCGTAAGCCGATGAACCTGATCGTAAGATGGCGGCACATCAGCCGCAGATTGCGCCTCAACCGAAAGCTGCAAAAAAAATAAAAATCCAAAGATGACCTGCGACCGCAGCGTGTACTTCCTGAATTGTGGAAGGTTCATAACCCGTAAAAACCGCAGCCCAACTGTCGGCCGCAGCCAAAAAGCGATTAGAGCATAAAAAACGGGGAGCCCGCGAGGAGCTCCCCGTTTTGCTTGAAGCAGTTAGACCTAGAAAGTGATTCGCACACCGAACTGCAGTTGACGCATGCCCACCGGTGAACCAGGAGCCGCGTCGGCCTCGATGTCCGTGATCTGTCCAGAGCTGCCGCCGCAATCCACGCAAGTGTTACCCGGGATCGCCAGCACTGGGTGGTTGAACACGTTATACGCATCGAAGCGGAACTGCGCCTTGATGCGCTCGGTAATCGTGAAGTTCTTCGAAAGCGCCATATCGTCATAAAAAGCATGCGGTCCACGATAAGAATCGAAGCCCACATTACCGATCTGGCCGCAAGCAGGCAGAGCAAACGGACCGGCGGTTGGCCGAGCCGACCCGCAGGAGTCGCTCGTCCCGGTAAGGTCCGTGGGCGACGCTGGAATTTCCGGCAGGTTCTGGCTCAGAGTCGGTATCGGCGTAAACCAGAAAGTATTGCCGCCGGAATTAGTAACACCAGTCGCAAGCCTGGAAGTTCCCACCTTGTTTGGCCGGCACGGTCCTGCGTCACTAACCTGTCCGCAATTCTGAAGAGTCGGAGTCCAAGGGAGACCACTACCCCAAGTCAGTGTATTGGTCACTTCCCAACCTCCGACCAGATAATTAAGGACTCGCCCAGAATCGCTCAGGAACGTCTTGCCTTTCCCGACCGGCAACTCGTAAATCGTGTTGGCCACGAATACGTTGTTGCGGTTATACGGGTTCGGTCCCCAGGCAACCGCCTTGTTGACGTCGAAGTAAGTAGAGTCGTACGCGTACGCGTGCGAGAACGTGTAGTGCGCCAGGAACTGCAGTCCATAGCTGGTGCGCTTCTCGGCCTTGACTTGCAACGCGTTGTATTTGTTGTCCGCATCATTCCCAAAGTATCCAGTATCCACCGCGCAACACGTCAACGGCGCTCCGCTCGGAGTGGTGAATCCTGGATAGGTGAACGCCGGGACTCCGTTTAGGAAATATTTACGTCGGAAGGATTGCGGCACAGAAGGCACAAACGACTGTTTGCAGTCGAATGTTCCCGCAGGCGCCACGTTAGGCGTGCATTGATAAGCGTCGGTGCCCGTGCCAACAGCCGGTTCATTATTGTTATATGACGGGCCGGTACCAGCGAACACGTGCGTGCCCTTGTTTCCGATGTAGCTTACGGTCAGGTTGATCGTCGGCGTAATCTGCCGCTGCAGCGTGGCGTTCCATTGATCGATCGTAGGTAGTCGTTGAACAGTCGGGCGAATTCTCGGCTGCACGGTCCCGTCCGGTCCATAGAGCGGCAAGGTTCCTGCCGGCGAGATCGAACCCAGGATGTTGGCAAAGGAGAAGGGGATGGGACCTTGACTGAGGGTAAAGACCGGGAATCGGTTGTTCGTTGTGTTCAGGCCGCAAGTTGGTTGCTGCACGCAGTTCGAGTCCTGAAGCGACTGTTGCGCGAGCACCGGCAGGTTCTGAGTCACCACGTGCCCGAAGTTCGAGCCAAACACGCCGATATCGAAGCCCCGGCCGTATCCCATTCTGACGACTGTTTTAGGATCAAACTGGTACGCAACGCTGAGACGCGGTGCGAGCGCCTTGTAGGTATTGTCAATGTTGCCGTTCAAACCGATCGGGCCCTGGCCTGCAACGCGAATCACGCCTTGATCCAGGTTCGCAAAACCGCCGTTGTCTTTTCCGTTGACGCTCTCAGGAAAATAAATTTCCCAACGGAGGCCATACGTAATTGTGAATTTTGGACTGACCCTCCAGGAGTCCTGTCCATAGAAGAACCAACGCTTCTGACGTTCAGCAGCCGTCAAGCTGGTGCTCACAAACCGCTGGAACGAGGTCACATCGCCAAGCAGGAAAGTTGCCAGAGCTAATCCCCCGGCTCCGCCGTTGGAAGTTGCGCCGGAATCAAAATTCAACAATCCCGTCCGGCTCGCGTCGCTCGGCACTCGAAGGTTCTCGGCATATCGGATGTCCGCGCCGAATTTGATCGTGTGGTTACCCTGTGTTCGCGTCCAGTTGTTTACAAACTGGAATTGTTGCTCGCTTTCGGTCAACGGACAATTACAACGGCCAATATTCAACCCATCTCCGAAGTTGGAAAGTACGCCGTTACCGGAGCCCGCAGATCCCCCGTTTTGCGTCAACTGGAAACCTGAAAGGCCGCCGGTGACCGGCGGACCGACGATACCCGGTCCCGAGTTAAGCCCAGGAAACCCGAGTTTATCCATGGGCGAGGCGGTCGCGTCTGAATATGCCGTTTGGGGATTGTACTTAAAGTATCCGAAGCGGAAGTCCGTCAGCCACTTCGCGCCGATCGGTTTCGTGAACCCCGACGCCAAGCTGTAATTATGAACATTCGAACTTCCGTTCAATCCACCTGGACCAAACCCCACACCACCTAGAGCTCCCAGGCCTCCCAAACCGGATAACGAGAAGTAGTCCAGACTAAAGCGTCCGAACACCTGATAGTTATGCGGAGCGCTGTAATCGATTCGCACGTCGAAGGACTTCTGATTGAATGGACCCGCTCCGGTAGAAACAAAATTGTTATTGAGGCCACTGCTGCTTGGCGCCGGGAATAATGCCAGCACGTTGCCGACGTTCTGCCCAATTCGCGCTATCGGAATCATGTTGTTCGCAAACGCGGTGCGGTTTGCGCCGGTTAGCTGGTTCCCAGTCGTCGGATCGAATATCTGACCTTCCCCCAGGTATGCGCTCAAATCGCAGAAACCGGGTGTCGCGCTCGTCGAGTTCGTTGCCGGATTGCAGCTCTTTATCACGTTCGACGTCGGGATCGTATACAGGTTCGTGATGCCCTGTTGCTGCTGCGTCCCTTGATAATCTCCGAAGAAAAACAGCTTGTTCTTAATGATCGGTCCGCCTACTGTTCCACCAAACTGTTTCCAGTTCGCGGCCGCCAGCGGAACGCCCGGCTTATTCGTAAAGGGGTCGCGCGCTTCTTGATCGCTATTCCGATAGAAAAAGAAGCCGCTGCCGTGGATGTCGTTTGAGCCAGACTTCGTTTGCACCCTCACCACACCAGACGTCGCCTTACCAGATTCTGCGTCGTAATCCTGTAGCGCGATCTTGGCTTCTCCGATCGCGTCTAGATTTGGATTCACGACGATGATCCCCAGAATAGGATCCTGGTTATCGGTCCCGTCCAACTCAAAGTTCGTTCCCGAAAAATGCTGTCCATTCACTTGAATCTGGCCGCCGCCCTGAGGATTTTCAGTGGCTGCGTGGCTGAAACCCGGCAATTTCTGGGTCCCGGGTGACAGCAATTCAAAGTTCGTAAAGTTGCGATTGAGGATCGGCAGACTTTCGATGTATTTCTGACTGAACTGTACGTCCACGTCCGCGCGGTCCGTTTGCAGTTGCGGAATGTCACCCGTGACTTCTACCGTTTGTGTGACAGCTCCGACTTGCAGAGGTACGTCGAGAGTTACCGAGGAGTCGGCGGTAACCGTGACGCGTTCCACCGAATAAGCCTTAAAACCGGTGCCTTCCACCGCGACCTTATAGTCGTCCGGGATCAAATGGGTAACCGCGAAGTTGCCACTTTCGTTCGAGGTCGTTTCAAACGTAGTGCTCTTCGATATCGAAGTTACGGTGATTTTCGCGCCGCTCACCGCATTTCCTTGCGCGTCTGTCACCGTCCCGATGATGCTGCCGAACACAGCTTGGCCTGAGGCCGTATACGTACACAAATTAAAGCAGAAGCAAAATACAGCCAGAGCCACCCACACTGATCGTCTTGCCATTACACCCCTCCTCAAACCCGTCTTGGAATCTTTCCAACCCGAACACACTGCTCCCGAACAGCATCCTCGACTGAATTTATATGGGTTCGTGAACTACTGTGTGGACCACAAATCGCAGGACAATCGATCGCATCCTGCAGGACCCCCTCGACGTACACAGCTACTTCCCGAAGCCATCGATCCCGGGGTAAGCCGGAGGCCACACCGCAAATACAACAAAACTAAGCAGCGGAATGGCGATCGAGCAATTAAGTGGCTACCTCTTATCAATTTTATCGATGCTTCGGCAAGTCTCATGCCGTAAGACACGGTTACAGCCAATAACCGCTTCTTTTCCTGCGTGTTGCATCACAGGATACGTTCGTGTTACAACCCTGTAACCGGAGTTGACTTGCTCGACAAGATCCTAATCCAAGCCGAAATCGAGAAGCTGGCCAACAGCTCTGTCTTGCACGGCTCTGAGTCCCTTTGCAAGCTTCTACGTTATATCGCCAAGCACGCCCTCGATCATCCAGGCGCCTCGCTGAAGGAATACCAGATTGCCACCGAAGTATTTGGCAGGCAGGCCGATTTCGATCCTCAGGTCGATTCCATGGTGCGCGTCCAAGCTGGCCGCCTGCGCGCAAAACTCGCCGAGTACTACAGTGGCGATGCTGCGGCTGACGACCCTGTCTGGGTGGATTTACCGAAAGGCACGTACGTTCTCACCTTCCATCCACGGATCCCAGGTACCAGACATCCCCCCGCGTCCACTAACGGCGGACGACATGACGCCCAAGTCCATCAAGAACACGAACCTCTACCGCGGCAGATTCCGCGCAAGTGGGCCATCGCCGTCGGAACCTTGGCAGTGTTGCTTGCCGCGAGCTTAACGGTGATGGCCTCCTTGCTCTTCCCGCGGAAAGCTGGCGAGACCAGCGCCATCAGCGACCGGCCCGGAGTTCCCGCCGCGTTGCCTACATTTTGGCGAGGATTTTTAACCGGCCCGGAAGAACCGTGGGTGATCTTCAGCAACGCGCCCTTTGCAGGCAGACCAGACGTGGGCATGCGCTATTACAATCCCGTCCGCGACGCTGGCGAGCCCATACTCGATCACTACACCGGCGTTGGCGAAGTTTTGGGAGTGCATGAACTCGACAAAGTTTTCGCCTTGCTTCACCAGGAAATCCGCGTCAAGCGCGGAAGCCTTTTTACCCTGGATGACGCCAAGAACAACGACCTGATTTTTATCGGCTCGCCTTCTGAAAATTTGTCCCTTCTTGATATTCCCGGCACTCACGAATTTATCTTTAAACAAATTCCCTCTGGTAACCGCCGCGGAAACACCGAAATCATCAATGTTCATCCGCAGAATGGCGAACCAAAGGAGTTTCTCGCTTCGCCCAATAATCAAGCGCTCACCGAAGATTATTCCGTTGTCGCCCTGGTGCGCGGCTTAAACAACGCCCGCTCAGAACTCATCCTCGCCGGTACCACCACCATGGGAACCCAAGCTGCCGTCGAGTACGTTTCCCGTCAGCAAACTCTGGAAGAACTGTTATCAAAGTTGTCGGTCTCAAAACCGGCTGACTTAAAGCCCTTCGAAGCCGTCCTTCACGTCAAAGTAGTCCGCGGCGTCCCAGTAGCCACCGAATTAGTCGCCCTCCGCAAAGCTCTCTAAAAAGTCCTCGCATTTTCCGTGCGTCGCGCCGCCCAAATCGACTCCCACGCACCGTTGTTCTTTTTTGATCGAAAGTCGCCTTCGCATCCCCACTACAAACCAAAAAACCCGGGGGGGGCCTCACCGGGGTCTTGCAGTTTCCGTCTTGCAGTTCTGACCTGAAGTTCTGTCTTGAAATTTCGTGTTGAGTTTCGTACTGAACTTCTGTCTTTGAAGTTCCGCCTTTCGCACTTGGGTGCCCCGGGTTCGCATTTGAGTTTGAACCCGGGTCTTGCTCACGGTGACGTAACTTTCAACCGCGGATCCAACTCCGCAGCCCTCTTCAATTCCCTCCCCGACTCCTCCTGCTCGCCCTTTCGTTGCAGCGCCAATCCCAATTGATGATGAGCCGGCGCATACCCCGGCGTAGCCGCAATAGCAGACCGAAACTGCGAGATCGCCGCATCCAGATCCCCCGCATTCATCAACCGCGTCCCAGAATTGGTCGCGAACACCGCCGCCTGCATATCGGTAGTCTGCTTAGCCATTGCCACGCCAGCGCGACTCTCTTCAGCCGCGCCCTGCGTATCGCCCAGCTGCCGAAGCACCGCCGCCAGCGTAGTGTGTGCGCCAGCAAAGTCCGGCTGCAATCGAATCGCTTCACGCAGCGCGCCAGTAGCCTCCTGCCACTTTTCCTGCTGCTTCAACACCGTACCCAGCGTATAGAATGCCTCCGCATAATCTGGCTTCGCGGAAACAGCAGCGCGCAGCTCGCTTTCCGCCGCGGGCAAATCGCCCTGCTGCCAAAGTGTTACTCCCAGCGTGTAATGCGCGTCCGCTTGCTGGGGATTCAACTCCGCCGCTTTCCGCAGTTCCGCAATCCCTTCCGGAAGTTTATCTTTCAGTTTTAACGCCAGCCCCAGATCGTAGTGCAGCGTCGCATCCTTGGGCGCGTCTTTCAAAGCAGACTGAAATTCCTCGATCGCCGCATCGAAATCAGTCTTCTGCAGATACGCCACGCCAAGGTTCGCCCGGTAACTGGTGTCCCCAGGTCGCAGCCGCACCGCCGCTTTGAACTCCACAATCGCCCCGTCCCCATCGCCAATCTGCAAAAGTGCCAACCCAAGATTGCTGTGCGCGTCAGGATTTTCCGGCTGCTGTCGCACCGCCTGGCGAAAAGCCTGCACCGCGCCGTCCGCATTTCCAGAATGTTGCAGCACCAACCCCAGTTCGTTTTGCGCTCCCGGAAAATCAGATTGCAGTTTCACCACGCTCTGCAATTCGGTCATCGCCCCCGCGACATCACCCGTTTGTTGCAGCGCTTTGCCGAGGTAGTAATGCGTCTGCGGATCTTGCGGACCCAGTTGCGTGGCAGTGCGCAGCTCCGATACGCCCGCATCTCCCAATTTTTCCTGCAGCCGTAAAACTCCCAGGTGCAGGTGCGCCCCCGCCATTCCCGGATCAAGCCGCACCGCTTCTTCAAATTGCAACTCAGCTTCCTTGGCATTCGATTGCTGCACCAGCAGCGTCCCCAGTTCATCGTGTAGATCAGCCCGAGTCGGTTCAAGCTCCGCAGCGACTCGCATCTCGCTCACCGCATTCTTGCTATCCCCGGCAAATGCCAGTGCCCGCCCAAGCGCGTGATGCGCTTCTGAATCCCGCGGCGCGTCCTGCACTGCATCGCGCGCCTGCCGTACCGCGCCTTCGTGATCGCCTTTCTGAACCAACGCGTTCGATAAATTTATGTGCGCCTGCGCAAACGTCGGTTTCGCGCGAAGTGCAGCTCGAAAATGCGCGATTGCCTCATCAGTTTCCCCTTGCGCAAGCAACACCCAACCCAGCGAGTTATGCCCTTCGGGATTGCCCGGTACCAGCCGCACGACTTTTTCAAACGCCACGCGCGCGCCCGCAAGATCGCCGCGCTGCAACGCAGCCACTCCGCGACCGTACTCCGCGCTCGCCTGTGTAGCCGCCTCAGCGTTGGTTTTTGCGACGCTTTGAGCCGGCGCCGCGATGGTGGAACTTATGCCGCTAAATACGGCTGTGAGAAGAATTGCGTATACAAAAATCCCGCGTGAATAAAACCGTGAAGTCAAAATCCTCATGCGAGAACCGGCCTCGGCCGCCGAGAAGAAATGTTATCACGCGACCTCTGCGTTTCACGGTGGGACGCTACATTTCTGAGCGCCGCACAACCCCAGTTGGCGTGTGGGAATTTTTGCGGATGCCCCGGTTAACAAAAGCGACGTCACGGAACTATTCTATTTTCTCCCCGCCGAAGTCTTCCCCTCAGGAAATTGCATCGTCCGCACAATCCCCTCCCCCTCCTTCACATAAATGACCTGATTGGGCTTGATGTTTTCCACTTTCTCTACCAGCCCGCTGGGCCATCGAATCTCTAACAGATCAACTTTTTCAGCTTTCCCGATCCCGAAATGCACCCGCAAATCATTCTGCGAAAAATACCCTCCGCCGCTGCGCACTTCATCAATCTGCGAATGCGGTTTCGTTTCTCCTGCGACATGAGTAACGCAGCGCAATCGTGCGCCAATGCCGCTGCGATTCGATTTCGTCCCGATAGTACGCACCTTGAGCCAGTTGTTGCCAATCTTCTGGTCACAGCGCAACAACTGCGGGTAATCATTCACCGTATTCACCACCACATCGATGTCCCCATCATTGTCAAAATCGCCGAACGCACACCCGCGCGATGCCGATGGAACTGAAATGCCGGGCCCAGCGTCCATCGACACATCTTCAAATCGCCCATTCCGCAAATTCCGATACAGCAACTTGCGCTGCGCATAACCAGCTTCCGTGCGCAACTGCTCGACCTCTGGGTACACATGCCCATTACAGATAAGAATGTCCGCCCACCCATCATTGTCCATGTCAAAAAAACCGCAGCCCCACCCCAGGTATTGCGTGTGTTTCCCCAGTCCCGCCGGAAAAGTAGCGTCTTCAAAATTTCCGCCACCAATATTCCGGTATAGCGAAGGAGTGTCCCCCGCGAAATTTGTTTTCACAATGTCCAGATTCCCGTCCAGATCGTAATCAATAGCCGACACTCCCATCCCCGCCTGCGGCTTTCCGTCGGCGCTCAGCGCGCACCCCGCCTCCATCGCCACATCCGTAAATTTCCCATTGCCCAAATTTTTGTACAGCGCGCTCGCCGTCGAATCGTTAGCCACATAAATATCCGGCCAGCCATCATTGTCAAAATCAGCCGTCAGAACGCCGAGCCCATACGTTCCGTTGGCATTCAAAATCCCAGCCGTTTGCGATACATCCGTGAATGTCCCATCCCCATTGTTGTGGTACAGGATATTTTTGCCCCCGTTCAATCCGGGCGGCCCACACGCCACCAAGACCCCTTTGTAATTGCAAGGCCCCGACTCCGGAACCGGAGCGGTGGCCAGATCCAGATCAATATAATTCGCCACGAAAAGGTCCAGCCGCCCGTCGCGATCGTAGTCCACAAATGCGCAACCGCTATTCCATCTTTTTCCGCTACCCGCCACTCCCGCCTTCTCGCTCACATCCGTAAAAGTTCCATCCCCGTTGTTGTGATACAGCACATTTTTTCCAAAGTACGTAACAAACAAATCCTCGAATCCATCGTTGTCATAGTCCCCAATGCACACGCCCTGCCCCCAGCCGGAATGCCTCAACCCAGCCTTGCTAGTTACGTCCGTAAACGTCCCGTCGCGATTATTTTTGAACAAATGAGAAGACGGCTCCTGCCCCGCCGGAAATCCCTCCAGCCGCCATCCATTCACCAAAAAAATATCCAGCCAACCGTCGTTGTCGTAATCACAAAAAGCCACTCCACATCCCGTCGTCTCCAACAAATATTTATTTTTGTGCTCCCCGCCAAATATCGTCTTAGCGTTAAGCCCCGCCTCCTTGCCCACATTCACAAAACTCAATCCCAGTGGAGTTCCAGCCACAGAAGGAGTTGCAGGCCTGGCCACATCCTGCGTTATCTCGTGTCCCCATCCCTCAATATTTCCAGGACGCGAGAGACCCAATATGTTTTCGAGTGAGAGGACCGTCGCGGATCGGCTCAGCGACTTCAGAAAAGAGCGGCGTGAAAAACCCAAAAGGAGTGGTACCTTCCCGACTTTGGCTCGTGCTAGAATCTGCCGCTTTCCTTTATAGAGAGGCGTATGGCAGTTTGCAAGCGCCTGCACGCTCCACGCGGCCTGCAATTGCCACCCCACCTATGCGCAACAAACTTAATCGTGCGACAGTGGCAAACTCTCCCATGAAATTAATTCGCATCTTCGCCAGCCTTTTGTTCGTCGTCGCCACCGCAAACGCCGCAGAGAACGATCACTCCATGTCTCTGGAGTTGACACGCCCGGTGCGCACCTGGGAATTTCTTTCCGCCGTCGGAACCCGTGCCGGAATTTTTGGCAACGAATCCGGTCGCATCGAAGCCTGGGTCTACCCCCTGAAAATCTTCCGCGATTTTCATCTGCGCTTCCACACCGAAGACCGCGCCTTGCCCGCGGAATCTCTGACCCGCACAATCATCGTCCACCCGGAATCCACCACCATCGTCTACACCAGCGATACTTTTTCCGTCCGCGAAACTTTTTTTGTCCCCGTCGACCAGCCCGGCGCGATCATAACCTTTGAAGTCGAAACGGAATTCCCCCTCGAAATTGAAGCCGTCTTCCGCCGCGATTTTCAACTGGAATGGCCCGCCGCTCTGGGCGCCACCTATGTCAACTGGGAGCCGGAACGAAACGCATTTTTCTTCGGCGAAGAGCAAAAAAAATTCGCCGCCTTCCTCGGTTCCCCGACCGCCGCAGAACGCCGCCGCGAATATCAGACCAACTATTCCAGTGAAAGTGACAACTCTTTCCGCCTCGGCGTCACCGAAAAAGGCAAAGACACAAAAGTGATCGTTCTAGCCGCTTCCGTGCAAGGCCGCGCCGATGCCGAAACCATCTATCAACATCTAACCGAACAATATCCGCAGTTAATCCGGCAGTCTGCCGACTATTACCACGCATATTTATCAAGAACCATAAGCGTCGAGCTGCCCGATGAGCAATTGCAACGCGCCTATGACTGGTCCCGCGTCAGCATGGTCCAGGGTTTGGTCACAAATCCATACTTGGGCACCGGACTAGTAGCTGGCTACCGCACTTCCGGCGAAAGCCAACGCCCCGGCTTCGCCTGGTTTTTTGGCCGCGATTCAATGTGGACCTCGCTGGCACTCGATGCCTCCGGCGATTTCGCAACCACCCGCAGCGCCCTCGAATTCATTGGCAAATATCAGCGCGAAGACGGAAAAATCCCCCACGAAATCGCCCAGGGCGCGAACTTCGTTCCCTGGTTCAAAGAGTATCCATACGCGTATGCTTCGGCAGACGCCACCCCGCTCTACATCATCGCCATGAACGATTACGTCGTGGAGAGCGGCGACACTGCCTTCGCGAAATTAAAATGGGATAGCGTTTGGAAAGCCTATCAATTTCTGCGCTCTACTTACGACGCGCAAGGTTTGCCGCAAAATTTCGGCTTCGGTCACGGCTGGGTCGAAGGCGGTCCGCTCCTCCCGGTCAAGACCGAACTCTACCAAAGCGGTTTAGGCGCGGAAGCCTTGCGAGCCCTAAACAACCTCGCACGCCTCGCCGGTAAAGAGACCGAAAGCAAGGAACTCCAAGGCGCATTCGAACGTCAACAAATACTCGTCAACAATTCCTTCTGGCTCCCGGACAAAAAGCGATTCGCCTTCGCCCTCGACAAAGACAACCATCCCGTCGATGAAGCCAGCGTTCTTTCCACCGTCCCCATGTGGTTCGGTTTGCTCGACGAAGATAAATCCGCCGAGATGATCACTCAGCTATCCGATTCGAATCATCAAGCCGACTGGGGCATGCGCATTATTTCTGGCCAAGCAACTCGCTACAGCGGTGGCGGGTATCACTACGGCTCGGTGTGGCCGCTATTCACCGGCTGGGCCTCCGTCGGCGAATATCGCTATCATCACGAACATCCCGCCTACGCAAATTTGCGCGCCAACGCATTGCTCGCACTCGACGGTTCCCCCGGCCACGTCACCGAAGTCCTCTCCGGCGATTACTACCAGGGCCTCTCCACCAGTTCGCCACATCAAATCTGGTCCGCGGCCATGGTCGTCGCTCCCGTCCTCCGGGGAATGTTGGGCCTCTCCACCGACGCGCAAAACACCACGCTTACCTTGGCGCCGCATCTGCCCGCGGACTGGCCCGGCTTCGCCATCCATAACATCCACGTCGGCGACGCCACCATGGATCTCAGCTACGCGAAAACTCAAGACGCTATCGAGCTCGAAATCAAAAATACCGGCGCAAAGAATTGCTCCATCGAATTTGAACCCTCTCTCAGCTTGCGAGCGCGCGTTCTCTCCGCGGAAGTTGGCGGCCACGCCGCCCCCTTTCACATGCAGAGCCACGGCACCGACCAGCACGTGCTCACTCACATCTCCGTCCCGCCGGGCGCCACAAAACTCCGCATCCGCATCGCCAACGATTTCGGCGTCAGCTATCAACCGGAATTGCCTCAGCTAGGTAGCCCCAGCGAAGGCTTGAGAATACTTTCAGAATCCTGGACCGACGCGAGGGACGAATTAACGCTCTCCATCTCTGGAGCCCCTGACCGAGACTACGAACTTTCCGTGTCGAACCCCAGAGAAGTCTCCTCTGTCGACGGCGCAGAGTTAGTGCGAGAAGGCGATTCCGGATGGCTGCACCTCATTACCCCCGTCGCGGATACCCACAACACTGCACACGCCACTATCACCATTCATTTTGCGGAGCGAAATCGTCGTAACAAATTGCCCAAACATGACTAAGCCTGTCTGGAACTTGATTTAAGCCGGCCTGAATTAGACGATGATACTAATTGCTCACACCCTTCCCCGAAAACACGGAGGCGTTCGCACCATGCTTGAGAAAATTGCCATCACCGCCATGATGATTCTTTGCTCTTCCCTAACCGCCGCTCCATCCAACGCTCAGCAACAAACCGATGCCCACGCCCGCCAGTGGTGGCAGAACGCCGTCTTCTACGAAATTTATCCTCGCAGCTTCGCCGACAGCAACAATGACGGCATCGGCGACCTCAACGGAATTACTTCCAAGCTCGATTACCTCCACGAATTAGGCGTCGACGCCATCTGGATCACTCCCTGCTTCCCTTCTCCACAAGTCGACTTCGGCTACGACGTCTCCGATTACGAAGCCATCGACCCCATGTACGGCACCATGCAGGATTTCGACCGCCTCGTCAGCGAAGCCAAAAAACGCAACATCCGCGTCATTCTCGATTTCGTTGTCAATCACACTTCCGATCAGCACAAATGGTTCCTCGATTCGCGCTCCTCAAAAACTTCCAAGTATCGCGATTGGTACATCTGGCGCGACGGCAAAAACGGCGGGCCTCCCAACAACTGGCAATCTGAATTCGGCGTCCCCGCCTGGACCTTCGACAAAAAAACCGGCCAATACTATTACAACTATTTTTATCCCCAGCAGCCCGACCTCAACTGGCGCAATCCCGCGGTGAAAGACGCCATGCTCGACGTCACCCGCTTCTGGTACAAGCGCGGCGTTGCCGGTTTCCGTCTCGATGCCGTGGACACCCTCTTCGAAGATCCCAACTTGACCGACAACCCGCCGTCCCCCGGGAAAGATAAGTTCGGCCGCCCCAACTTCGCGCGCATCTACAACACCAAGCTGCCCGAAGTGCATGACGTCTTGCAGGACCTTCGCAAGATCGCCGACCAATACGATGCCGTGCTGATCGGAGAAACCTGGACGAAAGATATCGCCGAACTAAAAAATTATTACGGCGAACACGGCAACGAACTGCAAATGCCCATGGACCTGATGTTCGGCACCGTAAACAAACTGTCCGCGCCAGAATTTCGTCGCCAGATCGCCGCAGTCGATTCCGCTGGCGGTTGGCCAGTCTTTGTCATCAGCAATCACGATATGGTGCGCTCCTACAATCGCTACGGTGACGGCGTCCACAACGACGAAATCGCCAAGCTCATGGCCTCCCTTTACCTCACCCTTCGCGGCAGCCCCATCATGTATTACGGCGAAGAACTGGGCATGCAAAACAACGACCCCAAGCGCAAGGAAGACGTCAAAGATCCTCAAGGCATAACCGGCTGGCCCGGCGAAATTGGCCGCGATGGTGAACGCACCCCCATGCAATGGAGCGACGCCAAAAACGCGGGCTTCAGCAACGCGAAACCCTGGCTGCTAGTGCCTCCCAGCTACAAAACCCACAACGTCGTCGCCGAATCCAAAGATCCCAATTCCATTCTCAGCGTCTACCGCCAGCTTCTCGCCATGCGCCACAACGAGCCCGCCCTGCTCAACGGCACCTACACCGCATTGAACGAAGACGACCCCAACGTCCTCTCGTATCTCCGTAAAGATAAGAACGAAGCCATCCTCGTTATGCTCAACATGTCCAACTCCCCCCAAAAAATAAAATTGAATCTAGCCCCACAAGGCTTTACATCTCCTAAGTTAACGGTCCTGCTATCGAATTTTCAGCAACCCACCTCCGCGGCCCCAGCCGACTCCGTAGACCTCCCGCCCTTCGGAGCCCTAATCACAAAAATGACTAAGTAATTTATCACTCAAGCATTAACCTCTGCGACTTCCAAACCGACAAGCCGCAAATGAGAAAATTGAGGCGCGTTTCTTTTCATGGTCGATTACTTCCGGTTTGCCCGTGATTCGCTCAGAATCGCCGGACATAAGCTAATTTGACTGTAGGAATCGCCGAGCAGTCATTGTAGACGTTTCGCTGTCCAGCTCCGGACGACACAATGTGCAAAAACGACAAAGATCGGGGGAACGCTCAGAGGCGGGCGCCTTGGCCTAGGAGCGTTCGACATTGGGCGTCGACTGAGCTCCTAGCGGTTCGCGGAAAGGATCCATCGGAATCGGCGCGTACTCGACCTCGAGGATCTCGAGATACTCCGTCTTTGCTGGCGCGCGCAGGTTCACGCGGTCGCCGGGGCTCGCCTTCATCAGCGCATTGCCGAGAGGCGAGCGCCAGCTGATGTAGCCGCGGTCGAGGTCCACCTCGTCGATGCCGACGATCGAGACGACGTGTTCGAGGCCGGCGGCGTCCCTGTAGGTCACGGTTGCGCCGAAGAAGACGCGCGTAGAGGCTGACCCTGGCCGCGGAGCGGCGGGATCGACGACTACGGCCGCGTCAATGCGTTTCCTGAGAAAACGAATCCGCGAATCGATCTGGCCTAGCCGTCGCTTGCCGTAGAGGTAGTCGGCGTTTTCACTGCGGTCCCCGTTACTAGCAGCCCACGCTACGACCTCCACCACCGCGGGCCGCTCGCGGCTCAGTAAGAACAGATGCTCGTCTTTCAGCCGCTGCAACCCGGCGGGCGTGATGTAGTTTTTGAGCGTCGGCCCCGCTTCTTCGCGCACCGGTCCTCGGAGCGGCCGCTTTGTTCGCATTTGCCAATCTGCCATGGGATTTCGTGTACTTGTGGGTGACCCAATCTCGGAAGGCCCGCGCCCCGCTCCCGATAATTCCTCGCACGGTGAACGTGAGGTACGCGGACTAGATGTCGAATGATACATCGGTCTTTCCTGGGGCACTCTTAGAAAATGCGGGGACCCGTCCGAT
>Ga0210394_10002716_pt1 | contig 23749 bp, 20 predicted proteins | sample IncBWC12MmetaG_FD_160121 | JGI IMG/M metagenome (GOLD analysis project Ga0210394, IMG submission 160121) | Forest soil microbial communities from Barre Woods Harvard Forest LTER site, Petersham, Massachusetts, United States - Inc-BW-C-12-M | ecosystem: Environmental > Terrestrial > Soil >... | reverse complement strand
CCTCGCTGATCGCCCCCGCTCTGCCCTCCCCGGCTTGCGGGGGAGGGTCGGGGTGGGGGCTGGTCCGGGATGCCGCGTGGCGACTCATCACGGGTCGATCAGGAAACCGAATTTGCCGCCGCTGCCAAGCCTCTTTTGTGATGCCGCGCAACGGCCGCGCTATGCTCGGCGGGGGCCTGGCGGCCGAGATGCCTCCCGCCGGCGTGATTCGCCCCTTTCTGGTGATCTACAAACATTATGTTACCCCTCCCCATCTTGTCATACCGGCGAAGGCCGGTATCCACGGCGGGGTGGATCCCGGCCTGCGCCGGGATGACGGTGGGAGGAGCATCCATGACCGGCACCACTTTCGATTTGACTGGGTAAGGAGCGATAGGATGCGCGCGCAACTCCTGACCGCAATCGGACATCCGCTCGCCGCCGGCGATGTGGCGGCGCCGCGTCCCGGTGCGGGACAGGTGCTGATCCGGGTGCATGCCTGCGCCGTCTGCCGCACCGATCTGCACGTCGTCGACGGCGAATTGCCCGACCCGAAGCTGCCGCTCATCCCCGGCCACGAGATCGTCGGCACGATCGTCGAGCGGGGTGCCGAGGTCGATCGCTTCAAGATCGGCGACCGGGTCGGCGTGCCGTGGCTCGGCTGGACCTGCGGGGTCTGCGAGTATTGCCGCGGCGGCCATGAGAATCTGTGCGACCGGGCCCGCTTCACCGGCTACCAGATCGATGGCGGCTATGCCGAGCTGACCGTCGCCGACCAGCGCTATTGTTTTGCGCTTCCCCAGCGCTATAGCGATGTCGAGGCGGCGCCGCTCCTATGCGCCGGCCTCATCGGCTACCGCACCTTGCGGCTCGCCGGGGAGGGCGAGCGGATCGGCATCTACGGCTTCGGCGCGGCCGCGCATATCCTGGCGCAGCTGGCGCGCTATCAGGGACGGCGGGTCTTTGCCTTCACCCGCCCGGGCGACACGAAAGCGCAGGATTTCGCGCGCGGCCTCGGCGCGGTCTGGGCCGGCGGCTCCGACGAGAGGCCGCCTGAGGAGCTCGACGCGGCGCTCATTTTCGCTCCCATCGGCGCGCTCGTGCCGGCCGCGCTGGCGGCGACAAGGAAGGGCGGCACCGTGGTGTGCGGCGGCATCCATATGAGCCTCATCCCGAGCTTCCCCTATCGCCTCCTCTGGGAGGAGCGGGTGATCCGCTCGGTCGCCAATCTGACGCGGCGCGACGCCGAGGAGTTCCTCCCCCTCGCCCCCAAGGCCGGGATTGAGACGACGACCCGCACCTATCCGTTGGCCGAAGCCAACCAGGCCCTCTCCGATCTGCGCACCGGCGCCCTCGAAGGCGCCGCAGTCCTCGTGCCCTAGCTTAAAACCCTCTCCCGCATTGCGGGAGAGGGGCTTGTTATTATGAAAATTTCACGTATTCGAAATCGCCGGGCTTGCCATCGATGCCGGCGGGGGGCGGGGCGATCCATGAGGCGAATTGGCCGGGTTCGGTGACCGGGCGCATCAGGCCGGCGACAAACGCATCGTCCGCCGCCGAGGGCAGGAATTCGCCGCGGCGGCGCTGCCATTCCGAGGGCCCCAGAATATTGCCCTCGGGATCGGCGTGGATCGCGGCGAATTCGCCGATCCGCCGGTTAAAGGCGACGTGCGGCAGGTGGATCGCATATTCGACGCCGGCGCGGGCGATCGCGCGGTTCCACCAGCGCTCGACCGCGGAAGAGGCATCGGCCACGTAATCGTCGCGCAGCCTCATGTTGAGCGCCGAGAGCGCCGGCACCGCCTCTCTGACAATATGCCCGTCCTTCAATCGCAGCACCGGGTAGGTGGCGTCGACGAGGCGGTGGTCGTCCAGGATCTGGTCTTCGAGATAGCGGCCCTTCAGCCCGGCGTTGAAGGCGTTCGCGGCATTCGTGCTGATTTCGCTCCCGAACAGATCGAGGGTCAGCGAGAAATGCAGGTTGGCGCGCTTCTGGATCGTCGGCAGGTCGATGACGCCAAGCCTGCGCACCCGCTCGATGTCGCCGGGATCCTCGATGCCAGCTTTGCGCATCGCCGCGCAGGTCCGCTCGATGATGCGGCCGACCCCGGACTGGCCGATGAACATGTGGTGGGCTTCTTCAAGGAGCATGAAGCGGCAGGTGCGCGACAGCGGATCGAAACCGGACTGCGCCAGCGCATGCAATTGCATCTTGCCGTCGCGATCGGTGAAGAAGGTGAACATGAAAAACGCCAGCCAGTCCGGCGTCGCCTCGTTGAAGGCGCCGAGGAGGCGTGGGCTGTCCTCATTGCCCGAGCGGCGGCGCAACAGATCCTCGGCCTCCTCGCGCCCGTCGCGGCCGAAATATTTCTGCAACAGGTAGACCATCGCCCAGAGGTGCCGCGCCTCCTCGACATTGACCTGGAAGAGGTTGCGCAGATCGTAGAGCGAGGGGGCGGTGCGGCCGAGCCGGCGCTGCTGCTCGACAGACGCGGGCTCGGTATCGCCCTGGACGACGATGAGGCGGCGCAGCATCGCGCGATGTTCGCCCGGCACCTCCTGCCAGGCGGGCTCCCCCCGATGCGCGCCGAACGGAATCCGGCGGCCCCTGACCGGCGGCGACAGGAGAATGCCCCAGCGGTATTCCGGCATGCGGACAAAGCCGAACTTGGCCCAGCCCTCGGGCTCGACGCTCATTGCGGTGCGCAGGTATACGAGGCTCGACTGGAAGCCCTCCGGGCCGTGCTCCTTCCACCAATCGAGGCAGCCCGGGTACCAGCTTTCGAGCGCCCGGCGCAAGCGCGGGTCGGCATTGAGCCCGACATTGTTCGGTATGAGGCCGTCATAATCGACGCCAATGGTTTCGGGCATGTGCTTCTCCTCTATCGCCCTCTCACACGCGCTCCGGGTCGAAGCGCGGCCTGAGGCCGGTGCCGTAGCGTTTCAAGGCGCCCTCCTCGCCCGTGGCGTTCGGGCGCCCGAAGATCCAGTTCTGCCAGGCGCTGAGCCGGCCGAAAATCCGTGTCTCCATGGTTTCCGGGCCGGGAAAGCGCAAATTGGCTTCGAGCCCGGTCAACGCGTCCCCCGAAAAGCTCGCCCGCTCCTCGAGCGCGAGGCGGATTTCGTCGTCCCAATCGACTTCGTCATAATTCGCCGTGACGAGGCCGAGCGCCTCGGCCTCCTCGGCCGCGAGCACCGCGCCGATCCGCGCTTTGGCGGTTTCCAAGCCCGCCGCATCGCCGAGGAACCTGGTCGCGAGCCGCGTCAACCCGTTACCCATAACATAGTCAGCGAAATTGGCCGGTGACAGGCACAGCGTCGGCGCCGCACGATTGTCGCCGGCTCGCGTACCGGAGAACATCAAGGCGCGGTCGGCGGCGAAGACCAATTCGGCGAGGAACCCGGCAAAACAGCTGCCCGGCTCGATCAAGGTGAACAAGCTGCGCGAGGTCACGTCGATGCGCTTTAAGACGCGCTTCCAGTAGAGGCGAACCTCGCGCTCGAACCAGTTATCGCGCCCTTCATCGAGCAGGGCGTCGATCGCAAGCACGTTGATCGGATTGCCTTCGCTGCGGAATACGATGATCCCCAACTCCGGCTCGTTGAAGCGCAGATGGAGGATTGCGTCGTCGAGTTCGCGCGCCAACGCCAGCGGCCAGAAATCCGCGCTATCGATCCCGGCAACGGTCTGGGGCACCGTTTCAGGTCCAAACACCGTAATCTCAGCACGCCGTGTCGCTCGGTCGAGTACGACCCGAACATTTGGGTAGGTGAGTGCATCGTCCCCGATTTCCCGCGTGAGCGGCGGCAAGGGGACGCCCCTCGCATCGTCCGGGCGGTCGGAGGAAGCGGCCAGCGCCAGCGCGCGCTCCGCCACCTTGTCGTCCCACGACGAGGGCGTCACGATCTCGTCGACGAGACGCCAGTCGAGCGCGCGTGCCCCGCGCAATCCCTCTTCGGTCGATGAGAACAGATCGGCGCGGTCGCGCCGCACCCGGCGCTTGTCGGTGAGGCGGGTGAGGCCGCCGGTGCCGGGGAGAACGCCGAGGAGGGCGAGCTCAGGCAGACTGACCGCCGAGCGGCGGTCGTCGATCAGCATGATCCAGTCCGAGGCCAGCGCCAGCTCATAGCCGCCGCCGGCCGCCGTGCCGCCGAGCGCGGCGAGATAGCGCTGGCCGGAATGCGCCGAAGAATCCTCGATCGCGAGCCGGGTCTCGTTGGTGAATTTGCAGAAATTGACCTTGTGGTGGTGCGAGGCACGGGCGAGCGCGCCGATATTGGCGCCGGCGCAGAAGACGTTCGGCTTGGCGGAACGCAGCACCACCGCGCGGACCTCCGGATGCTCGAAGCGCAGTCGGGTGACCGCGTCGGCCAATTCGATATCGACCCCGAGATCATAGGAGTTGAGCTTCAGCTCGGTCCCGGGGAAGAGGCCGCCCGCCGGATCGACATCGAGCGACAAGGTCGCGACGGCGCCCGCGCAGCTGAGCCGCCAATGGCGGTAGCGGCCGGGGTCGGTGGCAAAATCAACGGGCGCGGTCAAGGAGTCTTCCACCATCGCGGCATTATAGACCGTATTCCTCCGGCCGGCACGGCTACCATAATCGTCATCCCGGCTTTCGCGGCTGAATCAAATTGACGATTGGAGTGGGTAGGAACTGTGCGTCCTTCGAGACGCCCGCTACGCGGGCTCCTCAGGATGACGTTCTTTCTTAGTGCCATCAAAGACATACGTCATCCTGAGGAGCGCCTGAAAGGCGCGTCTCGAAGGACGCAAAACGCCGATGCCGCCACTTTCAGCGGTTTCATTACAGCCTCTTTCGCCGGGATGACAGTTGAGGAGGTCTTGAGCGCGGCCTAAACTCGCCTCCCGCGCAACCGCCGCCCCGTGCCGCCATGCCGCCTCCCGCCGCCCCGCGCATCGCCATCCTCGGCTTTTCGATCGAGTGCAACAAATTCGCGCCGCCGGCGACGAAGGCGCATTTCATTGCCCGGACCTATCTCGAAGGCGACGACATCCTTAAGGAGGCGCGCGCGCCCACTCCGACGATGCTGCCCGAGACGCCCGGCTTCGTCGCGGCGATGGACGCGGCCGGGCCGTGGCAGCCGATTGGTATCGCGCTGGCGATGAGCGAGCCCAACGGCCCGGTCGAGCACGCATTCTTCGCGGAGCTGCTCGACACCATTTCGCGCCGGCTCAACGCGGCCCTGCCACTCGACGGGGTCTATATCTGCGCGCATGGCGCCGGGCTGACGACCGAGGAGGACGACCCCGAGGGCGTCCTCTTCGAGGCCGTGCGCCATATCGTCGGCGCGAACGTGCCCGTCGTCGCGAGCTTCGACCTCCACGCCAACGTCTCCGACCGCATGGTCCAACTGATCGACGCCTTTATCGGCTACCGCACCAACCCGCATCTCGACATGCGCGAGCGCGGTGCCGAGTCTGCCGCGGTGCTCCGCGAACTACTCACCGGCACCACGACCGAGCGGGTGCGCGTGCGCCTCCCGATCGTGCCGCCGACGGTGACACTCCTCACCGCCGCCGGCCCCTATGCCGAGATGATCGCGCTCGGCCAGCGCCGCCAGGGACCGGAGATTATAAATGTCTCGGTGATGGGCGGCTTCGCCTATTCCGATACCGCGAAAAATGGGCTGACGGTGGTCGTCACGGCGCGCAACGTGGCAGCGCGCACCACCCGCAGTGCCGCCGACAAGCTCGCCCGCGAGATCGCGCAATATGGCTGGGACAACCGGGCGCGCTTTTATCCCAAGCTGACCCCGCTCGACAAGGCGGTCGAGCTGGCGCTGGCGGCGGGGCAGGACAAGACGCGGCCGGCGCTCGCGTTTGCCGATGTCGCCGACAACCCGGGCGGCGGCGGGCGCGGCAGCACGATGTTTCTGTTGCGCGCCTTCGCCGAGGCCGGGGTCGAAGGCGCCCTCTTCGGGATCATCTACGACCCCGAGCTCGCCGCCGAGGCGCACCGGCACGGCCTCCACTACAATTTCACGGCGCACTTCAACCGCGCCGAGACGACCAATTTTTCCGAGCCCTGGAGCGCGCCGGCGCGGGTCGCGGCATTGAGCGACGGCAACTGCGTCGGACGGCGCGGCATCTATGCCGGACAGCGCCTCGCGCTCGGCCCGTGCGCGGCGCTCGCCATCGGCGGCCTCACGGTCGTCGTGGTGTCGCACCGGCTGCAATGCGCCGACCCGATCTTCTTCGAGATGATGGGGCTCGACATCCGACGAGCGCGCAGCATCGCGGTCAAGTCGCGCGGCCATTTCCGCGGCGGCTTCGACGAGTTTTTTACGCCCTCGCAGATCGTCGAAGTCGATCTGCCGGGGCTCACCTCGCCGATGCTCGCCCGCTTCCGGTGGACCCGCCTGCCGCGCCCGGTCATCCCGCTCGATGAAGGGGTCCAGTTCAGCCTGCGCTAAAGCAAATTCCAAGCCTGTCGGCTCGCACCGTGCCGGCCCCTCACCCTCCCACGCTTCGCGCGGGTCCCTCCCTCTCCCCGTGTCCACGTCGTGTCCCCGGGGAGAGGGTTGGGGTGAGGGGCCGGCATTGGCGGATCGACCTGGTCCCGGCTTCACGCGATACCATTCGCGTGCAGCTTCAACGCCGCGTAGACGAAGGTGTTCACCGGCGTTGGGATCCGATGGCGACGGCCGAGCTCGACGACCTTGCCGGCAAACCACGGCAATTCGAGGCGGTTGCCGCGCAGGAGGTCGTTGCCCATCGAGGTCATGTGGTGGTCGGGCATCGAGCGGATCATCTGGAGCCCGCGCTCCTCGGCATCGGGTGCGAGGCCGACGCCCTCGGCGCGGCCGACTGCGGCGGTCTCCTCGAGGCTCGCCTCAACGAGCGCCCACAGATCCGGATCGGCGCGATATTTGCCGAGCGGCACGCGGGTCAAGGCATTGACATTGGCGAGCGGCACGAGGACGAGGAATTTTTCCCAGATCGGCACCCTGACATCGGGGCTGAGGATGCCCTCGAAGCCTGCCGCCGCGCATAGGTCGCGCAGCCGCTCGCCGCGCGGGCTCGTGCCGCCTGCGAGCTCGCCAAACGTCATCCGCTGATAGGTGCCGGTCTGCCGCACGACGCCCGGCGCGACAATGGAACCGGTAACGAAAGCGGTGCCGCCCATCACCGCCTCAGCCCCGACGATCGGGACCAACCGCTCGGCGGCATCGACACCGTTCTGCAGCGGGATGATTGCGGTATCCGGTCCGACGATCGGGCGGATCTGCTCGCCCACCCGCTCGACGTCCCACAGCTTGACGCAGAGCAGCACGTAATCGATGGGGCCCCCGGCGGCGATGGCGGCGATATCGTCGGTGGCCTGGGCCGGCCGGACCAGCATCTCACCACGGTCGCCCTCGATCTTGAGGCCGTTCTCCCGCATCGCGGCGAGGTGCGCGCCGCGCGCGACAAAAATGACGTCCGCCCCGGCCTTGGCGAGCGAGGCCCCGTAGGGCCCGCCGATCCCCCCGGTGCCGATGACCGCAACGCGCATGAGGCTCCTCCCGCGACAGCGGATTTCTAAGGATGGAGACTTACTCTAGGCTGGCAACCCCGAACAACCCGGAGCAACGATCATGCCTGCACAACCAACCTCGCCCGCCCGCGAGGCCATCCGCGACACCGTGCCGAAGCTCGCCGAAATCTCCGATACGCTGATCTATGGCGAGGTCTGGGAGCGTCCCGGCCTCTCGAGACGCGACCGCAGCCTCATTACCGTCGCTGCCCTCCTCGCGATGGGTCGCGACAAACAGCTCGAAGGCCATCTCGCGCGCGCCCTCGCCAATGGCGTGACCAAGGACGAGATCGGCGAACTGATCACCCACCTCGCCTTCTACGCCGGCTGGCCCGCCGCGATGACCGCCGCATTGGTGGCGAAGGATGTGTTCGTCAAGGCCTGATGGCGCGGGTTTAAACAAGCCAGTCATCCCGACGCAGGCCGGGACCCACCCGTCAACATCTCGGAACCGGATAAGTGGGTCCCGGCCTTCGCCGGGATGACAACTTCAATTGGGTCGGTCTAAGGCTTCGTCCGCGGCGTCGAGAGCGGCGATCGCCTGATCGCGCGATACGGTGGGAAAATCATCGAGAAACTCGTCGAGGCTGTAGCCGCCTTCGAGATAGTCGATCAGGTTGCGCAGCGGCACACGAGTCCCGACAAAGACCGGCGTCCCGCCCAGAATCTCGCGGTCGCTGTGAACGACCGACGCTTGCTTTCCCATTTTGGTAGCCCTGAAGCAGTGATCCTCCAGCATGTCACGCCGCGTCGTGGAAGATGATGCCGAGCGTGAAGCGGCGGCCGGAATGGAGCCGGCTGACGCCGTGGCGCATCGTCGTGCGGTAGAAGCCGCGCGCGCCGGCGACCGGGCGATGGTTGACCGCGAAGAGGACCGCATCGCCCTCGTCGAGCGGCACCACCTCGCCCTTTGACTGCATCCTCGGGCGCTGCTCGACGAGGAGGAATTCGCCGCCCGCGAAGTCGCGCCCGGGCCGGCTCAAGAGGATTGTCGCCTGCACCGGGAAGACGAATTCGCCGTAGAGGTCCTGGTGCAGGCAGTTGTAGTCGCCTCTTTCATATTTGAGGATGAGCGGCGTCGGGCGCTGTTGCCCGGCGGCATGGCAGCGGGCGAGGTAGGCGCCAAGGCTTGGGGGAAAGCGCGGAAGGAGGCGCAGCCGCTCATGCCACTGGTTCGCGAGCGGGACGAGTCGCGGATAAAACGCTTCGCGCAGCGCGCTCACCTCGGCGGGCAGCGGGTAGCGCAGATATTTGTATTCGCCCGATCCGAAATTGTGGCGCCCCATGACGACCCGCGAGCGGAACCTCTCCTCGCATTCGTAGAGTGCGGCCAGCGCGCCGCACGCCGCCGGATCGAGAAGGCCGGGCACCACCGCATAGCCGCGCTCATCGAGGGCGGCGACAAGATCCGGCCATTGGGTGTCGGCCGGCAGTCTCACTCGGCCGCCGCTTCGGCAGGAGCCACCTCGCGCTCGCGGGCAATGAGCGCGCGCTTGCGCTCGATCCCCCAGCGATAGCCGGCGAGGTCGCCGTCGCTGCGTACGACGCGGTGACACGGCACCAAGACGGCGAGCTTGTTGTTGGCGCAGGCTTGCGCCACGGCGCGCACCGCGCTTGGCCGGCCGAGCGCCGCGGCGACCTCGCTATAGCTCCTGGTGCGCCCCGGCGGGATCTTCTGCAAGGCGCGCCAGACCTGCGCCTGGAAGGCGGTGCCGCGAATATCGAGGGGCAGGTCGGGCTGTGCGTCGGGTCGCGTGATGAACTGGACGATCCGCTCGGCCCAGGCGGTCAAGGCGGCGTCGGCCGGCCAAATGAGTGCGGCGGGGAAGCGCCGGCGCAGCTCGGCTTCGAGTGGAGCCTTCTCGTCGCCGAGCGCGGTCATGCAGATGCCGCGCCCGGTCGCGGCCACCAAAGCCCAGCCGAGCCCGGTCTCTACCGTGGTGAAGCGAATTGTCTCGCCGCGCCCGCCGTGGCGCCGCGCCCCCGGGGTCATGCCGAGGCCATTGGGCGCCGCCTCGTAGGCGCGCGAGCTGGCGCCGAAGCCGGAAGCGTATACCGCCTCGGCCACGTTCTCGCCGGCATCGAGCCGCGCGGCAAAGCGGCCGAGCCGATAGGCCTTGCCCCATTCGCGCGGCGTCGCGCCGGTGATCTCCTTGAACACGCGATGAAAATGGAAGCGGCTGATACCGGCGGCATCGGCGAGCTCAGTGAGGCTCGGCAGCGCGTCCTTCGCGCGGATCAGGGCGCAGGCCCGCTCGACCGCCGCCACATGCCGCGAGCCCACCGCTTCGGTCGGCCGGCAGCGCTTGCACGGGCGGAAACCGGCGGTTTCGGCCGCGGCGGGGGTCGCGTAAAACGCCACGTTCTCAGGCCGCGGCGGGCGCGAGGCGCAACCCGGCCGGCAGTAGACCCCGGTCGTGCGCACGGCATAAACAAAGGCGCCGTCGGCGTTTCTATCGCGGCTCGCCAGCGCCGCCCAGCATTCGTCTCTATTCAACATGATGGCTCTCCGCTACCAGACATGGTGCCAATCTGGCCTCGAAGCGAGAAACGCTCTACCCGGCGATTGCTTTTTCATTTTACCGAGACCGTGCCCGGAGTGGGCACTAGCTGCTAGCCAAACTCGCGCTCAGGTGGGTGGTTCGGGGTATTCAGATCGAGGGACGGCAGCAGATCCCCGCAGCTACGGCCTCGTCTGATCCCGGTAGAGGCTGAGGGCCTTCATCACCGGCGCGTCGCTGAAGCTGAACAAAAAGGCCGGCCGGTCGCCGCTGTTGACGTGCTCGTAGAAAGTCCATGTCGGAACCGTGAACACGTCCTTGTCTTCCCAGTCGAGAAGCTGGTCCCCTACCACCGAATAGCCGGCGCCCTCGACCACGTGATAGTTCGTGCAGCAGACACGGCGGCGCGCCTGCGTTTTCTCACCGGGGCGCAATAGCTGCATATGGCAGGCGATCGTCGGCATCACCGGTCCGCCGGTCCGCCGGTTGGTGTATTCGAGAATGACCCCCTCGCCGGCGCCGTCGGCACCGAGCCGCTGCAGGGCGGCCCGCATCTCCGACATCGGGTAGTGCCACTCCGAGGCATTGACCGGCGGACCCGGGTCTTGCCGCTCCTCGTGGTACTCTTCATAGAAGCCGGCCTCGAGCATCCGCACGAGCGGGGTGTCCAGACCATCCAGCCAGATCATCGGCGCGTCGGTGTCGTTGGCGTGGTCGTGCCACGACCAGTTGGGCGTCAGCACGAGATCGCCCGGCGACATCGGCAGGCGCTCGCTATTCACCACCGTGTAGCCGCCCCTTCCCTCGATGATCAGGCGGAGCGCCGCCCCGGAATGGCGATGAGCCCGGGCGATCTCGCCCGGCATCACGATCTGGATGTTGGCGACCAGCGTGTTGCTGGCGACCCCGGAGAGGTTGGGGTTGCTGAGGCGCAGCACCCGGCGTTCGGCCTGCGCGGTGCCGACCAGCTCGGCCGCCCGCATCGCCTGCGGCCGCAAATCCCGCCAGTGCCACAGGTAAGGCACGGCTTTGCTCCGCGGCTCGACAGTGATGCCGCCGCCGATCCAGGCCGGCGTCACCTGCTGCGCCGCCAATTGCGCGTAGTAGTCCGCCAGCTCTTCCGGCGACGATTGGATGTCGGAAACCTGCAGCATCGGTTACCCTCCATTCAAGAGAAATTTTCATTCATCACGCCCCGAAAGACCTCTGAGGTTCTTTTAAATTCTCGAGATAAAAGCCTACTCGTGGCCACCATGTCTGCGCAACAATTCAGCCACGTCCATCTTTCCAGTGGCCAGAGCTAACTGCAAAGGCGTCCGCCCGGAGTTATCTTTTGCATTTACCTCAGAGTTGTTCTCTAGAAGCAATTTAACCACGTTCGTGTGGCCCCCGCCCGATGCCCAATGTAAAGGTGTCCACACGAATTCGGTGTCCTTGATATTGACCACGGCCTTATGGTGTATTAATAATTTGACAACATCCTCGTGTCCATTAAGTGCTGCACAGTGCAAGGGCGTATATCCTTTGTTAGACTTGGCATTGACCTCGGAGTTGGTTTCTAGTAGCAATTTTACCACGTCCTTGTGGCCATGTGTTGCCGCGGGGTGCAAAGGGGTCCCGCCATCGATGGCTTTGCTGAAAATCAAAGCTGGATTATTTTTGAGGAGCACTTTGACCTGTTGGAGGTCGCCTTTCTCGGCCGCCAAAAGAATCAGGGCGTCCCCCAACCCCGCAACGGCGATTTTAGCCGATGGTTGAGTTTCATTTGCTAGCGCAGCCACCGTTTCGTTCCGGGTCGTCCCCCTCTTAACGCCCGGCCGCTTTTGCTCGCGGGCTGATCGGCGTCGGTGGGGACGCGCGGACTTGATCAGCTGCCGCTTTTCTTCCGCGAGGAGCCGCTTTTGCTCTTCTAAAACCCCCCCTATATCATCCGGCTCAAGCGGCCAGAAATCCGTCTTCTTGAGGCTTTCAACTAAGCCCTGCCAGTCCGAACGGGTCCATTTTCCATCGTGGCGCTCCACCCACCTGCGAGGAAGCCCGGATCGTCGCCACCGATCTAAATTATGAGCAGGCGATGGTGTAAACGGGCCGGGGTCGATCCATGGTAATGCTTCCTCCGCATCCCTCTCCTGCACCACGTCCGTTGCGCGATCCTGCGTACGGGTATCGTCGGATTTGAGCGCATCTGCGTGCGGCGCCTGAGTAGATCGAGCACGAGCGTGATATACTGTGCTCGCTGTCTCCGCTTCGCCAATCCCGAACAACCGCTTCCAAAATCTGGTGCGCATGCTGCGGATCCTCCAGTCGACGCTCCTCGCACAGCCGTAGTTCAGTTTAATGGCTCCCCAGCGATTTATAGCGCCTCTGTTTTCGGGCCGTGTTGATCGTACCTCTCCGGCCGGGCTCAGGCCAGCGCCGCGCGCACCGCCGCCAGCCGTTCCAGGGAGCCCAGGACCTTCGGCTGATCGTTGGTTAGGTGGCGCACTAGGATGTCGGTGTAACCGATTTTCTCGAAGCTCCGAAACTGCTCCGCGACTTCGTCGACCGATCCCGCGATCAGGGCTTCCGCCGGCATGCCGCGATAGCTTCGGGCGAGGGCCTCTCGCAATACCGCCCGCGCCTCGGCCGGCGACTCGCCGACGTAGATGTCGCGCCGCAAGACGACGGCGTCCGGTTCTTTGCCGTAAGCGGCGCAGCGCTCGCGATACATGTCGGCCTGCGCGCGGGCCTCCTCGCTCGTGAGGCCGGGGCTGGCGATCCAGCCGTCGGCCAGCCGCGCCGCGCGGTCGATGGCCGGCGGCGCGCTGGCGCCGATGTGGACCGCGACGGGCTCGGCCGGACGCAGCGCGAGGCTCGCTGCGGCGATCCGGAACCGCCCGGAGGAGATCACGGTTTCGCCCGCCAAGAGGCGCCGGATTATGTCGAGCGCTTCCTCGAAAGCCGACGGACGCGTCTTCATGTTGGCGCCCATCGCAGCGAACCGGTCGTCGCCCCAGCCGAGCCCGCACTGCATGATGAAGGGACCGTGCGCGACGGCGGCCAGCGTCCCCACCTGCTCGGCCACCAGCACCGGGTGCCACAACGGCAGAAGGAACAGGCACCCGGCCGGCGCCTCGCCCCACTCCGCGAGCAGCCGCCCGAGGATCGGCGTGTTCTGATAGTAGGGCGTGGGCGACACGTGCTGGTCGCCGACAAACAGGGAATCGAGCGCGGCACGGCGGGCCGCCGCGGCCCGCTCGATCATCGAGCGGGCGCCTTGACGCGGATCTTTCACATCCGGGTAATTGCTCGTGAGCGAGATCCCGACCTTCATTGCGTCTCCTCGCGCAGCATCTCCAGTCTCAGCCACTGCTCCTCGGCGACCGCGAGCTCGTCGCGGGCCACCGCAAGCGCCCCTGTTGTAGCACCGAACCTTGCCGGATCGCGGGCATAGAGATCCGGGTCGGCCAAAACCGCATTCAGCTCGGCAATCTGCCTCTCTAATGCCGCGATCCGGGCCGGCAGCATGTCGAGCGCCCGCCGGTCGTTGAAATTCATACGGCGCGGAAGGACGGATCGTAATGTGCCGCTTGGCGTAGCCGGCTCGGCTTGTTTAACACGGCGAGCCGTTGTCGGCGGCGAACCCCGCGGCACCGCTGCCCGCTGCGCCAGCATATCGGTGTAGCCGCCGGCGTATTCGATCCAGTTTCCGTTGCCTTCGCTCGCGACAACCGAAATCACCACGCGATCGAGGAAGTCGCGGTCGTGGCTGACCAAGAGGACCGTGCCGGCGTAATCGGCCAACTTCTCTTGCAGGAGGTCGAGCGTCTCGAGATCGAGGTCGTTGGTCGGCTCGTCGAGAACCAATAGGTTGGACGGCCGGGCGAAGGCGCGCGCCAGCGTGAGCCTGGCCCGCTCGCCGCCGGACAATACGCCGACCGGGGTGCGGGCTTGCTCGGGGCGGAACAGGAAGTCCTTCATGTAGCCGATCACATGGCGGCTTTGGCTGCCAACGGTCACCGTGTCGCCGCCGTCGCCGGCGAGCGCCTCGGCCAAACTCTGCTGCGGGTCGAGGCTCTCGCGCCGCTGATCGAGCGTGACCTGCGCTAGGTTCGTGCCGAGCCTCATCCTACCCGCATCGGGGGCGAGGGCGCCGGTCAGCAAATTGAGCAACGTGGTCTTCCCGGCACCGTTGGGACCGACAATGCCGAGCCGGTCGCCTCGCATGATCCGGAGCGAAAAATTTCGTACAACCATGTGGTCGCCATAAGCTTTGGAAATGCCTTCCGCCGCAGCAACGAGACGGCCGGACAAATCGGCTTGCGCCGCATCGAGCCGGGCCGGTGCGGTCGCCGCGCGGTATTCCCGACGGCTGCGGCGCAGCGCGTGCAATTGGGCGAGCCGCCGCTGGTTGCGGGTGCGCCGGGCGGTCACGCCATAACGCAGCCAGTCCTCCTCCATCGCGATCCTGCGACCGAGCTTGTGCTGCTCACTAGCTTCCTCTTCGAGTACCGCATCACGCCAGCCCTCGAATGCCGCGAAACCCTCATCGAGCACCCGGGTAATGCCGCGATCGAGCCATACCGTGCTGCGCGAGAACCGTTCGAGCAGCCGCCGGTCATGGCTGATCAAGACGATGCCGGACCGCATCCCGGCCAACTCCCGCTCCAGCCACTCGATGCCGGGCAGGTCGAGGTGATTGGTCGGCTCGTCGAGTAAGAGGATGTCGGGTTGAGGCGCCAGCGCCCGGGCCAGCGCCGCGCGGCGAGCCTCGCCGCCGGACAAGGATTCGGGGTCTTCGGCGCCCGAAAGGCCGAGTTCCTTGAGCAGATAAAGCGCCCGGTGACGACTGTCCGCCGCCGCGGCGTCAAACGCGGCCTCGACATAACCAAGAGTGCTGCCGAAGCCGGTCAGATCGGGTTCCTGCGACAGGTATTGGACCCTCACCCCAGGCTGCGCGAAGCGTTGTCCGGCGTCGGGCTCTACCAGTCCGGAGGCCACGCGCAGCAGGGTCGATTTGCCGGAGCCGTTGCGGCCCACGAGGCAGACCCGGTCGCCGGCCGCGACGGATAGACCGGCGCCGGCAAGCAGCGGCGTCCCCCCAAAGGTGATATCGATGTCCTGCAGCAGAAGTAACGGGGGCGGCATGTCGCGGCTTCTAGCGCTATCTCTTGCGCCAAACGGTCGCGAGCCAGGGTTGCCTTTCACGCGGCAATCCAGGCGGGCGGTAGTAATGGCCCAGCTCGTCGAAACCGGCCGCAGTTACGTAGTCGCGCCACGTGTCGAAGTTGAAGAAGCAGGCATAGCGCCCGTCGCTCAAGCCCTCTTCGTTGTTACCCCGTGGATTTGACGAGAACAGAACACCGCGCGGCTTCAACGTTTTGTACAGTTCTAAAAGAACCCTCGGCAATTCCTGGCTCGGCACATGGAACAGCGAGGCGTTGGCAAAAATCCCGTCGAAGCGGCTCTCGGGCAAACGCAGAGCCAATAAGTCCTGATGCAGGACCTCGCAGCCTGAATGCGCCCGCGCCATGGCGACGAATTGCCGAGATCCATCGAGCCCCACGGCTTCGTGGCCCAAGGAGCGAAAGTAGCAAAGATCGCGGCCGGGTCCGCAACCGAGGTCCAGAATCCGATGAGGCGGGTCGCCCTCTATGGCATCGAGGAGCGCGGCGTAATTCTGGCAGACATCGTGGTGTCGCGTACCGCCCCAGAAGACTCGCGCGAACCGATCGTAATACGCGATCGTCGTCTCGCCGAGACGCCGGACCTGTTCCACATCGTATGGTTTTCGGGTGCGGCACATCGACCGTCGATACCCCTAAGCTCAAAGGGACAGGCTGAAGTCGCGATCATGTTGGGCCGCCTCAGCCGCAAGTGAAGACAACGAGATACCGAGGAGCCGAACGCCCTTCGTGACCGGGAAAAGCGGTGCCAAGAGTTCGTTGCCGAGTTGTTCGAGCTCGCTTCGCGTGCCAATCTGCAGCCGACCCGTGCGGCTTCGCGTGATCTGCCGGAAGTTCGCGAACTTGACCTTGAGGGTGATGGTGCGTCCGCGCAGACCGGAGCCCTCGCAGTATCGCCAGATCTTGTCGACGATCTGTCGCAGCTCGTCACGCGCGGCTTCGTAGGTGAAGAGATCAACCGGGAAGGTGCTCTCGGCCCCAACCGATTTCCGTATGCGATTGGCGCGGACCGGCCGTTCGTCGACGCCGCGCGCAGCCCAGTAATAGTAGGCGCCCGCCTTGCCGAAATGCTGCTGCAGGGCGACCAGGGTTTGCGCTTTGAGATCGAGCCCGGTCTTGATCCCAAGGCTCGCCATCTTCGCCGCTGTCGCGGGCCCGACACCATGAAACTTCCTGACCGGCAAACTCAGGACGAATTGCGGCCCAAAATCGGGCGTGATCACGAAGAGCCCGTCAGGCTTCTGGTGATCGGAGGCAAGCTTGGCGAGGAACTTGTTGTAAGACACGCCGGCCGAAGCGGTGAGCTCGGTTTCGGCGCGGATCCGGGCGCGGATTTCCTCGGCGATCTTGGTCGCCGATCCGATCCCTTTGAGATTTTCGGTGATTTCGAGATACGCCTCGTCGAGTGACAAGGGCTCGATGATCGGGGTGTATTCGGCGAAGATCTGCCTGATCTGCACAGAGATTGCATTGTAGGTGTCGAATCGAGGCTCGACGAAGATCAAATCCGGACATTTCCGCTTGGCGATGAGCGACGGCATCGCCGAATGCACACCGAACTCGCGCGCTTCGTAGCTGGCGGCGGCGACGACCCCGCGGGCGGATGGTCCGCCGACCGCGACCGGCTTGCCGCGCAGCTCCGGTTTGTCGCGCTGCTCGACCGAAGCGTAGAAAGCATCCATGTCGATATGGATGATCGTGCGCGACCCGGCCGCCTTGGTCGAGAAGCCTGCCGCACGCTCTTCGGTCTCCATTGCAACCCTCTCCCGATCGTTGGGCAGGCCAGGGTCGTCGACAGATGGACGAAAATCATGCAGCAGGTCAATCGAATCGAGGCCGCGCGCAGCGCAACGATAAAAAGCGTGCCTCGTCGATCTCGGCATGCGGATTGCATCCTAAACAGGTGGAGGAACCCAGAAGACGGATCGCCATCTCGCGCTTAGTTTCGAGGTGCCTCATGCCGCGTGCTCGTCTTTTTTCCGCGATCGCCGCTGCCGCCTTGTTCGCCGCCGCGCCGCCGCCCTTGTTCGGTCAGACCCTGCGGATCGCGATGACCGCGTCCGATACGCCGACGACGACGGGCATTCCCAACAATGGCGGCGAAGGGTTTCGGTTTTGCGGCTTTCCGGCTTTCGACGGCCTGATCGACTGGGATTTCACCCACCCCGAGCAAGTTGCCGGCCTCGCCCCCGGCCTCGCCAGCGAGTGGAAGATCGACGACAGCGACCACAACCGCTGGATCTTCACCCTGCGCGACGGCGTGAAATTTCACCACGGCACCGATGTGACGGTCGATGCCGTGGTGTGGAACCTGCAGCGGTTCTTCGATGACAAATCGCCGCAATTCGACGCCGCCGCATCGGCGATCGTGCGGTCGTTCGTCAATATGCTCGACCACTGGCAGAAGATCGACGAGCGCCATCTCGCGATCTACACCAAGGCGCCGTTCAGCTTTTTTCCGTACATGGTGCCGACGATGCTGATCGTCAGCCCGACGCAATGGGAGAAGACGGGGCGCAACTGGGCCGAATTCGGCAAGGCGCCGGCGGGTACCGGTCCGTTCAAGATCACCAAGGTGGTGTCCGGGCAATCTGTCGAGATGACCCGCAACGAGGGGTATTGGGACAAGGCCCGCATCCCCAAATTGGCCAAAATGATCCTGATCCCGATGCCCGAAGCGACGACCCGCCTTTCTGCGCTGCGCGCCGGTCAGGTGGATTGGATCGAGGTGCCGCCACCCGACGCGATCCCGTCATTGAAGGACGCCGGCTTCCAGATCAGCCTGTGGCCCTACCCGCATGCCTGGCCCTATATCCTCAATGTCAGCGAAACCTCGGTCTTCCGCGACAAGGCTGTGCGCCAGGCGCTCAATTACGCGATCGATCGCGACGCGCTGGTCAAGTTCCTGAACGGCGCCGCCAAGCCGTCGGTCGGGCTCTATCCGCCCGATAACCCCTATTTCGGCCAGCCGACGCAGCACTACACCTACGATCCGGAAAAGGCGAAGGCGTTGCTCAAGGAAGCCGGCTACGGCCCCGACCACCCGGTCAAGGCGAAGGTGATGATTTCAACTTCGGGCTCCGGGCAGATGTTGCCCCTGCCGATGAACGAGATCATCCAGCAGCAGGTGAAGCCGATCGGCTTTGACCTCGACTTCGATGTCGTCGATTGGGGGACGATGCTGGTGGTGAAGCGCACCGCCCCGTCGGCGCCGGTGGCGCATGGGGTGGACGCGCTCAACAACAGCCTCGGCTTCTCCGACCCCGCGTCGATGTTCCGCTATTTCAGCAAGACCAGCATGTCGCCGAACGGCATCAACTGGGGTCATTTCAGCGATCCGCGAGTGGAGGACCTGTTGACCCGGGCCCAGGAGAGTTTCGATTCGGAGCAGCAGACCGATCTCTTGGCGCAAGCCCATGCGATCATGGTCGACGAAGCGGCCTGGGTCTTCATCGTGCACGATCTCAACCCGCGCGCGCTGTCGGCCAAGGTCAAGGGCTTCCAGCCGGCGCAAAGCTGGTATCAGGACTTCACCCAGGTAACGGTCGAATAACCGTCACTTCAGCTGCGGAAGGCGTTTGCGCCAGGGCGTCGCGCGCTCGCAGGCATTGCCGATCCGCAGCACCGCCTCTCGGGTCGAGATTATGCACGATCCGCACCACGGGGTCGGCGACGCGCCGCACCCGGCCGGCCCAATACTTGCGTACTGCAGCCGAGCGAAGCATCGCCGCACTCGCAAAGGGGAGGAGGTCCCGATGATCGGCAACACTGCGCGCGCCGCCTTGACCGTCTCGGCGGCGCTATTACTGGTGTCCTTTGCTGCTCCGGCGGAGGCCGGGGGGACATTGCGGATCGCGATGACCGCCTCCGACGTGCCGACGACGACAGGCGCGCCGGACAATGGGTTCGAGGGGCTGCGCTTCTTCGGCTATCCGGTCTATGAGGGGCTGGTGCTGTGGGACCTGACGCGCGCCGACAAGCTGGCGGAGATCAGGCCCGGACTCGCCGAGAGCTGGGAGCAGGACAAGACCGACAAGTCGAAATGGATCTTTCACCTGCGCCGCGGCGTCAAGTTTCACGACGGTAGCGACTTCAACGCCGACGCGGTGATGTGGAACCTCGATCGTTATTTCAAGGCGGATGTGCCGCAGGCAGATCCGACCGGCGGTGCCTTTGCGCGGGCCCGCGATCCGTGGATCGCCAGCTATCGCAAGATCGACGAATATACGATCGAGATCAGCAACCCTCGCCCGCTGAGTTATTTCCCGGGGGCGCTCGCCTATCTGTTCTTTTCGAGCCCGGCGCAGTTCGCGAAGACCGGCTCCTGGACCGAGTTCGCCAAGTCGCCGTCCGGCACCGGCCCGTTCAAGATCACCGAATTCCAGCCGCGCGTCAGCGCAACCTTGAGCCGCAACGATGCGTATTGGGACAAGAGCCGGGTGCCCAAACTCGACAAGATGGTGCTGATCCCGATGCCGGAAGCCACCACCCGGCTTGCCGCGCTGCGCTCGGGCCAGGTCGATTGGATCGAGGTGCCGCCGCCCGACGCCGTGCCGAGCCTAAAGGCGGCGGGGTTCGAGATCGTCACCAACAGCTATCCGCACGTCTGGCCCTGGGTGCTGAATTTCGCCAAGCCCGACGGGCCCTTCAGCGATGTACGCGTGCGCCGTGCGATCAACTACTGCACCAACCGCGACGGGCTCGTCACGTTGTTGAACGGCCTGGCCGAACCGGCATTCGGCATTTACCACAAGAGCGACCCCAACTTCGGCCATCCCAAGGAGCAATACGGCTACGACCCGGCGAAGGCGAAGGCGCTCTTGAAGGAGGCCGGGTATGGACCGGAGAAGCCCGTCAAAGTCAAGGTCATGATCTCGACGAGCGGCTCCGGTCAGATGCTGCCACAGCCGATGAACGAATACCTGCAACAGAACTTGAAGGAGTGCAATTTCGACATCTCTTTTGAGGTCGTCGATTGGGGTACGATGCTGGTGGCGATGCGCAATCCGCCGACCGGGCCGCAGTCGCGCGGCGTCGACGCGGTAAACATCAGCCTCGCGCACGGCACCGAATTTTCGCGGTTTCCGAGCTTTTTCCTGTCCAGCACCTTCCCGCCCAACGGGTTCAACTGGGCGAACTGGAGCAACCCGGAATTCGATGCGCTGGTCGACAAGATCGAGAAATCGGATGACCCGGAAGAGATCGCCACCGACATCCGCAGGGCGCACGAGGTGATCGTCGACGACGCCGCGTGGCTGTTTATCGTGCACGACCTCAATCCGCGCGCGATGACCAAGCACGTCAAAGGGTTTGTCAGCGCGCAGAGCTGGTTCCAGGATTTCACCCGGGTCTACATGGAATAGGCCCGGTCGCCGGTGCGGCTCGTAGCCGGGTGCTGGCATACCGCTTGCTGTTGGTGATCTGCCGACACCCCCAAAGCGACCGGTATGGTTCACTTCATCATCCTCCGTCTCCTGCACACGATCCTGATCCTGATCGGGGTCTCGATCGTCGCTTTCGGGCTCATTCATCTGATCCCGGGCAATCCGCTCGACATCTTGTTGCCGCCGGAAGCGCCGAAGGAGGTCGTTGAGCGGCTGAAAGTCGAGTTCGGCTTCGACAAGCCGCTCTACATCCAGTACCTGGCATGGCTCGGCCGGGTCTTGCACGGCAATCTCGGCACCTCGGTATTCACCGGGTTGCAGGTGACCGGCGAATTGCTGAGCGCGCTCGGCAACACGTTCGTGCTTGCCGTCCCGGCGGCGCTCCTCGGCTTCTCGCTCGGCACGACGTTCGGAATACTGGCGGCGTTCAACCACGGAAGGCTGCTCGACAAGCTGTTTTCCGTCATTGCGATCCTCGGGCTCAGCATGCCGCATTACTGGCTCGGCATCGCGCTCGTCGTCGTCTTCGCGGTGATGTTGCCGGTGCTGCCGGCAGCCGGCATGGGCGGCGGGGGCGGCATCCCGACGAACTGGGAAGAGATGCGGTTTCTGATCCTTCCGGTCATCACCCTGTCGATGATCCCGATGGGGGTGATCGGCCGCATGGTGCGCTCGACCGTGCTTGAAATCCTCAGCCAGGAATTCCCGACCGCGTTGCGAGCGAAAGGATTGCGGCGTCGGCGGGTGGTTTGGCACGTGCTCAAGAATGCGGCACCGCCCGCCCTTGCTGTAATGGGGCTGCAGCTCGGCTATCTGCTCGGCGGCTCGATCCTGGTCGAGACGGTATTCAACTGGCCGGGTTCCGGGCAGTTCATGAATCTCGCGATCTTTCGCCGCGACATCCCGGTCTTGCAGGGCACGGTGCTCGTGATCGCCAGCTTTTTCGTGATGATCAATCTCTTGGTCGATGTCTTCCAGGCATTGATCGATCCACGCATCCGCCGCTGATGCCCGCCGGGCGGCTTCCATGACCGACATTTCCGCGATCCAGCCGGCGATCCTTCCCGAGGCCGCCGCCGACGACGAGCCGCGCAGCTATTGGAGCAACGTCCTTGAGCGCCTGTCTCGCGACCGCGTCACGCTGGCGGTTGGCGGTGTGCTGCTGTGCGTGATCCTCCTCGCCGTTTTCGCGCCGTGGGCGGCAACGCACGACCCGTTGCAGGGCAGCGTTCTGCGGCGGTTGAAGCCGGTCGGCACCCCCGGGTTTTGGCTCGGCACCGACGAGACCGGCCGGGACATCTGGTCGCGCCTGGTCTATGGCGGGCGGCTGTCATTGGTGTGCGGCATCACGCCGGTCCTCTTCGCGACCATGATCGGCGGCACGCTCGGCCTTGTCGCCGGGATCAGCGGCCGGTTCGTCAACATGGCCGTGATGCGGGTCGTCGATGTGTTCTACGCCTTCCCGTCGGTATTGCTGGCGATCGCGATCTGCGGCGTGATCGGCGGCGGCATCGGCAACACGATCCTGTCATTGAGCGTCGTCTTCACCCCGCCGATCGTCCGCGTCACGGAGAGCCTGACGACGCAGGTCAAGAACCGCGATTTCGTCGAGGCCGCGCGCGCCAGCGCCGCGCCGCTGCACGCAATCATCCGGCATCAGATCGTCCCGAACGTGCTCGGCGGCATCCTGGTTTATGCGACGAGCCTCGTCAGCATCAGCATCATCCTGTCCGCCGGCCTCTCCTTCCTCGGCCTCGGCGTAAACCCGCCCAATCCCGAATGGGGGTTGATGCTGAACGCGCTGCGCCAGGCGATCTTCGTCAACCCGATCGTCGCCGCGTTGCCCGGGGTCGCAATCGTCATCACTTCGTTATGTTTCAACTTACTGAGCGACGGGTTGCGCAGCGCGATGGACATCAAGCTGCCATCATGAACCGGCCGGCCCCGCTCTCGGTCGAAGATCGCGGCGGCCCGGCCCAGCCGATGCTGATCGTGCGCGACCTCAAAAAGCATTTTTCGGCCAAAGGCGGCTTCTGGAGCTTTTCTCGCGATACAGTGCAGGCCGTCGATGGGGTGTCGTTCAATGTCGCCAAAGGCCAAACGCTCGGCGTCGTCGGCGAGTCGGGCTGCGGGAAATCGACGACGGCGCGGCTGCTGCTGCACCTGATCGAGCCCGATGCCGGGGAAATCATCCTCGACGGCGAAAGCGTCGGGACGTCGAGCGGGATCACCGTCCGCGAGGCCCGACTGCAGATGCAGATGGTGTTTCAGGACAGCTACTCGTCCTTAAACCCGCGCGCCACGATCGCCGACATCATCGCCTTCGGTCCACGCACGGCCAAGAAGGTCCCGGCCAAAGCGGCACTTGAGCGGGCCGAGCGGCTGCTCGAACAGGTCGGGCTCAGACCCTCGCTGTTCGCCCGCCGCTACGCGCACGAACTCTCAGGCGGCCAGCGCCAGCGCGTCAACATCGCCCGCGCGCTGGCGCTCCAGCCGCGTCTTCTGATCCTCGACGAGGCGGTCTCCGCGCTCGACAAATCGGTCGAAGCGCAGATCCTCAATCTGCTCGCCGATCTGCGTCGCGATCTCGGCCTTACCTACCTGTTCATCTCGCACGATCTCAACGTCGTGCGCCATGTCAGCGACCGTATCGTCGTCATGTATCTCGGCCGGATCGTCGAAGCGGGCGAGGTCGGCGAGATCTTCCGGCGGCCGATGCATCCCTATACCCAGGCGCTGTTGCGGGCGATGCCCAGCATGGACCCCGATCGCCGCACCGAAGCTTCGCTCTTGACCGGCGATCCGCCGAGCCCGATCAATCCACCCTCCGGCTGCCGTTTTCGTACCCGCTGCGGCTTTGCCGAGAAGATCTGCGCGCTCGCTTCGCCGCCGCTCGACGATATTGCACGCGGGCATCAGGTCGCCTGCCACATGATGGTCCCCGGCTCCGGCCATAGCGGCGCCCCGACGATGGGCGCCGGCCATGACTGAAACCGCGGCCGTCAGCGTCGAAAACCTGGTAGTGCGGTTCCAGCAGCGCGACCGAACGATCCACGCCGTGAACGACATCAGCTTCCGGCTCGCCCGCGGCGAGGTGCTCGGTATTCTCGGAGAGTCGGGGTCCGGGAAAACCGTCACGCTACGCGCGTTGATGAGGCTTTTGCCTAATAATTGCGCAA
>Ga0210394_10002714_pt1 | contig 23757 bp, 24 predicted proteins | sample IncBWC12MmetaG_FD_160121 | JGI IMG/M metagenome (GOLD analysis project Ga0210394, IMG submission 160121) | Forest soil microbial communities from Barre Woods Harvard Forest LTER site, Petersham, Massachusetts, United States - Inc-BW-C-12-M | ecosystem: Environmental > Terrestrial > Soil >... | reverse complement strand
CGATCGTCTTCGGGATTGCGCAGCCAATTCGCGTGCCACGCAACGATCTCTCGCGTGAGCGGGTCTTCTTCCTTCGAAATGGTCAAATTGGATGGACCGCGCCAGATGTAATCGGCCGGATGCGGTCTGCACTGCCATTCCGGCAATTCCAGGTAAGACGCCTTCCACGTGTCGGCCCTCATGCGCGCCGCGTCGTTGACCGGCAGACCGAGGTAATCGCCCAGCTCGGGTCCGGGTACGCGCTCCGGCTGGTCCTCGTAAAACCGCGGCGCCCATTCCCCGGAAAAATCGACTTGAGCAAACGCAGGAATACTCCCCAGCCCGATCATGAGTAGAAACAACGCCAAGCCCACGAACTTGGTTCGAGTGCCACGGCCCATCTGACACCTCCAGATTCGATGCGACCCGACCTCAGCGGCCCTCGGATATTCGCATATGCTGCGTCCGCTTAACCTGCCCTTTCGCCCGTCGTATCACGTCGCCGCAAATCTTGTCAATGTCTATTAGGGGCCGGCTACTGCTAGTGCGCGCGCGCTTCAGGCCACAAAGGGAATCAGCACTGCGGCAGTGATGACCGCTAACCAGAGCACAAGCTCAGTCAAGCCAATGAGTTTGGCCAGCGGAGATAAATTTGGCTTCTGACACCATCCGTGTACCTTGCCTTGTATAACTACGTGGCAAACGAACGCCAAGGGTATGAGGACTCCCAATTTGACGAGGAAGGCAGGGTTGATGACATACGTCGTGGCCGAAGCGGCAAAGAGCATCAATCCTCCCGCCACAGCGATGGCAAAGCCGATCCAGTTCCAGACAATCAGCGCCTCGGATACCTCCGAGGGCGTTTGCCATCCCTTGCCCACTCCAATGAGGCTCAAATCAACGGCCACGTTCGTCCCCACCCACAAAGATAATCCGACGAAGTGGGTTAACTGAACGTAGGGGTAAGCCCAAGACGAATCTGCGATCGCCAGCGCGAGCCGCGTATTTTCGAGCCAACTGGCGAAATTCAGTAGCGCACCACTCATTCGGCCGCTCCAACACGTGCTCGCTTGGAATCCCGAACCTAGCCGATGCCTGAAAGCGCCGCCACATCCAGACCCGCCAGTACGGCTCCTATCCACAGTGACAGGGAAACGATAGCCAAAGCCTTCGCCGTTATCGGCATAGCCGGCAGGCGGCTCCAGCCAGCAGCGTTCCATTGCACGATCGCGGTGAGGACCGCCCCGGCAACAATGATCAACATCTTCCGGCGGAAATATCCGTCGTCGAAGTACTCGGTGGCGGCGACTCCAAACATGATGAAGCCCGAAAGCACGGCGAATCCCAAGGCGATCCAAATGGAGGGAAATAGCTGGCGCCCGAGCTGGGCGAGCGTCCGGCGGCGCGCGGCAATTTCAAGAATGCGCAGGTCCACCATGACAGCAGAACCGACTACGACGAAAAGGCTGAAGTAGTGGACCACCTCCAGGAGCGCAGCTGAAGGAGGGTAGCTATTGACCGCAAAAATCCATGAGTTGTGTTGGAGCCGCTGGCAAATATGAAAGAGCATGCCTTGAAACTATCTGCCAATGACTTGCCCGAAACAAGTTAGCGTGTCCTGCTTGGGCTTAGGAACAGCGGCAGATCGATTCGCCGGGACCGGCAAGCAGCGCCTAATCGAATCTGCCCTGCCACTTCCACCCATCAGATGCCCGGGTGATGCTTTGCATGCGGAGCCTAAACTCGGTGGGATCGCGCCCTGGGTTCCCAGTGACGGTCACCTCATCCCCAGCTTGCAGTGTTTCTCTGGTGACGTGCTGCGCTCCAAGTTGAGCGCCGCCGCCCCATTCGATAGACCAAGTCTGCATCTGCCCCTTGTCGTCCGGCGCCTCGACCTTAACGAAGGAATGAGGGTTCCGGTACAAGAACTGGACCAGTTTTCCCTTGATGGTTACCGTCTTATCGACTTGGTAGGTTGCGGCGAACGAGTGGTGGGCATAGGCCTGAACACCGCCCGAGAGCCCAAAGGCAACCGCGAGAAAGAGAAGCCTTTTCATACTCACCTTCCTCCCGAGCAGCAGCTACTAAAATGCGTTACTATCAACACGAGCGTTTCTTGTCAACCAAAAATTTCCAGCGGTTGAGGCTATTGTGTTCCTGAATTTGGCGCATGTCCATCTCTTATTGAATCATTTCCCGATCATCGGAACGATGATCGGGCTTTGCCTGTTCCTCGGCGCTCTGATCGGGAAAAGCGAGGACCTCAAGCGAGCGAGTTTCGTGATTTTCCTGGGAATTGCCCTTCTCGCGATCCCTACCTATCTGAGCGGCAATGCCGCCGAGGAAGCGATCAGGAATCTTCCAGGTGTATCAGCGGCCGTGATTCAAGCGCACGAGAACGCGGCCCTCCTAGCTTACATATTCATGGAGATTACCGGCGCCTTTGCATGGTTCGGGCTGTGGCAGTTTCGAAGGAACTCGCACATCGGCAACGGGACCCTGGGAGCCGTTCTGGTTCTTTCGGTCATGACCGCAGGCCTGATGGTGAACGTCGGAAATCTGGGCGGCTTGATTCGCCACCCTGAAATTCTATCGGGCCCGGACGCGCCAGCGATGGCGGCGAAGGGAAACCCCATGCTGGCGCTCAACGCTGCGGTCGTGGGGAAGTTCGTGAGAGAGGTCAAGTGGGTGTGGCCGACGTGCCAGACGCTTCATTTCATGGGGCTGACTTTGCTGATGGGCGTTGTATTCCTGGTTGACCTGCGCATGCTCGGCGTGATGAAGGACGTATCGTTCGCGACGTTGCACAGGTTGCTGCCTTGGGGAGTTTTGGGATTCGGGCTGAATGTTTTGACGGGCATGTGTTACTTTGTCGCGGCACCGTACCAATACACGGACAACCCGACTTTTTATTGGAAGATCATCTTCATCATGATCGCCGGAGTGAATGCAATCTACTTTACCGTGTTCGACGAACCTTGGACTCTGGGCGCGGGGGACGACGCGCCGTTCAGGGGCAAGGTGATTGCGGCGTCCGCGATGGTCTTGTGGGTTGGCGTGATCTTTTGCGGACTCATGCTGCCTTTCCTGGGCAACGCCTTCTGAGGGGATTGGCGAGGATAGGAATTCTGACGAAGGACGCGGCGCAGACCAGTTCGCAAGTTTTGTGGTTTGAGGTGCAAAGTGGGTTTGGCTGTAGCAGTCAGCCTCGTCACGCTTGTCGTCATCGCCATGTTGGGAGCGATCGGCTATCTGATGGACAAGCAAGTCGACCGCGACGAGCGTAAGTGACGGACGACAATGGGTTTTCTTCTTAAGATCGAACAACTCGCGTTCTGCACATGGGTCCGCGAGACCAGCTCCATTTGGGGAGAGCCAATGTTCCTCTTCCTACACACTTTGGGTATGACGATGATTGCGGGTGTCAGTGCCGTGATTGACCTTGCGTTTTTGGGTTTTTGGCCCAAGATGCCGGTCAAGCCACTCGAAAAGCTCTATCCTTTGATGTGGACGGGCTTTTGGATCAACGCGATTACCGGAACGGTTCTGTTGATGGCCGATGCATCCACGAAGATCCCCAGCCCCGTTTTCTGGGTGAAGATGACTTTCGTATTCGGCGGAGTGTGGCTGCTCATTGTCATACGGAGGAATGTATTTCGGAATCCGGCCTTGGACGTGGCGCCGCTGCCGGGAGGAGCGAAGGGGTTAGCATTGGCGTCGCTGATCTGCTGGCTCGGAGCCATCGAAGCGGGCCGCCTGATGGCCTACCTAGGCCCGGTTTCAGGGCTGGGCAACATCTCCAATCACTGATCCTTTCGCTCAGGTCGGTCAAGAAGCGACTTCAGGAAAAGGGGGCCGCTGACCATGTCGGTCACGGCGGAGAAGGGCAGGAAGCATGATCGCGGGAGCCCTCGCCGTTCGTGAAGCTCACGACTCGTTGAAACATTTGGTCGGGGCGCGCGGATTTGAACCGCGGGCCTCCTGCGCCCAAGGCAGGCGCGCTACCAGGCTGCGCTACGCCCCGACATGAAGTGCTGAATTGATTCTAAGGCACTTCCGAGCATTACCACCACTCCGATCTCTTTCTGGCCCCGAGGATTGCAAGGAGCCTCGCCCGAATAGCTTCCGACCGGCGTGTTTACAGGCAAAAGTCGCCGCAGGACTGTCGTGGAGGTGACACACGCCTTTTCTTCTATAATTGTTGCCGGTCGCGCAAAGCCGAAACCGAACGTCGAAGAGACGCAAGTTGTTTCGAGCGGGGCAACCGACATACCTGCTCGGCGGCGCTGATTCGGATGCGGAAGCGGACTCCGCTCAACCATGAAAATTCTCGTTCTCAATGCGGGCTCGAGCAGCCAAAAAACTTGTCTCTTTGACGTTGAGGATCACTTGCCGGAGCGACCGCCCGTGCCCGATTGGCAGGGCACGGTCGAATGGGAGGGCGGTCAGGCTGAACTGCGGGTCGTGACGGCACAGGGAGCGAAATTCGGTGATCGCATAGGGGTCTCGTCACGCGGTCAGGCAACCGAGAGCTTGTTGAACGCCTTGTGGACCGGAAAGACGCGGGTCGTTGATTCCCCTTCGGAAATCACCGTCGTGGGTCACCGCGTTGTGAACGGCGGTCAAGAATACGAAGAGCCAACCTTAATCACGTCCGGGGTGAAAGCCGCCATCGCACGGATGTCCGTGTTTGCGCCGTTGCACAATGACGCTGAACTGGAGGGCATCCGGATCGTCGAGGAACAGATCGGTTCCGTCCCGCAGGTGGCTGTGTTCGACACGGGTTTTCACCGGCACCTCCCGGCCGCGGCTGCCACGTACCCGGGACCCTACGAATGGCTGGGGCAGGGAATACGCCGCTACGGCTTTCACGGCATCAACCATCAATATTGCGCCGAGCGGGCGGCCCAGTTACTTGGCAAAGATTTACGATCCTTGAAGCTCGTGATCTGCCATCTGGGCAACGGCTGTTCGCTGGCAGCGGTTCAGGAAGGCCGCAGCGTGGACACAACGATGGGTTTCACGCCGCTTGAAGGCCTCATGATGGGCACGCGTTCCGGCTCTGTGGACCCCGGAATCCTCACCTACTTGATGCGCCAAGCCCATCTGACCGGAGAGCAAATAGACGTGCTGCTGAATACCAAGTCCGGTCTTCTGGGTATTTCCGGAATTTCGCATGACATGCGAGAGATTATTGCAGCCAGCAGGGAAGGGAACGCGCGCGCCAAACTCGCATTTGACTTCTTTGTCCACCGCCTGCGGTCCTGCGTCGGCTCGATGATTGCTGTTCTGGCCGGAGTGGACGCGCTAATTTTTACCGCCGGTATCGGAGAGAATTCTCCCGAAGTTCGCGCCGCCACCTGTGAGAATTTTGCGTTTCTCGGCGCGAAACTTGATTCGGCGCGAAACCAGCAATCGCCCGCCGATTCCGACATTTCCAGCCCCGGTTCTCCCGTGCGTATTCTGGTCATCCGTGCGCAAGAGGATTGGGCCATCGCCCGATATTGCCGGCGGCTGGCGCGCGGGATGGCCAGGACTCCCTCGAGTGCGGTGTAGTCGCCACGCGGCCACTGCTGGACCCAATCGACGATAGCTCAGGGGCAGGGAACCGAACCGTGGTGTTACCTCGTCCCTCCCTGCGCCCGCGGCCTCCTGCCGAACGGGCCGCCAGGCTGTTGCAGCGTGTAGCCGGGCGGAACTTGGAACAGCGACGAGTCGGGTTCGTTAAGGTCGACGTTCGTGACGGTCGTCGTGGTGTTGCCGCGCGTGGGATCAATCGTTTGCGTTTGGACATCGATGTCTAATTCCGGTGAGTGCCAACGTTCGATCGTGATTTGAATGGGCTGCTCGTTGCCGAGTCTACTATGAGCGGGAGTCACGCGCGTGATGCGCGTGCCCTGGACGGACAAGCCTCCGATGGTCTGGAATCCCAGGTCTGCGGACGCCTCTGAATTCGACCTGTTACCTTGAAACACTTGAAACAAAGGGCTGTTGCCTCCCCGGGGTCTTCCTGCCGATCGCACGAATTTGCGGTACGTCTTGTGTTGGGGGTCCAGCACGTAGTCCACGCCCGCAACCGGGTCACCTATAAAAATGGCCTGCGGCGGATTGCCTGACTCGGGGAAAATCGCCGCCAGCGTCACTTCGCTGCGTGTCCGCCCCTGACTGTCGCGGCAAACGTTGCTGGTTGTCTTTCGGTGAATCTGGTTTCCATTGAGAAGAGCTTGGGTAAATTCAGTCGTCACTTGCCCGGAGTACGGCGCTCCGGTCACGACTTTGCCGCCAAGGCTACCCTCGAAGCCCAGGAAACCAATGCGATTCTGGGAACCAGGTCCGGGACCGGGGCCATTCCGTTGCGCTTGGACGTGCCCCGAGCCCACCGCACCAACCGCAAGGCAGCACGCGAACGTAACCAGCCAGCTTCGCCGCATTTTGCTCACCCTCCTTGAAAAAGCGCGTCTTCGCATTTTCGTCCTCTACCAACCCACCACGCGTATCGCCTGCGGGGTCCCATCATTCGCGACGATCAAGTCCGCGAGCACTTGCTCGTTACCGCTCGCCCCCCAAGGCACGCCGAAGCTTTCCAGCGCCTCGCGCGAAAGCACCACGCGCACGACAGCGTCGTTGTCCAGCGACGCAGGATCAAACGCCCCCGACAGCGGCATGAACGGGCCCGCTGCTTGCTCGTCGTTTAAAGCTGCCATCGTCTGGTCGGAGTCCGAGTTCGCGCTCGTTTGCTGCGGGTCTGAAGTTCCTTCGGCGCCTTCGCGGTTCGGCTGCGCAGGATTCTTGACCTCCGCAGGGTGCCGAAACACCTGCAGCGGCACAAGCAGCTTCGGGCGTCCCGCCAGGACTATACCAAAGACCATCACCGCGGCCACCCCGGCCACCCCGGCCAGCCAGAACCATCGAATGCTCCTGTTGCTGGACGCGGGTGTCCGATCTTGCCGGAACGCCAGGAGCAACGCCCGTTCCACATCCACCGGCGCCTTTTCCGATGAATAGTGCGCCGCCATCGAGCGCAGGTCGTTTGTGAGCGCTTCCGCTTCTTCGAGCCGCGCCTCGCAGGCCTCGCACGAATCTGCGTGAGTAAAGGCGTTTTCGAGGGTCGCGATGTCCAGCTCTTCCTCCCGCGCCAGATCTTGCACCAGTTCTCGAAACTCTTCGCAGTTCATGATCTGTTCCTCGCTGATTTTGCTTTGAAATCTGCGGCCACTCTGCGTCCCGGCTGGTGTACGTCGCGCAACTTCTCCGTCAGCAGCAAGCGCGCCCTATGTAACCGCGAACGAACCGTGCCAATGGCGCAGTGCAAAACCCTTGCGGCTTCTTCGTACGTCGCTTCCTGCAGATCGCACAGCACAACGACTTCGCGATAGTTTACCGGCAAGGTCAAAACGGCATGGCGCACGCGCCCGATTGTTTCGTCGCGCACCGGATCTTGCGGCGGGACCACCAGGCTCGCGTGGTGGCCGTTGTTTTGCCGTTCCCTGCCGTCATGCGTTTTCCCAGCGGGAAACGGTACGAATACTCTTTCTTTCTCGAATCGCTGGAATAGGAGATTTCGGCCGATTCCCAAAAGATATGCGGAGAGAGTTCCGCGTGACGGATCGAACCGGCTTTTACTCCGGATCAGCGTCATGAAAACTTCTTGGGTCACGTCTTCGGCGATCGCTGCGCTGCCGCTCATGTGCAGTGCAAAACGATAGATGGCGCCTTGGCACCGCTGGTAAAGAATACGAAACGCTTCTTCATCCCCGGCGCTCATGCACTGCAGAAGATAGCCCTCGGATTCTGTCATAGACCGAACCGTCGATAGGTGCCGGACCTCAGGCTCATCCAATCGCCTTCACTGTATTCGTTCGGGAGGCTGGAACGGTTCCAGTTTTTTCCTTCGAATTTCAGGGGTAGTATCGACAAAGACGCGTCATTTCGCTAGTCCGCGATCTCTTCCAGCGACCGGAGGTTGGTCTTCGGTCCCCAGCCGCCGATCGTCACCGCTACTACCATCATGCCGAAGGCAATTAGCAGGAAGACGCCCAAAGTCCCGTACCGTCGCAGAAAAAAGGCGATGACAAAGCTGCCCACGATGGCGCCCAGGCGGCTCCACGAATAGACGAAACCCACCGCGCGCGCTCGAATCCTGGTCGGATACAACTCTGATTGATAGGCATGATAGGCGAACGAAAACCAGTTGCTGCTTAGCGTGATCAGCACGCCGAAGAAAACCACGCCGACGGCCGTCGTTTGGGCGGAGAACAGCAATCCTAAGCCCGCGATCAGCAGCGCCATCGATGCAACTTGCCACTTCCGCTCGACCTTATCGGCGAAGGCCTTCCCAAGCAGCGGGCCGAACGGACTGGCAATCGCCATGAGAAAAGTGTACTCCAGAGTTTTCGGAACATTGACTCCTTTGGCCAGTAAAAATGTGGGCGCCCAGGTCGCGAAGCCGTAATAGCCAAGGGTTTGAAAAAGATGAAAGATGGTGAGCATCACCGTCCGCTGCCGATAGTGTCTGTTCCAGATTTCGCTCCAGGCGCCGCGCGGCGGCTTCGTTTCCACCTCCGTTTGGGCCGGCGGCGGTAGGTCTTTTCCTGTTTCCGAGCGGACTCGTTCTTCCATGTTTCGCATCACCCGGTCCGCTTCCTCCAAATGGCCATGCTGTTCGAGCCAGCGAGGCGACTCCGGAACCGCCCTGCGAACGAACCATACGAACACGGCGCCGCAGGCCCCGATGATCACCACCCAACGCCAGCCGTCGAGCCCCCAAAATCGAGTCGGCGCCAGAAACCAGCAAATGAGAGCGGCGAAAGGGACGGCAAGAAAGCTGAGGAACTGATTAAACGCAAATGCCGCGCCGCGGGTTTCCTTGGGCACAAGCTCGGACACGTACGTGTCGATCGTCACAAGCTCCACCCCGATTCCGACTCCGGCGATGAAGCGCCAAAGATTGATGGCGCTCGCCGTTGATTGAAAGGCCATGATGAAGGTGGCGGCCGAATACCACAGCAGCGAGAAACTGAAAATCGCGCGACGGCCGAACCGATCGGATATGCGGCTGAAAAATAGGCTTCCGACGAACAGGCCGGCGAAAAGCGACGCCACAAAACTGGCGAAGCCCTCGATGCCGAGAAATCCCTTCGTGGTCGGCGTAAAAATGCCGCTCTGGTAGAGCGCTGGAGCGATGTAGGCGGTGAAGAACAGGTCGTAATACTCGAAACACGCTCCCAGCGAAAGGAGGACGATCAGCCGGCGGATGTATCGGGATCTCGGTAGGCGGTCCAGCCGAGCTGCGACCGTTATTCCCGGGCGGCTCGACACGGCATTCTCTCTGTGAATCGTATGCGGCTCATGGAAGCCCGAACAACTACCTCCTGGTCACCGATCGCTGGAGTCAAATTGTCTTATCTTTTGAGTAACAGAGTCGTTCGAGGTTGCATTCGATGCAACGGGGTTTTCGTGCCTGGCAGACGCGTCGGCCGTGCCAGATCAACTGGTGCGGGAACAAAATCCATTTGTCTTTCGGAATGATGCGGACCAGGTCTTGCTCGATCTTCTTCGGATCGGTGTTGCGTGACAGGTCGAGCCGCGCCGAGAGCCTTTGCACGTGCGTGTCCACCACGATGCCAGATGCAATGCCAAAGGCCGTGCCGAGGACCACATTTGCCGTCTTGCGCGCGACTCCCGGCAGCGTCAGCAACTGCTCCATCGTGCGCGGCACCGCACCGGAAAACTCTTCGACGATTTTTCGGCTCGCTCCCTGGATGGATTTCGTCTTGTTGCGGAAGAACCCCGTGGGGCGAATGTCGTTTTCCAGTTCGCGTGGGTTCGCGTAGGCGAGAGCCTCCGGCGTCGGATATTTGCGGAACAAAGACGGCGTTACCTGGTTGACGCGCTCGTCTGTGCATTGCGCGGAAAGAATGGTGGCGATCAACAGCTGGAACGGATTGTGGTGCCTGAGCGCGGACGTGACGTTGGGATAGGCTTCGTCAAGCTTCTCGAGAATGGCGGCAACGCGTTTGGGAGCGGTACCCGCGCGAGCTCCTGCGCCGCCGGGTTTGGCGTTTGCGCGCGCCGCTTTTCTGGCTTGGCCCTTTGGTTTCGTCTTGGCTGCTGTCATGGCGAGCGGTCGCAAACTATAACACAGGCGGAGAAGTCAGAAACTCCAGCAGCTTGCGGAACGCTTTGCCTCGGTGGCTGTGGAGGTTCTTTTCTTCTTGGGAAAGTTCGGCGAACGTTTTGGCCAGCGGCCGAAAATAGAAAACCGGGTCATAACCGAAGCCCCCCGCGCCCCGCGGCGCATCGAGGATTTCTCCCTGGACCAATTCGGAGAAAATTCCCAACGTCCGTCCGCGCTCGGCAAGCGCCAGGACGCAAACGAATTGAGCTCTTCGGTCAGCAACGCCGTGAGCGCCTAGTTCACCGAGCAGCATTGTAATGCGCTTCCCGTCGGATGCGTCGGGCCCGGCGTAGCGCGCCGACTGCACACCGGGTGCGCCGTCGAGCGCCGCGACTTCGAGACCCGAATCGTCCGCGAATACAGGCCCGTCGGCGTACCGGCTGTAGTGGAGCGCTTTACCGGCCGCGTTTTCCGCGAACGTTGGCGCGGACTCGTCGAACGGTGGCAGGTCGGCGAAGCGCGGCAGCAAATCGAGTTCGATGGCGAGGCCCGCGAGACTCGCTGCGGATAGTGCCCGATATTCGCGGAGTTTCCCTGGATTTGACGACGCCGCCAGCAGCCGGATCGACCGGCCGGCTTGAGGGCTGAGAGATTCTTCTTCGTTCAGCCTTTCGATCATTGCTCATTTGACGCGAGCTTCGAAGTTCGTGCGCACGAGAGAATGTTGCTCGGCAGTGAGTTTGCCGATGCCGCCCGCGGCTAGTCCAAGCAGGCGGTCGAGATCTCCCCCCGTGAACGGGCGGCCTTCGGCGGTAGCCTGTATTTCGACGAAACGGCCGCTGCCGGTCATGACCACGTTCATATCCACCTCCGCGCGCGCGTCTTCTTCGTAGCAGAGGTCGAGAGCCGGCTCGCCTTCGAGCAGACCGACGCTGGTGGCCGCGACCGAATCGGTCAGCGGCACTGATTTCAGTATTCCCGCGGCCACCATGCGTTCGAACGCGAGGGCCATGGCTACGAACGCGCCCGTGATGGAGGCCGTGCGCGTGCCGCCGTCCGCCTGAATGACGTCGCAATCCAGCCACATCGTGCGCTCGCCGAACTTTTCGAAATCGGTCACTGCCCGCAGCGAGCGCCCAATCAATCTCGAAATCTCCAGCGTTCGTCCCGATTGGCGTCCTCGCGAGGATTCCCGCGACGTGCGCTGCTCGGTCGCCCGCGGCAGCATGCCATATTCTCCGGTGACCCAGCCCTTGCCGCTGCCTTTGAGGAATGAGGGTACGCCTGCATCCACGGTTGCCGTGCAGATGACCCGCGTTTGGCCGATTTCGATGAGCACGCTGCCTTCAGCCACCGTAATGAAGTCCGGAGTGATTTTTACGGGGCGCATCTGGTTCGGGGCACGTCCGTCGTTTCGCAAGGTCACTCCTCGACTGGGCTCGCTACGAATTCGGGCGGCTCAGTTTGAAGTGCGCCGCAGCGGGTGTCAACACGTCCTCGGGCGATGCCGCTCGCAACTGCAGTGCACGTCTCGTTCGATCGCCTCGGAGCACAGCTAGGGTGATGACGGTTTAGCGGCCGCAGGAGCCGGGGCGGCCTCGGATGCGGGCCCGGCGGTTTCCGGCGTGGCAGGCGATGACGCAGGCGCGTTCGTCGGTGATACCGATGCATCGGTCGACTCGACAGGGAAGAATCCGGTTAGGTCGAGATGACCCGCGAGCGTGTCTGACTCCTGCCCATGGATGAGGATTTTCAAGCGGTGCACCGCGCCCACGCTGGCGCCTAGCGTGTGCGAGATCGAGTCCACCGCCAACTGCTCGCTCAAGATCCCCGAAGGCGTTTCAGTACCCAGCGTCTCGGAAAAGTCAGCCACGGCGGTCCCATCCGGCAACAGGTAGAACTGAAGGAGCGCCGCATCGGCGGGAAGCGTGCGTTGCTCGGGCGTGGGCGCCTGGGCAATCAATGCGGCGATAAGTTGTTTGGCGCGCTGCACGGGGTCGGCGGAGAGCGGGAGCGCGATTTCAGACGGCTCCAGCGTCGGAGAAGTGGGAGACGCCCAGAAAAGCTGCGCCTTCACGAGGGTGTCTGTCGGTGTCGAAATGGGTTGCTGGCTGATCAAGTGTCGTGACTGTTCCGCGGTTACAGCGGCGTGCCTCAGCCCGAGCACACTGCGAAAGAGGGCGGGAATCGATAAAACTCCGAACACCACGAACACCGTCAGGATGACGATGGCAATTTTCCAATGACGTTCCATCATCGTCCGCCTTCCAACGCTGCGGCGCTGCTCGAAGCCGACCGGTAATCAACCACAGCGCGCGCCACTGCTTCCGCGAGCGGCTGGCCCATTTGCGCCAGCTTTTGTCCGTCGGGGACGGCGACGCTCGAGACTTCGATGGCAATCGCGGGAGCAGCGATGGTGCGTAACTGTCGCACGCCCGCAGCAATCGGCGAATCAGGCGAGCCCTTGAACCTTTGGGCGATCTGTATCTGTGCCAACTCAGCCAGATGCCGGCTGCGGTCGACATACCTTTGCTGCGCCCGATCCCATTCGATGAGGCCCGGATGCCGCGGCGCAGGCAACGGTTCGAAAAGTCGCCGCTGTAGTGTTTCCAGAGCAGCGTCCGGAGGAGCCGCCGCCGGGAACTGGTACGAATACACACGCGCTGTACCCACTGGGCCGGTAGAAGACACGTGCACTGAAATGAAAACGGCGCTGCCCAGGCCGTTGATCATCGCGGAGCGGTCGTCAAACGAGGGCCCCTGGTTGCCTTCGCGGGTCAGGATTACGCGGAAGCCCTGAGCCTCGAGCGCGACTCGGATGACACGCGCCAAGTCCAACACGATTTCGCTTTCGACCACTCCGCTCGGACCGCGCGCGCCCGTGTCCGAGCCGCCGTGCGCTGGGTCAAGCACCACAATCGCGGGCGCGGGAGCAATCGCCGCCGCGGCCGGCGCCTGCTGCGCGGAAGGAGGCTGCGTTTGCGGCGACGTCCGGAGCGGCTGCGCGCCTGCGATTAGAAGCAGCGCAGCGATGATCGTGTTTCGCACGTGGTTGAGAATATCAGAATTGCGACATAGTACGACGGAGCCGTGGCATTTGCGTGCGGATTGCGGGCATGCTTGACGGAGGATGGGTCATCGCATTCCTTCGCGATGGCGCCTCTCTCGGGTAATCGAGAACGAAGAAATTATTGGGCAGTCGCACCTTCCGGTTTGGCCGATGCCGGCGGCGCACCGCCTAACTTCGCAACGCGGTCGTGCCAGATTTTCTTGTCCTTGTCGAAGATCGGTTGGGCCAGCGAATTCGAAATGACCAGCCAGCTCTTGCCCGTTTCTCGATACGCGGCCTTTTGAAGGTTGCCGTCGGGTGACACCAAGAAGAGGTAGAGGTCGAGCGACTGGTCCAGAAGCATGACGGCGTCGCCGTGCTTGGGATCTTGAGTCTTGGTCAGGAACAGACCCCTGGCTACCTGTTGGCCGTTTTCCGTGACGGCCGGCGTGGCGATGAATTTATCCGGCGAGCCCGCGCAGGCCTGAAGTAAGGTGCAAGCCTGAGCCGGGAGCAGGTTGTCCGGCGCGTTCTTCCAGACAATCGTGTCCTTCTTGGCCATGACTTCCTTGAACAGATTGTACTGACTGGCGGGTGCGGACTGGGCGAATCCTGTTTGGCCGGCCAGCCCAAGGACAGACACCATCACCACCGCCACCAAAACGCTTGGGAAAAGTGTCCGGATCCGATTGTCCTTCATGCGTCTGCCTCCTCGCCTAGTTGGGCACACCCGACCTTATCTTTCGCTTTGTGCGACACAAGTATCTATATTTGACCGGCCCACTGCAAATAGTTTGTCTGCGGGGCGTGTGCCAGCGCGAAGGAGCGACCCGCCTTGTGAAATACGCAACCCGGCGGTTCGCTCCGCGCCGACGCGAGTTGGCCCTCGAGGCGACGCCCGTCGCGGTACCCGTGCGTCACTCCAGGTGACCCATCTTACCTGCCTGGTAATCTTGCACCGCCTGCACGAGTTCCGAGCGCGTATTCATCACGAAAGGCCCGTAACTCGCTACCGGCTCGTTGATCGGCTCGCCGCTCAAGACCAGCAGCGTCGTGTCCCCGTTAACTTCCAGTGGTATTCGCTCCCCCGCGGAACTAAGAAGCGCCATCGAGGCTTCGCCCTTGAGCGATTCCGACCCCAAACGGACATCTCCCTTCAGAAGAACGAGCGCGGCGTTGTGGCCATCCGGCAGGAGAAGCTCCGTCCGAGTCCCGGCCTTTAGCCGCACATCCAGGACGTTGATTGGCGTGAAGGTCTTGGCCGGGCCCTTAACGCCGTTCAGTTCGCCGGCGATCACCCTCGCATATCCTGCGGGCCCCAGTTTCGCAACCGGAATATCCTGGCTCGCGATGGTCTGATAGCGTGGCGCGGACATCTTGAACACCTTGGGCAGATTCACCCAGAGTTGCACCATTTCGAATGTGCCGCCCTCCTGAGCGAATGCGCGTTCGTGCTTCTCTTCGTGAACCACGCCGGACGCCGCTGTCATCCATTGCACGTCTCCCGGGCGGATCGTCCCCGAGCTTCCGCTTGAATCCCGGTGCTCAACCGCGCCCTGATAGGCGATCGTTACCGTTTCAAAACCGCGGTGCGGGTGCTCGCCTATTCCGTGCGGCCGATTCGATGGTGCAAAATTTGTCGGGCCCGCGTAGTCCAGCATCAGGAAAGGATCGATCTCGTTCTCGACCCCGTTCGACGGAAACAAGTTGCGCACGTGAAAACCGTCCCCGACCCAGTGAGTCGAGCCGGGCCCGAATATTCCTAACACTTTCTTTGCTTCACTCATGTTCTTTCCCCCATTCGTCCGGCCGTCGCCGCCGGCTTGATCCCTGCTCGTCATATTTCCTCGAAAGTTGCTCTGCGCCGTGGCCCAGCCGGCGCAACAGCCCGATCAGCGCGGCACGCTCGGTGGTTGTGAGCGCCGAAGTCGCCTGCTCCAGGGCCTTTTGGTGCTCCGCAAACGCCTTGCGGATCAGACTTCGCCCTTCAGCCGTTAGGTGCACGACCCGGGTTCGGCGATCTTTCGGATCGTTGTGGCGCATCACGCATCCCAGGCGTTCGAGGCGGTCGATCGCCGTTGTGATCGATCCGCTCGTCAGGAGAACCTTTGCTCCGAGCCTGTTGACCGCCTGCGGGCCTTTGTGCAGAAGCGCCTCCAGCACTCCAAAGTCGCTTGGGCACATGCTCATCCCCGCAATGCTTCGCCTCGCATGGAGTTCCAGCGTCCGAGCCGCTCGCCACAGCACCAGCCAGAGGTGAACTCCGCTGGCGGCTGCCTCTGAACTCGAACGGCCTCGTGCGTCTTGCATCATGTACCTTGATACATAGATGCTTGATATCAAGTAAAGTTTCAGGTGCCGAACCCGGGAGCAGCTTGCAGCCGCATCTCCGGTCGCCTGGGCCTCGCCGGACACCTGCCGGAGTTACGGAATAGACGCACCCCGTCAAATGCGGCGCCGGGGCTGGGGCTCTCCGGTCTAGACTTGATCGAGAACGAGTTGGCGCGGGACGAATGACACTGCCGCGTCAGCCCGGCGTTCTCCACTCTAGGTTCCATGCCAATCCTGGCCCGCGAATCCGGCAAACCCGTGTCCCCCGAGCCGTTCTCGTCGCTCAATGAACCGCTTCTTCTGGGCTTCATCCTCGCCGCGACGGCCCTGGTGTATTCCCCGGCGCTGCGCTTTGCCTTCGTTTTCGACGACCACTGGCAACTCCTCCAAAACGAGTGGATTCAGTCCTGGCGATTCGTGCCCGGATATTTCGCCGGACACGTCTGGCAGCATCTCGGGTCCAAAGTGCCGGACAATTACTACCGTCCGCTGGACTTTCTCTGGTTTCGTCTGAACGACGCGCTTTTCGGATTGAACCCGGCGGGATGGCACGCGGCCGCGATTTTGCTCCACGTGTTCGCCACATTCCTCGCTTATCGGGTGGCCCGCCGCCTGACCGGCCGGCCGCTGGTGGCCGCCGCCGCTGCCCTCGTGTTCGGCGTCCATCCGATGCGTCACGACGTGGTGGGCTGGATTTCAGGGACCACCGAATCGCTTTGGTCGGTTTTCTTTTTCGCCGCCTTCCTCGCCTATTTGCGTTCGCGCGAAAGCGGCCGCGCACGCTGGTGGGTGGTTCTCTCCTGTGCCTGGTACGCGCTCGCCATGCTTTCCAAAGAGACCGCCATCGTTTTGCCGTTCATCGTTTTCGCACATGCTTGGTTGTATGGTCGCCGGGCGGCTGCGAACTTGCCGCCCCTGCCCTTGCGCAGGCTGTGGGAGGCCGCCACACCCGCACTCGCCTACCTGCCAGTCGCCGTGGCATATCTGGCGGTGCGCCTGTCGATCCTCCACGGCTTCGCGCATCCCAAAGTGGTGGTTTCGGCGCGCACCCTCTTCTTGTCGCTGCCTTCGGTGGCGCTGTTTTATGTGCGGCAATGGTTACTGCCGAATCGCGCTTCGGAGTTCTATGAGTTGCCGTTGCGATCCTTTTTCGATGCCGCCCACGTTCTGTTCCCCTTGCTGGTCCTCGGGGCGCTCGCCCTTGCGATATGGCTGGTCCGCGCGAAACTCGGCTCGCGCGAAGTCGTTTTTTCGATGGTTTGGATCGTCGCCCTCCTGCTTCCCGTATTCGACCTTGGCGTCTTTCCGCAGGGCGACATCGTGCACGACCGGTATTTCTATCTGCCCAGTTTCGGCGCCTCGTTATTGCTGGCCCTAGCCCTGGACAAGCTCTCGCACGGCGTCCCGATTTTCGGATTGCCGCGCCGCTGGCTGCTTGCGACGGCCGCCTTGCTCGTACTGCTTTCCTACGGCACGGCAAACGCGATGAGCTATTGGGTAAGCGACTACGCGATGCTCGATCACGCCATGCTCTTCTCTCCGCAGGATCCGGTCCTGCGGAACGATTATTCCGTCGGGCTGGCATTTCTGGGCCGGGCCTCCTACGAGCGTAGTGACTGGCCCGCCGCCCAAATGTATTTGGAGCGCGCCGAGAAAATCGACCCCGCCGCTCCCGACAATTACTTGCAGCTTGGAATGGTTGACCTGCACACCGGCCATGTCGAGCAGGCCGAGTCGAATTTCCGCACGGCTGTTGGCTTGCGCCCGGCCGAGCCGATGTATCGTTTTGCTTTGGGCATAGCGCTGTCACGGCGCAACGAGTGCGTCGAGGCCGTCGCTCAATTTACCCAAGCCCTTGCGTTGAAGCCCGAGTTCCCGGCGGCGCAACAGCAAATCGACGTCTGCCGAGCGGTGCCGCAGAGTACGTCGCGAGGAACCCACCCAAACACGATCGGCTCGCTGGACCAACCCCCGCAGCGGGCGGAATAGTCGCGAAGACCCAGCAAGCGCGGGACTTGGGTTTACGCACGACTGCGCTCTCTCGTCTACCGCCGCCGGCCCCTGCCAATGTCGATCACGGTTTTTTCACACTTTGGACATACAGGAGAAACATGGAAGCGGTTAACATACGCGTTTTTGCAGAGCATTCAACCATAACTCCAACAGGGAACAATAGGAGCAAAACGCCTCGGGTGATTTCGCAGTGACAGCCCTTGCTGCGGGCGGTCGCTTCGGCGCCGGCGTTTGCGACCTAGTATGAAAGATCGCATGAACCGAAGGGATTTTGTGCGGCTTGGATGGGCCGCCGTGATTGGCGCGGGGGCGGGCAAGCTACAGCCCGCCTTCGCGCAGTCGGAAGCGCTCGGGCATGTTCTGGCGCGGCCGCAGCGTACGATGATGGGGACGCCCGAGCCGAAGGCCAGCGGGCGCGCCGGGGATTTCACTCTGCGAATCGCGCCCATGATGGTTGAGCTGGCCCCGCAGGTTGTGATCAGCACGATCGGCTACAGCGATAAGATTCCCGGTCCTCTCATGCGGATGCGCGAGGGACAGTCCGTCACGGTCGACGTTCTGAACGACACGGACGTTCCGGAGTATGTGCATTGGCACGGCCTGTTGGTTCCCTCGGAAGTGGATGGGGCGGAGGAAGAAGGCACGCCCCCGGTCCCGCCACACGGGCGGCGGCGCTATCAATTCGTGGCCAAGCCGGCGGGTTCACGATGGTACCACTCTCACACCGCGGCCATGACGGATCTGCATCGGGGCTCCTACACCGGCCAATTCGGTTTTCTCATGATCGATCCCGCGAATGACCCTGGGCTCTACGACCAAGAGGTCTTTCTGGCGCTGCGTGAATGGGAGCCCTATCTGACCACGATGGATCAGGACGAAATGGAGGCGGATCCCAACGACCCGATGCCCGAAAAATCCGCCACTCCAGACCCGCGTCCGAACGGACTCGAAGTCAGCGCTCCTCTTTATTCAATCAACGACAAAATGCTCGGCGCGGGGGATCCCCTGCGCGTGCAATCGGGTCAGCGCATCCTGATGCACCTACTCAACGCTAGCGCTTCGCAGATTCACCGCATTGGTTTATTCGGTCACCATTTTCAGGTGATCGCTCTCGACGGCAATCCCGTGCCCGTGCCACAGACGGTCGATGTGATTGAGATCGCCCCGGGTGAGCGCGTGGATGCGATCGTGGAAATGAATCTGCCGGGCGTTTGGATTTTAGGTGAGCTGCGCGATGCCGCGCGGCAAGCCGGCATGGGCATCGTGGTGGAGTACGCGAATCAGGCACAGCCGCGCCCGCAATGGCTTCCGCCTGCGCACTCGCGCTGGGACTATACCATCTTTGGCAAGCCCGCTCCGCATCCCCCGCCGGACCAGACCATTGACATGGTCTTTGAAAAAGTGCCGGGCGGGCCCCGTGGGATCAATCACTGGCTCGTCAACGGCAAGGAATATCCGCATGGACGGGAATTCGTGTTCCGGCAAGGACGTCGCTACCGGCTGGTGTTTCACAATCGCAGTGACGATTCTCACCCCCTGCACATGCACCGGCACCTCTTCGAGCTTGTCGAGCTCAACGGCAAGCCGACTGCCGGCATCAAAAAAGATACCGTGATGGTTCCCGCCTTTGGACGTGCCGCTGTGGATCTGATTGCCGACCAGCCGGGCCTGACGCTATTCCACTGCCATATCCAGCAGCACATGGACTTTGGGTTCATGGCGTTGTTTCGCTACGCCTGAGCACGGCATCGCGTGCAAAACGGTCAAATGACCGCCCAAATCATCTGTGTTACGCCTTTTTCACATATTCGACATACACGCGAAATATGGGAGCGATAAAACGCAGCGTCTCCGCAACTATCCAAATAGCATGTCCAACTGGAGAAACCGAATGAATACGATCAGGAAAGGGTTCCGAGCGGCATTGCTCATGGCAGGGGCCGTCTCGGTGCTGGCATTTGCAGCTGGCGCAAGGGCACAGGATAAAAAAGACAACGACGATTCACATTCCAGCGACCATAAATCGCCTGTGCTGGCGGTGGTTGGCGACGTCTCCTGCCAGCCAGGCGGCGAGATAGAGCTGAGCAGCACGGCGTCGGTGAACGGTACTGTGCTGGAGCCGAAAGGTGAGGCGAAGAGTGAATTCTGCTTCAACCCCAAGACCCCCTACACCCCAACCTCTCTGTGGCAATCCCAGGAGGCCACTGCGAATCTGATTGAGACTATGAAGCCTAACGCCGTCGCGCTCGTCGGAGATCTGCAATACCAGGTAGGCCAATTTTTGGACTTTGAGAACTCGTACGACTTGACGTATGGCGGTTTCAAAAAAATCACGCGGCCCGCGCCGGGCAACCACGAGTTTTATGACGAGCACGGCGAGCTCGGCGTTGCCGGCTACGGCTACTTCTCCTACTTCAACGGCTACCAGATTACCCCCCCCACCCCCACCATGACCGGCACCGCCTCCTCCGGCACCCTGTCAGGGAACCCCGCCGTGCCGGTCACGGCTTTGGTCCCTGACCCGTGCCCCGCCCCGCTCCCAGGAATTACGTCGGGGTGCGGCTTTCCTGGCGTTACCACTCCCAACGCCCAACCTATACCGCATTCGGACGGACAGGCGGGGCACTTCGAGCAGTCGGGTGGACTCAATTCCACGCTGGCGAACCCAATCGGAGTGGGAGATGGCTGGTATTCCTACAATCTCGGCGCCTGGCACCTTATCTCGCTCAATATAGAGTGCGAGACGTCGCCGAACGGCTGTAGTGATTCCTCCGGCACTTGGCTTGCCCGAGAAACCGAATGGCTGAAAAACGATCTCGAGGAGAACCACTCGGTCTGCACAGCTGCCTACTGGCACCAGCCCACATTCGCCGCCACCGACAGCCTCACCCCAGAGGGCGTCGCCGCTGGAACCTGGTGGCAACTGCTCTACGACAACGGAGCCGACTTGGTGCTGAACGGACACGACCACCTCTATGCGCGTTACGCCCCGCTCAAGCCCGTCTTCGATCCTACCTACTCTCCTCTCTCCGCCAACGGTGTCAACGGTGTCTGGACCGCGACTCCCGATCCAAAGAAGGGGATAGTGGAATTCATCGCAGGCACCGGCGGCGAGACCCTCGATACGATCGTCACAAGCGGCACGACCCCCACAGACCCAAGCGGCGCCCTCGCGGCGTTCAACGCAGCGAATCTCGTGACGTATACTCAGAACTACTGGGGCGTGCTATTCCTGACGCTCGATCACGATGGTTATGCGTGGAATTTCAAGTCGGCACTGGAACTTCCTGGATCTGCTGCGGGCCTTTCGTCGACACAGGCTCCGCGAAGTGCCACGGTGGACCCTGGGGTGATAACGGCCGGGATAACAACTAGGTCGTTTTCGCTGCGTAGTCTCTAACGTTTCGTTCCGTATCCAAACCCCACCCTTCGCAAGAAGTCGCGAAGGGTGGGGACCTTCCCTTACCTCGGCCGCGCGCCCTGAGCGTAGCCGAAGGGAACCCCCCAAAATCACCTCGTCGCATGTGGTGGAGGCGGGGGGAGTCGAACCCCCGTCCGAAAAGCGCTACGGCCCGAAGACTACATGCTTATCGCATTCGATTTGTTTCGCCGGCCGCGCTTGGAACGCGCAAGACGCGCCGCCTGGCTAGTCCGATAAGTCTCGCCGGACATCCACGGACCGAGGCCATCCGGCCAGTCTGCTGTGTGACGCCTCTTACCGAGCCCGCAGGCGAAGCTCGGGGAAACGGGCTACGCTAGGTTTGTCTAGGCAGCCAAAGCCAACTCAGTGTTGGCAGTTCTAGTTTTCCACCCGGTTGCGGGAGGGTGGCGCCCGGCATGCCTTCGGGTCGCGACAGCTTCCGTCGAAACCGTGTCGCCCCCATTGACCATTAGATGCTAACACCCGCTCATGCGCCGCGTCGAGCAGCCCATGCAGAACGCGATGAGTTCGCCTCCACCTTCAACCTGTCATTCCGAGCGGAGCGGCCGGACTTCTTTCTTCGTGCCGCAAGCATTTACCGATTATCAGACAAGAGATGTCGACTAGTGAGGAACTCAATCCAAAGTTCCATACAGCGGTCAACTAGGTCAAAGAGATCCCACTGTATGCCCCCTGCACAGAGAATAGGCCGCGAATTGGAACCCGAACGAGCCGTAGGCGAATCTGGGGAAACATACTCGCGGCAGATAAAGAAGCCCGGGTCTATACTCGCCGCAGTGACGTTGTAATGTTTCGTTCCATTGGCCAAGTCGCGACAGGCAGAGATTTCCTTATAAGAGTCGACAAACGCATTCAGGTCGGCAGCCCCCGCGGCCCCCGAATTCTTTAACCAATCCTTGAGTGTGAAGCAGTTCTGAAAGAACGCGTAGAACACATCCTGCTCATCCGGCGAAACACCCGCGCCAAGGAACTTTACGCGAGTGTGCCATCGTTGCAACCGATAAAATTGGCTCCGCCAACCGCCCTGGCGATGGAAGCTCAGATCGTTGAAATTCATGACTGAGACCTCGACGGTTCTCTCATTTCACTTCGCCCGGCGTGCCCGCATCTCCAAGCACGACCTCGTGCTGCGCGGAGCACGCACTGTACGGGTCATAGGGCACCGCTTTGCTGTCGCTTCCGTGAGTAATCTTAAAATCGGCGGCTCTCTTGGTTTTATCCGGCAGACCTTCGATTCGCGCCTTGCCTTCATAATTGGTGCCTATGTTGAGATCCAGCTTGCGCACGCCCAGGAAGCCGTACTGGACCTGAAGCGTAATCTTCGCGTCGTAAACGCCCTTGCCGGAGGTGTCGCGGACCGTGAAATCCGCCGAGCAAGGGCCCGCTCCCGCTTTCAAGACTGGAACTTCGGCGCTATCGGGTGCCTTTGTCTGCGGACGCGGTAGGCCATGAGCAAGCGACGCGCTCCACAGGGCCAGCGCGCTCACCAGCAAGACCGAACGCCACGTTCGCAATGCGCCCGCCACACTGCCCTTTCCCATATCCGCCCACGCTGTCTTCATCTCGCGCCTCCGCCGATATATCCTACTCCTCAATCCCTGAAGGCAGTTACAATCCACACGGATATTTCGGCGGCGCCAAACAACTCAAGGGATATCCAGGTGACCAAATCCATGCTGCGACTCAAAATCTCCATGTCCCTCGACGGTTTCGTCGCCGGCCCCGGCCAGAGCGTCGAGAATCCGCTCGGCGTCGGTGGAATGCGCCTGCACGAGTGGGCTTTCCCGCTCAAAGCCTTTCGCGAGATGCACGGCCTTACGGGCGGCGAAGTCAACGAAAGCACCGCGATCATCGAGGAGATGTTTGCCGGCGTCGGTGCCACTGTCATGGGCCGCAATATGTTCGGTGGCCACCCAGGCGACTGGAATCGCGCCAAACCTTGGAACGGCTGGTGGGGAAGTAATCCGCCCTATCACCATCCCGTCTTTGTCATCACGCACTACGCCCGCGAACCCCTCAAGCTTGAAGGCGGCACAACATTCTTTTTCGTCACCGGCGGAATCCACGCGGCGCTGGATCAGGCGCACCAGGCCGCCTCCGGCAAGGACGTCTCCCTCGGCGGCGGAGCCAATGTCGCCCGGCAATATCTCATCGCGGGCCTGGTCAACCAGATGGACATCAGCCTCGCGCCCACCCTCCTCGGCAGCGGCGAACGCCTTTTCGACCGTGCCGGCGACAATCTGCACGGCCTCGAACTGATACGCACCATCGTCGCGCCCAAGGTCATCCATCTCAAGTTCGCCCGGCCCTAGCCGAGCCGCCGCTAGAGCCTACATCGATAGGCGCCGCCGCCATCGTTTATGGACTGATGTCCTGCCCTGCTTTCCTGTGCGGTATACTCTGCGCACTCCCGTCGACCGGGAGATCTCGATGGCTATCCCCAGTGGCACACGCCTAGGGCCCTATGAAATCATCACCGCCATTGGTGCGGGCGGCATGGGCGAGGTGTATCGCGCCCGAGACACTCGGCTCGATAGAGTTGTGGCCATTAAGGTCCTTCCCGCACACGTTGCAGATGATCCGCAGCTGCGAGAACGCTTCGAACGTGAGGCACGAACTATCGCCACCCTGAACCATCCTCACATCTGCGTCCTTTACGACGTCGGCCAACAGGAAGGCATCGATTTCCTTGTCATGGAGTATCTCGAAGGCGAGACGCTGGCGGCGCGACTAATGAAGGGCTCGCTGCCCATCGAACAGGTATTGCAGTACGGTTCGCAGATCGCAGACGCCCTGGCGGCGGCACACGCTCGGGAAATCACGCAC
>Ga0210394_10002713_pt1 | contig 23759 bp, 22 predicted proteins | sample IncBWC12MmetaG_FD_160121 | JGI IMG/M metagenome (GOLD analysis project Ga0210394, IMG submission 160121) | Forest soil microbial communities from Barre Woods Harvard Forest LTER site, Petersham, Massachusetts, United States - Inc-BW-C-12-M | ecosystem: Environmental > Terrestrial > Soil >... | reverse complement strand
TTGTATCCGCATCAAGTAGAAATAATCGGGAAGACCCGGTACAGCGACCGCGTGTGAGCCCATGTATGTTCCGATCATCCGCGCGACTCTGTAGGCACGCGCAGATGTCAGCTGAGCGATCAAACCCTGATCTATGGATGCGAGCATCGCCGGCATCAAAGCATCGATAATCCCATAGTCCTCCATCTCCATCGGCCGATCTGAGGGATCGGATTCATCCAGGGTCTGGTTAGCCTTCTTGAAGTCCTCCGGCTGAAGTGGTCGCCCTAGTCGCGCAGCCACGCACGAAAGGCAGAGCATCCCGTGCCGTTGTTCCCGGGGCACCAGCTGACGCCACAACTTGTTGCGTAGCATGTAATAGTCAGCGCTATGCAGAGAAGTATTTTTCCCGCAGTCGAGGCAGAGCCAATGACTTTCGTTCATGGGTGTATTGCCTATTGCCAATATCGCAGACCAACCTTGACCTCAAGCCGTTGTCGGCAAACGTCAGCTTTGCAGCATAAGATCCACGGTCGCACAATTGCTAACTGTCCTCATCGCCGGCATCTACACCGCGCAAAGGGATCCCTGCCGTCCCGTATAAGTGTTCGATCATCCACTTTGCATCTACGAGGTCCTGGCCCGAGATCGAACGTAATACTTTGATCGCATTGACAGTGTGGCCGCTGCAAACTCGATCAGCGGCAGCGTGCCGATGTTGGTACCGAGGAATTGAACGCCTGGCAAAGGTGCGCTGATCACTACCAATCCTCGTTATTGTGTAAACTCGAGAAAGACACAGAAACACCATGGAGGGTTTTCGAGTGAGCACTACAATCAAATGCGTCGCCAAACATATGATCGGTGGTCAGGGACACGAACATATCGCCACACTGTGGTGGATTCGGCATGAAAACGGGAGGGACATAGGCGCCGAAGGCCAATCTTCTCGAGAACAAATGGTCACCTACATCGAGCAGAACGGCAATACCTCCGTTTGGTGTCCCGATCAGAACCCGCAGCTTAAAGGTGCATGGGTTCACGTCCACAGCAACGGGCGAATAAAATATGTCCAGACGGTCGCCGACGGTCGTAAGACCGATAACTTGCTTTCTTTGCCCGATCGTTAACCGCTCGGCAGGACGCGCATCGTGCTAAGTAATCGGAATCCCAGTGCTTGCGAGCGTAACTTGTCGCCCTAGCGCGGCGGTACCTGGTGCAATTGTGGTCGAAGCGCTGGCCATTCGAAGGTGTTACCGCCGATGTTGAGGCTCAGCTCATCGCTTATATGCCGTTCATTCGCCTCCGTGAGCACCAGCACGACATCCGGCAGTGCAAAGCTAACACGGATATTTCCGACCTTCTCAAATTCGGGGAGCGGTGTCAGCAATGCTGCGCCGTCTTCGCTCAATCGGTACAGACCATCGAGGCCCACGGCAAGCACTTGTCCGTGAATCGACGCCAAGCCGAAGAAGGCCACTGTCGCGGCGCGCTTGTCGCCCCGTGTAGCTGGCGGCGGCAAACCTTTGACGGGATATGCCTTCGAGTAAAGCTCTCGCACCCGATCGCCACAAACCTCGTCGATCCGCCCGTGGGCCAAGAAATGCACGAGCCCAATGGCGATCACGACGCAGTCTTTGTTCCAGGGCGCGGGAACGATGCCGTTGACCGGATCACAATCACCATTGAGAACGCCGCCACATAGCTCGCGTGTCCGGCTCTCGATGTATGAGACGCGGCCGGTGCGTCGGTCGACTCGTGCGAGTCCTCCACCCCACTCACCCGAGTTGATTCCGAGCAGCACTTCATCCTTCCGCGCCAGAATGGAGGTCACCCCCAGAATGGGCCGAGTCCTGGGCCAGTCCACATCGCGAGGTTTGATCGCATTGCCGACAAGCTCCATCGTGCGCCGCGTCGTCAGGAGCGTGGTCGGCTCACCGTTGGAACTCACGCCAAGGAGCCGCTCTTGCTTCGTTGAAATACCGGCAAACGCTCTGAACCCCTCGCCTGTCCAGCGCCTAATCGTCAACGGCGTTTCATCACTGCGCGAACTCGTGACAATCGTTGGAACGCCGTCCTTGATCCATAGATCAAGCACAGGGTCCTCCGTGGGAACCTTGACAAGTTCGTGATCCGCCTCTGCGACGCGGAAGATCTCCCCAGCATCACTCAACGTCCAGAGTGTCTTATCGACGAACACCGCGCGGATGATCGCGCCCTCTTGTCCTGGACGCACTGGCTCAAGCGCAGGGGTCTTCACAGACGAGAAAGCGAAAAGCGCCGAGGCGAGGATGAGGGAAATCCGTACTTGCGCGTACCGTACTTCTCGAGTCTTCCTGCTCACGTTGGCGCTCCATCAGCTGTCTGGCTGTATCTCGAACTTCACAGACTACATGAAAGAGCGAGTCCATTTCCTGCAGATGTAAATTGGCAAGCGTAGGCTCGCCCACGCAATCAAGCTTTGCTGACGACCAATCTCCCTTTGAGTGGCTGCATCATGACGCGCACTTTCACGCGATGAAGTTCCGCTTCTAGCCGGTAACTGCCCCGATGGAAATCTCGTCACCGCACACTCGCGTTATGATCCGACGGACCGGGCGAATGCGAGGAGCGGCGCAAGATCGCGATGGTCCGCGGCCACGAGGGCATCGATATACGCTTTGCGCGTGGCATCTGGATCACGCAATGCGCTCCCACCCCAAGGAAGCGGCTCCAATCCAAAATGTCGAACCATGGCGATATGGGCGAGCATGCGCCCATGTCGGCCATTGCCATTCGGAAAGGAATGTATCGTCACGACTCGATACTTAAGGCGGATCGCGATTTCATCCGGTGGGTATGCGCGATACTCCAGCCAACCGCGCACTTCCGCGTAGAGCGCGCGAAGACTAGTGCGAATCAGATGCGAGGGCATGCCAATGTTGGTGTCGCGCTCGCGAAACCTTCCAGCCCATTTCCACACGTCTCCGAACATCTCCTTATGAAGTCGCATCAAGTACTCATCGCTCAACATGTCGGAGAGTGCTCTCGTGCGCGAGCGCAGCGCCCATTCCTGGCCGCGAAGAATGTTCTGCGCTTCCGCTTCGTTGAGCTCTCCCTGCGTGGTAATGCTCGCGAGCCTGAGGCCGCGGATGTCCTCCTCGGTGAGTGGCGTGGCGCCGGGCGCATGCGCGCCGGTTAGCGCCATAACTCTCGGGGGTTGCGCTCTAGCTCAAGGGCAAGTTCGGTGATTCGCTCCTGCAACTCGTTGTCGGCAAGGCCCTGAGACTCGAGTTGCATGGAGTGGGCGACTGGTCCGACCCGCTTTCGCGCAACGTCTTTGGCGCGGTCAGCGATAGTCTCGCGCAGCGGCTTCCGCGGGATGATCGCGTAAAATAGCTCCGCGTCGAGCGCTTCCGCGGCCCGGCGGAGTGATGCCAGGGTGATCGCACCCGCGCGTTCGTTTTTTTCTAACTGATTGACACTTTGTTGCGCGAGGCCCATCCGGCTGCCGAGCGCGGCGGCGGACAGCCCGAGCCCTTGACGTAAAGCCCGAATCCAACCGCCGACGCTAGACGAACGGAGCGACGCCGCAATGGCTCGGAGGGGGGCGAGCTTCCGGTCAATCTGAGTTGCCGTGAGAAGATGGGTTTGCTTGGCCATACGGTTACTATACCGTGTTTAGACGGTTAAATGTCCAATAATAACTGTTAAAAAGCGGTATAAAGTCACAAACATACCGTCTCTAGACAGTGAAATAGACCAATGGCTCGGTCTCGATCCCAGCGCGGCTAACGGCCGACGTCGAGCTCGCTTTTCCCGACCGCTTCATCCGTGACGCCGGCGGCCACCCTAATCGAGGTCGACAATCGCTCCGTAAACCTTCAGCGCCAGGATCTGAATGACATGGAATGGGGCTTCAACGCCTGGTTTCCCTTCGGCGCAGCAACCAAGGGCGGGCGCCAAATCGCTTCGAATTCTCCGCATTCGATACTTGGGTTCAGAAGGACGAGATTCTGATCCGCGACGGCGTTCTAATCTTAAATCTCTTGAACGGCGCGCACCCGAGAATGGCGCCGGCGGACAACCCCGGCATCAAATCGATTGGAGCGCGCTGGTGTACACGGATGGCTTAGGGGCCGGGCTCAACGGCTCGTGGCGTAGTGCGACTTCGGTGGCAGGCCGCGACGCGATCGCGCCGGACACATTGCGGTTCTCTGCGCTGGATACCGTTAACTTGATGCTGTTGGTGGACTTAAGCCGCCTGCCGGCGACGCGGGGTCAGCCGTGGGCGCACGGGATGCGCGTCGCCTTCTTGGTCCTCAATCTCTTCGACCGCCGCCAATCCGTTCAGGATTCCGCGGGTATGACTCCGCTCGCCTTTCGCGCCGGATTATCTCGATCTCACCGGCCGCACCGTCTGACTCACCGTCCGCAAATCCTTCCAATAGCCGCGAAAATCTCGACATCATCAAGTGCGTGTGCGCGAGCAGGCTATGCTACGTTCGGGGCATGGGCACAAGCAACGCGCAAAAAATGACGAGGGCTCTGACGCAGAGAAATCTAAGATTAAAGCTGCAATTCTGCCGAATCGATCCTGAGGTTATCCGCGACTTTAGCGACGCGATTGCCAAGACTTCCAGGACCAGGCTGGAGAAACTTCAAAAACAACACGCGAGAGAGGCCAAGCGGTCGGCCTCGGAGATATCCGATGCGATCATCGGGCAGTATTTTGAAGATCGGGTGGCGCTCACGGCATCGATGGAAGAATTGGCTCAGAAACTCGCCATCGTTGGCCTGTTCGGGCAGGTTGAGATCTGCATCAAAAATATGCTTGCGATCGCATTGCCCAACGTAAATCGGAAGGCGCTTTTTCGATGGGGCCGCCTTTGCGAGGCATTGGGGACGGTCGGCGTCGAGATTGATAGGCTCCGCGGTTACAAGAGGGTCAATCAACTGAGGTGTCTCAATAACGCGATCAAGCACTCTGAACTCGTTGGGAGGGAACTCGCGGCTACGGGTTGGGGAAAGGCGCAGGACGTGATTGACCCAGGCAAGTGTCACCGTGAGCTGAGTGAGTATCTGGAAAGTAGCGAGCAATTTCTCAAAGATCTTCGCGCCAAGCTTGTTGCGCTTATACCGGTGTAGAGAGACCAATCACCTAGAGAGTCCCTAAAATTGCCAGCTTACCCAAGCCAGCCATGCAAAACTCATGAGGTCCGGGCGATGCAGAACTCGTGAGGCGAGGAGTGCAACTTCCGTCGGCCGCCGCTTAATCTAACCTCAGCAAGTCAGCCCCGGCGGGATTAGCATGATCTACTTCTGGGTCCGGCGACCCATTGGATTCGAAACTGGTACAGAGCCGCCGGCAGCCGCGCATCTATCCATAAAATTCCTCCGCACTTCGTCCGCAATGGATAGGGAGCGCTCCGATCGAGACAGAAGCGTTCCCGACACCGGGACGATCGGGTCATAGAGCCTGTCGGGGCAGAATCGCTGCACGGCCAACTGACCGGCACGCAGAGTGTGCTGAACCCGATGCATCAACGCATTCCAGGCGTTGTAATTGTCGAGTGGGTGATCAGTGGACCGCCAATTTTCCAATGTGTCGTTGACGCTGTATACACCTGCGTAGAACTCAGATAGTGGCTCAGAGTCCGTAGTGCCGAGGTCGTGAACGAGCGGGGAGGATGAATAAAGATTCGGCAGCGCGGGCTTCAACGACGTCCATGAGTCACCCTCACATGGACCTCGAGCATGAGAGGTTTGCGTATAGTTCGGAATTATTCGATCGAGAATTTCCACCTGTCGCCGGAATATCCGCTGCAGCTCGGGAGCAAAGGACGCGCGAGCCTTCACGGCTCGATTGGTCGGCGGCGGAACGGGAGCACCGGGCTGGTGATTAGGCACCGCTCGGACGCCATTGGCCTCAACAAAGAGTTGGACATTGAGAGTCAGGAAGGCGCGTCTCTCCCCCTGGGCAGATCTTCCAGGGTCCGTTGTGTAATTTCGTATATGATCTTTTCCCAGCCGATAGGAATGTCCGCTTTCGGCTCCGATCTCAACGAGGTCCGTCGTCACTGAGATGATTGACCACTCCTCGTCAACCGCAGGCAGGGCATCTCCCGCGGCATCGAGATGGCACGCGGGAGGTACGAGTCTTACTCGGTCACCAACGTTGCGTTTCAGTTGTTCGAAATTCACGGCTGGGTGCGACTGCGGTTATGCGATCAAAACGACGTGCTGCCCGTGCAATCGACTGTACTGTTCCTATTTCGTTGGGTATACCAACCGCAGAATCGGATTGCGACCGGCAATGCATATGCGTAAATATATTTGACGGCCCTTCAATGATTTGTACCCCCAGTCGAAGTGCTGCTGATCGGCAAAGTGCAGTTCGTGGATCCCGTACGGCTCAATTCGGTTGTCGCCTTCATCGTGATCTGGCAGTGCGAGGATCTCGAATTTCCGCCGAGGCCAACGACCAGAACCATAAAGAAGCTCCCAATACTCGAGAATGCAGGGTCGACTCGAGAGGTTACGAATTCGCACGGTGTTGCCGATAGATTCGTCGCCAGTAAGGTTGTAGCTAACGTCGATTTGAAATCGATCTCGCCAGATCTCCCAAAATTTGATGCTTGCGAGGAACGTAGAAAGTATGGCACCCCACCAGGCGACGAGACTGGCGGGAGATTCAGCGCTCATAGGCCAGCGAAGCACGAGACTTCCGGACGCTCGGAATTACTGTTACCCATATCGAGAAGAGCGTCATAAGCCACGAATCCTTGTGTTCGAGGCAACTGATTATACGCGACAACCTTACGTGCACTAGTCGCCTGATGTCGAGCATGATGAGCCCCCGGCTTATATGCCGGACTTTCCGGGCCCGACCTCCTACTGAAGTGTGAGAGAATGCTCATTGTTTGAAATACGCATCCTCTGCGTCCTTCAAATCAACGGCGATGTGCCGTCATATGTCCGATCAAGGATGACTCGACACTGAAGAACACCCATGCTCTGTGACCTCGCCCATACCTTCCCGCCGTGGGTTGCAAAATTGCTTGAACGCGATCGGAGTCTGCGGAGGAACTTTCGAGAGGAGACCATCACCGACCTCCTCATGGCGAGCATGGTGGGATTGAAGGGCTATGGGATCACCGTCGATTTCCCCGATGAGACGAAAACGGGCGGCGACATGGAGTGGGTCTTTGCAGCACCTCACGAGATCAACGGCGGGCGATACTTGCGACTCATCCTGCAGGCGAAGCGTCCGCGGTATGTAAAGCTCAAGAGCGGCGGCTATTGGCTCTACCAGCATCTGGATCACGGGACTCCTCCGGGTCAGCAAGCGCAGACGCTCGTTGTCCAAGCAAAGAGTCCATCCGGCGGCAAGGCCACCTTGCCGCTCTACATCCTCTATCATCCGACCTCCGCGCTCGATCCCTTCAACGGGGAACCTGCGATTGAGGGGGTCAATGTCGTCTTTGCCGACAAGGTCGCACCCGTCGTCAAGGGTGGCTGTGGCTCCAAGGAGAAGAGAGTCACCTACTGGCGCAAGCACTTCATGCCGCTCTCGGACATCTTGTGTTGGCCCACGGTCGTAACGGGCCCGCCAGTGCCGCCCGCAGCCGAGGTCGCCGAATTCGTAGTGGGGCCGGCGGGATGGATGACCGTCCAATCCGCAGCGGGCTTTCATCCCGACCTGGTCGCCCGCCGCTTGCGCCAACGGCGCCAGTTCGTGAGCGCCGAGACCCCTGAGACTCTCTCGCCGCCGCCGGTCATTGAGCCAGCCGACGGAATTCCGACGGAGATCCTGCGCGGGATCTATGGCGAGACGTCCGAGGCGGAGCGCAAGGAACTGAAGCGCCCGCGGGTGATTTTCTCGACGAACCTTCGACGCGGCGATCCCTTTTTCGGTCAGGCGGCCGAGAGGGTTCTGACACCGACTTGACCGACGGTGTTGTTCTAAACGCGTCAATCGCGCCTGACGGAGTGGGTGGCGAAATCCATACCGATGGATCTGCTACAAGCAATGGTTGAGGAGAGGGGTCACGCGACGCTCAAAGAGCTGTGCCAGATATCGTCAACGCCTTCTTCAAAGTCTGCCCCAGCGCGCACCGACCTATGGCGTGCGCCATGAGCATGTCCGGCCTGAATGCCTGTGCGTACAATCCCTCTGAAAGCCAATTAGGTCCATCGGCCCTTGGTGTCGCTAGACGGCGATCGGCTGCTTAGTAGGGGAGGCCAACTTGAATGCTCTGGCGAGTCAACGATAGTGGATTGTGGCTTTTCGGCAGCGTGCACGTGCTCGACGTGCCGCCCCTTCCCTTGAGCGCCGCCGCGGAGGCCGCGTTCGGCGCCGCCACGCGCGTGGTGTTCGAGCACGACATCACGCACCCGCCGGATATGGCCTTCGCTCACCTGAAGCCAGGTGAGTTGTTGAGCTCACTGATTCCCGCCGCCCTTTACGCCTCCGTCAAGGATCGCTGCCGGGAGTGGTTCATGAATATCGAAAACGCCTCTCGCCTTCAACCATGGTTGGTGGCTCTGTCGCTGTCGGTACAGACAGCAAAGCTGGCCGGCATGGATCCTGCAAACGGAGTCGATAGAAATCTGCTGCCGCTTGCTCGGGCGCAAGGCAAGACGATCGAATTTCTAGAAGATGCTGGCGCGGCACTTCTCGGCTTCGCAAACGCACCATTAGCGGAGCAGCAACGAATGCTGTCATTAGCCGCCGAGGACGTCCCGGGTGGAATCGATCACTTCAAGAGACTGACTGAGGCCTGGAAGGCAGGGCGCGCGGATCTGGTATTTGAGTGCGCCAAGGAACGAGTCATGCAAATGCCGACGATGTTTGCGAGCGTCATCACAGGCCGCAACCGGTTGTGGTTGCCGCGCCTACTGGCGCTCGTAAAAGGATCGGAGCGTACGCTGGTGGTCGCGGGTGCACTTCACATGGTCGGCCCTACCGGCCTTCCCGCGATGCTGCGCCAAAACGGCTGTGACGTTGTCCGGGTGGACGTGACCGGGGAGTAAGGAGTCAATCGCGGTGCGGACCATGATCTATAAGCGCACGCACACAGGTGATCCGACGCCGGAAGGCATATTCGGCTTGAGCGATTGCATGGGCCGCGTTCGGGCTCGAGACTATGACGCCGTGATTGGCGTTGGCGGACTGAGTGAGGAGCCGCGAGCGTGCGGCATTGCCGGGCGCATCACATGGGTCGGCGTGGGCGCCCACCGCGGCGAAGGCATCCCGGTTGGATATCGCGGTCCCATCGTTGAGTTTGATAGGTTCAAGCTATTCGACGAAGGCGGGCCTATGCTCGATGACGTCGCCCCGGCACTTGCGCGACATCTATTCGGCGTCCACCGTCGAGTGGTGATGTCCGGACGGACTTGGCGACCCGATGCAGCACGAAATCGCCAAGATTCTGGGACTCGTATCCGGACCGATGCGGCGAGGTCGTACATCCAGCCAGAGATCAACTGCGCGCCAAGGCGCGCAAAGACTGCTATCTGCCCTCCCGGAAGTAGATCCAGAATCTGCTAGAAAAATGAACGGTGGAGCCGGTTATAATATCTGTCCGCAGACAAAGCTGCGGAGGAGGGCCGTCTCTTGAAAGCCATTTTGACGACCTCCGGGGGAAGCCACTGGTTTCCGCAAGGGAACAGCGCGTGGAGTAGGTGAGAAGCGCGGACTAAAACGCTTCTCAAAACGTGGCCTCTCAAGGCTGCCGAACTTTCCCCGTTATCATTTTCGTTAGCGTCGTCCTCGCACCGGCTCCACGCCGCCGGTCCGCGGGCATCCTAATCCGCAAATTGCCAGCGGTGGCTCGCCGGGAACTCAACCGTCAGAAACCCAACGAGTCCTGCACTTACCGCTAGGCCGATGCGAAACTCGTGAGGTGCCACCAGGACAAAAGTCGCAAGTCGCCGGATGCAAAACCCGAGGGGCGAGCGGTGCAACTTCCGTCGGCTCGATGCTCCGTCCATCGCAAGCTTGAGTCCATTCCGAGGGGGACCACTCCCGGTATGCCAACTCAGTCTGGGCGGGCACTCATTGCACGGAGCTGTCGTCAGCTCTTAACAACCGTCCGCGCGATGCCCTTATATGCCGTGGCATTTTTTGAATTTCCTCCCCGAGCCGCACGGGCACGGGGCATTGCGTCCGACCTCGCCGGTACGATCTGGCGATGACGCGATGTCCGGACGCGGTACGAATTGCGTCACGCGCTTGTTGAACTGCTGGAGTTGCCGCGTTTGGAAAAACTTAAAGTGTTCGTTCTCGGCCTCGTAGTATTCACGCATTTCTTCGGTCCAGACCTCGCAGGGCATGAGAATGAAGTCTTCTGCGTTCGTACCCCCCGCGAATTTCGGAGCATCGATTCCGATGCCGATCACCTTCACAAAGTTCGGGAATTTGTTTTTCGCTGCGCCGCAAGCGACCTCTAGTAGCGTTTGGCGTTTTGCCCGGTAATCCGGATCAGCACGGTAGGCGTCGGGAGCCCTTAACTGGAAGAGGACATACCCAACATTCGGCAGGTAAGACGGAACGAAGGTGACCTGGCGCGTGAACTGGCTCGGACGATCGGGAAAGCGTTCAACTGCGTCTAAAAGCATGCGGGCCAGATTTCGGCGATAGAAGCGAGGTTCCCTCACCATTTCGTGGATCGCGCTGTCACCACGCAGAATATTGGAGTTTCCGCCGAGTGTCCCGTCTAGGGAATTCTGGCATGTTCGCTGAATCAACATGTCCCAGAAATACGAAATCCGATCTTCCCGTTTAGTGTTCTTATAGACATCGGTCTCGATAAAATCGTGCCACTCTCCCTCACCGATCATTACGCCAGTGATGTTTTCTTCGCCCTTCGGTCCAATGCCGTAACTCTTGGATGCCTTGTCATAGTTCAGAAAGTAGTGACCAAGCAGGTCCTCTTCACCGCAATAGGAGAGGCAATCAAACTTCGCAATGGCCACCGCCTTGGCATCGAGATAGGCGGCGAAATCGCTGACGGTGTCCAGCTCCGCCAGAATAATCGGCAGGTTGTGGCTATCGAGGATATGAATAGGATTGCGTTTGTCGATCTCGACCTGAAAGGGTGGTGTCGGGCCGCCATCGGACTCACTATAGGTGATCGCAAGGCTTCCGTAGATATTCTGGTTAGACGCTTTCTCACAGGCCTCCTTTGCGCCGTGAGCCACGACAATCTTGTGAATGACTGCCTTCTCGGTATCAATAGCAAGCGGAAATGGAGTCGTCATCTTCCCATCGAGGAAGATGGGTCGCCCACCGCGAATGTAACGCTCGGCCCCGTGCGCCGTCTTGACTTGCCGGTCAATCACGTTCCGTTTCCATCGGTCCCACAAAACCTGCGGGTCTTTATCCGGAACTACCGGCAGTGCCTTTTCTCGATCGAAGAAGATGAAGACGTAGTCGTCAAAAACGACGAGGAGATCACAGAGCTCGTGTCCGTCGTCTTTGTATGGGTTAGGGTAGCTCCAAAGCTTTAGGAACGAACGCTCGCAGAAGTCCGCGAGCATACGCTCTGTGGCTGTCACACCAGCGGACTTTTGCAGCGGTGCCTTGGTGCTCGTCTCGTTCATTCGTCGTGTCGCACCCTATGCTATTTCCGGGGATTCGCTGAGCGTTTCCGCTGATCCCGTTTCACCGATCTACTCCGCCAGCTATTATAAGGATCGGATTGCTAGTGCACCCATTTGTGACCGGGATTTTTAACTAGGGTGTGAAGCACTTGGATGCCGATGACGGCATCGGATCGCCCCTCAGGGAGGATAGTCATTTGGGCAAAAGCAGTCGTCGGAAGAGGGGACGTAAAAAGGCGGCCCCAAAGTCTCCTCTTGGCCTTGAGCTCAAGGGGATGCGCAGCCCGCTAGCGGACATTCCCCGCGACGAACTCGTCCTGCTGATGGCGGGATTTGGCAAGGACCAAGCCGAAAAATTCGCTTCGACTACAATCGCTATTCGAGACCTGATGTCTCGTGTGGACCCGTTTGGACTTTTGGCTTGCCTGGCCGCCTACGGCATTCCGGACTTTGTAGACGCCAATGGAATATTGAGCCATGGCGAAAGAACGCGACTTTACCCGGCTCACATCGAATTGGGCCAATTGATGACCTTGACCTTGGGTCCCGATATCTCCCGCGCACGTCCGGCAACAAGCCGAGACGTGGGGTCGATGTTCGAAATGTTGCCGAAATGGGCAGATCAGTTTCATTGGAAACGGCTCTCTCAAATCGAGCATGCCGCCACCGATTTGGCTAAAGCGCGGCTCGCAGTGCAAGAGCAAATGCGCATGACGACGCAAATGATCCGCAATTGGGGGTTTTATGATCAGGTCAAGCGGATCGGCTTAGAACTATTGACGCCGCTGGATGCTCGTTTTGAGTGCACGCACGCTTTCCGGATCACGGATTGGATCCTGATTTTTGATCATATGTTTGACGAGTGTCAGAAGCGATTCAACGCACATTTCGAACGTCTTGCTCCAATGATCCGCGCAAAGACGGTGCGTGGGGCGGTGGCTGCGTACTTTAAGGCGATCCCAGATTTAGAGGGTTCGCCAGAATTATTCGAGCAACTCATGCGCAAGCGACGGGCCTCGCTTAAGGCGGCACAGGCCATGATGCTGTCGCATTCCGACCTTCGGCTCGTCGACTGTTACACATTCTCGGCTACGCAAATTGCCGCACCTATCGGGAGACCGATCTCGGTAGTCGAGCAGGCTCTAAAAGCGGCAAGCTATCGGTTGGGAGAGTTGCAAGGCACCAACGTCGAACATGCCTTCATGAATAACCCGGTTTGGCTTCAGCCCGCGATAGCCCTCGAGGGGGGCAATTATTTCTGTCCGCTGCCTCAAACCGCTTTCGCTTTTCTTTTCGAAATGATGTCGGCTGTTTTCCGCGACGATCCACCGCTTCGCATTGCTTACGACAAACGACGATCCGACTACTTGGAGAAGAAAACCGCCGAGTTATTTCAGAAGGCATTCCCCGAGGCGACATTAACGCCCAATTTCAAGTGGCAATCACCCGATCGGTCGCAAGAGTTTGAAACTGATTTGATTGTGGACATGGGCCCGATCCTAATTCTCGTGGAAGCAAAATCCGGTGGCATTTCACCCCAAGCGCGACGCGGGGCGCCGGAGCGCCTAGGCGAGGACATCGATCGCTTACTGATCGAACCGTCGCGGCAATCGAAGCGCTTGGAAGACGCGATTTGGGCGGCTAAAGCGGGCGATCCTGGCATGCAGCCGTTCAAAGATGTGTTTCCTACGAATCTCGATCGCATACATCGGATCGTACGAGTTTCGGTAACCCTGGAGGACATTGGCTTCATTCATACAAACGTCAATGCGCTTAAGGAAGCAGGCTTTGTGCCGCCGGACATCGCGGTGGCTCCTGCGGTGACGCTGGCGGATTTGGAGATAGTCTTCGATATTTTGCAATCACCGCTGGAGCGCATCCACTATTGGGTGCAACGAAGTGTGTGGGAGGGTAGTGCGGACTATACTGCCGACGAGATCGATTTGCTGGGAGTGTATTTGAACACCGGATTGAGCGTCGGCGACATTCACAAGAACACGCGCCTCGTCTTGGTCGGGGCTTCGAAACCGATTGACGAGTACTACGAGGCCACCCGCCACGGGATCGCTAAGGACAAGCCGGCGTATCAGGCGACGCAATGGTGGCGAGATCTCTTAGCGAGACTCGAAGAGAAGAAGCCAGATCGTTGGATCGAAGCCGGGATCGTACTGCTCAGCGCTGGCTACCAGCAGCAAATCGAGATTGGGCAACGTCTAAAAGGTCTTGTCTCTACTGTCCAGAAGCTACGGGAACGCGCGTCTTCTCGAAATGGCTTGGTTTTCTTTGCATCCGCGGACACAAGCGAGGCTATTGCGCTGCTGGTATTGGTGGCTAGCCAAGTACCAGGTCGATTTCGGCTCATGGAAAATATTGCTTCTCAGGCGTTCGTGGAGCACGCGAAAGTTCTCCGGTGCGTTGTGATCATGATCAACGCCGACAGCCCTCGATATCCCTATGGTACGCTGGCCGTGTTTACGAGACCTCGCGATGCCTAGATCGGCGTGCAGGAGATGGAAGGGCAGATACTTGCCGTTGTGACGCCTTCTTCATGGGGCACTCCGTTCTGGCAACAGGGCACAAACATGCTAACTTGATGATGGACCATCACTCGTGACGCGATCAAAGAAAACACCACCCGGAAAAGCGCTTGAAATCGAAGTGTTGAAACTGCTCGAGGGCGCTGGCTTCCGTGCACATCCCAATGCTCGCGTCGCCAAGCCTCGGCAAACCGACATCCTGGCTCAAGGCAACGATCTGACTCTGCTTGTTGAGGTCAAAGATCGCAATCGGGTTCTCGATATCGGCGATATCGACAGTTTGCGTTCGCGTCTCAGCCGCACCATACCGGAGGTCATCGGCGTGCTTTTCACGACGTCCGCGATTTCAAGACCAGCGCTCAAGGAGATCGAAAACGATCGCACCCGTGTAGTCCTGGTCTTTGTCGCCTCGGAGATTGGGCTGCTTCGCGCGGGGAAGGCGCGCGTGCTGAACTTGATCACCAAGAAGCGCAGCGAACTTCTTGTTAACGGTCGCGCCTGGTTTCGAACCGGCGAGGGTGGTGAATATCTCGATACCCCGCTGCCTAGATCGACCATGGAGTTCGTCGCGGGTCCGTGCGCCTCCAGCTATTTTTGCTCCAAAACCGATTTTGCGCACGCGACATTCTCGACGGCAATACCGGATACGGGTGGGAGCAACCCGGGTGGCGACGGGGTGCGACTGTCACTGTCGCTGTCCTTGAGTACGCTCGAAGAGCTCCGCGATCTCTTCGGTTATCTTCACGATGCCTTCGGATTGTCATCGAACGGCGCTTTTACAATCCATCAGGACGGAGCCTGCTGGCATGGGATCGGTGTAGAAAACCTTTTGAAGTCCCTGCTCGACCCGTGCGCTCGCTATCGAGCCGTCCCGATGGATCGCGTCCATCACTCGGAAGATATCACCTATTTCGATCGGTTCCGAAATGGTTGGTTGCTGTTGTATACCAGGCAGCGGGTCCCTGAAGGACCCGAAGCCCCAGCGTACTTACACGAGACCGATGTTTGCATTCAGCTTCCCGGGGTACCCGTGGACGCGGCGCCCTATCTGAACCTCTGTCGTTATACGGGCAACGAGTGGGCCGACTTTGGGACGATCCTTGAGGACCGCAGAGAGACCAAAGGGCTCAAGAAGCGGATCAAATTGGAAGTCGTGGGAACGATGGTGCGAACCGATGATAATCGGGAGCAGGACCGGTGGGTCGTGGGATTGATCGCACGCAATCCCTTTTACCGAAAGAAGAAGCTTCCGCGCGAGTGGGAGATGGAGGGTTCCCCGTTGCACGACCTTTTGCAAATGGAGCTAATTCTTTGCGACCTCAGGGATCATCACCAGGAAGGGGACCAGATCAATCACTATGAGCTGCAAGGAATCGAGACGACGGATGCCCAGTACGCTCAGATCATTCGGCCTTTTGGCACCTGGAATAAGATCATAAAACGCATTCGAGACGGGCAGCCCGTCCGTGAAGTGGAGCTGGTAGACGTGCCTGCGGCGCTCGAGCGAAAGCTTCGTGTCAAAGCGTTGCCTCTCCGGCGGCGGACACGCCGCGGCGCATCCCACCGATGAGCGTGAAAAGCAGGCCCAGCGCGTCAAAATGGGGTACCAGGAGATTGCGGGAGTTTTGCGGTCGCGCCAGGATAAATCTGGGAAAGGAGGAAGTCCTATGTAGAGGATGGAAACTTTTCGATGGAATCCAGTGGGTTCAACTCCCACCCGGCAAAGGTTAGCCACCAGCCGGAAGCGAGCCTTGCATGTGGGTGCGGTGACGCATCACTTGAAGCGTAGGCAGCGGGTACTGAAGCCGCGTGATTGAGTCTCGAGAAGTCCGTAGTGCTGGTGTCCTCATTGTCCGCAAAGTGGGGACTGCATCGTCGGGCCGAGAAGGCGAGGACCGACTAACTGGCCGGGATCCTAGAGCGGGGCAAAGGTACGGGATGGATTCTCCAGGAACCTGGGAGATCCTGTGATTGACCAGCCGATGAATAGCCAGCGGTACCGGGCTTGAACGGGACCAGGCCTGAGCGGAGTTCTCCACCGCACGGGAGCGAACTTGGAGAGGATCGGTTGGAGCGGAGAAGCGAACAACATAAGCGACTCCGTATTCATCGCAGGAAGTCGTAGTGCTCTGATAGTACCGAGGATGCTGGGGAACGCGGCTCGCGCGGACCCGGATCGAGGGAAGCGGAGCATCGTGGTACAGAATCGCTTTTGAGAAACACGGAGGGCGCATTGAAGCCTGAAAGCGTGTCAACGAAACAGGAGCGGATAGCCAAGCTGGCGGCAGAGAATCCAGCGATGGCGTTCACGTCTCTGAACCATTACCTCGACGCCGAGTGGCTGAGGTATGCCTATGAGTGCACGCGCAAAGACGGTGCGGTCGGGGTCGATGGTCAGACGGCGCAGGAATATGCGGCCGAGTTGGAGCAGAACCTGCAAAGCCTGATGGATCGGCTGAAATCGGGCCGTTATCGCGCGCCGCCAGTCCGACGTCACTACATCGACAAGTCGGATGGTGGCAAGCGTGCGCTGGGCATCCCGTCTTTCGAGGACAAAATAGCGCAGCGCGCCATTGTGATGCTGCTGGAGCCGATCTACGAGCAGGACTTTCGTGACTGCTCGTTCGGCTTTCGCGCCGGTCGCAATGCGCACCAAGCGCTGCGAGTCCTACGTCTCGGGATATTGGGGCAGGGAGCTCGATGGGTGTTGGAAGTGGACGTTCGAAAATACTTCGACAGCATCGATCACGCCAAGCTGCGAGAACTGCTGGCCAGACGAGTCACCGATGGTGTGGTGAGAAGGATGATCGACAAGTGGCTGAAAGCGGGGGTGCTGGAACGGGGACAGATATCTTTCCCCGGTGTCGGTACGCCTCAGGGTGGGGTGATCTCACCCGTGCTTTCCAACGTGTTTTTGCATCATGTGCTCGATGACTGGTTTGCCGAGCAGGTGCAACCGCGCCTGCGCAGCGCCAGTGCCTTGGTCCGTTACTGCGACGACTTTGTGATGCTGTTTGCGTCCAAAGACGACGCCGAGCGGGTGCAGGCGGTGCTGGGCAAGCGGCTGGCGAAGTTCGGGTTGGAACTCCACCCCGATAAAACCCGGCTGGTTGACTTCAGGGCGCCGGCCGAGCGCGTGGGTGCGCAGACAGCGTTGCCCACGACCTTTACGTTCCTCGGCTTTCTCCACATCTGGAGCAAGACGCGGACAGGCAAGCCGACGGTGTGGCAGCGGACCGCCAAAGATCGTTTGGCGCGGACGCTCAAGGCAATCAACCTGCAATGCCGCTTTATGCGGTCGTGGCCGATTGCCGAGCAACATCATCGACTCTGCCGGATGCTGGAGGGGCACTTCGCCTACTTCGGCATCACCGGCAACTATCCACGCTTATCCTCCGTAGTCCATTGGATGCGGCGGATCTGGCGCAAATGGTTGTCGCGGCGGTCGTGGAAGAGCTATGTTACCTGGGAGAAGTTCCTGAGGTTGGTGGCACGCTATCCGTTGCCTGCCCCCAGAATCGTCCATCGCTACACCTGATCGTGCGCGAAGCTGTGCTATGAAGAACCGAATGCGCGAATCGCGCTCGTTCGGGTCTGTGAGGGACGAGGGCCGCGAGGTCCTCGTCTACTCGGAGAGTTCGTCGTGCTTTGTTGTGCTTCGTCGTGCTCTGGGGTCGATTTGCAACGGACATCCCGCGAGCAAAGTGGTTAATAATCAAGTACTTGAAATTGCGTTTTATGCTACCGTCATCTCATAACCCGAAGGTCGTAGGTTCACGAGAGCCAGAATGTCACCTTAGATCTGGGACTTCACATTTCTAGATCAACAAGTTAGCCTCACCTGAGCGCCCACGGTTCCGTTGCACTAACGTTCTGTTACAGCGACAGATTGGAGGTAGACTGGTACGGCTCCCAGGGAGACGAGTGCCGCCGAGTTATGATGAGTGCAATCAGAAAATGCACGATCTGCCCTCAGCGCTGATGCCACACTAGACTCATAGGGAACTGTCAGACGCCAATTCAGTTTCTTGGCCAGGCGAGCATTCGCAGGTTTCAACGATTCTGGTGGCGATCGTCTCCGCCAGCCTTTCAGCTCCGCCAATATTGTCGGATCCAAGGCTGCGCGGCAATCATCGCCAATTTCAACTCGGTCGTGTCGAGGTCTTCTTGAGGCACGCCGAAGGACAAGGCCGCTCGCACCCAAGCGTATGCACGACTAAGATTGCGATGTCCTGTCGCACCGATTTCGTAGAGAGTTCCAATATTGGTCATCGCTGGCGTATAACCTTGCATCGCAGATCGCAGAAAGAATCTCATCGCCATTCCGGGATTTCTCTTGACGCCTTGTCCCTTGGCGTAACGAATGCCTAGTAGATTCAGAGCGCCGGGTGTGCCTTGATCGATTGTTCGCGCAGTCGTTTTGGGCGTTCCTGAAACGCCACGCCGGCTAACATCGTCGTCCGCGCCTGTGGCCGAAATAAGCTGAAGCGAAGTGCTAGTGCGCGATTCCGGTGCGCATTCTGCGACGGACGGACGAGGTGCCCATATGCAAAATCCGACCAATATAAGCGAGCAAATGTTGTCGCTTTTCACATTTACTCCGGTGCGCGAGTGGTTCGTTGGGTCCGCCATCTCAACTAAGACGCTCATGAGTCACTCCAGCGCAGGTCGAAAGACACCATAACACCGCAATTCTGAGAGGAACTCCTCACGCATGATTGGAGGAAAGTGCTTTTTTTGATCGGAGCACCGGCATCAGGAGTTCTTGAGCTTCCTGCGTCACATTGAAGCAAACGTTCCGGATCACTTGGATGTTCATCCAGGTGCCGCGCGCGGATCACGTCCAACCAGCGGGCCGCGCTAACTTGAGCCAATTACGGAGGGGTTCGCACGACTATTCGGCGGCCGAACCGGCGGGAGTCAAACGAATAGGCACCCGGTCCAAGTAAGGCCAATGCAATAACATCGACACAGATGATCGCGGCACTTCCCAGGTTATCAACGCCGAGGGACGACCAGATCAGCACGTGTAAGCCGAGTGCAATGGCGGCGGCAATAGGCGTAAGAAATCCTGCAATTAGCCCCGCACAAACGACGAGCGAAGCGACAGTAATCCAGGGGGGTACGCCGTGTCGGTGCGCTGCGCCAAGAAGCAGCGCCATAGCAACGGAGGCCCGCAGGAGCAGTAACGCGAAGCCGGGCCAACCGACGGGAAACATGGAAAAGAGCCGTTGCACTGGGGTAAGGGTGCTCGCCGCAAGGATCAAGGTGTACCCTACATGACGGTAGCGGCGCACGCCCCTTTTGGGAGATCCGCACGCGCTCGGAGGATGATAGGGGATAGTTTTACCGGGAGTGAATCACTTGATTCGGATTGTTCGGTGGGTCCTTGCGATCCTGTGCTGCGGACCTGTGTGGTCGCAGGAGTCCGTTCTCACGCTCGAGCAACTGAACCACCGAGCATTCCATGTGTCCGACGGCGCTCCTGCTCCGGTAAACGTGCTGGCGCAAACGCGGGACGGGACAATGTGGCTGGGGAATAGCACCGGGCTGTACCGCTTCGACGGTACACGCTTTGTGCACTATCCAGGGCAATCAGACGACCCCTTACCGTCGATGGATGTTAGTGCCCTTATCGCGGCTCCCGACGGCGGCTTGTGGATTGGCTTCAGGTTCGGCGGCATTTGTCTGCTCCGCGATGGTCAGCAGAGTCGTTATGCGGTGCGCGACGGGATACCCCGCGGGACGGTTAAGAGATTTGCCTGGGACCGTGAGGGGGTACTGTGGGTGGCGGCAACCGGTGGCATCGCGCGAATTAGGGGTGCACACGTCGAGAAAGTTTCCAGCGACCTGTTCGGCACAGCGGATAGCGCGATCAGTAGCATGGTGATAGATCGAAACGGCAACGTCTGGGTCTCAGCCCACACTGCAGTCGTGGTGCGCAAAGCGCAAGAATCGACGTTCCAGATTGTATCTGCAATAGCAGCAATAGACAGCGGGCACAGTGGACATGCCCAAGAACTCGCAGAGTCCCCGGACGGTCACGTTTGGTTCATAGGAAATAGTTCCGTGACTCGTTTCGATCTGTCGACCGATCCGCCGCATCGCCGATCCTTCCGGTTGCCCGCGACACACGCCCGGCTGGTGTTCTTCGATAGTGAGGGTAATGCTTGGTTTGCGACGGAGGCCGCGTTCGGTCGCTGGCAATCTCACCAGCTACTGGCCGACATGCAGTCGGATGCAACCGCTGCCCATGTCGAGACCATGCCAACTGACTTGACGCCCGCCGTGTTCCTGGAGGATCGGGAACGGAACATATGGATGGGCAACGTACTCGGTGTCGATCAATTCAGCCGCAGCGTCGTGGTGCGCAGTTTCAAAGACTGCTCGTACGAGGGGAACAGCACTCTTGTCCCGGGGGGCAATGGCACCCTATGGGCATCCTGCACCAAATATCCTCCGGGAATCTCACATCTGTTCGAGCTTCGAGACGGACACATCATCAGCGATCGCCCGGTCCCAGACTTCACCGCGGGTTATCGTGACCAAACGGGTACCGTCTGGTTTGCTGGCCGAACGACCTTGGCCCATCTCGAGGGAGATTCGATCGTCACCAGTGCAATCCCGGAGCAGGTGCGTGGGTCCGATATTCAAGCACTTGCCCGCGACGCACATGGCGCTCTCTGGGTCTCGGTCATTCACCGTGCGGTGTATAAAGTCACTGAGGGTGAGTGGCTCGCATACGGCGGCCTTGACGCAATGCCACGAGGGGTGCCGATCGCGGAGACCGTCGACGGTCGAGGAGGCATTTGGTTTGGCTACCCTGACAATCAAATCGCCCATCTTCTGGACAAACGTGTCGAGGTGTATGGCCCGGGAGAAGGGGTCGACGTCGGCAACATCACCGCGCTCTCCGTGACGGGCGACCAGGTGTGGGCGGGCGGTGACTTAGGGCTCGCACGCTTTTCTGGCGGTCGATTCGTCGGGATGGTGGGCGACCCAGGGTGTCGGTTGGCCGGCGCCTCGGGGATCGTGGGGTCGGACAACGGGGACCTGTGGTTGAACACAGTCAATGGCATCGCCCACCTTTCGCATCAGGATGTCGAGCGCGCGATTCGTGAACCAGCGTATGTTGTGCGATGCGAAGGTTTTGACCATCTGGATGGCATTCCTGCGGCCCCCCCTCCACTACGCCCATCACCCTCTGCGGTCGCGACGAGTGACGGTCGTGTGTGGTTCGAAACACAGCAGGGAACTATTTTCATCGACACGGCGCACCTTGTCCGCAGCACCTTGGCACCGCCGGTTACGATTTGGTCGATCAATAGCGCGGCTCGGCGATATCCCAACAAGGGCGTGGCCGTTGGCCTGCCCTCACACACCACGAATGTGCAGATCAACTACAGCGCCGGCAGCTACAGGGTCCCCGAGCGCGTGCGATTTCGTTACAAACTCGAGGGATCCGATCCCGACTGGCAGGATGTTGGGGGCCGTCGTGACGCGATCTATACCAATCTCGGTCCCGGCGACTATCGATTCCGTGTGATTGCATCCAACAGCGACGGGATATGGAACACCACGGGCGCGGCGCTTGACTTTGTAATCGTGCCGGCTTTCTATCAGACCAAATGGTTCCATGCGTTGTGCGCCCTCCTGGGCTTCGGAGTACTCGCCAGTCTGTACCGTTTGCGAATCGCGCAGGTCCGCCTGCAAACAAGCCGCTTGCTCGCGGCCCGGCTCGGCGAGCGCGAACGCATCGCACGCGAGCTGCACGACACGCTGCTGCAGAGCATGCAGGGATTGATCTGGAGGTTCCAGGCGGCAACCGACAGCATTCCTCACGGCGAGCCGGCGCGCAACTTGATGGAGCAATCGCTCGAGCGCGCGGATAAACTGCTCGGTGAAGGACGCGACAGGGTCAAGGATCTTCGCGCCGCCGGAAGGGATGGCTCCGACCTGATTCAGGCACTGGCAGCTGAGGGTGAGCAACTCGCTGTCGCGCAGCCAGCGGAGTTTCGGGTGAGCGTAGAGGGTGTACAGCGCGATCTGCATCCGATCGTACGCGAGGAAGCATTCCTAATCGCCCGTGAGGCGATCGGAAACGCTTTCAGGCACGCGGGCGCAAGACACATCGAGGTGGACGTTTCCTATTGTGAGTCGTCGCTCCGTGTCAGAGTGCGCGACGACGGGCGAGGGATCAGCGCAGAAGTACTCACAGATGGCAAGCCAGATCGCTTTGGTCTTGTCGGGATGCGGGAACGGGCGAAGAAGCTTGACGCTCAACTCGACATCTGGAGCAGACCTGGTGCCGGTACGGAGGTCGATTTGCGCATCCCGGCAAAGGTGTCTTTCCGAGGTACAGCGCGTTTGCTCCGATTCGGCTGGTGGCGTCGGAGCGTTTGGGATGCACGAGAAGAGTCTGGCGGTGAGGCAGCCCGATGATTGAACAGGATACCCATGCCATTCGAATCCTTACGGTCGACGATCATCTATTGCTGCGCGAGGGAATCGCGGCGGTCCTTGAAGCCCAGTCCGACATGGTTTTGGTCGGAGAGGCCAGCAATGGCCGGGAGGCCATCGATCGCTTTCGGCAGCTGCGGCCGGACGTAACGCTCATGGATCTGCGGATGCCCGACATGAACGGTATTGACGCGATCACAGCAATCTGCCGTGAGTTTCCGAACGCGCGCATCATCGTGCTCTCGACCTATGCGGGCGACGTCCAGGCTGCTGCGGCACTCAGAGCGGGCGCATCGGGTTATTTGCTCAAGAACCTGGTGCGGACCGAGCTTTTGGATACCATTCGAGCCATCCATGCGGGCAAGCGGCGGGTGCCGCCAGAGATTGCGACGGAAATCGCTGAGCATGTTGCCGACGACTCGCTGACCGAGCGCGAGACCGAGATCCTGAAATGCGTCGCGGCGGGAAAGTCTAACAAGCTGATCGCGGCGGAGCTCAATATCAGCGATGGAACTGTCAAGACGCATATGAAGAGTATCCTGCCGAAGCTCAATGCGAGTGATCGTACTCACGCGGTGACGATCGCCTTGAAGCGAGGAATTCTCGACCTGTAGTCGCGCTGGAGTTGTAAACTTGCGCCTCTCCCAAAAGGGGCAGAGGATGCTACCTAGATAAAGTGCAAGCACACCTCGGCGACGCGCGGTTGGCAGCGATTCTTCTCGATGTTTTCTCCCTGCAGACCCGGACTCGCATTGCTGCTTCCGCGTTCATCTGTCGCAATCGTATTTCCTCTGCTGTTACACGCTTCCAAATGCCCTCGCATTGGCGATGCCCGGTCCCGGCGCAGATTCTATTTTGATGCCTCCTTCTGCGGCGCGTCGTCGTACTAGTCTGTGCGGGATGGCTTGGCACGTTCGCTATTCCCGTTGTGGTGTGAGTTTCGCTTACCACATTAGGGAGATGCTAAACGAGTTGCGTGCGTGGATTATTCAAATCCGAACGATTCACCTTCCCGCATGCAGGCAGGTTTGATATGAAATCGAACGAGAACGCCCTTGCACAGTCGTTTAGTTCCGACATCAAACAGTGTTCAACAAACGCATCAACGATCGTTTCGGCTGCGAAGTGTCAAGTTCGATCAGACGGCCTGGGCGTGGAGAAATCCGACTCATGCGACTATAACGACGCACTTGCCAG
>Ga0210394_10002712_pt1 | contig 23769 bp, 24 predicted proteins | sample IncBWC12MmetaG_FD_160121 | JGI IMG/M metagenome (GOLD analysis project Ga0210394, IMG submission 160121) | Forest soil microbial communities from Barre Woods Harvard Forest LTER site, Petersham, Massachusetts, United States - Inc-BW-C-12-M | ecosystem: Environmental > Terrestrial > Soil >... | reverse complement strand
CCCTCTGGTGGTTTGGCGTCCGTTCCGACGATTTTGCCGGCAGGAGCCGTTGCGCTTGGGCAAGGGGTGACGTTGTTAGCAGATCCGATCACGCCGCCGCGGTAGACAATCCGATAAATTCGTCCGTGCGTATCGTCGGAAACATAGAGCGCACCGTCCGGACCGACTGCCAATCCGTTCGGACGATGCAGAGCTCCTTCCGGTGTCTTGACTGCTCCTGCAAAACCGTCGGCAAATATTTCGCATCTCCCCGAAGCGTGATCGCCCGACATCGGCTGAAAAACGACGTTGTAGCCACCCTGTGGGTACGGCGCGCGGTTCCACGATCCGTGAAATGCAATAAAAACGCCGTCCCGATAGCGGGCGGGGAATTGTTTCTTGTCGTAGCGAACCATTCCGTTCGGCGCCCAATGTGCCGGAAATACGGCAACTGGAGAAATCTTGCTCGCGCACACGCCGGTCTTCTTGCCACCATCACCGCCGTATTCCGGCGCCAGGACCAATTTTTTCACGAAGGGGTCGTAGTAACACTCGGGCCAGCCATAGTCGCCGCCCTGCTTTAGGAGCATCAGCTGCTCGGCAGGCAATGTCGCTTCCTGGTCGGGCCTGAAAAGGTCAGGCCAGTTCGTATGCAACTGGTCGCGTCCATGTTGCGTGACAAACAGGCGGCCGCTCTCATCGATGGCGAACCCTTCGCCATTACGGATTCCGGTAGCGAAGCGCTCGGCCTTCGAGAATTTCTGGCTTGTTTTGTTGGCGTCATATCGCCAGATGCCACCACGCGTCTCAAGCTCCGTGCAGGGATCCGCACCCGGCGATTTGAGTGTGCGATTTTTGAGCTGGCAGGAATTGGTAGCGCTGCCCACATCGATATACATTTCCCCTGCAGCATTGATGGTGAAAGGATGCATGGGATGGTCGCCCCCAAGTGGCAATCCAGAGACGATCGTTACGGGCGGGTCCTTCGGTACGATTGGGCCAGCAGCCAGCGAATAGCGCACGATTCGGTCGTTGATTTCCGCATAGAGCGAGCCTTGATATAGGCTAATCCCAGTTCCGCCAGCGCCGCCGGTCTGAACCGTTTCACCGAAGCGCTCATTCAAATCGGCCTTCCCCGTACCAGCCTTGTCTTGAAGCGCAACCAGGAAACCACCCGCGGGCGGTAGGGCGTTGCCGTAATCTGGGTCCGACCAAGTGTTCACATAGACCACTCCGTTCGGCGCAACCACCAGGTGACGTGCATGGCCAATGTTGTCAGCAAACACCGTCGCGCAAAAACCAGGAGGCAGCTTCAACCCGCTGTCGTCGTTCGGACAGGGTTGACGCTTGGTTTCCGCAGCAGCGTGTGACTTGTTTTGGGCCGACGCTAACGAACTGAAGACACACAGCGCGCCGATCGCAGCGATGACGAATAACACAAACCTGTATTTGCGAACCACTCGCATGAACCCTCCGGAGATCGACGGCAAGAATTGGCACCCAAAGTATTGACGCAATTGGGCTGCTTGGCGGACGAACCTGTGTTGACCTATGGCCGATGGAAACGGCCAACCAAAACGCCTTTCATCAGAATGTGTCCATCCATCGCTTTCATCACATCGCTCTGAGTCGCATCCGGTCCGAGAGTTAGCTTCGTATCCAGCGCGAAAAGTTCAAACGTGTAGTGATGATATGGACCGACAGCAGCTGCACCCATTCCCATGTAGCCAACTTTCTTGCTTTGGTTCAGACCCTGAATCGAGCCGTCCGGCAATTGGGGTTGAGTTGGCACGCCCTCGGGAAGTTCATGTGCCGTTCCCGGAATATTGAAGATCAGCCAGTGCAGAACCTCATCTGTTTTTTTCATCGGCGCGGTGTCCGGGTCGATCAGGATGAGCGCGAAGCTCACGGTTCCTTCCGGCACATTCGCCCACGTCAACTTTGGAGATACCGGAGTTCCTTCAGCGGCCATCGTGAATTTGTTCGGAATGATGCCGCCGTCTTCGAATCCGTCGGTTGTCAGCGCCAACCTGGGCTTCGTTGGCGCGGGTGGAGCAGGTGTTTGCGCCATCGTTCCTGCTGCCGCTGAAATCAAAACCAGAGCTGTGATCCACGATTTCATGCTGCTCTCCTTACCTTGGAAGAGTTTCAATCGGTCAGACTTGGGTCTCGAACGCGCCAATTGTAAATGAACTTGGGCCAAATTCGCTACGAAAGTGGTTGGTATCGCGACGATCCAAGTCGAATGTATTCGTGAGAATCGGACAGTTCGATGCGACTAAGCGCACGGTCTAACACGAGCCACTTGCTCAGGCAGTGGCGCCATCGATGGGTATAACCGCCCCGGTGATATGCCCGGCATTCGTGTCCGCCAGCCACAACGCCAGATTCGCGACGTCTTGCGGCTGCAGCCACTTTGTAAAATCCGCAGTGGGCATCGCTTTTCGATTGGCCGGGGTATCCATGGTTCCCGGCAGGATCACGTTCGCAGTCACGCCGGCATCTTTGTTTTCCACGGCCACGCTGCGCACCAGCATCGCCAGCGCGCTCTTGAAAGTTACATATGCCGCCAGACCGGCGTGCGGCTCCGTTGCGGTCAGGCTGCCGATGGCGATGACCCGCCCGCTCCCAGACTTGCGAAGATGTGGAACCGCCGCCCGCAGGACATAAAACGCCGAATTTAGATTGAGATCGCGCATCTGCTCCCACGTGGCATCATCCGTTTCGGCGACCGTTTTTCCCCCGGCAAACCCTCCCAGAACGTGCACCAAGATGTCCAGCCTGCCAAACTGGCTGACTACCCTTTCCACCATTTTGTTGACGTCCGCGGGTTTCGTGAAATCCACCGATTCAGCCAAAAATGTGGCGATCGGGAAATCACTTTGGGAAATACTCCGAGACGTTCCCACAACAAAAGCGCCCGCATCCAGGAATGTGTTGGTGACAAAGGACCCCAGTCCGCCCTTTGCACCAGTAATCAGCACGACGCGATCTTTCATGGGAATTCCAAACCTCGGGGAAGAGTCCGAATGTCGGAGGGATTAGAGCACGAGAACAAGCAAAAGTTGTAACAATTGATGGGCTGCGAACTGGTCGACATTCTTTGTCGAAGGCGACCGCCTGAGATGCTTTACTGAAGCGGTAAAGCGCTAATAATGGAACAAGCGTAACTTGACAAAACAAGTTAACTAGCGCACCGTTAAAGCTGGATCAAGGGTGCCTTTCAGGTCTTTCGGACCGAGAGCGGTACCCTGAATCACCCCCTTGGCCGTGCATCAGGAAGAGCCGCATGCTTGCACGCAAAGCAACTTCGAGTTCGAACCCACGAAGTTGTAATCCCACTTTTCACAGAATCGCAGCTCTCGCAGCCAGTTGATCGCCGACTGGCACGTCGATTCAACTCGGCAAAATGAGGACAATATGCAGCCACTTATATGGATGTCACTAGGCGCTGTCATTGGCTGGACAAGTGGAAGAGCGCTCCAAGAGGGCGGCTACGATTGGTTTAGGGACGTTGTCATGGGCATTGGTGGCTCCGTTGTGGGCGGCCTTCTCGGCATTGATGGCCTTGCAGGCTATCGGAGGACCATCGTAACAACCATGATCGCAATCATCGTTGCGACTCTCCTGATGATGCTTGCAAAACGCGCAAGCCGCCAGATGTCGTACGCACGCTCCGTTCAAACTGGAGCGACGCCAGGAAACCCGCACGCTTTTGGATACAAATCGTCTGCTCGTGCCACGGGCGTCAACAAATCGAAATTGCGATTCGCCTGGTCGCCTCGCTGAAAGATTAAACCGTCCGTGCAGCTGTAATCCGATCGGACCGAAAGAAATCCAAATGGAAGTCACCGTCAAAACCGGAACGATTCTGATGAAAGAGGGAACTCCTCTGCCTGCCGGCCTGGAAGCGGCGAGCGAGAGCCTTTTGCCTGGTTGGAGAGCCTTCCAGAATCTAAACGGTTACGCTCTCAGTAGAAAAATAGAAGCGGAAAATTGGCAGTTCTTTTGCCTGGCTGGAGATCTACATGCAACCGCAGTGGGCCGTGACCGTCAGAAAACGGTAATCAGCGCAGTCAAGCAGATACTGGCAAGCACGGCGAGGGAGAAGTACAACTCACTGGAAGTGACCGAAATCGCTCCCAAACGGTTTTTCGGTGTGCCGTATTTACGTGTCTCCGCACACTTGCGTCACGTTCAAGAAGATAGCCTGCTCACTCCACCAAAAGATCCCCTTGGCAAAAGCGCAGCTCACGTGAAGTCTCCACGCCCGTCGGCACTGGTGCTGACGCCCGTGGAAGAGCCAGTCCGGGCAAGCTAGGCTCACAAATAGACTCCGATCGCGCCAAAGAAAAGTCGCGGACGATCCGGGGTCGGCTCGGCAGAGGAATCTGAAAATATTTAGATCGTTGGGTGGTAACGGTTGCCCCGCCGCCAGTGCGGGTTTGTGTGCCAGCAGGCTATTCGCGAGACTCTTAGCTCGGAATCTCCGGCTTTTCCGGCTCGATCGTGGGTTCGGCCACGATTTCGTTTCCGAATTCGTCGAACAATTCTTTTCCTTCGGCTTTGGCCAGTTTCCTTTGCGCGCGACGCTCCAGCTTCTCGCGGGCCTTTTCCTGCCGCTTCATTTCCTTCTGTCTCTTTTGAAATGTAATGGCCATTTCGTCTCCTTGAATTTGGCTAGTCAGCCAGGGCACTACACCATTAATTAACGCCGCAGCCTACCAGCGAGGTTCGCGCGGCTGCCGCGCTGCTTCACGATAATCTTCGTTTGAGAAGCGTTCTTTGTTTCCGCCACCGCTCCGGCCGCCTCCGCCGCCTCGGTTTCCACCCCCGCCTCCGCGGTTCCCGCCGCCACCGCTGCTGCGTGGCGCTGGCCCTCCTGCGGATGAACCCTTCGGACGCGCTTCGTTCACCTTCAAATTGCGCCCGCCAATTTCCTTGCCGTCCAGACCGGCAATGGCCTTCGCCGCTTCATCGTCATTCGGCATTTCCACAAACGCAAATCCGCGCGCCCGGCCTGTTTCCCGGTCCATCGCGATATGCGCCCGCGTCACCTTGCCGAATTGACTAAACAGCGTGGTCAATTCCGACTCGGTGGTCTGAAAACTCATGTTTCCTACAAACAAGCTCTTCATATTGCTCTCCTAAATTGTTTGCACCGCCGGTGGCGCTACATTTCGCGATCCACGATCAGTGCCGGAATTCCGAAGCTTCTCAGGAAGATCCCTGGACAAACGTCCGGAACCTGCTTGAGCGGGACGGATGACGCAGCTTTCGCAGCGCTTTGGCTTCGATCTGGCGAATGCGCTCACGCGTGACCGCAAAAACCTCGCCTACTTCTTCGAGCGTGTGCTCGTTCCCATCATCCAAACCAAATCTCATCTTGATGATTCGCTCTTCGCGCGGAGTGAGCGTCCTCAGCATGGTGGCAATCTGATCCTTCAGATTGAGCTTGATCGCGGCGTCCGCCGGCGACAACACTGCTTTATCCTCGATGAAGTCACCCAAATGCGAATCGCCCGCTTCCCCGATAGGAGTCTCGAACGACATCGGTACTTGCGCGATTTTCTTGGTCTTGCGCACGGTGTCCACGGGAATATCCATGCGCTTGGCGATTTCCTCGGAAGTAGGTTCGCGCCCAAGCTCTTGCACCAACTGCCGGCTGGTGCGCCCCTGCTTGTTGATGGTCTCGATCATGTGCACCGGGACGCGAATGGTGCGTGCCTGGTCCGCGATGGCGCGGGTAATCGCCTGGCGAATCCACCAGGTGGCATAGGTCGAAAATTTGTATCCGCGGCGCCACTCGAATTTGTCGGTTCCGCGCATCAATCCGATGTTGCCTTCCTGAATCAAGTCGAGGAATTGCAGACCGCGGTTAGTGTACTTTTTCGCAATCGAAACGACCAAGCGCAAATTCGCCTCGGTAAGTTCGCTCTTGGCTTGCTGCGCATCGGCTTCGCCGCGCTGGATCACCGTCAACGCGCGCTTCAAAGTGTTCTTACCGGCTTCGTTCGATTCCTCAAGTTCCTTGATATGCCCGCGAACGACCCGCAGTTCCTTGCGAGCTTCTTGCGCGGATTCGGGGCGAGCACCGTTGGCGCGCCGCTCCAGCCGCGCAGCCTCACGCTCCAGGCTGTGCAACCGCTCCGCGGCATGACGCAGAATGTCGATCAGCCGCTTCTTCTCGCGCTCCTTGAACTCGATGGAACGCACCAGGTGCGACATTTCAATGCGCGTTCGCGCCAACCGGAACTTGGCTCGACGCAACGCACTCTTGTTTGACGCTTCGATGCTTTGCAATTTGGCGTATTGCTTCGCCGTCAAATCGTGCAACTTCTCGATCTTTTCGATGACCCGCAATGTCTGCCGGGTCTTTTCCTCAATCTTCTCGGTAGTAAGCTCTTCCTCGTCGAACTGAATGATCTCCTTGATAGGCCGCGCGCCACGGCGCAACTCCGCCCCCGTTTCAATCAATTCCTTCAGGATCAGCGGCGACCGGGAAATCGTCTTCAACACCAGCAGGTTTCCGCGCTCCAGTCGCTTGGCAATGGCAACTTCATGCTCTCGCGTCAGTAGCGGAACAATCCCCATCTCGCGCAGGTACACGCGCACCGGATCGCTGGTCTTGTCCGGCACCAGCGCTACTTGTTCGATCTCTCCCTCGTCGGTGGCCACTACTTCGATCAGGTCGCTGGCCTCCGTCGGATCCACCACTTCCACGCTGGTGCGCGCCGCTTTGGCCATGGACGCGTCTTCGTAAATCTCCAGACCTTCGCTCTCGAACGTGGTGAACAGGGTATCGATCTCTTCGGTCGTCTGTTCTTCGGCCGCAAGGACGTCGTTGACCTGGTCCTGCAGCAAATACCCTTGTTCCTTACCCAGCTTCACCAGGTTTCGGACTAGCTCAATTTTTTCTTGAATAGTATCCCGCGACAACGGTTTCTCCTGTCAGTCACCACTGGAATGAATAAGGCCTCGGTTCGGCCAAATGTTCCAGCGTGCAAATACACCCGGACACATCAAAATGAAGCGCAAAGACGATGTCTGGATTGCAACTCAGGCTACCTCAAGCTGCTTTAAGTGGACGAGACTCCACTGGTCTCGCTGCCCTCGTGAACTGCAGCATTTGCAGTCCAAGATTCAATTCTTTGTCAGTATACACTACCTGCCTCGCCTTTGAGGCGGATCAGGCAGTGTTGCCGGCAAAAAACATACTCTCGTCCACTGGATTCCAGGATCGCCTTCTTGATTCGGACTTTACGTACGGTTCCGGACCTCAATGCGGCCCCTGCCGGAACCCGTAATCTCTAGACTTCCATCCGTACTTGCAGGACTTCGCCCGGAAGCGCAACCATCGTCGAACGTTGCGCCGTCCGATCGGTAGCCCGACCGGTGGAATGCTGCCCTGGATGGTGCGGTGCGTGATTCCGGCCAGCCGTATCCGGAATGCGGTCCTTTTTCTCGCCGCGATGGTTATCCGCCTGGAGTCTCTCCATGCGAATGCCCAGCGCGCGCTCGATCTGGTAAATCTCCGAGCGCTGCTCTTTCGAGAATAGCGTGGATGCAATGCCATGTTTACCGGCACGCCCGGTGCGTCCAACCCGGTGGATGAAATTCTCAGCCACATCGGGCAAGTCATAGTTGATGACGTGGGCGATTTCCTCTACGTGAATTCCCCGCGCAGCCAGGTCGGTGGCTACCAGTACGCGAATGCGTCCCTGTTGGAATCCGGCCAACGCTGCTGTGCGTTGCGATTGCGAGCGATCGCCATGAATGGTCGCGGCTGCGATGCCTTCACGGCTCAGGCCCTTGGCGATTTTTTCTGTCCCACGTTTTGTGCGTGAAAATACCAGGCAGCGCCCGGTTTCCTTGCTGAGCAAATGCCGCAGCAGGTCCAGTTTGCCGTCCACTGGCACCTCAAACGCCTGCAGCCGTACGTTTTCCGCGGGCTTCAGCGTGGAACCAAGCGTGATGCGCACCGGAGTCCGGGTGTAATCCTTCACCAGGCGAATCATGTCCCCTTCCATAGTTGCGGAAAAGCACATCGTTTGGCGCTCTTTTGGAAGCACCGAAGCAATCCGGCGGATGGCGGGCAAGAAGCCCATATCCAGCATGCGGTCCGCTTCGTCCAGCACCAGAATTTGAAGATTGGGAAATTGCACCAGCCTGCGGTCGAGATAATCTTCCAACCGGCCCGGCGTAGCCACGATCACTCGTGCTCCGTTGCGAATGGCCCGCAATTGCTGGCCTTCCGCGAGTCCACCGACCACCAGTCCTGCCGGGATGAGTTGCTTGCCTCGCAGCGCGTTGTATTGAGTGACCACCTGCATGGCCAGTTCACGTGTGGGAACCAGCACCAGCGCGGCGATTCCCGGCTTGTTGGACTGCAACAGCTTTTCGATCATGGGGATCAAAAACGCCAGGGTCTTGCCCGTTCCGGTTTGCGCGGTTGCGATGACGTCCTTGCCTTCGAGCGCGTGCGGTATCGCCGCGGCCTGAACCGGTGTGGGTACTGAGAAGTTGGCTGCTTGCAGCCGCTCCTTCAGATAATTCGAAATAGATACTTCCGAGAAATTTTGCATTTTGCTTTCTTACTGGCAGGGATAGGTGTGGGGCCAGCCACAATTCGGCTTGACCACATCGGCTTATCGCCAGTCTTGTTTTAAATTACGCTTGAAGACAAACGGAGGAAACGAGGGGCGGGGAGTCTCAGATCAAACCAGAGGGACCGCACAACACTGCCGCGGAATTAAGCGCAAGCGAAGTATACCACATTCCGCCAAAAAGCGTTTATCGAAAGAGGAATGCCGCCAAAGACGTATTCTTCTGGTTACCAGCCTGAAATCCGCCTGGAATGCCCCGGCTGGCCACCTAAGATGGTTTCGATTTTCCAGATTTTGCACGGTTGTTTCTCGTCCATCGCCGGATGGTATTTTCTCCCGATTGCACCTTAATCAATTTATCGATGTCATCGCCCTTGCGCAGTTTGTGTATTGTTTCCGTGGATTTGTCCGGGAAATGCAGGGGATCTCTAAGGCTCTGTAACTCGCGATAATAATAAAGTGGCCCCGGCCGTTTGTGTTTGAATCGCAAACTCTTCAGGAACTCGATCTCATCCGGGATGGCGTCGCCGCTCATCGCAGCATTGCGAAGAAATTCCTTTAATCCCGGTTCTTCTTCCGAGGACAACAACGTCCCCATTTCCACGAACTGGAATTTCCTAAGCGGCGTTGTGGCCCAACGCTTATTCAACACGATTTCCATCGCAAAGCTTTTCAAATCGATGTCCCAGGAATCGATCACCGGCTCCAGAAAAGCGTTGCAATGTTCGATGGACACGTTGAAGACGTCCGTGTCCAGGAACTCCAGAGTGGCCGCGCGCATCTCTTCATACGACTGGTGACGCGATTTTGCCACGCTGCGCAGCCAGCTTTCGTTGTTCAGTTCGTCGCGGGCGACCCCTTTGGTCACATCCAGAAGCTTCTGGGTCACCAACCGTTCCAGTTCGCCAAACGCCTGCTTCTCAAAGATTTCGCGTACCTGTGTGCGTTTCTCGCTCTTACACTTCCGGATGATTAGCTCCCGAACCTCTCCGAATAGCGGTGCGGGTGGATCCGCCAGCGTCTTCTTCAATTCCTCGCGGCGTTGCTCCTTCACCATGGCCGAAAGCTGGCCCTTCGGCAGCTTTAGGAACGCGTTCATCTTCTCGTACAGGTCCGTGCGATCCGTGGCTGGAGGCGCCTTCTTCCGTGTCAGCAGTTGGGAGATGTAGGACTCCGTGACCTGCGCGGCAGCCGCTAGATCCCGCTGCTCCAAACCTAGCTCTTTCAGCCGCTGCTGAATTACAAAACAAACGTCCACGCGTGCTCCTCCAGATTAACTATGGTGGTAAACCAAATCTTATATAAACCCTGTATACTTGACAAGATATGTAAAGTAAGCCACACTGATGTTGTGATCCAAGGCTGCCTTCAGGCCCGGAAAAGTCGCTACTTCCTGAATTTCACCTTCGCTCATGAACCGCAAGGAGAATCCTATGTTCGTTCGCAAAGTATCCATGCGTCTGAAAGCGGATAGTGCGGCGGAGTTCACCCGCAAAATGGAAGACGAGATCATCCCGCTGCTCCGCAAGCAGCAAGGTTTTCTGAACGAAATGACCCTCATCGGGCAAACCGGCAAGGAAGTCTACGCCTACAGTTTCTGGGAAACCAGCGCCGACGCCGAAAAATACGATAAAACCGGCTTTGCGCAAGTTACCGGCCTGCTCAGCGGCGTGATTGAAGGCGCTCTGCGGATTCACACCTACATGGTCGCCAATTCCACGTTTCAAAAGATGGCCGTTGCCGTCGCTTCTTGAGCAGCGTGCCTGCGCGCCGGACGAAACAGTTTCTGGTTGAGCCGCTTGATTCTTCGAATTGTTCTGGCCCGCGAAACATGGGCCATGAGCTTTCGTCGTCACGCTCTTCATTTGTTCTCGGCTAGGGGGAGTTTATGCAGATTCTAGTCTGGAGTTTCGTCGCAGCAATCGCCGGCTGGATCGCCGTGTGCAAAGATAGTTTCACCAGAGTTTACTTGGTTGAAGTTCAGGAAAGAGACAGGCAAAGGACACGCGGATGACTAAACTTTACGTTGGCAATCTCACTTTTGGCATGACCGATGAATCCCTTCAGCAGCTTTTCGTCGGAAAGGGATATCAAGTCTCCTCCGCACGGGTCATTACCGACCGGGAAACCGGTCGTTCGCGCGGCTTTGGCTTTGTCGAACTTGGCGCAGGCGATGATGCCACCAAGGCGATCGGTGACTTCAACGGCATGGAAGTGGAAGGCCGTGCGCTGCAAGTGAATGAAGCGCGCCCGCAGGAATCGCGTGGCGGAGGCGGCGACCGCGGTGGCCGGGGTGGATACGGCGGCGGGGGAAGAGACGGCGGCCGCGACGGCGGTAAGGGTCGCGGACGTTACTAGTTTATTGTGAAGTCCCGCGGCGAATCGGCGCACCGGCACTCTCCGATTTGTTCGCTGAGCGATAGTTGGAAAGTGTCTTGATCTGTGTAGGGCCCGCCTTCCGAGGCGGACGCCTTACCAGCAGACTCGGCACTTAATTAACCTGGAGGGATTCTTGGCTATTCATGCGACCGGCAAATACATCAAACATTTTCAATACGGCTGCGGCGTTGTCACCGAATCCGCGGACGATCGCACTACCATCGATTTCGACACCCACGGCATCAAGAAATTCGTCACCAGCCTGATGGTTATTGAAGCCGCCGAAGGTATTCCACCCAAGCGCCGCCGCACCAAGCGCGTGAAAGCCGTCAAGCCGGCCCCCACGCTTTCCGGCAAGGTCTTCGTTCCCGGTGCTAAGTGAGCACCAGCAGCATCATTGTTCAGTACATCGGCTTCCAGGTGAAACCGCTTACCCGTGAATACACCTTCAACGTCCGCGGCGCGGGAGAAGACCGCGAATTTACGTTGAATATTGCCAACGAAGCCTTCGTATCGCACCGCGCCAGCTACCAGGATGCTCCCGGTATCTGTTCGCAAAGGTTGCAAGCAGAGCTGGCGGCCCACTCGAATCATCCTCTCGAAACGCAATACGCAATTTCGTCCGCGGAATTGGATACTTATCGCGAATCGCGCTCCCCAAAGGGAGTAAAACCGTGGACCAAGAAACCGCAGGAAAATTTCTAATCGGAAGATAGCGCATTTGGTGTCCAATCCGGGACAGTCGTCGCTCTCAACCCGGTTCACAATGAAAGTAGAAGATCGAGTCTAGTCTGGTTCCCGCAACTCCGGGAATTAGTAAGGACCGGTCTGGAAAAATAGGATTCGGTATGGCACCACCCAGAACAGTTCCTGAAATGGAGAACCCCATCTTAATCGACCTCGTCTCGGGTCGCGCGACCTTCAGCCTCGCCCGCGATACGGAAACGGTCAGCCTTGATGCGGTCATCGTCGAAAAAGAATCCGTTCCTTCGTTTCCAGCTCATCCAAGGTCGATTCTGCCAAGCAGAGTCGCGATCATCGGAAATTACCTCCCCCGCAAATGTGGTATCGCCACCTTCACCACGGATTTGTGCGACGCACTTCACGCCGAATACGATGCTACGGAATTGCTGGCCCTGCCGGTAAACGATACGCCAGAAGGCTATGCGTATCCCGCCCGCATCAGGTTCGAGCTTGCCCAGGATGAACTGGCTTCTTATCGTCAGGCAGCCGATTTCCTGAATTTCAGCAATATTGATTTGGTTTGCGTGCAACACGAATATGGAATTTTTGGCGGTCCGGCGGGCGCGCACATCCTGGAACTCCTTCGCCGACTTCATATGCCGGTTGTCACCACGTTGCACACCGTGTTGCGTGAACCTAACGCCGATCAGCGCCTGGTGATGGAAGAAATCGTAACGCTGTCTGATCGCCTGATCGTAATGAGCCGTCAATCCTCGGAGATTCTGCAGGAAGTCTTCCACGTTTCCAGTTCCAAGATCGATTTGATTCCACATGGCATACCCGACGTGGCCTTTACCGACCCTAGCTTCTACAAAGATGCTTTCGGGACGGAGGGGAAGGAAGTCTTGCTTACGTTTGGATTGCTTTCGCCGAACAAGGGCATCGAAAACGTCATTCAAGCTCTGCCAAGTATCCTTTCGCGCCACAGCAACGTCGTTTACATGGTTTCGGGAGTCACTCACCCGCATGTCTTGCGGCACGAGGGCGACAAATACAGACAGTACCTGCAAAAACTTGCCAAGGATCTCGGAGTTGAGTCCAGTGTGATCTTCCGCAATCGTTTCGTCAGCCCCCAGGAACTGGTCGAAATGATCGGCGCTACGGATATTTACATCACTCCGTACAAACACAGAGGCCAGGTCGTTTCCGGCACACTCACGTATGCACTCAGCGCCGGAAAAGCGATCATCTCGACTCCCTATCTCCATGCCGTTGAATTGCTGGATGAAGAACGCGGCATACTTGTTCCCTTTGATGATCCCCAGGCGATTGCCGATAAGACCATAGAGTTGTTGGACAACGGCACCGCTCGCCACGCCATGCGCAAGCGCGCATATCTCTACACTAGGGACATGGTCTGGGACCGCGTAGCGCAGCAATACATGAGGAGCTTTGAACGCGTGTACAACGAGCGTTTGCGCAATCCGCGCGCCACATTTTCCGCACAGAACACGGAAAAGACTTTGGACCGCCTTCCCATCGTGAAACTGGATCATCTCTATCGCATGACCGATCACACCGGAATTGTTGAGCACGCCGTCTTCGTCGTCCCCAATTATCCGGAGGGTTACTCGACCGACGACAATGCGCGTGCGCTTATCGTCGCAACGCTTCTCGAAGAGCTCGGGCGCGGCAGCCCGACCGGCTCGCTCGACCTCGCCTCCCGCTATCTTGCTTTTCTGTGGCTGGCTTTCGATCCAGTAACCAAAAGATTCAGAAATTGCCTAAGTTACGAACGTCAGTGGCAGGAACTCGAAGGCTCAGAAGACAGCCACGGTCGAGCACTTTGGGGGCTAGGAACAGTCCTTGGCAGAACCAAGGACGCTGGACTTCGCGGTGCCGCTGGGCGCCTCTTCGAGTTGGCTGTTCCCGCCGCCGTGGAATTTCGCAGCCCCCGTGCCTGCGCTTTCGCGCTGCTCGGGCTACAGGAGTATCTCGATTCATTTCCCGGAGATCGCGCGGCTGTGAACGCTGCCGATGCGCTCGCAAACCGTTTGCTCGATTCTTACAAGGCAAATTCTTCCGCGAACTGGCAGTGGTTCGAAAAGGTGCTTTCCTACTCCAATGCTCGCTTGCCGCAAGCGCTGCTCCGAGCCGGCGTGCGCAACGCAAACGATACGATGGTTTCCGCCGCGCTGGAATCGTTGGCATGGCTGGCGAACGTCCAGCGTTGCGAAACAAAAGGTCACTTTGTGCCCATCGGCTCGCACGGGTTCTACTCCACGAAAACCGAAAAAGCCCGCTTCGACCAGCAACCCATCGAGGCTTGCGCCGCAGTCTCCGCTTTTCTGCAAGCCTATCGCGCAACCGGCAAGGGCCGCTGGCGCAAAGAAGCATGGACCGCGTTCAATTGGTTCCTGGGAGACAACGACCTGCAGATTGCTCTCTACGATCCCACCACCGGCGGATGTCGCGATGGTCTGCACCCCGATCGCGCCAACGAAAATCAGGGTGCCGAATCGACCCTTTCCTTCCTGATGGCCCTTCTGGAAATGCGCAAGTTGGAAGAAACGGACATAACCGACAGCAAATCCTGAACGGCTCGCAATCATCTTTCCCTGACTTCGTTTGTCTGAGACTAAGGTTTTCTGCAATCAAGTTTATCGAATGACACTATGAACCAACACGAACAATTGTTTAAGCGTCACGCCGCAAACCCTATCTTGACCGCAAAAGACTGGCCCTATTCCATGAACTCCGTATTTAATGCCGGCGCTGCTTTGCTGCCGGACGGGTCTACGGTTCTCCTGTGCCGCGTGGAGGACCGTCGCGGTCTTTCTCACCTTTGCGCGGCGCACTCCGCGAATGGCGTGGATGGATGGAAGATTGACCGCGAGCCAACGCTCCTGCCCGATCCCGAGCGATTCCCCGAAGAAGTGTGGGGCATCGAGGATCCGCGTATCACGTATGTGCCGGAGCTTGGCCAGTACGCGATTGTTTACACTTCGTATTCACGCGGCGGCCCGGGCGTCTCACTAGCCCTCACCAAAGATTTTCGCTCTTTCGAAAGACTCGGCGTAGTGATGCCTCCGGACGACAAGGACGCGGCGCTATTACCGCGAAGGATTAACGGTCGGTGGGCCATGATTCATCGCCCCATGACCCCGCTGGGCGCGCACATCTGGATTTCTTACTCGCCCGACCTGCGCCATTGGGGCAATCACAAACTCATGTTGGAAGCTCGCAGGGGCGCGTGGTGGGACGCCAACAAAATTGGCATGTCGCCGCCGCCGATCGAAACCTCCAGAGGCTGGCTGATGATCTATCACGGCGTTCGCAGGACGCCGTCGAGTTCCATCTATCGGCTTGGCCTGGCGCTCTTCGACCTGGAAGATCCCGAGAAATGTCTTGTCCGTGGTGATTCCTGGATGTTCGCGCCAGAGACCGAATACGAACGCCAGGGAGACGTTCAAGACGTCGTGTTCCCCTGTGGCTATACCATCGCCGCCGATGGAGACACCATAAATCTGTACTACGGCGCGGCTGATTCCAGCATCGCGCTTGCCCACGGCAGCATAAAGTGTCTTCTGACCTGGCTGGATGCAAATGGTCACTCGGAACAGGCTAACGAACGCCGCCAGCGCCACTCTTAGCGAGATGCGGATCACCTGTCCAAATTGCCGTAGCTCGCTGAATCATCGTTCAAGAACAAAAGGGATTCTCGAAACTTTCCTGCTGCCTCTTATTTTCATGCGTCCCTTTCGTTGCGAAGAATGCGATGACCGTTTCGTTCGGTGTTCCATCAGCGAAAAGCCTGGTCCCGAACGCCGCGTCACCACCAGCTGAACTCACGCGCGATTCTCGAATTTCCTCAGCGCCCTTGCGCGCTTTTTCCATCCAGCACCATGCACGTGGACGCCGCTTTGGCCACTAGCCGCCCCTGCTCGTCGGTGACTTCGCATTCCACATAGCCGAGCGTTGACCCTCGGCGAACCACTTTGGCCTCCGCCTTTAGTTGTGCTTCCCACACTGGGCGGAAAAAATTAATCTTCAGCTCAATCGTGGTAAAGGATTGCCCTGCTTTTAGCATACTCGCAAACGCCACGCCCATCGCCGCGTCGGCAATGTCGCACAAAATTCCTCCATGGAGCGTGCCCATCGGATTGGCATGTTGCGGTCCCGTCGTCAAAGTCGCCACCGCGCAACCCTCGGAAATGGTTCGCGGGTGAAATCCAATCAGTCGCGCGACCGGAAAGTTGAATTCTTTTCCGCTGCTTTCCCTACCCGCATCGTTCGATGAATCTGGCGCATTCATGATGTTCACTCCGAACTTCGCGAAATTAGTGGTGGCCCGCGGAAGTCTCTCCAAAACTGACAGGGCCATCGTATCCCGTCATTTCCAGATACCCAACACCCCGCGCTGCGGAGCCATTCCTTCGCCCTTGTAATTCCATCGCACCTTCCCAATAGCTCGGCGAAAATTTACCGCTGCTGGAAAGCTCCTGCGTCTTCAGACGTGTGCTCGCTTCCAGCTGCAAGCCCAGCCCGGGCACGGAAATGCTCCATTGGATCGGGTAAGTCCCGCCGGTAACCGCACTGGTCCACGACGATCCCGTAGCCTTCAGCGAGAAATCCGCCGCGCGTAAATGAGTGCTCTTGCCCTGTGCATCCACGTACGTGCCCGCCGAAAACGGATCAATCGTGCCATCCTTGTGGCGAAGTTCAAACAGCATCAGCTCCGTGTTGTCCGCCAATTGAATGCTGAACCAATCCCAACCGGTTTGCTCGCTGGAAAGCTGTTGCGTGAAAAACTCGTGGTCCATCCACGCAGTGCCGGTCACCTGAAAGATCTTTCCCAGTAGCCGGACCGTTCCAGATGTCTGCAATCGCGTAAACGAAATATAGTGCGAAGCGTGCCCCGTCCCTTCCGCCTTCTGACTAACACCATTTTCTCCGTGAATCACCGGCGGCTTGTCCGACCGTAGCAAAAGCTCCAGCGTAAATCGTTCGTCGATAGCCCGCAGTTGCTGCGCATCGCCCTTCCATTCAGCCGACCAGTTGCCATTCCAGATGCGTCGCGTTGTTTCGCTCACTCCGGCGATCTCCGGTCCGGCGCGATTGGTGCGCTCCGCATGATAAAACTTGCCGCCATCCAGATCGCTCAGCGCCAGATGCGCCAGGTAAACATCTTTCACGTCCCAGGTAGCAGTTTTTGAGGCATCCCGGCTTACACCTTGCCGGAAAAACGTCAGTTCAAAACCAAAGTGGTGGCCATCCGCCGCCGTCAGATTGCCTGTGTAGTACCACCATTCCGTTTGAAACTCAGGATGGCTGAAATGATCGAGCGGAAATTCGTGGCGATAGCCCGGCAACGCCGGCTTGTACTGCCCACAGGCAGGTAGCACCGCAACGAAGAGTGGCGCCACAAGTACTGCCAGAAGCAATGCTGCGCTACTCTTCATGCACAACCTCAAGTGGATTCAGCCTCACCGCCAAGCGCGCCGGATACAAGCCGGCTAGAACGGTCGCAACGTAAACCACCGTGAGCGCACCCAGCAGCACTGAAACCGGCCAGTGAAACCGGATCGTCCAGCCAAAGGATTGCTTATTGATCACGAACACCAGAATGAGCGAGAGAAAATACCCCAACACAAAGCCAGTAACATTGGCAAAGAGCCCCAACAAACCTGCTTCGACCAGAATAAGTTTCCGCAACTGGCCTGAAGAAGCGCCCAGAAAACGAAGCAATCCAAACTCGCGCCGCCGGTCGATCACTAACGCAATCAACGCGCCGGCAATTCCGACCACCGCCACTAAAATCGCCACCGCTTCCAGCGCGTAAGTAATGGCAAACGTACGATCGAATATCCGTACCGCCTCGCCGCGTATTTCCTTGTCCGAAAACATCAGAATGTGATGTCCCGCGGCTATCTCCTGAATTTTTGAGCGTTCCGCCTCGATGTGGGTTCCAGGCTGCAAAAAAATTGCCAGGTTCGTTGGTGTCGGGTCCGGTAGATACCGCAGCATCACATCGCGGTCCATCAGAATGTAGCCGCGCTCGCTGGAATAATCATAAGTAACGTCCGCGATGCGAAACGAAGCTTTCTGTTCGCCAAGCGCCAGCGTCAACGTATCACCCGCCTTCACGTGATGTTTGTACGTGAATGGCTCGCTGACGATCACGCTTTGCTGCCCGCGCAATTCGCCCAGCACCTGCTCCGGCGAACGACCCGAAATAAAATCAGAGTGGTGGTTGCCCCGCGGTGCGTGCAAATCCACGGAAGCAAGCGTCGCGGGCATGCCGTCATAAGTGATTTCGTACGCGCGCAAACGCTCCACCCCAGCCACTCCCGGCAGCGCAGCGATTTTGTCCGTCAACTCCGTCGAAATCGTCGGATGCCGGTCCGCGGCGGGATTGCCGGCCGGTCGCAGATACAAATCCGCGGGCAATTCGTCGCCCATCCAGGCCACCACCGTTTCGCGAAAGCTTCCCACCATGATTCCAACCGAAACCATCATGGCTACCGAGGTCGCAAGCGCCGCAACCAACACCGATGTTCGGCGCAGCGATGCCGACAAGCTGCGCGAGGCCAACAGCGCTTCCACGCCAAACATTCTTCCCAGCAGCCTTGAAGTGGCCCGCGAAATAAAACTGACCAGCGCTGGCATCGCAAATGAAGTCCCGGCAATCAGCAAAATTGTTGCCAGATACCCGAAAAGTGCCTTGCTTGCCACCGGTGGAAGTTTTGCCAAAACCGCGCCAAGCCCCACGAGCACCACAGCAATCAACAGGTCGCGTTCCTTGTGAACTTGCACCGCATATTCGCGGCGTCCCCGCGCCATCGCATCCACCGGTGAAACTTGCATGGCCTCGCGTGTCGGTGCCAGCGCAGAAATCACTGCCACACCAATGCCGATGAGCAACGCCAGTGCCACGCTCCCGCTGGAAAGCTCGATCGGTCCGGGCCTGCTGCTCACATACAGCGATTCAACGGTCAATCCCATCAGCTTCACCGCGCCGCTAGCCATCACTCTTCCCAGCGGCAAGCCCGCCAACGCTCCAGCCGCGCCCAGACACGCCGCTTCTCCCAGAAACGCACACAGAATATCCGCTCGACTGGCTCCCAATGCACGGACCACTCCAATCTCCGGCCTCCGCCGTACCACCGAAACCGAAATCGTGTTGTAAATCAGGAATGCGCCGACCACCAGCGCGATGTAGCTCAGCAGCCGCAAATTCCAGCGAAACGCCGCGAGCATCTTGCGATTTTCTTCCGTTCCACTCCCTTGTGGCCGGAGCTGCACGCCCTCCGGCAATCCCGCGCTCAGTTTTTTCTCCCACTTGTTGAGATCCGCATTCTGCGGCAGTTTAATCAGGATGCGATCCAGCGTTCCGGCGCGTCCCAGCACGCGTTGCGCGGCGGCAATATCCATCACGATTGCGTTTTCATTTCCATTGGAATCGGGATACCCGCCGCGAACCGTGAAGATATAAGAACGGTCGTTGATCAAAAGTTCCAGCGTGTCGCCTGGATTCTTCTTCAGGCTCGCTCCGACCCAAACGCTCGTCGGCTCCATAAGCTGCTCGAGCGAAGTTTCATTTCTAGAATTGTCTAAGGCCCGTGAATCGTTCGCTGCTCGTTGAAAGATATATCGGTTGCCTTAGCCGATCAGGTCCCTGCCGATCAGCGGCAAGCTTTGTCTCGATCCAGCGATCTCCGCGAAATCTTCCATCCGCGCGGTGACCCGTAGCGGCTCTGGCTGAGTGGAAAGGTCAGCGAAGATGCGTTCTGGCACTCCGCCCGACGCCACCACCTCGAGGTCATTGTCGCCAGCCAACGTCTCCATCGAGGAATGAAACGACCCGGCCGCGGCACTACCCGCCAACTCGATCGCCAAAACCACCGCCACGCCCAGCGCCACGGCCAGCACCATCAGCGCCAGGCGCACCGGCTCGTGAAACAGCGGCCGAACAATCAACCGGTAGAAGAGCGGTAAACGTGTCATCTCAGCGGCCAACGACTTCTTCGATTTTTCCATCACGCATGCGCACCAATGTGTCGCACACGCTGGCCGCTTCCACGCTGTGTGTAGCCATAATCGTCGCGGTTTTCTGTTCAGAGGTGAGCCGCCGCAGAAGCTCCAGGATCACGCTGCCGGTCGCGGTGTCCAGGTTTCCCGTGGGCTCATCGGCCAGCAAAATCTTTGGCGAATGCACCAGCGCCCGCGCAATGGCCACACGCTGCATCTGTCCCCCGGAAAGTTGGTGTGGGTATCGTTCGCCAAGCCCGTCCAGCTCGACCCAGTGCAGCCGTTCTTCAGCCGCTTTACGTGCCTCCGGCTTTCGCGCCAGAAGCAGCGGCAATTCCACGTTTTCGAAAACAGTGAGTGTGTGCAGCAACTGGAAGGATTGAAAGACAAAGCCAACCTTGTCTCGCCGCAAGCGAGTCTGCGCTTTGTCATCCAACGTGGAAGTGACCTGCCCCTCGATCGCAACCGTGCCAGAGGTCGGAAAATCCATGGCGCCGGCCAGGTTCAGCAGAGTGGATTTGCCGCAGCCGCTGCGTCCGACCAGCGCAACAAACTCGCCTTCACGCACCGCCAGCGAAACACCCGACAGGGCGCGAATCTTTTGTCCGTCCGCGGCATATTCCTTGCTGACATTTTCCAACAACAGGATCGGCATAACGGGATTGCTGTTTGCTGCAGCGCTTTTCTGCAGCTGTGTTTGCAGCTACGTCCTGCGGCGTCCGGAGAACTCAGTCCGTTGGCAGCAGGGGGAAGGAACTAACTCTTCGCGCCGCTCAACGCTTTCTCAATCGCGCTGGTAACTTCCGGAGAATCCGGCGTGATCTTGGAATCAAACCGCGCGATCACTTTGCCATTCGGACCAACCAGGAACTTCGTGAAGTTCCAGCCAATTTCCCCGCCAGTCTGCGGATTTGCGCCCTTGTCCGTCAGAAATTGGTATAGCGGCGTAATATCGCTGCCCTTCACGGAAACTTTCGCCATCATGGGAAACGTCACGTGGTACTTCGAGGAGCAAAATGTCTTGATCTCCTGATTGGTTCCCGGCTCCTGTGCTCCAAAATTGTTAGCCGGAATCCCGACAATCACAAACCCGCGATCCTTGTATTTCTCATAGATCGATTCAAGCGCGGTATATTGTGGCGTATACCCGCATTTGCTGGCCACGTTCACCAGCAGCACAATTTTTCCTTTGTAACTGGACAGCGGAGCAGGCTGCCCATCGATGGTATTCAACGTAAAGTCATACACGGTTTTTTCGGCGGCCATAAGCGATGTCCCCACAAGTGCAAGCAGCACGAGAATTTTCTTCATTGAACCTTCCTTTTGTTCAGGTCAAACAGAGCCGCAGGTGGATTGCCCGTTCCCCGAAGTTCGCGAGTATCTTCAACAGTATATAAGGATGACGCAGCGCATTCATGCGTTATCCTCGTTTTTCCGCGGGTTCAACCGGACGGTTCAGATCTGCGCACAGGGAGGCCGTCGATTTTGCAGCTTCCCCTCGGGATTCCTTGAGAAACACCGCATCTTGCCGATTGGCCCGCCACGCCTGACTGGTATAGACTGCGCCCATCAAACTCATCCGCGCCCGCATCCGTCTTCTGGGCCGTCGGGAGGCACGATTGCTCGTTGCAACGTCTGAGGCGATTACCCACCGTACTTTAGCGCCCATCGACCTGATCATCATCGCCGTATATTTCGTACTCATCTTCGGAATCGGTTTTTATTTCTCGCTGAAAGAGCGCACCTCCGAAGATTATTTCCTGGCTAGCCGCAATATCGGCTGGTTCGCTATCGGCGCATCGCTCTTCGTTTCGAACATCTCCACCGAACACTTCATCGGCCTCGCCGGTTCCGGTGCAACCGTCGGCCTCGCGCCCGGCCACTACGAGTGGCTCGCCGCGCTGATCCTCCTGCTCTTGGGCTGGGTTTTCGTGCCCTTCTACCTGCGTTCCAACGTTTTCACCATGCCGGAATTTCTGGAACGCCGCTTCAACCGCAGTTGCGCAACGTATCTTGCCAGCATTTCCGTGATCGCCTACATCTTCACGAAAATCTCCGTTCACCTCTATGCCGCGGCCATCGTGCTCGAGCGGGTAGTCGGCTGGAGCCCCATGACCGCCGCCGTAATCCTGGTTGTGGCCACCGGCATTTACACCGTCGCCGGAGGATTGGCCGCGGTCATTTACACCGACCTGGTGCAAACACTTATTCTTCTCGCAGGCGCCATTGCCCTCACCATGATCGGTCTCGATAAAGTTGGCGGCTTCGCGGGCTTGCGCGCCGCGGTCCCCGCCGATTATTTCCACATGATCAAGCCTGCCAGCGATCCCGACTATCCGTGGACCGGCATCTTCTTTGGCGCGCCAATTCTCGGCATCTGGTATTGGTGCACGGATCAAGTGATCGTCCAGCGCGTTCTTTCCGCCAAGGATGAAGGGCACGCCAAGGCCGGCACGATCTTTGCCGGCTTCCTGAAAATTCTTCCCGTGTTCGTTCTGGTGATCCCCGGATTAATCGCCTACGCGTTGTATCCGCAGATGTTCACTACCGTAAACGGTCACGTCACCAACGGCGACATCGCTTACCCGATGATGGTCGTGAATCTTCTCCCTGCCGGTCTCGTTGGTTTGATGATTGCCGCCCTTCTTGCCGCGCTGATGGGCGCGATGAGCTCGGTGTTCAACTCCGCTTCAACCATGGTCACCCTCGACTTCTACAAGAAATTCCGTCCCGCGGCCAGCGAATCGCAACTGGTAACGTTCGGACGAATCGCCACCGGCATCATGGTTGTCCTCGGACTGCTCTGGGTTCCATTCATCCATCTTCTCAGCGCGCAATTGTGGATTTACCTGCAAAGTGTGCAGGCCTACATCAGCCCGCCCATCGCGGCCTGCTTCATTTTTGGAATTTTATGGCCGCGTCTGAACGGCCAAGGCGCCATCAGCTCGCTTCTCACTGGCTTCGTTCTAGGCGCCACGCGCTTCATCTGCGAGGTGCTGGACAAAACCCGTCATTTTTCCTCGCCCGCGATCCGCTGGCTCGTGGATATGAACTTTCTTCACTACGCCATCGTCATGTTCGTCGCCTGCACAGCGGTGCTCATCGGCGTCAGCTACATGTATCCCGCGCCCGCCCGTAAGCGTCTCGCCGGCCTGACCTTCGCCACTGTCGACGATAAACTCGAGACCGTCAACGCCAACGCACCTCACCTGGCCAGAGAAACGCCGCGTGAACGCACCATGAATCTGGTGTTCACCGCTGTTCTTCTCGTAACCGTTCTCAGCTTGTGGATTCATTTCCGCTAAGCCATGGCTCTTCCGATGACCACGTCCATGCGGGCACACGCGCCGGAGTCCACGCTGACGAACGTGGATCATTCAGCGCAACTTGCCCTGCGTCCAAATGTCACGGAGCGAGAAGCGTTTCGGATGTTGCATGGCAGCGGCTTTGGAGCGCTCTACCTACGAACGCTACGCGGCCCACTCCAGCGCCTCGCCACCGCCTATGTTCCTTTTCGCTTGTATCGCGTGGAATACGATCTAGGACGCACCCACAATTCGCGAACTTTCGGTCTCGATCAGGTCGATGGCTCGCTGGACCTTTTCGAATTCAAGTCCGTTCCTGTAGCAGACCAGATGGTCGCACTCGCGTCGCGAAACGTTCTTCCCGCGCGCATAAGCACCGAGCAAGCGGACGCAGCCCTGCGCGAAAAATCACTGCGCACCATTTTTCAAAAAGGGTTTTTCCAGGTAAGAAATTTAGCCCTACGCATCGAACCGCTCACGGAAGAATTTTGCATGCCGTACTGGCTAGGCTTCTACGGCACCGATGGCACACTACGTTGCCGCGTTATGGACGCTATCCGCCGCCGCATGGAAGGCTCCAAAGCCGCCACCCTCTTCGAAACCTGGCTCATTTCCGACTAACGGCGCGACGCCCTCACTTCTCAAACACCAAATGTCCAAACGCTCCCGGCACATGGAAATTTGGCTTCTCCGACTTCGTCGGACTCCAAGCCGAATAAAAGCGCGGCTCCCCATCGCCCTCTACACGGAAGAAATTCACTCGCCAAGCATGCCCCGCATCGAAA
>Ga0210394_10002711_pt1 | contig 23773 bp, 19 predicted proteins | sample IncBWC12MmetaG_FD_160121 | JGI IMG/M metagenome (GOLD analysis project Ga0210394, IMG submission 160121) | Forest soil microbial communities from Barre Woods Harvard Forest LTER site, Petersham, Massachusetts, United States - Inc-BW-C-12-M | ecosystem: Environmental > Terrestrial > Soil >... | reverse complement strand
CCTCAGACCTTTCAGTCCACGCTTAAGCGATTCGGGAATCGACAGATCGAGTCCGGCCTTCCGACCCAGACCGGTTTCGCCGATTTCGCGCGTCGTGACCAGCAGGTGCGCGTGGAAATTACGCGGATCGCCGTCCGACTTGGGGTCGTGAATGGACAGATCCACGGCGATGTCGTGACGATCCGCGATCTCGCGCGAGAAACGGCGCACCAGTTCCAGGCGCTGGGCCGCGCAGAGCTCATGCGGCAAGGACACTTGGTATTCGCGCGCGACCCTGGAGTCGCGCCTATGTTCGGCCGCCTCGGCCGCATTCCAGAGTCGCGCGCGATCGCGAGCCCAGTCCGCCGCCCCCGCGCCAAGCGCACTGGGCAGCAGGATCTCGGTATGAACCACGTCCTGGCGCCGAGTGTAGTTGTGCAGGTGACCGGAACGCTCATCCCGGATGCGCTCACCGGCGCGATAAGCGGCCGCCGCCGGCGCGCTGCGTCCCGCTGAGCGCGAGATCGCCTTCATATCTATATGGAACTGCGGCATGAGCTCAGCGTCGCAACGCTACTCGTCGCCAGGAGGCTGACGATGCCAACTTGAGATACCCAGTCAGATCGGGTAGTTGCTCGAGCTCGGACGGCATGAGCGCAATCTCCGTCGCGTGCTGTTCGCTGACCTGCACCGAACGACGCGCGCCGCGCGCGCTCCAGCCGAGCTCACGATCGTGACCGCGCGAAACCTGACGGCGCCTAACTTCGCGCTCTCCGATCAGGCGCGAGGCGAATTGCGAGGTGCCCCCATGCTCGCTGCCCGAGCAGCGCAGAATCAGCGTATTACCGCAATTCTCGACGATGATCTGCGGCGCACCAAAGGCGATCGCGATGCCGAAAATCGCACCGATGCACCAGCCCCAGGACATGCGGTTTGCCATCGCCATGGCACCGAGCGCCATGACCAGGATTACGGCAATGGGCGTCAGCCACGCGAGGATGTTGGATTGCAGGGCGGTCGCCCCGGTCATGAACGGTGAGGACTGCGCCCAGAGTAGCTCCGGCACCATCAGCGCCAGCCCGAGCGCGCTGGGCCGTGTCCACCGCTTCACCGACGGGGCCTCAGGCCGCACTCGAAACAGAGTGCGAGCCGTTGTCTTCCCGTCGCTGCTCGAACTCTTCGCGCTTCACCTTGCCCGGCGCACCGAAGCGGAAGCCATCGACAATGAACGAGTAGTCGTACTGCCGCTCCCCCTGCTGATCGGTCCAGTTGCTGGCGCGGATGCGCGCCTCGAGAACGAGCTGATCACCCTTGCGCGTATTGCGGGCGATGGCTTCGCCCAGTGCGCCGAAGGCGACGAACCACAGACTCGTGGTGACCTCACGCGCCGCTCCATCCTCATCCTTGCCCGCGTAGTCATTGCCGATCAGGCAGAAGCGCGTGTAGGTAGTATCGCCCTTTGCGACCAGTTCAGGATTCTTGGCAAGATTGCCGATGGCAGTGAGGGTGAAACTGTTCATGCTCGATCTCCTCGTTGACGATGCAGTCCGTTGTGGACCAGGTGCGGCGAGTCTAGAGAGCGCATCGGAACAAAGGAGCTGTCGCATTCGCGGCTATTCGTGCAGAAATTCAGCCTTCGACGCGCCAGCGGTTGGTGTATCGTCCGCAGGGCAAGCGATGGAGTTCGAACGCATGTCCACCATTCAAGACCCCTCCGGCGGCGGCACCATTGAGGAATGTATCGATGAGATCGACAGCTTCATCGAGCGGCTTGATCGCTACGCGCCGCCGGTGCTGGCATTCGCACTGAGGACTCACCTCGGCGGCCTGTTGCGCGCCATGGTCGAGACCCAGGTTTGCACTCGCGAACAGGCGCGGCAGTTTGTGGTCGAGCTCGAGCACGAGGCGCTCGGTGTCGGCTAGCGCGTTCGAACGCAGCATCGTTCCGCCGACGCGCGAGCTCGGTGACGGCTTCCAGGTACGACGCGCCCTGCCGAGCGCGCAGTGCCGCACGGTCGGGCCTTTCGTATTCTTTGATCAATTCGGACCGACGGTCTTCAGTGCCGGCGCAGGGCTGGATGTGCGCCCGCATCCGCACATCGGTCTCGCCACGGTGACTTACCTGTTCGAGGGAGAGATCGTGCATCGAGACAGTCTCGGCTGCGCGCAGATGATTCGCCCAGGCGAGGTCAACTGGATGATTGCCGGCAGCGGCATCGTGCATTCGGAGCGCTCCGCTGCCAGCACACGCGGCGCCGGCTCGACGCTGGCCGGCATCCAGAGCTGGGTGGCGCTGCCTCAGCGCGAGGAGCAGCGTCCTGCGAGCTTCGCCCACCACGCTGCTCGCGAACTCCCGCTCATCGAAAGCGGCGGCCGGCGCATCCGTGTGATCGCGGGGGCCTTGTTCGGTGAGCGCGCCACGGTTGCCACGCTCTCGCCGATGGGCTATGCGGATGCGGAGCTCGATGTCGGCGCGGAGCTGGAGTTCGGCGACGATTTCGAGCAATGCGCCATCTACGTCGTTCATGGAACGATCGAAGTGGGTAGCGAGCGCTTTGGCGGCGCGCAGCTGCTGCTGCCGCGGACCCGTGAGCGCGTGCGGATGCGGGCCCACCAACGCTCGCGTTTGATGCTGATGGCGGGCGAGCCGCTCGATGGGCCGCGCTACGTCTGGTGGAATTTCGTCTCGAGCTCGCGCGAGCGTATCGATCAGGCGAAACGGGACTGGCGCGAGGGCCGCTTCGCCGCAATACCCGGCGATGCATACGAGTTCATTCCCTTGCCCGCAGAACCATTGCCGGCCAGTACTCCGCACTCGGCGTCCGGTACCATGCTGTAATAGATCGTACTATCAATTAGTTACGAACTATAGTTGGAATATGCGTTGGCCAAGGGTTAGCGCTCAAGCGTGCGACGGACGTCACGGCATCTCTGCTCCATTCGGCTAGGGTATGAAAGTGAGCACGTACGTTCATTTCTACGACGCCAAGACCGGACTGTTTACGGGCGTATCGATTCATACCAACCTGACCTCGCCCAAGGCGGTCAAGACATTCATCGCCGAGAACACGCCCGCGGGCCATGGCGCCTTCGTCGGCTATGTCGATGCGCTGTCGCAGAAGATGGACATCGACACCAAGCAGCTGGTCGACTACCGACCCCCGCAGCCTTCGCCGAGGCACGAGTGGAATCTGATCACCAAGCGCTGGCAGCGCCAGGCCGCGCTCAAGCGTTCGGAGGCACTAGCCCGCATTGCCGAACTGGAAAAGGGCCAGCATCGCACGGTTCGTGAAACTTTGATTCGTGCCTGTCACGCCGTGGATGCGCTCAAGGAAGCATTGGCGCCCGAGTCGCAGCAGGTGCGCGATTCGGTCGATCGCATGTATGCGGCACTCTCGCGTCTCGAGGCGCTCGAGACCGAACTGACACAACTGCGCTCGGATCTGTAGGCGCGCGCTCAGTGCACGCATCGGTACGCATTCAATCGACGAACAGATCCGTGATCAGATCGCGGGTCCCCGGAACCACGGCATATCGATCGAGGTCGGTGACGCCGTGCTCCGCGAGCAACGCCTCGTCAATGAAGAAGTTGCCCGTGACGGCGCGTGAGTCACTGGTCAGGATCAGCCAGGCGGCATCGGCAAGAATCTCGGGTGTCCTGGCCTTGTTGGAATCCACACCGGGAATCATCTGCAGCGCCGCGGTCGCGATCACGGTGCGCGGCCAGAGGCTGTTGACCGCGATGCCGAGGCGGCGGAACTCCTGCGCGTGACCCAGCGTGCACATGCTCATGCCGTACTTCGCCATCGTATAGGCGACATGCGGCGCGAACCAACGCGGCTGGAGTGAAATCGGTGGCGAGAGATTCAGCACGTGCGGATTGCCTCCGGCCTCGGCACTGCGCGACAGGGCCGGCAGGCACGCCTGGGTACAGACATACGTACCGCGCACATCGACATCGAACATCAAGTCGAAGCGCTTCATCGGCGTCTGCGGCGTCGGCGTCAGACTGATGGCGCTGGCATTGTTGATCAGAATGTCGATACCACCGAAGCGCTCGACGGCGGCCTGGACGGCTGCGGCCACCGCCGCCTCGTCGCGGATGTCGGTCGGCACAATGTGTGCCTGTCCGCCCGCGGCCTCGATTTGCGCCGCGGCACTCTGCAGCGTTCCCGGCAGCTTCGGGTTCGGTGCGACCGTTTTGGCGACCAGTACGATGCGGGCGCCGTCGCGCGCCGCGCGCGTGGCGATCGCCAGTCCGATGCCGCGCGATGCACCCGTGATGAACAGCCTCTTGCCGGCCAGCGAGCGATCTGCGGCGGCCATCATCAGCGCCCGAAGTCCGGTTTGCGCTTCTGCAGGAACGCCTGCAGAGCTTCGCGCGCCTCGGGGCTGCGCAGGCGCTCGACAAACAGTGCGTTCTCTTCCCGCATCGCCCGCGCCACGTCTGCGCTCGCGCCGGCCCGCATCAGTCGCTTGGTGTCGCGCACCGCCGCCGGCGGCAATGAATTAAATCGCTTGGCCATGCGGCGTGCGTGCGCCAGCACGTCATTCGAGGGCAGTACGGCAGTCGCCAGCCCCAGTTCGACCGCTCTCGCGGGGCCGATCGGCTCGCCCAACAGCAGCGTCTCGGCGGCGCGCGCGTGCCCCATGCGCTGCGGCAGCAGCAGGCTCGAAGCGAACTCCGGCACGAGCCCCAGGCTCACGAACGGCAGCAGCAGCTGCGCCTGATCGCTGACATAGACCAGATCACAATGCAGCAGCATGGTCGTGCCGATGCCGACCGCGGCACCGGTGACGGCCGCAATCACCGGTTTCTCGCAGGCCAGCAGCGACTGCATAAACGCGCCGACCGGTGAATCCTCCCCGACCGGCGGCTGCCGCAGGAAGTCCTCGAGATCGTTGCCGGCAGTGAAGATGCCCGGTTGTCCGGTGATCAGCACCGCGCGCACTTCCTCCTCGGCACGCGCTGCCGCGATGGCGTCGGCCATGGCGCGGTACATGGCCTGCGTCAGCGCGTTCTTTTTTTCCGGGCGCGCGATTTCGATGGTGACGACGCCTTCGAGACTAACGCTTCTGATGTGCATGCTATGCCCGCCCTCAACCGCTGTATTCGCGAGTGACCCGTTGGCCTAACCCTGTGAAGAGCTCATACGTGGCCGTGCGTGCGCGTTCGGCGATGATCGCCGCCGGCAGCTCGGGCCCCCACAGCGTGGCCTCATCGCCGACGCTCACGTCGGCAACGTCCGTGACGTCGATGGTAATGGAATCCATCGAGACGCGTCCGGCCAGCGGTGCGGTGCGGCCATTGATCCAGACCGGTGTACCATTGGGCGCGTGACGCGGGTAGCCATCCGCGTAGCCGATACCGACGGTGGCAATGCGGCTGATGCGTTCGGCCGTCCAGCAGCCGTCGTATCCCACGGAATCACCGCGCGCGACCTGGCGCACGGCGAGCACGAGCGCACGCACGCACATGGCGGCCTTCAGGGGCAACGCATCCGTGATACCGAGCGGGTTGTCGCCATAGAGCATGATGCCCGGACGGACCCAACCCGATCGCAAGGCGGGCTTCGCGATCAACGCCGCCGAGTTCGCAACGCTCACGCTGTGCGCAGGGTCGGTCGCGTGACCTCCATCAAAGCGCGCCAGCTGCCGCACCATCGCGGGCGAATCCATGTCGTGCGTGCTGCTGAAGTGCGTCATGTGCACTAGGTCAGTCACGCCCGGCAGCGTCGATAGGCGCCGGCTGGCCTCGGCAAATGCGGCCGGGTCCAATCCCAGTCGGTGCATGCCGCTATCGAGCTTGAGCCAGACACGCAGCGGCCACCGGCCCGCGGATTCAGCAATCGCCGCGACCGAGCCCGCATCGTGCGCCGTGACATCGATCCGCTCTTCCGAACAGAGGGCGAGATCGTCCTGATCGAGCAGCGTGCCGAGCAGCAGCAACCGGTGGGCGATGCCCGCCTGACGCAGTTCGAGGGCTTCCTGGAGGCGGGCGACCGCGAATCCATCCGCGGCGCCCAGTGCACGCGCCGCCGGGATGGCGCCATGCCCGTAGGCATCCGCCTTGAGCATGGCCATGATGCGGCTCTCCGGACAGATTGCGCGCACCACCCCCAAGTTGTGAGTCAGCGCCGTCAGGTCAATCAGCGCAGTGGCGGTATTCCGCATGCCGGATGCCAGCGCTCAGTCGCGACGCGCGACCGTGAACATCAGGTCGAAAGTGCGGCCGGGCTCGGGCTCGAAGAACCTCATGTTGGTCTCGTTGACGATCACTGATCCGATGTAGGCGCGATTACCGATGTTGTCGACGCGCACAAACTCGCTGAAATCCCACCCACGCGTCTGCTGCTCGAGACCAAAACGAAGACTGGCAATCGTATAGGAGCCGGCGGTCTGGCTGTCGCGATCATCGGCATATATCCGCGCGCGGCTGATCACTTCGAGCGTGGCGGTGAATCCGCTCGGCAAATGGGCCCAGTTGAGCGCGGCATAGATCTGGTCCTCGGGCACCGCCGGCAGATGATCGCCCGTAAGAATCACGAATACCTGACACGGCGCGCCGACACAGGTCGTATAGGGCTGCGCGGTGACAGCATTGATATACGTATACGCCACGCGCGCGCTCAAGCCGCTGCCCAAGCTCGCATCGATGCCAGCTTCCGCGCCCTTGCGCTCGGTCTCGCCGATGTTCTGGTACACCGAGCGCCCCGCGGCATTGGCCTGCACCGCGAGTTCATCCTGCGTATTGACATAGAAGGCCGCGAGGTCCGCATGCAGCCGCTGATTGCCCGCCTTGATACCGACCTCGTAGTTGTCGCTGCGCGCGGGTTTGAGCCCCAGGTTCAGGCCCGGAATGCTGCCATCGGTCGAGCGGTATGCGAGATCGTTGAGCGTCGGGGTCTCGAAGCCGCGACCGTAGGATCCATACAGATGCAACAGCGGTGCGGCGCGAAACACGATGCCGGCCACGGGATTGGTGGCGGCGTAGCGCACACCGCTGTCGGCGCTGCCGCTGACCGGCAGTAGATTGTGATCGCTGACTTCGACCACGCTGTTGCGCACGCCGACGATGGCGCGCCAGCGATCGATTGGATCCCACTGCGCCTGCAGGTACTCATCGACATCGAACACCCGATTGTTCTCGTGCCGCCGCAGCACGCCTTCCACGCCGAGCTCGGTGCCGATGAAATTGGTGAATCCCTTGCGGTGTTCCTCGAGGTTGTCGTAGCTCACACCGGCGGTCCATTGCAGTGGACCGCCGAGCAGCTCGCGCCGATCGGTAATGTGGACGTCGGTGCCGGCATAGAAGCGATTCAGATCGATGACACCGCCAGGATTGTTGGGCGAGCCTTCGCTCGAGGCGGGAATCGCCTGAAACTGGACGGTGGCGCGATGTCCCGCGTAGACGGTTGCCTGCAGCGTGTCGCTGGTGCTGAGCTCACGCTCATAGATCGCGCCAGCCTGTTCCTGGTTGAGCGACTTGCGACTGTTGTACGCCAGCGCGTTCACGCCCGCCTGGCTCGGATCCGCGGCCAGCTGCGCACGCGTCAACCCGAGCGGATCCTGGTTGGACGGGGTCGTGATGGCATTCGCCAGCAGCGTCAGCTTGGATGCACCGTCCAGGTCGAAGCGCACCTTGCTGTTGAAGAGATTGCGCTCGGCTTCGCTGTGAACGCGGTAGCCGTCGGTGCGGAAATGCGAGGCATCGACCACGTAGTTCACGCCGCCGTTGTCGCCGTCGGCCTTGATCGCATAGCGCCGGGTGGCGAGACTGCCGGCCTCGAGCGTGCCGCTGAGTCCGAAACCGGGCTTGCCGTCCTCGGTAAACACCGAAATCACGCCACCCGAAGAATTGCCGTAGAGCGCCGAGAACGGACCGCGCAATACCTCGATGTGCTGCGCCGAACCGAGATCGAAATGGGAAAACTGGCCCTGCCCGTCCGGCATCGTTCCCGGGATGCCGTCAGAATAGAGCCGCACGCCGCGCACCCCGAACTGCGAGCGCGCGCCGAACCCACGCACGGATAGCTGCAGGTCCTGGGCGTAGTTCTGGCGGTTCTGCGCCGACAGGCCGGGAATCGTGTCGAGCGTTTCCGACAGATTGATCTGCATCTGACCCTGCGTGATCTCGCGCTGATCGATGCGATCGATCGAGACCGGAAGCTCCTCGCTCGATTGTGGTGCGCGCGTCGCCGTGATGACGATGATCGCAAGCTCATCGCCCGTATCGGCCAGGGTGCGCCCGCCGCCGGCAGCCAGAGGCCCGGCCAGCAACAATCCGGTCAGCAGTGAATTGCGAGGCAACTGTGATCTCCGCGCGCTGCGGTGGACGTCAACGCGCCAGCATTCGACTGTCATGGTGAGCAATAATTCTAGCCCAGTCCCTCTGCCAGTGTCAGCGTAACCATCAGCCATGTCCATCATCCGGCATCCATTCACACAGCACGCGCTCGAGCCGCGATTGCGCCGGATCGTCCGCGCCGAAGGCGCCTACCTGACCACGGACGACGGCCGGCGCATCCTCGATGCAATCTCCTCCTGGTGGGTCATCACGCACGGTCACCCGCCACCCGCGCATAGTCGAGGCGATCCGGGCGGAGTCCGAGCGGCTCGATCAGATCATCTTCGCAGAGTACACGCAGAGCCAGCCGAGCGGCTGGCGGTGAAATTGCTGGCAGTGGCGCCTGCGGGCCTGACGCACGTGTTTTTTTCCGACAGCGGTTCGAGCAGCGTCGAGGTCGCTATCAAAATCGCGCGCTCGGCTACTGGAGACAGCATGCCGAGCCACGCTCGCGCCTGATCGTCATGGAGCACAGCTATCACGGCGATACCATCGGCACGATGTCGCTCGGCGCGCGCGGACCCTTCAAGGAGGTATACGAGCCGTTGCTGTTCGATGTCGTGGGTGTTCCATTTCCGCGCGCCCGCCGTGAAGCCGACACGTTGTCGACGCTCGATCAGCTCTGTCGCGATGGCGACGCCGCGGCGCTGAGGATCTGCGATCGGTCTACCAGGCGATCGGTACGGCGGTCGATGAGTGAGCCTAGGGATTCGCCGCGGGCGAATACGGCAGCACTTCTAGAATCTCCCCCGCGTTGAGCCGTTGCTGCGTGCGGCGCCAGAAGGCGGGCTCGAACAAGTCCCGGTGGGCCTTGAGAAAGGCCGCGCGCTGTGCGCCCACCATGCCGAGAAAATTGGGAAAGGTCTCCGGAAAGACATCCTTGTCGCCGACATAGAACCACGGCTCGGCGCTCATCTCGTCTTCATCGCAACTCGCCGTCGGCAGGTCGCGGAAACTGCAATCGGTCAGCCGGCACAGCTCATCGTAGTCGTAGAAGATCACGCGCCCATGGCGCGTGACACCGAAATTCTTCAGCAGCAGGTCGCCGGGAAAGACGTTGGTCACCGCCAGGTCGCGGATTGCCTGGCCATAATCGAGCACGGCGCGCACCGCCGCAGATTCATCGGCCGAACGCAGGTAGATATTGAGCGGTATCAGCCGCCGTTCGATGTAGAGGTGATCGAAGATCAGGTCGGTGCCCTCGACGTGCACGCTGTCGCCGGCCTCGGCCAGCAGTTCCTCGAGCAACGGGGCGGCAAAGCGCGCCATCGGGAAGCGCAGGCGCCGGAATTCCTGCGCATCGATCAGGCGCCCGGCGCGGTCATGCCGGAATACGAAGGCATACTTGGCCATGACCTCCTTCTTCCACACGTCCTTGACCGCCGGAATGTGCTCGCGAATTACTTTGAACACGACGTCGAACGAAGGCATCGTGAAGCAGATCATGACCAGGCCGCGCTCGCCGGGCGCGTGCACGAATTCATCGCGGCTGTGCAGCAGGTGCCGCATGAGGCTGCGATAGCGTTCGGTCTTGCCCTGCTTGGCGCGGCCCAGGATCGTGAACAGCTCCCCGGCGGGCTTGCGCGGCATGAGTTCTTTGAGGAATGCGACCGCCTCGGCCACACGTTCCAGATCGACGTGGAAGTACGAGCGCGCGATACCGAACAGAATGCTGAGCTCGTCCTCATCGAGGATGGTCGCATCGACGTCGAGGCCCCGCGATCCGTTGCGCAAAGCCAGCGCCAGCGGCAACTGCTGGCCGCCGGCCACCACGCGTCCGACCACGTAGGCACGCGTGGCCTGGTAGAAGACTGCATCGATGATTTCGACGCCTTCGACTTCAGCCGGCTCGCCGCGTGCGCGCAGCGCCTGCTCCACCATCTGCGCGACGGCTTGCACACAGCTCGTCAGATCGCGCCACGAGGTCCCGAGCGGACGGTCGGACAGCAGCTGCTGCAGCAGCGCCGGCAGCGTCCCGGTCCGCCGATACGCGCGCGTCACCGTATGATGGCCATGTGCGAATGCGAGCGGATCCAGATCGGTGGCGATGAATTCGATATCGGCGGCGGCGCCCACGGTGCCGAACAGTTTGCGCGTCACCGAGCTGAAGAAGGTCTTGCAGAACTCACTGTCCGGCAGGCCGTCGATCAGGTTGGAAAAGTGCCGCTTGACTTCGATCCAGACGTCGCGCCGCCGAACGTCCTCACCCAACGCCAGCTCGAGCGCCTTGATGGTTTCGCGGATGCACTGATCGTAAAGATCGATGCGTTCGACCGCGTCCTGCTGGGCCGCATGCCAGTCACGCGCCAAGAAGCGCTCGGGCGCGCGGCGCGTGATTGACCGAAAGCGCGCGTTGTAATGCAGAAAGGCTTCGATCACCTGCTGCGCACAACGCACGGCATAGAGCGCCGACTCGAATGCCGAGGCGATTTCACCCTGCGCGCGCGTGCGCCGCGAGGCACTGAGCTCGTCCGCAGTCACCCGCGCCGGAGTTTCCTCGACGAGCATCGCGTCCGTGCGCCTCAGGCCGAGCGGAACTGCTGTTCCTCGGTACTGCCATGCAGTGCGCCGAGCGAGGAGCTGCCGCTGGTAATGGCCTGCGTGACGGCGTCGAAATAGCCGGCACCGACTTCCCGCTGATGCCGAGTGGCCGTGTAGCCGGCCGATTCGGCCGCGAATTCCGCCTGCTGCAGCGCCACATAGGCGGTCATCTGGCTGGCTTTGTAGCCTCGTGCGAGCTCGAACATCGCGTAGTTCAGCGCGTGGAAACCAGCCAGCGTGATGAACTGGAATTTGTATCCCATGGCGCCGAGCTCGCGCTGGAACTTGGCGATCGTGGCGTCGTCGAGCTTGCGCTTCCAGTTGAACGACGGCGAGCAGTTGTAGGCCAGGCGCTTGTCCGGATATTGCCGGTGAATGGCCTCGGCAAAATGCTTCGCTTCCTCCAGATCCGGTTTGCCGGTCTCGCACCAGAGCAGATCCGCGTACGGCGCATAGGCCAGGCCGCGCGCGATCGCCTGATCGAGGCCCGCCCGCACGTAGTAGAACCCTTCCGCGGTGCGCTCCTTGGAGCGGTCGATGAAGTCATCGTCGCGCTCATCGACATCGGAGGTCAGCAGATTCGCAGATTCAGCGTCGGTGCGTGCCACGAGCACGGTCGGGACATTGCAGACGTCCGCAGCCAGGCGCGCGGCCTGCAGCTTCTGGATACCCTCCTGCGTCGGCACCAGCACCTTGCCGCCCATGTGACCGCACTTCTTTGCCGAGGACAGCTGATCCTCGAAGTGCACGCCCGCGGCGCCGGCCTCGATCATGCCCTTCATGAGCTCGAAGGCATTGAGCACCCCGCCAAACCCTGCTTCGGCATCGGCAACGATCGGCTTGAGCCAGTCGATCGAATCGTCGCCTTCTGCGTGGTGAATCTGATCGGCGCGCCGCAGCGCGTTGTTGATGGCGCGCACCACCGCGGGCACGGAATCGGCCGGATAAAGCGATTGATCCGGGTACATCTGGCCGGCGAGATTGGCGTCTCCGGCAACCTGCCAGCCGGACAGATAAATCGCATCGAGACCCGCCTTGACCTGCTGCAGCGCCTGGTTGCCGGTCAGCGCACCGAGCGCATTGACGAAGGGCTTCTCGTTGATATACCGCCAGAGTTTCTCGGCCGTGATACGCGCGATCGAGTGCTCCACCGGGACCGTGCCGCGCAGGCGCACGACATCTTCGGCGCTGTAATCGCGCCGCACGCCGCGCCAGCGCGGGCTTTCCCGCCAGTAGCTGCGCAGTTCCTCGGCGGTCGGCAGTGTTCTCGGTGCATTCATGCGTTGACTCTCCAGGCGGTCGCAATCGGATCGGCGCTACGACAGCAGTTCGTAGGCGGGCAGTGTCATGAATTCATCAAAGCAGTCGTCGGTCACCATGCCCGCAAACAGGCGCGTGGCGCTCGGGAACACGCCTGACAGGGTCCGCGCGCTGCCGACTTCGCGGTGGATGCGTTCGAGCTCGTCCGCCAGCAGCGCATGGAACCGACCCGGCGTAAGCACCCAGCCTTCGGCCGTGCGCGCGCCGTGCCGCAGCCATTGCCAAAGCTGTGCGCGGCAGATCTCCGCGGTCGCTGCATCTTCCAGGACGTGATAGAGCGGAACGTTGCCGTTGCCGCCGAGCCATGCTTCGAGATACTGCAAACCGACCCGGATGTTGAGGCGGATGCCGCCCTCGGTGATCGCGCCGTCGGGCACACGCAGCAGATCGGCCGCAGTGACCCGCACCTCGTCGCGCAACACGCCGAGTTGATTGAACCCGGCGGACTGCCTGCGCGACAGGACGCTGTCAAATGCCTGTCGGGCAACGGCCGCCAGCGCCGGGTACGCGATCCAGCTGCCGTCGTGACCGGCCTCGGCCTCGCGCAATTTGTCCGCACGCACACGCTCCATCGCCGCCGCATTGGCGGTGGGCTCGGAGCGGATGATCATCTGCGCCGCCATGCCACCGATCGCGTGCGTTCCGCGGCGATGGCAGGTCTGGATCAGCAGATCCTCATATGGCTTCAGCGGCGCGCGGTCCATCGTCAGGCCTGAGCGGTCCGGCAGCACACACTCGGCGCGATTACGGAATTTCTTGATGAAGCTGAAAATGTAGTCCCAGCGCCCGCAGCTGAGCCCGGCCGCATGTTCGCGCAGCTCGAACAGGATCTCGTCCATCTCGAACGCCGCCGGCACGGTCTCGATCAGCACCGTGGCCTTGATGGTGCCTCGGGGAATGCCCATTCGATCCTGCGCGGCCACGAACACGTCATTCCAGAGCCGCGCCTCCAAGTGGCTCTCGAGCTTCGGCAGGTAGAGGTACGGCCCGGTACCGCGACGCGCGAGCGCCTCATGGTTGCCGGCCAGGTAGAGCGCGAAATCGAACAGCGCGCCGGACACCGGCTCGCCGTTCACGCGCGCATGCTTCTCGGACAGATGCCAGCCGCGCGGCCGCACGATCAACGTGGCCGTGTGCTGATTCAGCTGATACACCTTGCCCGCATCGGCGACGCTGATGCGCCGCCTGACCGCATCGGCCAGATTGATCTGCCCGCGCAGCACATTGTCCCAGGTGGGCGAACAAGCATCCTCGAAATCCGCGATGAAGGTCTGCACCGGCGCGTTGAGTGCGTTGATCATCGCCTTTCGGTCGGGTGGAGCCGCAATCTCCACTCGCCGATCGAGCAGGTCTCCCGGCAGCGGCGCGATGCGCCATCGATCGCTGCGCACATCGGCCGATGTCGGAAGGAAATCGGGCCATTCGCCGGCGTCGAAGGCCTGTTGCCGCAGCTGGCGCGCGGCCAGCAACTCCAGACGGCGGGATTCGAATTGCCGGTGCAGACTCGTGAGCAACGCCAATGCGTCCGTAGACAGCACCTCGTGGGCGCGCTCGACACGGCTCGGCGCGATCTCGAGCGCGGTGCTCGCGGCGGCGTCGGGCGGGAACCGAGGGACAAGATTGCCCGGCCGTTCGGACAGGACGGAGTTCATGCGGCCGCAGCATAACCGTCAGGCAGCGAGTATTTGACTTTAAAAACTTCACAGTGTTAATTTCACACCTGCATGTCGAATTTACTCCGCAAAGGCCACTTCCTGGGCGCAAAGCTGCGCAATATCCGTAAGCGCAACGCCCTTACGCTCGAGGACCTGTCGAGCCGCTGCGTGCAGATGGATGCGCAAAACGCCCCTTCGGTCTCCTATCTGAGCATGATCGAAAGCGGCAAGCGCACGCCCTCGCCCGAGCTGCTGGCGCTGCTGGCGCACGTATTTCAGCGTGAGGTGGCGTGGTTTCTCGACGAAGGCTCCGACGTCAGCGAGACGGCGCCGGCGGTGCGTGGCGGCGGTGCAGCGCGCATCCCGCTCGAGCCGGGCTTTCTGTTCTCGAAGGAATTGCTGCAATCGGCGATCCCGGAGCTGCTGACCCAAACCGGCACCAGCGGCCGGCAATTCGCGCACCTGCTGATCCGCTCGCACCAGGAAATGTCGCGCAACGACTTCCCGGACCTCGAGCGCAGCGCCGAGAGCGTCGGTGAGCGCCGCTTTCCGCTATCGGTCGATGAAATGCTGCAGCTGGCGACGCGGCATGGGTTGCACCTGCGCTGGTTCGATCGCCGGCCGGCCCTGGTGCGCGACAAGGATCAGGAGGTCCGCAGCATCGTGCGCTCATTCTTCGAGCCACCAGGCACCGTGTATCTGAATCGCGCCCTGCGCGCCGACCCCGCGCGCCTGAAGTTCGATCTCGCCACCCACATCGGACACAAGGTGCTGCACGGCGGCGACGGCATGAAATCAGCGCACGCCACCGGCGGCGAAATGGGCGGCAGTCCCGAGGGCGGCTCGGACGTGGCCGGTCTGCGCGCGCAGGACGTGCTGCATGCCTGGCGCGATTTCGAGTGCAGCTTCTTCGCCGGGGCGCTGCTGTGTCCGAAGATCCCGTTCCGCCGCTTTCTGGCGCGCGAGCGCTACCGGATCGAAGCGGCGACGCGACTCGATCTGACGCCGGCCGTGATCATGCGCCGCATGACCAAAGTGTCGCCTTATCCGTATTGGCACTTCTTCGATGCCTATCCGCCCGGCTATCTGCGCGCGGTCTATCGCGGTAACGGCATTCCTCTGCCCTGGGGGAACATGGCGCGCGTCTCGGACCCCTGCCCGCAGTGGGCCGTGTTTCGCATGATCGGCGGCCATCAGAAGGAATCCGACTCGCAGATCTCGGTGCTGCGGGACCAGGATCGGTCATTGCTCTATTGCTGCTACTCGCTGCGAACGCGCGACATGGCGGGCAATCCGCACGTGCTCTCGGTCGGCATAGATCTCGCGCCGGTGCTCGATGCAAACGGCACCAATTCCAGCGAAATCATCGCCAGCATCACCGCCGAGTGCCTGCGACGACGCAGCGATGCGCCGATGCCGCCCATCGCGGCCAACGCACTGCGAGCCGCGGCCGGCGTGCTCAATATCGCCTGGGTCGAGGAAGCGCTGGAACATCCGGCTCGCATCATCTGCCCGCGCAGCGCCCATTGCCCGCGGCCGGACCGCTGTGAAGGCGCCGTTCCGTCGCGCGCGCGCGAGATCACCGACATTCGCGCGGAAATCCTGGGCGCAACGAGCGCGAACCGTTGAGCCGAGATTCGGTTGGCACAATGCACCCGACATCCCTGCAACGATACCCTGCAAGCCATATTGGCGCCGTTCCTGTTGTCGGGCTGTACCAGCAGCAGCAGCCCGCCGCCGCCGGCCAAGACGACCGTGGTGGTGCCGTCGAACTCAACGACGACCGTGGTCTGCTCCGACGGCAGCGAACCGCCCTGTCGCTGATTGGCGGGAAGCGGTGTCATCCGCGATGCGGCGGACCTGGCGCCACAGTTGCCCCGCGAACAGCACACCGCGGCTGTGCACCGGCAATCCGGCTGCCTGAAGCACCTCGGCGGCCCATGTAGTGCACGTGTGGAAGGCCGAGTAGCGCTGCGCGGCGCGTAAGTAAATGCTGCCCTCGTAGGGCCCTGCGCCATCCGACTGCAATGCTCCATCGCGCAGCGACAACGACCCCAGCACACGCTCCTGGGCCAGGCGCGCCTGCGTGGCGTTGAGTCGCAACTCGATCACGGCCTGCTCTCCAAAGGCCGCCGCGGGCGTGCCTGTCACAGCAGTCACCAGGAGCAAGCCATCGCCCGGCCAGAGTGCGGCCACCATCGCCGGCAGGCCGCGATTTCGCGCCTCGAGATAGTGGCGGTCACCAAAGCCGAACAACAGGTAGCGCACGCCGGGAAACTGCGCGCGCAGCGTGCTCAGCGGTGCGGCGACCTGTTCGGCAGCGACGCCCACATCGATGTGCCAGCTTCGGCGCACGACATAGATCGTGACCGGCGTCCCGATGTCGCTCGATCCTGCCACGGCCGATCTGATCGGTGCGGTGGTGCCGCAGGCCGTCAGCAGTAGCGAGATGCCGAGCGCCAAGGCCGCACCGCCGCTGCCGCCCGCATGCGCGCGTATCCTTGGTCTCAGCCTCGACAGGATTGTCGATAGCGCTTGGGCGGCAGACCGCATCGCTTGCTGAAGACGGCGGTGAAATGGCTCTGGGAGGCAAAGCCCACCCGCCGTGCCACTTCGCCGACGCCCTCATCCGTGGTGCGCAGCAGATCCTTGGCGCGCTCGAGCCGGCGGCCGATGATGTATTGGTGCGGCGGCTGGCCGATGGCTTTGCGGAAGCCGCGCGCGAACCGGAAGGTACTCAGATTGGCGGCCTCGGCGATCGCCTCGAGCGAGACGTCCGCGCACAGGTGCGCCTCGATGTATTCGAGCGCCGCGCGCAGCCGATGTGCTGGAATATCCAGCCGCTCGAACGCATCGTGGCCGCAGAGTGTCGAATGGCCGCGTAACAGCTGCAGCACCAGCGCGTGCGTCATCGATTGCGCGAACAGCCGTCCGCAGATGCCCGGCTGCGCCAGTTCACTGTTGATACGCAGCGCGATGTCCATGATCGTCCGATCGACGATGCCGATGCCGTCCAGCAGCCTAAACGGCCGGTCGCCGAGCTCGGCGGCCGCATCGCTCAGACTGTCCGGATCGAGAAAGATATGGAGTTCCTCGATCTCCCCTTTCCACGCCCAGTAGCTGCCCTGATGAGCTGACATGATCATGATGTTGCCGGGCACCGAGCGGCTGCGCCGCTCGAGTCCGTTCCAGCGAGTCGAGAGCTGGCATGCATTGGAGAGATGCGCGACGACGAAGTGGCGGTTGATCGGCGGCAGATGCAGCTGCCAGCTCGGTGGATTGGCGAGCCGGTAGGCTTGAATGCCGGACCAGCCCAGTGCGACGCTCGACAGAGCGGGCGAGCGCGGCATCAATTTCATCCACTCTTCGGGCCCTAGTTCCGATGATGCGGCGGCCCCCGTCACTTGCATCTGTCCAGCCTACTCTGCCGCCAGTCGCGCCGGCAAGCGCGGGGCGCGGGGCGTACCGGCGCGTTCAGGAGTCCGCACTGCGTGTCCCGATCAGCCTCGTGACAATCAGGTAGCAGCCAGCGGCGCAGGTCGCAGCGGGAAGCGAGGCGGTCAGGAACCGGTACGGTCCGCTCGAGGCATAGGTCAACGGATTCAGCAGTTTGAGATAGATCGCGCAGCCGAGACCGAGCGCCAGCAGCGCTGCCGGATTGAATCCGCCGATACTGCGATAGGGCTTGGCGGGATCGCGACCGTAGATCGCCCGTATATCGATGACACGGCGCCGCAGCAGGAAGTAATCGGCGATCTGAATACCGCACAGGGGTGCGAAGGCGACCCCGAGAAACGCCAGAAAGGCGCCGAAGCGCGCGAAGAACAATTCCGGGATCAGCGCACCGACCAGCGCCACGGGCGCGATCGTGATCAGCAGCAGCGTCGACCATGACATGCGCTCGACCGCGGCGAAATTGCGCAACCCGATCGCCGAAGAATAGATGCCCGTGATCGCGGTGCCGAAGTTCGCTGCCGAGACGAACACCAGCGCAATGATCGCATAGGTCGGACCGCCCACACTGCGTAACCACTCCGATGGGTCCGATGACTTCAAGACCAGAATTCCCGCGATGCCGATGAGACTCAGCAGCGCGGTCGCGGCACCCATGCCGAGCATTACCGGCACCACGACTGTGCGCGCGTTCGGTGCCATGCGAATCATGGCGCCGATATAGGGCCACCAGGACATGGTGGCGGTGATGCCGATCTCGACGCCGGTGGTGTAGTTCCAGAGCTTGTCCGGACCCGCCAGCACCGGTTGCGCCAGGCGCAGTTCTGGCCAGCGGCGCGTAATCAGCAAATACAGCATCCAGCAACCGATCGGCACGTGCGCGACCAGGATGTTCGACATCTTGGTCACGCCCGTGGCACCGCGCAGCAGTGTGAGGTAGATCAGCGCGCAGACGATCAGCGTCGATGCCGGGACCAGCTCGCGCGCGCCCATGCCCGCCGGCATGACGCCCAGCGTGATCATGAGCTGCGTAGCCGACTTGGCGCCAAAGATAAGCAGCAGCGAATTCCAGCCGACGATCGAGATCAGCTGCATGGCGGCCGGAATCACCCAGCCGCGCGCGCCGAACTGCGGCTTGGTCGAGGCGATGGAATCGATGCCGAAGCGCGCGCAGATCGGCCCGGCGGCGAGAAACGCCAGCAGCATGCCGATCATGCAGCCGGCGGTCAGCGCGGTCGAAGCCTGGAAGAAATTCAGGTAATAGCCGGCGAACTCGCCAATGATGTAGCACCAGGTGGCCGCCGCGGCGGTGCCGAGTGCTATGCCTAAGCGCCAGGCGCCCCAGTTGCGCTCGGACGGCAACAGCGGCCATGCGCTCTTATCGGCCTCGGCGCTCAAGCCCACCATCCCCAGAGCAGCAGCGCCGCCGGGGTCACAACGCCGAACAGAAGCAGCCAGAACCAGCTGGCCCGGGTCAGATCGCCAGCCCGGTCGTCGCGCTCGATCGCCTCGACCCTTAGCTCGAGCTCGGGGGGCAATTCACCGTCCGGGCGCGTGTCGGTCATCGGGACAGGCTTCGGCATCGGTGTACGGGAACCACCAGAAATCGTGCGGATTCGCAGCCGGATCGATCATAGCCAATTTCGTGTGGCGAAAGCTGTCGAGGCCTTCGGAGCCGAGCTGCCGTCCCATGCCCGAATACTTGCGGCCCCCGAACGGTCCGGCATCGTTGTCGAGCAGCGGCGCGTTGACCCAGACCATGCCGGCTTCGATCTCATTGATGGCACGCATGGCCTCAGGCAGATCGAGCGTATATATGCTGGCGCCGAGCCCATAGCGCGATCGATTGGCGAGCGCGACGGCCTCATCGAAGCTGCCGACACGCGAGACCGGCGCTACCGGACCGAAGGATTCCTGGCCCATGATCGCGGCGTCGGCCGGTACATCGACCAGCACCGTGGCCTGTGCGAAAAAGCCCTTGTCGAGTCCTGGCGGACGACCGCCGCCGATTGCGGTTCGGATCCCCTGCTCTCTGGCTATGCGCAGGACGCGTTGGTAGCGTGAAAGTTCGCGTTCCGATGCCAGCGGACCCATGTCGACCTTGTCGAGACCGTTACCGATGCGCACCTGGCCGGCATAGTGAATCAATCGTTCGACGAAGGCATCGTAGATTTTCTCGTGTACGTAGAATCGTTCGGCCGCAGCGCACACCTGGCCGCAGTTCAGATAGGCGCCGAAAGCCGCTGCACGTGCAGCGGTGTCGATCGGGGCCGACGGCATCACCAGAAACGGGTCGTTGCCGGAGGTCTCGATCAGTGCACGCTTGTACAGTCGCGCGCAGCTTTCGGCCACGGTCCTGCCCGTGTCGATGCCGCCGGTAAATGCGATCATGTGGGTGTCGGGGTGGGTCACGAGCTGCGCGCCAAGGCTGCCGCCCCCTGCGAGCACCTGCACCACCCCCGGCGGCAGAACGTCGAACGCCTGGATGAAGCGCAAGGTCGTCAGCGTGGTGAGATCCGACGGCTTGATGATTACCGCGTTGCCGCTGGCGACTGCCGCAGCGGCCTGCCAGCACAGCAGGCATAGTGGGTAATTGAACGGCAGGATGATCACCACGACGCCAAGCGGCTCCTTGATCGTAAAGTGAAACTGCGCATCGACCGTGGGACCCAGCACCTTGCCGAGCTCGTGACGTGCGATCTCGGCGTAGTAATCGATGGCCGTCACCGACCAGCTGACCTCGTCCGCCGACTCCTTGTAGGGTTTGCCCATCTCGCGCGTGAGCATCTCGGCGACCACCGGCCGGTCCCTGCGCATCGCCTGGGCCACCTCGTGCAACAGTTCGGCGCGGCGGTGATAATTGACCTTGTTCCAGCGCTTCTGAGCGGCATTGGCAATCTGCACCGCCTGGTCCACTTCGGCCGGCGTTGCATCGGTGAAGTGGCCGATGACCTGCTCGGTGGCCGGATCGATGATATTCGACGAGCGCTCGCCGCGCGCCGCCTGTGGTCGGCCGTCGAGGTAGTGACGGCCGCTGAGCTCACCGAACAAGGTATCGACACTCATGGGCACCCCGCGATTCGACCGTACGCAACCGATCCGCGCAGTGTGTCGGCCGCGTGCCGGAGCGTCTTTCGCAATCCTGCTGCTGCTGTCGCGTTCTTGCCCTTTTGAAGGTCGCGCGGCGCGCGCTGCTGGCGCGCCGCGCTATCTCTCTCTAGCCTTCGCGCGAGGATGTAAGGGAGCGATGCGATGAACGAGCGGCCGTTACCGACTCACGCGCGGGTAGTGATCATTGGCGGCGGTGTCATCGGCTGCTCGATCGCCTACCACCTGACCAAGCTCGGTTGGCACGACGTGCTGCTGCTCGAGCGCAAACAGCTCAGCTGCGGTACCACCTGGCATGCGGCCGGGCTGCTCACGACGCTGCGTGACACCGTCACGCAGACGCGGCTCGCCAAGTACACGCAGGATCTGTACCGGCGGCTCGAATCTGAAACCGGGCAAGCCACGGGCGTGATTTCCTGTGGATCGATCCAGCTGGCCGCAACACCGGACAAGGCCGAGGAGATGCGTCGCGGCGTCAACATCGCACGCTCATTCGGCGTCGACGGCCACGAGATCACGCCACAGGATGTGAAGGCGATGTGGCCGCTCGCGGACGTGTCCGATCTGGCCGCAGCGTTCCACTTCCCGGACGATGCGCGCGCCAATCCGGCCGATGTGACGCAGGCGCTCGCCAAGGGCGCGCGCGCGGGCGGCGCGACGCTGACGGAACACACGCGTGTCACCGGTATCCGGCGCGATAAAGGGCGGGTCAGCGGTGTGGAGACCGAGCGCGGCCCGGTCGGCGCCGAAATCGTGGTCAATTGCGCCGGCATGTGGGCGCGGCAGGTCGGCGCGCTCGCGGGCGTGCAGGTGCCGTTGCAGGCGGCCGAACACTACTACCTGATCTCGGAGCCGGTCGAGGGTGTGCATCCGCTGCTGCCGATTCTGCGTGACCCGTGCAACGGCGCCTACATCCGTGAAGAAGCCGGCAAGATCATGGTCGGCCTGTTCGAGCCGGTGGCGAAGCCCTGGGGACAGCAGGGCATCCCCGAGGATTTCTGCTTCGGCGACATCCCGCCGGACTGGGATCGGATGTATCCGCATATCGAGCAGGCCATGCGGCGCGTGCCGATGCTGACCGACACCGGCATCAAGCTGCTGTTCTGCGGTCCCGAGTCGTTCACGCCCGATCACAACTACATCATGGGCGAGGCGCCCGCCCTCAAGGGCTTCTTCGTGGCGGCGGGATTCAATTCGCTCGGCATCCTCTCCGGTGGCGGCGCCGGTTTCGTGATGGCGCAGTGGATCGTCGACGGTCACGCCCCGATGGATGTCTGGTCGGTGGACATCCGCCGGCTGCACGCATGGCAGGACAACAGCCGCTACCTGCTCGATCGCACGGTCGAATCCCTTGGCATCGGCTACCAGGATCATTGGCCGTATCGGCAATGGCAGAGCGCTCGCAACGTCAAACAGAGCATCCTGCACGACCGGCTGGCCGCCGCGGGCGCCTGCTTCGGCGAATCCGCCGGCTGGGAGCGGCCCAACTGGTACGCAAATGCAGGCCAGATCGCGCAGTACCAATACAGCTGGGGGCGTCAGAACTGGTTCCACAACAATGCGGAAGAACACCGCGCCGTGCGTGAGCGGGTCGGACTGTTCGAGCAGAGCTCGTTTGCGAAACTGATGGTCCAGGGCCGTGATGCCGAAGCTGTACTGAATCGGATTGCGACCGCCTCGCTCAGCGTGCCGCCAGGCCGCATCGTCTACACGCAGTTCCTCAATACGCGCGGCGGGATCGAATCCGATCTGACGATTGCGCGGCTCGCCGAGGACCGCTTCCTGATCGTGACTGCGGCCTTCACTCAGACCCACGTCGAGGCCTGGATTCGCAATCACACGCCGCCGGAGGCGCATTGCTTCCTGACCGACGTCACAGGCGGCTACGCGATGCTCAATATTCAGGGGCCTGCCTCGCGCGCGCTGCTGCAGCAGCTGACTCCCCAGAATCTCGCCAACGAGGCCTTTCCGTTCGGCAGCTGCCGGGAGATACAGATCGGCTATCAAAGTGCGCTCGCGGTGCGGCTGACATACGTTGGCGAGCTCGGCTGGGAACTGTACATACCGACCCCGTTTGCGTTGCCGGTCTACGATGCGCTGATCGCCGAAGGCGCGGCGCACGGCCTGCGCCATTGCGGTTATCACACGCTCAATTCGCTGCGGATCGAAAAGGCCTATCGCGACTGGTCGCACGACATCGGTCCCGACGATGATCCGCTGCAGGCCGGGCTGGCCTTCACCTGCGCCTGGGACAAGCCCCGTGGCTTCATCGGCCGCGATGCCCTGTTGCAGCGGCGCGAGGCCGGCGTCCCCAAGCGGCGGCTGGTGCAGTTCCTGCTCGAAGACTCCGATGCGATGCTTTATCACAACGAGCCGGTCTTTCGCGACGGCGCCATCAATGGCTACACCACCTCCGCGATGTACGGACACACCCTCGGCGCGGCCGTCGCGCTCGGCTACCTGGAGAACCCCGCAGGCGTCAGCGACGATTACGTGCGCGATGGCGCCTACGAGATTCAGATCAATGCGCGCCGCGTTCCCGCGCGTGCGTCATTGGCGCCTCTCTACGATCCAAAGAGCCTGCGCGTTCGCTGCTGAGCCCTCATCGGGCGCAGCGCGGATGCTATGATTCATGTGACCCCTGGGAGGAGAGCGCATCTTGTCTGCAACATCAGCGCGCCCGCATCTGACGCGCGGAACGCTTCGACTGCTGGCGTACGCGGCACTGACGATCGGCACCACCCCTGCGCTCGCTGCGCGAATTGCCGGCGATGTCGATGATGCGCGGCTGTCGGCGGCCGATCGCGAGCCGCAGAACTGGTTTACCGGCGGTCGCGATCAGGGGGGCAGTTACTACTCGCCGCTCAAGAACATCGATGCGGGCAACCTCGAGCGGCTCGGCTTTGCCTGGCAGTACGACCTCGGCACCGACCGCGGCCAGGAGGCCACGCCGATCGTGGTCGACGGTGTCATGTACACCTCGGGCACTTGGGGCTATGTCTACGCCCTGGATGCCGCCACCGGCCGCGAGCTCTGGCGCTTCGTGCCGCAGATGGACTACATCTACGCGCGCAACCCGTGCTGCGATCTGGTCAATCGCGGCGTTGCGGTCTGGAAGGGCAAAGTCTATGTGGCCTCGGTCGACGGCCATCTGCATGCCTTGAATGCCGCCACCGGGGCGCAGATCTGGGAAGCCGATACGCTGATCGATCACAGGCTGCCCTACGCCAGCACCGGCGCGCCGCAAATCGCGGGGGATGTGGTGGTGATCGGCAATGGCGGCGCCGACATGGGGCATATTGCCGTGCGCGGCTACATTGCCGCCTACGATCTCGAAACCGGCGCATTCAAATGGCGCTTCTTTACAGTG
>Ga0210394_10002710_pt1 | contig 23778 bp, 21 predicted proteins | sample IncBWC12MmetaG_FD_160121 | JGI IMG/M metagenome (GOLD analysis project Ga0210394, IMG submission 160121) | Forest soil microbial communities from Barre Woods Harvard Forest LTER site, Petersham, Massachusetts, United States - Inc-BW-C-12-M | ecosystem: Environmental > Terrestrial > Soil >... | reverse complement strand
GAAGGATCTGCTGGCCCGCCTGATCGCCGCGCGCGACGACGAGACCGGCAGCGGCATGACCGCGAAGGAAGTGCGCGACCAGGTGGTCACCATCTTCATGGCCGGGCACGAGACCACGGCGCAGACAATGGCATGGACCTGGTATCTGCTCTCGCAACACCCGGCCGTGGAAGCCAAGCTGCATGCCGAACTGGCGATGGTGCTCGGACGCCGCATCCCCGGCAGCGAAGACCTCGCCAATCTGCGTTACACGCGCATGGTGATCGACGAATCGATGCGGCTCTATCCGCCGGCGCACACCTTGTCGCGCGAGCCGGTCAGCCCCGACGAAGTGCTCGGTCAGCGCATCCCCGCCGGCGCGACGGTGCTGATCGTGCCCTGGATGTTGCACCGCAAGCCGTCATTGTGGGAACGGGCGGATCGCTTCGAGCCGGAGCGATTTTCGCCCGAGCGCGCGGCAGCGCGGCCGCGCTTTGCCTACATCCCGTTCGGTGCGGGCCCGCGCATCTGCATCGGCGCGGCGTTCGCGCTCGCCGAGGCGACGCTGATCCTGGCGACAATCGCCCAGCGCTACCGGCTGCGGCTCAAGCCCGGTTTCCCGGTCGAGCCGCAGGGCCTGATCACGCTGCGGCCCCGCTATGGACTGCGGATGCTGCTGGAACGGCGGCCAAGCTAGCCGGCTATTCGGTATTTCGCCGCTCCAATCGGGATGCGCTGATCCGACCTTGACACGAGAGCGTCGCTGCGCGGCCGCCGCCTGAGCGGCAAGAGCGCACCGCCATCCAGGCATTCCTGCTCTCGCGTCCGTTCGGTCCAGCTATAGCCGCACCCGTGACAAGCGTAGCGCATGCACTCATGGCCCCAGCCATCGAGGCTGCAGCGCGGCCCGATCGGTTGGCGCGACGTTCCGCATTTCGGACAGATCATTTCACGCCCTTCTTCAGCGCACGTCACAGCCACGCGCTGCAGGAGGCGGCGGCACAAACGAGAAAAACTGCTCATCGCATTAGTAAATTTCATTCGGGCGAATCCGTCGCGGGACTTATGCTCCAAAGCTAGAGAAAGTCCACGCGCCGACGAGGGCGAACCATGGCCAACAGCAATCATCGACTCACTCTCTCGCAGTCCTCCACCGCGACGGTCGCCGCAAGCGGCACTTGGCGTACGCCGGCGCTGATTATCGGTTTCGGTTGCCTGATCTCGCTGATGTCGTTCGGCCCGCGATCCTCGCTCGGCTTTTTCCTCACCCCGATGTCGGCCGCCAATCACTGGGGCCGCGACGTATTCGCCTTTGCGCTGGCGCTTCAAAACCTGCTTTGGGGCATCGGCCAGCCGCTCGCCGGCATCATCGCCGACCGCTACGGCACCGCCCGGGTGTTCTGTGCCGGCGGGCTGATGTTTGCCGCCGGCCTGGCGTTGATGTCGCATGCGACCAGCGCCCCGATGCTCGACGTTTCCGCCGGCGCGCTGATCGGGTTCGGCCTTTCCGGCACCTCGTTCATGGTCATTCTGGCGGCGTTCGCAAAGCTTTTGCCGCCGCAGTGGCGCTCGCTTGCTTTCGGCTTCGGCACTGCCGCGGGCTCGTTCGGGCAATTCCTCTACTCGCCGCTGGCCGTCGTACTCATGGACGCGTTCGGCTGGCAGCAGACCCTGATGATCTTCGCCGTGAGCATGCTCGCGGTGTTGCCGCTGTCGCTGGCGCTGGTTTCACCGGCCGCAGGGCAGACCGCCGAGGCGGCGCCACAATCGCTGCGGCAGGCGCTGTCCGAAGCTTTTGCCCACCGTTCCTACGTCATGCTGGTACTCGGCTTCTTCACCTGCGGATTCCAGCTTGCGTTCATCACCGTGCATTTACCGTCTTATCTCATCGATCGCGGCCTGTCGGCGACCGTCGGCGGCTGGACGCTGGCGACGATCGGGCTTTTCAACATCGTCGGGTCGATCGGCTCCGGCTGGCTTTGCGATTATCTGCCGAAACGTTATCTGCTCTCGTTCATCTATTTCGTGCGCGCGGCGGCAATCCTGGCGTTTATCTCGTTCCCGGTCACGCCGTTCTCCTGCATCGCGTTCGGCGCGAGCATGGGCCTGATGTGGCTGTCGACCGTACCGCCGACCAACGGCATCATCGCCCTCATGTTCGGCACCCGCTGGCTCGGAACTCTGGCGGGCTTTGCCTTCTTCAGCCACCAGATCGGCGGCTTCCTCGGCGCGTGGCTCGGCGGTATTGTGTTCGATCGCACCGGCTCCTACGACCAGGTGTGGTGGCTGGCGATCCTGTTCGGCGTCCTCTCCGCGCTGATCAACATGCCGATCGTCGAAAAACCGGTGGCGCGGGCCGCGGCGCTGCCGGCGTAGCCAAATGAGGCGCGGCGGCGAAGTGCCCTGAGCGGCCGCGACATTAACGGTGTCTTATTGGTTCGGTCGCAGCTTCAGGCGCGATTGAGGAGTGCACCGAGTGAGCGATGACGATTATTTTCGCCTTGAGGTCGCTATCGTTTGCCTGTTGTTGTTCCTGGTCGGATACGCGGCGGTCTCGCGGCATCCCGAGTGGTTCGCCTAGCGGCCGGCGTGTGAAGCGGACGCCTGACCGACGTCGAGCGTCAGCTCGCACGCGCGGCTTCTTCATCCGCAATTGAGTTCCGTCACCGCATGCGACTCGACGGCGTCCGGCCGGAATGGGCCGTCGGCAGCGGCTGAGATTTCGGCCGGCGCGCGGAACCGGGACGCGCGGACTTGGTTGCGGCGCCGAGCTCGGACAAAAGCCATCGCTTGAACAGCTTCACTTCCGGCTTCTGAAAGTCCGTTTGCGGCGTAACCAGCCAATAGCCGCTGTCGCTAGCGATCGCCTGGCCGGCCAGCGGCACCAGCCGGCCGCTCTCGATATCGTCATCGACGAGCGGCCTTCGCCCCAACACCACGCCCAGGCCGCGCACGGCGGCGTCAAATCCCATCTGCACGGTGTCGACGCTAAGTCCGCCAAGAAACGACGACGGGACCTCCATGCCGCTCACGCGAAACCAGTGACTCCAGTCGTTGGCGACGGAGGTGATGTGGATCAGGCGCGCTTGCGCCAAGAGCTTCGCGTCCGCCGCGGCGCCGAGTTCTTTCTTCAGGCCCGGGCTGCAAACCGGCACCAGCGTCTCCGCCACCAGCAAGGTCCAGTTCGGCGCCGGCTTCTTCGCCACAGTGTTGCGGATGGCAATGTCGAAATCGTCGAGCGTGAGGTCCACCAGGCGTTGCGACGTGTTGATGGAAACGCGGATATCGGGAAAGTCGGCGGCAAACTTCTGCAGCCGCGGCAGCAGAATCTTGTTGGCAAAGGTCGGCGCGCTGCTGACCGACAACGTCCCCGTCGCCTTACGGCCTGGGATCTGCTCGGTGGCCTTGGCGAGAACGCTCAGCGCCTGGTTGACCAAGGGCGCGTAGATCTCGCCGGCGCCGGTCAGCCGCAATCCGCGCGACTCGCGATGGAAAAGCTCGACGCCGAGCCAGCTCTCGAGCGTCTGGATGCCATGACTGACCGCGCTGGCCGTGAGGTTGAGCTCCTCGGCCGCTTTGCGGAAGCTGTTGTGGCGGGCCGCAGCCTCGAAGACCCGAAGCGAACTCAGCGGTGGAAGCCGGAAGGCCATGCCCCCGATCCGATTCAATTTGGCGTCGCATTATAGGGCGGCTCCGCCCGCGGGCCAATCCGCGCAGCGGCCAATGCGCCGTAGCCGGCGCGTTCTAATAAACGTCGGTCTGGTAACGGCCCTTGACCTTCAGCTCGCCGAGGAACCTCACCGCCTCGGCCGGTGCGCAGCCGCCATGCTCGGCGATGATGTCGACGAGCGCGGTCTCGACGTCCTTGGCCATGCGCAGCGCGTCGCCGCAGACATAGATGTGCGCCCCATCATTGAGCCAGGACCAGAGGTCGCGGCCAACCTCGCGCATGCGGTGCTGGACGTAGATCTTCTGGTCGCTGTCGCGCGACCAGGCAAGCGTCAGCCGCGTGAGCAACCCGGACGAGCGCATGGCGACGAGCTCGTCTTCGTAGAAGAAGTCGAAGCCGCTGCGCTGATGGCCGAAGAACAGCCAGTTGCGCCCGGACGCGTTGATGGCTTGCCGCTCGTGCAGGAAGGCGCGGAACGGCGCGATGCCGGTCCCCGGCCCGATCATGATGATCGGCTTTGCCGGATCCTCCGGCAGCGCGAAATGCGGCGCCTTCTGCACATAGACCCTGATCCTGTCGCCAGGCGCAATGCGATTGCCGAGGAAGGTGGAGCAGACGCCGAGACGCGTGCGCCGGTCGACCTCGTAGCGCACCGAATCGACAGTGAGCGAAATGCGGGTGGGATTTGTCTTGGGGGAGGAGGAGATTGAATAGAGCCGCGGCCGGAGCGGATCGAGCGCCTCGATGAAGGCCTCGGGATCCGGCCTGACGCCGGGGAATTTGTGCAGGGCCGCGAGCACATCGAGCGTCGCCGCATCGCCATCCGGGTCCTCGCCGGCGGCGAGCCGCTTCGCCATCTGCCGGCGCTCGCCGCCGGTGAGATAGGAGATCAGCTGGAACAGCATGTCGGGCGCCGGTGACAGCGAGACGCCGTCGGTGAGCACCTCGCGCAGCGTACGTTCGGCGATGGGGAAATCCGGCGGCGCTTCGATCGCAGCGAGCACTGCGGCGACCAGATCCTGGTCGTTGGCAGGAAACATGCCGAAGCTGTCGCCGACCACATAGTCGAGAGCCGTCTCGGCGAGATCGATATCGATGTGCCAGGTTTCCTTCTCCGAGCCCGGCTTGTTCAGTCGGCGGCGCGAGAGGAAGCTGGCGTAGACCGGATTGTCGCGCGAGCGGCCGAGCGGCGAGACCGGCGCAGGCTTGGCTGGCGCCGGAGCTGCTTGCGCCGGCGGCGTCGCCGGCGCGCCGTCGAGCTCCCGATAGAGCGCTTTGAGCATGCGAGCGGTGTCTTTGCCGCCCGGCACGCAAAGGTTCAACCGTTTCTCGGATTTGGCAAACAATGCGTCGGCGTATTCCTTGCAATTATAGCCGCACTGACCGCAATCCTGCTGCCCCATCGCGGCCATCAGCCGCCGCGGCAGCGGCTTGGTTTCGGCAAGTTTCATGCGCTCGGGGAGCGGCATGGCCGGATCGTGCCAGGGCGCGCCGTCCTCTTCATCGGCCGGCGCGGCGGCCGCATCGAGGAGTCCGGGAAGGAGCTTGGCGGCCTCGGCGGAGGACAGCGGCGTGATGCTCTCCTGCAGGCCGAATAATCCGGCCAAGAGACCATTGAGCCAGGTGCGCTGCTCCGGCGTGAACGGCGCCGATTCGGGGATGAACGACGGGATCGGCGGCCGCGGCGTCATGCTCATGCGGCGGCCTCCGCTTCGGTCATCGCCTTGAGCGCGTCGATCTCGTGGCGGCGAACGAAGGTGAGGAAAGTCTCCTCGCGGGAAGCGCGATGCCCGAGATAGGCCTTCAAGATCCGCTCGACGGTGCGGGGCGCGTTCTCCGCGGTGACGTCGCGATAGAGCTCGCGTCCGAGCGCGGCATTCGGCCCGAAGCCGCCGCCGACCAGCACGTGATAGCCCTCGACCGGATCCGCGTCCTCGTCCGCCTGGACCTTGCAGGCGAGGAGCCCGATCTCGGAAACGAAATGCTGGGCGCAGGAGTGATGGCAGCCGGTCAGATGGATGTTGACCGGCGTATCGAGCGCCACGCGCGTCTCGCACCAGCGGGCGATGTCTTCGGCGTGACGCTTGGTGTCGGAGGCGGCGAACTTGCAGCCGGTATTGCCGGTGCAGGCGACGAGGCCGGAGCGGATGGCATTGGTTGTGGTGGCGAGGCCGAGCGCTTCGATACGCTCCTGCGCGACCGGCAGCTTCTCGGTCGGCACGCCGGAGATCAGCAAGTTCTGCCAGACGGTGAGCCGCAAATCGCCGTCGCCGAGCGTGCTCGCGATCCCGGCAAGACCGCGCATCTGCTCGACCGACACGCGCCCCACGGGGAGCACGACGCCGATCCAGTTGAGACCCGCCTGCTTCTGCGCGTGAACGCCGATATGGCCGGTGCGATCGAAATCCGTACGCGGCGCGACCGCGCCCGGCGAGGCGCGCGCAAGCTTGCAGCCGAGCCTTTCCTCGACCAGAGCCACGAATTTTTCGACGCCCATGGCGTCGAGCACATATTTCAGCCGCGCCTTGGTGCGGTCGGTGCGATTACCGTGCTCGACGTAGAGGCGCACCACCGCATCCGCCACCCGGCACGCGTCCTGCGGCTCAACCAGAACCCCGGTGTCGCGGGCAAAATCGCGGTGGCCGGTGATGCCGCCGAGGCAGAGCTTGAACCAAACTCCGGGCGCAAGACCGAAACCCTCGTTCACCCGCACCGCCTGGAAGCCGATGTCGTTGGTATCCTCCAGAACCGGAATGGTGCCGGCGCCGTCGAACGCGACGTTGAATTTGCGCGGCAGGCCGTAGAGCGAACGGTCGTTGAGGATGTGGAAATGCCATTCGCGCGCGTAGGGACGCGTGTCGATCAGCTCCTGCGGATCGATGCCTGCGGTCGGCGTGCCGGTCACATTGCGGATATTGTCGGCGCCGGAGCCGCGCGAGCAGAGGCCCAGATCCTGGACCGCCTCGATCACGGCGACGGCGTCGCCGGCTTCGACTTCGCGGATCTGGATATTGGCGCGCGTCGTCACATGCGCGTAGCCGCCGCCGTAACGCCCGGCGAGATCGGCGATGCCGGCGAATTGCGCGGCCTTGAGAATCCCGTTCGGGATGCGCAGCCGGCACATGTACGAGTTCTGATTCGGCGCGACATAGAACAGACCGAAGAAGCGCCAACGGAAATTGTCCGCGGGCTTCGGGTATTCGTTCTTGGCCGCGTGCGCCTTCAGGCGCTCGTAGGTGTCGAAGGGATGTTCCTCGCGCTTGAACTTTTCCTGATCGGAAAGTTTGCCGCCGGAGGCGAGCGTGCGGTTCTGCGCTTTGAGCCCGGCGGCGTCGGGTCCGGTCGGCTCGGCTGGCGTCGCCGCGGCCGGAGAAGCCGCGGCCACGGCGCCGGCAACGCTTCTCGCCGTCTTGGCAATCTGCACGCCGGCAACGAACCCTTCGAGATAGCGCTTCTGCTCGGGGTCGAAATCGCCGGATTGCGCCGCGGCGACCTGTTTGAGGTCGGCTTCCGTCATTCCGCCGGCACCCGCGTCGGCGCGGTCAGAGGTGCGGGCGCCGCTATGCGGGGTCTGTGGGTGATATAGAGCGCGAGGCCGGTGAAGACGAAGCCGCCGACCAGGTTGCCGAGCGTGACCGGAATCTGATTCCACAGCCACCAATCCGCGACCGAGACCTTGGCGCCCATCATCATGCCGGTCGGGATGATGAACATGTTCACCACCGAATGCTCGAAGCCCTGGGCGAAGAAGATGAAGACCGGCATGTAGGCGCAGGCGATCTTGCCGATGGTCGAAGAGGTGGTCATCGCCGCGACGATGGCGAGGCAAACCAGCCAGTTGCACAAGATCGCCTTGACGAAGACGGTGACAAGGCCGGCGAAGCCGAGCGCGGCGTAGCCGGTCGTCTTTGCCTCGGCGATGGCGACGAGCTTGGCGGCGACGCCGGCCGGCGCCGTGGCGCCGAAATTGGTGAGCGCAATGGCGAGGAGCCCGCCATAGACGACGCTGCCGATGAGGTTGCCGAGGAATACCCAGCCCCAGTTGGCGAGCATGGTCTTGGTGTCGGCGTCATTCTCGATCCAGGGGAGCGGCAACAAGCCGAAGGCGCCGGTGACGAGGTCGAGGCCGAGGAGCACGATGAGGATGAGGCCGACGGGGAAAATGAGCGCGCCAACCAGCGGCTGCCCGGTCTGCACCGTTCCGGTGATGGCAAGGCTCGTCGCCGCGGCGAGGATGCCGCCAGCAAGGCCGCCGCGAATGATCAGGTCGGTCGCCGGCAACGCGAGTTTAGTGCGCCCCGCATTCACCATCGCGGAGGCGACGTCGATCGGCTTTACGTAGTCCATGTCCCGGCTCCGTTGCTCGAGGCCGCCGAGACGCGTTCGCCTGTTCCATCAGCACATCCCGGCTGTTCTCGCTGCAACGCAGCAAAAGCCATGCCAATGTCATCTTATTGATTGCAAAGCGCTATTTGCACAATTACGGAGCCGAATGCCGCGCATTGCGGCAGCACCGGTCGAAATCTTGGGCAGTGCTTCCTGGGCCGTCTTCAGGGCAAAATCGCTTCGCGAGCTACGTTCTTCGCTCGCATCACGGCCCAGCAGCCCGGAATTTCACCCTGTCGATTTTGCCGCCGCCCAATCGACTGTAGGGTGATCTTAAACCCTCGCATCGTGAAAGGACGCGTCATGCAGTACCTGCTTTTGATCTACGAGAATGAAGCCAACCGTCAGAATATCGACCGCGCCAAGATGGGCGAAGAATACGGCAAGTTCACCAAGTCGATCATCGAGAGCGGCAATTTCAAGGGCGGCGACGCCTTGCAGCCGACCACGACGGCGACGACCGTGCGGCTCAAGGACGGCAAGCCGGTGACCACACACGGCCCGTTCGCCGAGACCCGCGAGGCGCTGATCGGCTATTATCTGATCGAGGCCAAGGATCTCGATCAAGCGACGGGAATCGCAGCGCGCGTGCCGTCGGCAAAGATCGGCTCGATCGAGGTGCGCCCGATCATGGTGTACAATTGATCTGATCGGAGAGCCCGCCGAAGCAGCAGGCTCGGCGGAGCGCCGGGCGCAAGCGAGAGCCATGTAGGCAAAAGTCATGGCGGATCAAATCGAGCTTGTGTTCCGCAATGAAAGCGGCCGCGTCGTCGCCACGCTGATCCGGCTCCTCGGCGATTTCGAACTGGCCGAAGATGCGATGCAGGATGCCTTCGCCGCGGCGCTCGCGCAGTGGCCGAGCGAAGGCATCCCGGACAATCCGCGCGCCTGGCTGGTCAATGTCGGCCGGCACAAGGCGATCGATCGGCTGCGGCGGCACATGCGCTTCCTCGCCAAACGCCAAGAGATCGAAGCCGATCTCATGTCCGACCATCAGATCGGACAATGGTTCCCTGACGATGCGGTCGCGGAGCAAGGGCCGGAGGACGACGTGCTGCGGCTGATCTATACCTGCTGCCATCCGGCGCTGCCCAGCGAGGCACGGATTGCGCTGACGCTGCGGACGGTCTGCGGGCTCACCACCGCGGAAATCGCGCGGGCGTTTCTGGTGTCGGAGGCAACAATGGCGCAGCGCCTGGTGCGCGCCAAAAGCAAGATCCGCGACGCGGGAATCCCCTACCAGGTGCCGTCGCGGGAAGTATTGGCGGAGCGGCTCGACGGCGTGCTCGCCGTGATCTACCTGATCTTCACCGAAGGCTACGCGGCGACGTCGGGCGCAAACCTGATCCGCGACGAGCTGTGCCGGGAGGCGATCCGGCTCGGCCGCCTGCTTGTCGAGCTCATGCCGGATCGCGGCGAGCCGGACGGCTTATTGGCGCTGATGTTGCTGCACGACGCGCGGCGCGGCGCGCGCACCACGCCGGACGGCGACGTCATCTTGCTCGAGTTTCAGGACCGTAGCCTTTGGGACAAAGCGCAGATCGCCGAGGGCCTTAGCCGGGTGGAAGCCGGCTTGCGCGCACCGGCGCTGCCCAGCACCTACGCCGTGCAGGCCGCGATCGCGGCGTTGCATATGCGGGCGGAACGTTACGAGGATACCGACTGGCCGCAGATCGCCGCCCTCTACGGCGTGCTGATGCGCATCCACCCTTCGCCCGTGATCGAGCTCAATCACGCGGTCGCCGTGTCGATGGTCGACGGGCCCGAGCCGGCCCTTCGGCTCGTCGACTCGATCGACAAGCGGGGCGAGCTCAACGGCTATCATATGCTTCCGGCGGTAAGGGGCGAGCTTTTGCGCCGTATCGGCCGGCGCGAGGAAGCGGTTGCCGCCTATCGTTTGGCGCTCAGCGGCGCCGAGCTCGAGCCGGAGCGGCGCTTCCTCGCCGCGCGGCTCGCCGAACTGGCCTAATGAGAAAAAATTTTCTCGGCAGTGTCGAAAATCGCGGCCGCCGTTCGACTGGATGTCGGGCAACGATCAAGCAGGGTGCGCTGCCGGGTGAATTTGCGATCCTGCACAGCACGGAGGGAGGCTCGTCATGATGCCGGTTTTTCCGTTTTATACCGCGATCTACGCGGCTATTCTCGGCGTTCTCGCCGCGATTTTGACCATCAACGTCATCGTCAACCGGGTCCGCACGAAAGTGCAGACCGGCGACGGCGGCGTGGCGGCGCTGGCGCAAGCGATACGCGCCCACGGAAATTTCGCCGAGCAAACGCCGATTGCGCTGTTGCTCATCGGCCTCGTCGAGGGGCTCGGCTATCGCGCCCCGATCGCCATCGGCTTGGGCGGGGTCCTCCTGCTGGCGCGCCTGTTCAGCGCCTGGGGCCTCAACTCCTCGCTGGGGCTGACCTTCGGCCGACAAGCGGGAGCCACACTGAGCATTCTGGTGACGCTCGCCGCCGCGGCTTTGATCCTCTACGCCGCAATCAACATGCGTTGAAGGCAGCCGATCCGGTCAATGAAAATGTGCCACCGCGCGAGTCACCGCCCATTTTACCAGGGCCTCCACGATCCAGCCATTGGGCACGCCGATCAGCGCATCGGGGATCGAGCCTTCACTGTAGTAGTCGAGCTGCCAAAGCTGGCGGCGCAGCGCGATGTTGACGGTCATCAGCACCTGCTGCACCGGCGAATAGCCGTAGACCCGGTGAGCGCGGACATTGCGCGGCCGATAGACCTTGAGCACCTGCTGATAAGCCGGCGGGCAAACCGTCGCGCCGTCGGCGTCGACATAGGGAAGCGGCGTGCGCCCCCAATCGTCGATCACCCGCTTGATCGTGGCGCCGTCGAGCTGCGCCAGCGCGCAAAGCTGGCCCGAGCGCGTGCGCTGGCAATAAAGCGTGGCCGCGTCGATGACGAACATGTCTTCGAGCAGCGACCGCAGCCAGGTCTTCCAGCGGGTGACGCCGTCGGGCTTCTGCAGGAAGCTTTCGATCGCGGCGATGCGCGCGCTCATGTCGGCATCGACGGCGGCGTTGCGGCGCGCGAGCTTCGTCGCGCGCGGCCGGATGCGCCAGCGCTGGCGCTCCATCTGGTCCTTGCGCGTCTCGATGACGAGGCGAAGGAGATCGTAGGCGTCGGCGAAGGCGCGCAGCTCGTGAAAACCGACCGGCTCGTAGGCGCGCGGCCGGGTGACGATGTTGTAGCCGGGCGGAAAGTCGAAGCGGCGGCCGGCGACATCCGGCGGCGCGATCGGCGTCAGCGGATTGAGCGGCCCGAACCAATCGGCGCCGGTGCCGCGCGCGATCCCGGCGCTGGCGCCGTGCGACACCTGCACCTGATACGGCGACAGCGGCCAGCTCGGCTGGCCGGCGCCGCGGATTTGCTCGCTCATTCCGGTCCTGCTTTATTTGATCGAGGCGGTCACTGACGGCGCAATCGGCGGGTCGGGATCCCGGAAACGTGGCGGCCCCCTCCTTCCTCCCCCGCAAGGCGGGGAAGATCAGGAGGGGGCGCCCGATGACCCGCGTCGCCGCCTCACCTTCCGCTGTGCTGGAGGCGACGCACTCCGCCGGGTGAGGCGGCGGAGGCGCATGGGCGCTCACAGCGGGATGAGGATGGCGATACGCGGGTCAGGCCCGCCAAAAGCGGGCCGTGGCATGCCCATGCGGTGGCGCGCCGCAGGGGCATGTTCTGGAATCGCAGGTAATGGAGCAAAGGAGCGGCGCGAACGCTGCTCGCGGAAAACGCTTGCTATCGCATGCATCGGCGGCGCGATGCGAGCGATGTGAAAACCGACTGCTACATGTAGCGTCCGTGTTTGGCGATGCTCTCGTCGATTTCTGACTGGAGTTCCGGGTGCTCAGCCAAAGTCTTATTGATCAAGCCCACCCCGATGGCGTCCATCGCGGTCGCAATGCCGCGCGCGTAATCCCGGTATTCCTCCGGACGGCACCGCTCCTTGAGTACGCCGAGTAGGACCTGCAGCTCGGAGCTGGCGCGAAATGCGGCGCGCACCACATCCCGCGCCAATTCAATGTCCATCCTTGACCCCGCTCTCGGATTTCGCGCCAAGCAGGCATTCACGCATTTGTGGAAGTCCCACGTATTGTCGTCGCTGCCCAGACGCTGAAACTCTGCAAAGGAGAATAGCAGAAATCACGGCACTTTTGGACCGGACGTAAACTCGCTCGGACGGTTACGACGTGCTCCGATCTGCGCCTACTCGCGCGGCACACGCTCAAAACCCGCATCGAGAAGCGCTGGGACGTCTTCTTCTCGCACCGCGATGCCGCGATCAGCGTCGACGACGTAATAGGAGCCAGAGAGCCCGTGCACGGCCGAGATGCTGGTGGGCGCCTGTAATCTGACGAACGGCGCGCTTACTGGTGCGCCGCCGCCCGCCTGCGTCCGCTCCCGGTTGTCCGCCTGGAGGCGATAGAATTCGAGAATGGCGGCGCTCTCTTTCAGCATCAGCTCGGTGACGGCAAAGACGAGCGCATCGGCATGGTCGGGGCTCCCTTCGTCTTCTCGACGTCGAAGCTGACCGCCTGGCCTTCATAGAGAAGCTTGACGTCGACCGGCAGTTCGGTGCGATGCACGAACACGTCGCCGCTGCCGTCGTCCAGGGTGAAGAAACCAAAACCCTTGGTCTCGTTGAAAAATTTCACCTTGCCCGTGACGCTCACGTGCGCGCTCCGCGTTGCTGTGGAAGGATGCTTACAGGGCTTTCCAACCGTCCCGCGTCCGGAGACGAAACGGACAAGCGCGTCACCAAGCGGTGACGGGCTTTCGGAAACGAGAGGCTGCGGGAAGCGGCGGGCGCAGTTCTGCAAGGCCCGCATGCGCGTGAGGAAATGGCGCACAAATCCGGCATTGTCAAACGCGGCAAAATCGCCGACGCGGCACGCGGCGCGCCATCATGTTGAATCTCAACAGCAAATTTTTTTGCTCCGGTTCGACGCGAACGGTCGCCGGAACGTGCCACCCGCTCGCGCACTCGCCGTGATTCTCAAACGTAGCGCAGCGCATTCGCAAGCTGGCGCACCAAGTTCGCCTTGTATTTGTTGAGCCATTGCGCGTAGGGAGTGACCTTCTCGCCGCGGGCGGAGGCCTCCATCCGGTACGTGCGATAGGATTGGTTGACGGATTTGAATTCCCGCGAGCCGCGCAACGCCTCGATCTCTTCGTCCACGCGCTCGATGACCCTGCAGCTTGCGCGCGTTGAAGGCGCGCCGGGTCACTCGCAGGCGCTTCAAGCCAGCATCGACATCCGCGTCGAACGCCGCCCAGAGCGAACCGAGATTAACCGCTCGGGCAATATGGTGAAATTCGGCGCCGGAAAGGAACAGCGTCGGCCATCGCAACGCCTCCTCCATGCGGGCGATTTCCGCCGGCGAAGGCGCAATGCGCACGCGGTTGCGCATTCGCGTCATGCGCTCGAGCTCGTAAGTCTCCATCTGCGCATTGAGGTCGCCGCGGTCGTAAAGATAGTACGGCATCGAATTGACGTAGCCGCGCGGCCGCGTCGCGATCGGCAACCGCGCCAGGATGCGAAATGATTCCTCCATGCGTTCCATGACATGGAGGAACGACCAGCGCTCGGGCACGCGCCGCGCTCGCGCGAGCAGCGGCTGCGGCGCGGGATGCCCGATCGCGCCGAGGATACCGGCGCGGTCGCCGCGCAATTCGGCGCGCGCCGCGGTTGCGGCGCGCTCGGTCAGCGGCTGGTCCGATGCGCTGCCGTCGCCGGTGCGAGGCCGCGGTGAGTTTCGCGACGGAGCCGTCAAAGCGTCCTCTTTGTTTGTCAGCCGATGCGAACCGCAGGTCGGCGTGGTCGCGCATACCTGATCGAGGGCAACAGGAGACGCACACCGCCCGAGACGGGCCGCTTGGGCTCGCGAGGGACACTTTCACAGGCTGGATAGGCGCACTGCATGTGGCGGGCGCAGTAAGGGATCCCGCGTTCCAGATCCGCGCCCACGGCGCCGCAAAAGAAAAACTTCGCCGTTCCCGGCCGGCCGTGCGGCCACCGGCAAGTATCGTTGGTCAATTCGAGCAACGTCTTGCCGCGCCGGCTCGCGATCGGCGGGACCTGCAGCTGCTGTTTTCGCTTGCCGCCCTCGCGCCGGCGCGCGAGCGAGGCGCCCGCCTCGTCCGTCGCCGTTTTCTTTGGCGCCGTCGCCGCGGAAACGGCGCCGCCGGCGCCAAGGCGCAAACGATAGACTTTGCCCAGCACCGCCGAGCGCGAAATCTCGCCAAGCCGGCCGGCGATCGCGGCCGCCGTCTCGCCCTCCGCCCAGAGCCTTTTCAACAAGGTGATGGTCTCGGCCGTCCATGCCGCGTTCGGCATCGCCCTTCTCCGTTGACCGGCGCCCCGTCGCCGCGCCTCATCGTCACCGTTTATGAGTTAGTCCTTTAAATGGCGACGGTCAAGTCACTGTTCTGGATGCTAGTCAGCCTGAACCGAATTGGTGACAATCGCGCCATGGCGAAACGCGCGCGCGTGACGAAGCAATGGACCGGGCTCTATCACGCACGCGAGGCGCGCGGCATGAGCCGCTCCGAGCTGGTCAGGCTGTCGGGGGTCTCCAAGCAGCAGCTGTCGCGTCTCGAGAACGGCCACATCAGGCTGCGGCTCGATCACTTGAAGCCGTTCGCCCCGCATCTCGGCTATTCGGCGGAGCAGATGCTGCTGTGGGGGCGCTATCCCGGGACCGGCGGCAGCCACGTCGAATCAAGCGATATCCTGCGCGACGAGCCGGCGCACGACGAGACATTCGGCCCCGCGGCCGGACAAGTGCCGGAGCTCGACACCCGCGCCGGCCTTGGCGGCGGTGGCGTGCCGGCGCGCGAGGTGCGCAAGGAAGGCCGCCATGCCGACCCGCTGAAGGCCGAAGGATGGCTGTTTCCCGCCAGTTTCGTGCGCGAGCAATTGCATGCCTCGCCCGGGCGGCTCCTCGTCCTCGACACCACCGGCGACAGCATGGCGCCGACCATCGTCTCCGGCGAGCGCGTGATCGTCGATACCGGGCACAAGACCCCGACGCCGGACGGCCTTTATGCGATCCGCGACAGCTTCCAATGCATCGTCGTCAAGCGCCTGCAGGTGCTGCGCTCGGCGCCCCCGACGCGGGTCAAGATCATTTCCGACAATCCGAATCATCCGAGCGAAGAAGCGCCGCTCGGCGAGATCGAGATCGTCGGCAAGGTGCTTTGCTGCCTCAAGCTGTTCTGAACCGCCCCCTAGAACCACAGCGAAAAGCGCCGTCGGCGCGTGTGGTTTCGCCGGTTCGGCGACGATCGCCGATTCGCTGGCGCACGCTGGCGCCGGGATCTGGCCGTCACCGTATTTGTAACTATCTTGACAATCGTCTCATTATCGGTGACCAACAATACATCATCGGCGACGCTTTGGCGTAGGCCCGGTGACAGCAAAGACGAGCCCATGCCAACCGCCGAACACCGGCTCGGCGCGCACCGGCCGCGCGCGCTGCGTGATCTTGCGCGCATCCGCGGCGCCGCCGCAACGGCCGGCGCCGGATCGAGCGAGGCGATGACGATCGCGCTGGCGCAAATCGCCGCGGCTTTCGACGAAGCCGCCGCCATCAACAGCTTCAGGCTCAGGGTCGAGCGGCTCATTGGACTGCGGGCCGACCACCCTGCCCTGCGCGCCCGTTTCGGCGCGCGCGCGGCGATGCTGTTCGGCCGCGACCTTGACGTCGCAATCGCGCTCGTCGAGCGCTGGTGGCGCGACGAACGCAAGGCGTTTCAGATCGCCAGCGTGTTTGGCTCGCCCACGAGGCTCTCGCTCGAAGTCTTACAGGAGCTTCGCCTCATTCTGCGGCTGCTGCGGTTCAAGCGGCGCTACGCCGAGTACCAAGACGTTGTTGCGGCACTCTGCGAGGTACCGATCGCGGCAGCGGCGGAATGATAGCGCGGACCGCGTGCAAGCGCCCGGCGGAGGAGGCCGCGATCTGCCCCGATCTCTGGGCAGGACGCCGCCGATTGCGGCCGCCTCATTTGCTCGGAATAAAAAGCGGTTTCACATAATGGTGCAAATAGTCCGGACGAGGTAGGTGTTCGCTGAGATATTTTATGACACGTACAGTAAGGCGGAAGGCCCAAGTACACACCTCATCGGAGAAGGCGGAGCTCTCGTCGCGAAACACACCTTCGATTGCTATGCTGTCTTGAATGTGTACCTTGTTTCGAAATTTTCTCAGCCTATGGAGTTCCTCATATATGTTCGGGCCGAGAGCGTTCAGTACGTTATATTTCTCTAGAACATTGATTATCGAATTGAACTTATCGATTTTCTTGGCTTCTATTTCGGCGCGATCAGCGTCCGAGATATTGGGCACCCCTTCATGGTTATAATTTTGCGCCCTGTAGATTATCTGGGCGAGTGCTGCCTCAACTATTGAGCCAAGTTGAACCACAATCAGCTTATTGTAGATGCCATTCTCATTGGCTTCGGTCAATTCCCGAAGTATCTCAGCGTTGAAGACAAGATTATCTCCAACCTTGAAGTCGCCCACGAAATTGCTTCGAATTTCCACCATCTCTATCAGCGGCCGCGAAGGATCACGCCTTCCTGGCAAATTCAGACGGATGTGGAGCTCGCGCAGTTGCTTGGCTGTCGCCTCCGAGGGCGCGCCCATCATCAGATCCTCGGCGCGCTGGTTCATCGGGAACAGCACGACCTCGCGCAAATTCTCCTCGCCACACAGCAGCATCACGATCCGGTCGATCCCAGGCGCGATGCCGCCATGCGGCGGCGCCCCGAGCGAGAGCGCGTGCAGCATGCCGCCGAATTTCTGCTCCAGCACGCTTTCGTCATAGCCGGCAATGGCGAATGCCTTCTTCATCACGTCGGGCCGATGATTGCGGATCGCGCCGGAGGAGAGCTCCACGCCGTTGCAGACGATGTCGTATTGGATCGCCTTGAGCCCCAGAATCCTATCGCGATCGCCGGCATCGAGCGCCAAAAACTCCTCTACGGGCAAATTCGGCATCGAGAAGGGGTTGTGGGAAAAGTCGATCTTTTTGTCTTCCTCGTTCCATTCGTACATCGGGAAATCGACGATCCAGCAAAGCTCGAAACGGTCTTTTTCGATCAGCCCCAGCTCCTCGCCGATTTTGGTGCGCGCCGCGCCGGCGAATTTGACGAAGCTCTGCGGCTCGCCGGCAACGAAAAACACGGCGTCGCCATCGTTCAGGCCGAGCTCGGACCGCAGTTGCCCGGTTCGCTCCGGCCCGAGATTGGTGGCAACGGGGCCGCGGCCGACAACCGACCCGTTGTCGAGCGCAAAAAAAATGTAACCCAATCCCGGCTGCCCCTCGCCCTGCGCCCAGGAATTCATCCGGTCGCAGAAGGCACGCGAGCCGCCGCGCGGCGCCGGTATCGCCCACACCTGCGCCTTGGCGCCCGCCTCGAGGATGCGGGCGAAAACCTTGAAGCCCGAACCGCGAAAAATCTTCGAGACGTTCTGCATGACGATAGGATTGCGCAGATCGGGCTTATCCGTGCCGTATTTGCTCATCGCCTCGCCATAGGGGATGCGCGGGAAGCTCTGCGTCACCGGCTTGCCGCCGGAAAACTCCTCGAACACGCCGCGCAGCACCGGCTCGACCGCCGCGAAAACATCCTCTTGGGTGACGAAGCTCATCTCGATGTCGAGCTGATAGAACTCGCCGGGCGAGCGGTCGGCGCGCGCGTCCTCGTCGCGAAAGCAGGGTGCGACCTGAAAGTAGCGGTCGAAGCCGGAGATCATGATCAGCTGCTTGAACTGCTGCGGCGCCTGCGGCAGCGCGTAGAATTTTCCCGGATGGATGCGCGAGGGCACGAGATAATCGCGCGCGCCTTCGGGCGAGGACGCGGTCAAAATCGGCGTCTGGAACTCGAAGAAGCCCTGTTCCTTCATCCGCCGTCTGAGCGAGTCGATGACGGCGCTGCGCTTCATGATATTTTGGTGCAAGTGCTCGCGACGCAGGTCGAGGAACCGGTACTTGAGCCTTGTTTCCTCGGGATATTCCTGATCGCCGAACACCGGCATGGGCAATTCGGCCGCGCGTCCCAACACCTCGATCTCGCGGATATAGACTTCGACCGCACCCGTCGGCAGCTCCGCATTCTCGGTACCGGCGGGCCGTGCGCGCACCTTGCCGTCGACGCGCACCACCCATTCCGCGCGCAGCGTCTCGGCGACCTTGAACGCCGGGCTGTCGGGATCGGCCACGACTTGGGTGAGCCCATAGTGATCGCGCAAATCGATGAACAGGACGCCGCCATGGTCGCGGATGCGATGACACCAGCCGGAAAGGCGCGCCTCGTGGCCGATGTCGCTTGCTCGCAATGCGCCGCAGGTATGGCTGCGATAACGATGCATTTTCGTCTGGATTCTCTCGCCGCGGCCGGGTCGGACCGGAACGCGGAAAGCGCATGCGGGACTGCCTTTGTCAAGCGAGCGCAGGCACGCGGGATTTCGGTGGTGTCTCGGTTTGAAAATCAGAAGTTATTGGCAGCTTTTCCCCTGCCCCGCCGCATTGGCTAGGCCAACAAAATGCGGGTCACGTCTTCGCCTGTGGCCTCGTCGATGATGACGAAATCCCTCTTTTGCTCTGCCCAATTTCGCAGTTCTTCGAGCGAATGAGCGTCGAGATTGGAGTCGACGAGAACCGCGCGCGGTGCGATCTTCGACCGTATAAAGGCAATGCGGATAGGTTCGTTTGCGGACATGACGCATCCTCCTCGCGGAGCATACAGGAGGGCCGTGATCGCCGCGACCCCACGTCAAGCCAAAAAAACTTCAAACCGAGACACTCCAGGAATCGCTCCAAATCAGGGCCGGCGCTCCTGCCGCGCTTGACCAGGCGCCGGCTGCTGCCGCAACGATAACCGCGCATGGCGAAGACACGACGAAGCGCAGCAAACGTGACCGCGACGATGACGACGGGCGAGGCCGTCGTCGCTGCGCTGTTGGCGCATGGGCTCGATGCAATTTACCTCCTGCCCGGCATCCACAATGACGACCTCCTTGACGCGCTGGCGAAAAACCAGCGCGCCAAAGCCGGCGCGAAACTGCGCACCGTCCATACCCGGCATGAGCAAGGCGCCGCCTATATGGCGCTCGGCGCCGCGCTCGCGACCGGAAAGCCGCAGGCCTATTGCGTCGTCCCCGGACCGGGCCTCCTTAACTCCGCGGCGGCGCTGCTCACCGCCTATGGGATGAACGCGCCGGTGCTCGCGCTCTTCGGGCAGATCCCGGCGGACGCCATCGGCCGCGGCCTGGCGCACCTGCATGAGATCCGCGATCAGGCCGGCATCATCTCCCAGCTGGTCGACTGGTCGGCCCGCATCGGTGCGCCGCAGGAGGCTCCGCGTCTCGTCGCGGAGGCGATGCAGTCGATGTTCGCCGGCCGGCCCGGCCCGGCGGCGCTCGAATGCGCGATCGACGTCTGGGGACGCGCAGGCGCCGTCGCACCACGAGCGCCGCTGCCCATTCCCGATCGGCCGATCGATGAGGATGCCGTCAAAGCGGCGGCGAAGCGCCTCGGCGCGGCAAAAGGGCCGCTGATCGTCGCCGGCGGCGGCGCGCAGGACGCGTCCGCCGAGGTGACGCGCCTGGCGCATCTCCTGCAAGCGCCGGTCCTCTCCTACCGCCGCGGCCGCGGCGTGCTCGACGATCGCGATCCGCTCGCGGTCAACCTGCCGATCGGCCGCGACCTGTGGGCCGAGGCGGATGTGGTGTTGGCCGTGGGCACGCATCTGCATATGCCATTCCTGCATTGGGGCATCGACGACGATCTCGCGATCGTCCGCGTCGATGCCGACCCGCAGGAGCCGGCGCGGTTCGCCAAACCCGCGGTCGCGCTTGTCGGCTCGGCAAAGCCGATCCTGCGCCGCCTGCTCGACTTGCTGCCGGCGCACAGCAGGCGGCGGCCTTCCCGCATCGAGGAGATGCGCGGGCGCCATGCCGCCATGAACAAGCGTCTGGCCAAGCTCGCGCCGCAACTCTCCTACCTCGCAGCGATCCGCGCCGAGTTGCCTGAAGACGGCATCTTCGTCGATGAAGTCACGCAGGTCGGTTTTGCGTCCCGCCTCGCCTTTCCGGTCTACCGGCCGCGCACCTACCTGTCGCCCGGCTATCAGGACAATCTCGGCTACGGCTTTGCCACCGCACTCGGTGCCCAGGATGCGCGCCGCGACGTGCCGGTCGTCTCGATCAGCGGCGATGGCGGCTTCCTGTTCACCGCGAGCGAGCTGGCGACCGCGATGCGTCACCGGATACCGCTCACCACGGTGCTGTTCGACGACGGCGCCTTCGGCAATGTCCGCCGCATCCAGGAAGAGCGCTACGGCAACCGGCTGATCGCCAGCGACCTCGCCAATCCCGATTTTGTCGCTTTCGCCAAAAGCTTCGGCGCCGAGGCCGTACGCGTGAAGGGCGCACCCCAGTTGCAATCGGCGCTGCGGCGCGCGCTTGCCCACCGCGACGGGCCCACCCTGATTGAGGTGCCGGTCGGCGCCATGCCGAGCCCATGGGAGTTCATCCTCATGGGCCGCGCGCGGAAATGACGCGATCCCGCGACAATGCCAGCGCTTTCCGCTATCACATCCGCGATGCAGCCGATCACGACAATTTCCGAACTTGCCGCCGCATGCCGGCGGATGGCCGCTCACCCCTTCGTCACCATCGATACCGAATTCCTGCGCGAGACCACCTATTATCCGCTGCTTTGCATCGCTCAGATGGCCTCGCCGGAAGAGGCGGTGGTCATCGACGCGCTTGCCCCCGGCATCGACCTCGCACCCTTCTATTCGCTCTTGGCCGACGAGAAGGTGATGAAGGTCTTTCATGCCGCGCGCCAGGACATCGAGATCGTGTGGCACGGTGCCAAGCTCATTCCGCATCCGATCTTCGACACCCAGGTCGCGGCCATGGTGCTCGGCTATGGCGATTCGATCTCTTACGATCAGCTGGTTCAGCGCATCACCGGGGATGCGCTCGACAAGTCGCACCGCTTCACCGATTGGACGCGGCGCCCGCTGTCGGACGCGCAGGTTTCCTATGCCATCTCCGATGTGACCCATCTGCGCGACGTCTACCTCGCGCTCCTCGCCGACCTCGAGCGGCGCGGCCGCACCGATTGGGTGCAGGAGGAGATGCGCGTGCTGACTTCGCCCGACACCTACCGCATGGAGCCGGAGAATGCCTGGCAACGGCTGAAGACCCGGGTGCGCAAGCCCAGGGAGCTGGCCGTATTGATCGAGGTCGCCGCCTGGCGCGAGCGCGAGGCGCAGTCGCGCGACGTTCCGCGCTCGCGGGTGCTCAAGGACGACGTGATCGCCGACATCGCCGTGCAGGCGCCCACCAGCCCGGAAAAGCTCGGCAATTTGCGCTCGCTGCCCAAGGGATTCGAACGCTCGCGCTGGAGCGAGGCGATTGTCGCGGCGGTGCAGCGCGGGCTGGCGCGCGACCCGAAAACGCTGCCCCATCCGCTGCGCATGCAGCCGGCGGCCAATGGCGCTGCGGTGGTCGAGCTGCTCAAGGTCCTGCTGCGCATGATCTCCGAGCGTCACCACGTCGCCGCCAAGGTGATCGCCACGGTCGACGATCTCGAGCGGATTGCCGCCGACGATGCCGCCGAAGTGCCGGCGCTGTCCGGCTGGCGCCGCGAGCTGTTCGGCGACAAGGCACTGGCGCTCAAGCACGGCGATCTCGCGCTCGCGATCGACCGCGGCAAGGTCGCTGCGGTGCCGCGCGAGCGGCCGCCGGGCTAGCCCATCAGCATGACCGGCTCGCGCCCGATGAGGCGGGCGAGCGAGCGCAGCCGGCTCAGCACCCGTTCGCCGCCGAGCGCGGCGAATTCGCCGGGAAGGCGCAGCGCCAGCCGGTGACGCTCGACCGCAAGTGGGGTCTTGACCAGCACTCCCGGCATTGCCGCCGACACGACATGGGCGAGGCGCAGCGCCGCGCCGAGGACGCGGGCGCGGTCAAGCATGCGCGTCGAGGCGAGCTCGCGCAGCCGCGGCGAGACCTCGTCATCGGTGACCGGCCCGACATGGCGGTAGAACACCGCGAGCGCGAGATAGGCGCGGCCCGGATGATCGATCGCGGTGAAGCCGCCATGCGCGATGATGTTGAGCGACTGCTCGCCGCGATAGTCGGGATGCGCCCGCCAGCCGATATCGGCCAGTAGGCAGGCGGCGTGACGAAGCCGGCGCTCGTCGGCGGTTTCCTCAAGCCCGGAGGAGCGCATGAAGCGGTCGGTCCAATCGATCAGCTCTTCGCCGTGGCGCGGCGAGCGCGAACGCAATCGGTTGAGGCCGCGCGCGGCTTCGATCAGCGCATCCTTCTCCTTGTCCTTCTGCTTGAGCAGCGAATAGAGCAAACCCTCGCGCACGCCGAGCGCCGAGAACACCACCTGGCGCGGCCGCCCGATGCGCAGCGCGTACTCCATCACCAGCGCCGCATAAGCGAGCAAGGGCCGCCGTGCATTGGCCACCACTTCGATATTAGACAGCGTCTCGACATCGACCCGGTGCACCAGGCAGGCGAATTCCAGCGCTTCATCGGCCGCTATGGCGTAGCCATGCATCACATGCAGCGGATAGCCGGTCTGCCACATGTGCAGCCGCGCCAATGCCCGCCAGGTGCCGCCCACCGCATAGAAGTTGCGATCCTCGCAGGCGCGCAGCATCGATAGGCCGCCGAGCGTCTTCTTCACGAACTTCTCGGCCCGCTTCAGCGATTTTGCCGACACGTCCGCCAGCGCCAGACCGCCGAGCGGCCGGGTGACGCCGTGGCGTGCGCGCGTGCCATGCACGTCGATAAGCTCGAGCGAGCCGCCGCCGAGATCGCCAACCACTCCGTCCGCCTGATGCACGCCCGAGATCACGCCGAGCGCGGTGTACTCGGCTTCGCGCGCGCCGGAGAGAACGTCGATGTCGACCTTGATGATCCGCTCGGCGAGGGAAATGAAGCGGTCGCCGTTTTTGGCGTCGCGGCAGGCGGCGGTGGCGATGGCGAGGATGTTCTTCACCCCCATGGTCGTGCACAGCGCCCGGTAGCGCTTGAGCGCGGACAGGGCTTGCTCGACCGCGTCGGCGGCGAGCAATCCGGTCGACTGCACCTCGCGGCCGAGGCCGCACAGCGCCTTCTCGTTGAACAGCGCCGTCGGCGCCCGGGTGAGGCCCTCATAGACCACGAGCCGAACGGAGTTCGAGCCGATGTCGACGACGGCGATCGGCGGACCGTGGTCGAGGCGTCCGCTGGCGGCGATTTTGGCGCGGCTCATCTGTCGGCGTCAGCGCGGCGCGGATGGCACGCGTCGCCGGCGCTCACGCCCGCTCCGCGCGATGGCGCAAGCGGGGAACCGAATCCTTCGGCGACTTGCCCCGGCCGGAAAGGCTTGGATTGGTCATGAAATAGGTGTGGGCGTTGAACTTCTCCTCGCCGGCGGCGGGCACGATGCGGGAGGAGGAGCCGTCGGCGAGAAGCTGCCAGCTTTGCTCATTGTCCTTGAGATTGGCCACCATGATCTGGTCGAGAACCTGTTCGTGAACCGTCGGATTGAGGATCGGGCAGAGCACTTCGACGCGGCGGTCGAGGTTGCGCGGCATCATGTCGGCGGAGGAGATGTAGAGCGCCGCCTTCGGATGCGGCATGCCGTGACCCGAGCCGAAGCAATAGATGCGGCCATGCTCGAGGAAACGGCCGACGATCGACTTGACGCG